>R14__coassemble_66_pt1 | contig 84748 bp, 72 predicted proteins | sample R14__metabat2_high_PE_026 | metagenome-assembled genome bin R14 | reverse complement strand
CCCGGCCCCATGCTCCCAAAGCACGTGCGCTACCAGACTGCGCTACACCCCGGTTCATCTCGTCGGCGTCATTTCCCGCAGGCGACGATAGTTATAATACACGATGTCCGCCGTTTTGTCAAGTCCTTTTTTCACTTTTCAAAAACTTTTTTGCAAAGCCTGCCATTCGCTTTGCATTCAACCGGGCTTTGCGGTATACTCTTGCCATCAAAGTACAACGCAGGAGGCAGCCATGCGGATCACCATTACACCATCCCAAATGAAGCAGCTGGAAGCGGACTTTATGAACGAATACCATCTTCCCGGCGCGTTGCTGATGGAGCATGCCGCCCAGGGCGTGGTGACCGCGCTGCGGGAGCTTGTGTCCTGTGGGCGGGTATTGTTTCTGTGCGGTCCCGGCAACAACGGCGGGGACGGCTATGCCGCGGCCCGTCTGTGGCAGCAGGCCGGTGGAACCTCCGTCATCTGGCAATTGATCGCCGATGCTTCCGGAGATGCAGGAATGAATCTCGCCCTGGCGAAGCAGGCCGGGATCCCCATCTGCCAGCCGGAGGAGGATGCTCCCCTGCCCCCTTGTGACGCGGTCTGCGACGCGCTCTTCGGTACCGGGCTCAATCGTGCGCCGGAGGGGCCTGCCGCCGCATGGATCCGCCGGGTCAATGCCTCCGGTCTGCCCATCGTGGCCGTGGACATACCTTCCGGTATGAACGGACTCACAGGCAAACCCATGGGCCCGACGATCCGCGCTGCCGTGACCGTCACCTTCCACCGTCCCAAGCAGGGACTGGTCATCGCGGACAGCGCAGGCTATACCGGCAGGCTGATCGTGCATCCTATCCTGATCCCGCAGGCATACGGCTGTCAGGAAGGTCTGCGCTGCCTGCAGCCGCAGGAGCTGCCTTCGCTGCTGCCCGCAAGGGATCCCAACGCCCATAAAGGAACCTACGGCCGCACCGTCCTCTTCGTCGGAAGCACCGGTATGGCCGGAGCCGCCGCGCTTTGCGCCAAAGCCGCCCTTAAGGTCGGCTCCGGACTGACCACCCTGCTGGTCCGCGCTTCCATTCTCCCCATCGTGCAGATGCTGGTGCCCGGCGCCACCTGCATCGTTCTGCCGGAGGAGAACGGCTTCCTGACGCCGGCCGCCGGCGCCTTTGCCGCAGAAACGCTGCGCGGTGCCACGGCCGCGGCTGTGGGCTGCGGGTTATCCCAAAGCGAGGACGCGATCCCGGTGCTGAAGGCCTTCCATGAAGCTGACTGTCCCGTCGTTTGGGACGCGGACGCGCTGAATCTGCTCAGCACCCATCCCCAGCTGCTTCCCCTGCCCGATAAGGATTTCATCACGCCGCATCCGGGAGAGGCCGCCCGCCTGCTGCACTGCTCTACCGCGCAGATCCTTGCCGATCCGTTGACGGCGCTTGCACAGCTGCACAGGATCGCCGGCTGCCAGGTACTGCTGAAGGGCGCCCGGACGCTGATGACGGACGGCTCCGCCATCGCGGCCAACCTTTACGGCAGTCCCGCCATGGCCAAAGGCGGCAGCGGAGATATCCTCACCGGTGTGCTGGCCGGATTGCTGGCCCAGCAGCTGCTGCCAGACGATCTGACCACCCTGCAATGCGCCGCGCTGCTCCACGGTCTGGCGGGAAAACGTGCCGCAGAGCAATACGGGGAATACAGCGTCACGCCGGAAGCGATGGTCGACTGCATCCGCATACCATAAATATTCCATAGAAAAAGCCGCAGGTTCGCGGCTTTTTGTTTTACCAGCGTTTCTTCAGCTTGGGGCAGTGCTTATGGATGATATCCAGGACAGCCGTACGCTGATCCTCGGTCATCTCATTCTTCGGCACCATCAGGTATTTGCGTCCCTTGGCAAACAGCACGATGCACTGGTCCGTTTCCGCCATGCTGATGATATCGGCAAAGGGCAGATTCCGCTCGGCGCCGGTGGTATGGTTCAGCAGCTTGATGTTGCCGGCGAAGGTGATCAGCACCCGGTAGCCATGATTGGCCAGCTCCCGGTTGTTCTTCAGGATATGCTTCACCGCGCTGGTCTGGTTGTAGAAGTAAATGCCGATGAAGAGGGCCGTGGAGATAACCATCAGCACGATGTTGGCCAGATAGCCGTTGGCAATGACCTCATACAGCATCACGGCCTCATAGACCACCAGGATCACCAGCATGATGATCTTCATCACCGGCGGCATCAGGTACTTCTTGATGGAACGGTATACCGCCGCATTGATGGTACCGGGCACACTGATGGCGCTGCGCATGGCAGCGGTGGCCGCATCCCGCACGGGAGGCGGCGTCTGGGTCGGCTTCTGCTCCTCCGCCTGCTCTGTCTGCTCCTCCGCGGGGATCATCTGCTCATTCTCCGTCATGTTCTTCCTTCTTTCCCGGCTCCGGCTTTTCCGCCTCAGCCGTCTGTTCATCCCTGGTTTCCAGCTTGCTTACCAGTGCGCTCTCTATGCGGTGCTCCTCGATCCGTTCCACCCGGATCCGCAGCCCGTCGATCTCTGTTTCCGGCTGTTCTCCGTCCTTCGGCAATGCGCTGAAGCTGGAGAAGATCAGCCCGCCGAAGGTGTCGATCTCCTCGTCGGCCTCAAAAGAGACCCCGAGTGCCTCGGAGACCTCCTCCAGCGGTGCGCTGCCCGCGATCCGCCACAGGTTGTCCTCCAGCTTGACGATCTATGTCTCCGCCGCCGGGTCTGTCTCATCATAGATATTGCCGACAATCTCCTCCAGAAGATCCTCCATGGTCACAATGCCGCTGAGGCCGCCGTATTCATCCACCACGATGGCGATATGGTTTTTCCGCTTCTGCATGTCCCGGAAGAGGGCATCCGCCTGCACCGTTTCCGGCACAAAATAGGCCTCACGAAGCAGTGCCCGCAACGGCCGGGGCTGTTTTTCCCGCAGCTCCAGCAGATAATCCCTGGTATTCAGGATGCCGATGATGTCATCCGTGTTCCGGTCGTATACCGGGAAGCGGCTCAGGCCGGTGGTGCGGATGGTTTCCAGCACGGTTTCCGGCGGATCCTCCACCCACAGGCTGGTCACGTCCGTCCGATGGATCATGATATCCTCGGCAGACTGATTGTTGAACTCGAAGATATTCTCGATCATTTCCCGTTCGGCGGATTCGATGGCACCGGCCTCCTCGCCGATATCCACCAGCATGCGGATCTCCTGCTCCGTAACCTCTTCGGTTTCCGCATGGGGATCCACACCGATCAGCTTCAGCAGCAGGGTCGAGGTCCCCTTTACCAGCATGTTGAAGGGCCAGAAGAGGATGCCCAGCACACGAAGCACCCGTCCGGCTTCGCTCGCGGTCTTCTCATACCGCCGCGCCACCGCGCACCGGGGAACGATGCCGCCCAACGTCAACAGCAGGAAGGCATACGCCAGCACACACAGCAACAGGCCACCCCGTCCCTGCCACACCTCCGGCAGAAAGGTCAGCCGGCTGCCGATCCATTCCGGATAGCTCATGCCCAGCCGCACACAGCCAAACACGGTGCAGAGAAGCCACAGGTTCTGCAGCACGGACAGCTGCTTCGCCGTCTGCCGTGAAAGGCGCTCCGCGGCTTCACTGTCCTATCGCGCGGCATCAGACTTCCGGAACGTCTCATTCTGCAGCTCCAGCGCCCGCGCAACCGCCGCAAGCCATGCGCAAAGGAAAACGATTACAAGCAGCAATACCGTTAGACCGGCCCCTGGGTCGGAAGACAAGGATCATCCCTCCTAAAATGTTTCATACCTCACCGATATGAAGGTAATGGATGGATTATAGCATAACTTTTTCCAAAATGCAAAGGTCATATGCATTCGCGGTAGATCCTGCGCAGCTCCGGGGTAGGACGGTCCTCCGCGCTATAGACGATCAGCGGCGGCTCCGGATGCAGCATGGGCCGCGCGCCCCTGACCGCCTCCACCAGCACCAGATTGGCCGGCTTGTCCTCCCGGGGATAGACCAGCCGGAAGCGCTTCGGCTCCAGCCGGTGCCGGGCCATCATTTCCATCAGTGACAGCATCTCCGGTGCCGGATAGACCACCGCCATGTGTCCCTTGCTTTTCAGCAGCCGGGCTGCCATGGCAAACCACGCATCCAGGCCCTGCTCCGGCTGATGGCGGGCCAGGCTGCGGCTGTCCTCCGGATTTTTCAGCGTACCGCCGGGTTTGCCGTAGGGCGGATTGCTGATAATGCAGTCCAGGCTTCCCGGAGGCAGTACCTCCTCCGCTCGCTCCACCGAAAGCGCGTGCACGGTGACGATCTGCTCCAGGCCGTTGATCCGCATTGTCCGGCTGGCCATCTCCGCCATTTCTTCCTGCAGCTCAAAGGCATGAAAGCGGCTGCCCTTGTTCCGGCTGTACAACAGCAGCGGCAGGATGCCTGTCCCCGTGCCGAAATCCGCGACCGTCGCCCGGGGCGGTACGCGCGCAAAATCCGCCAGCAGCACGGCATCCATCCCGAAGCGGAAGCCCTTTTCCTTTTGCAGGATGTGCAGATCGCCGGGCTGGAGCTCGTCCAGGCGTTCGCCGGGGCGGATCATTCCCAGCGCAGATACTTCGTCATACAATAGCCTTCCAGCTCCCCTCGGGAAATCTTGCTCCAGTCATCACCGGTCTCCAGCAGCTCCACCTCAGCACCATTCTCCAGCTGGCCCATCACCGGGGCGTCCGTGTCGCACCAGGCCCGGACATTCAGCGCATAGCCGTCCGTGACTACGGTGGCCATGATGCCCCACACCTGGGTCAGCGTCGCGTCATACAGGCCGGAAACGCTCACCTGCTACGCGGCGTACTCTTCGGGTGCAGCTTCCGTTTCGGCTGCCGGTGCTTCGGTACTCAGATAGCGGCTCATCACATAGCCCAGTTGATCCTCGTGACGCACAAAGCTCCATTCGCCCTGGTCCAGCACCAGCTCCACCTCGGCGCCCTGCTCCAGCACTGCCAGCACGTTCCCTTCCTGAGACGGCTGATCCCGCAGATTCAGTCCGCCGCCAGAGGTGCTGACATAGCGTGTGGAGGAGGCAACCGCCTCTTCGGTCTCTTTCTCCGTATCGGCAGCCTCCGCCCGCAGATCTTCCAGGCGCACATAGCCGATCTGCTCCCCGCAGGCGATCCGGCACCAGCCGTCGGAGATCAGATAGACCTGCACCGGGGTATTCTCTTCCATCGTCAGTAAAGCCGGTGCCTGATCCATCGGCGCAGCCAGCAGGCCCACGCCGTCCGACGCGATATAGGCGGTGCTGTTTTCCGTTACCGTTTCCTCTGCCTGCTGCCCGGGTATTTTTTCGGCAGCACCGTTCTCCAGGTCAAGATACGCGGCCATGCAGTACCCGCTCTGTCCGTTCCAAATCACCTGAGCCCAGCCGTTCTCCAGTGAATACACCGGCACCCGCTCTCCCCAGTAGATCGCGCACAGGATCTCCCCGGAGGCGTCCGGCGTCCGGCGCAGATTCAGGCCGCTTTCCGATGTCACCGTGCCATGGGTAATGGGCGCGGAGGTCACCAGCGTACCATCCTCATCGCCGCCGGGCTGGTTTTCGAAAACATAAAGCGTCTGGCTGCAGCCCTCATAATAGAAGCCCAGGATCTGCTCCCAGGAATAGCCCAGCTCGGCCATCTGCATGGCGCCGCGCTGGCTCATGCCGATGCCGTGGCCATACCGCCGCACCGTCAGGACGAAGGTCTCCCCCTCCACCGCCACACGCCACAGCTCATTGGCCGTGGCATTGATGGAAAGGTCCAGTGCCGCCTCCAGCTCCTCAAAGATATCAAAGGTCAGGGTCATCTGACGGTAAGTATCATCACACAGCACCGTCACGTCCACATCCATCATGGTATACAGACAGCTGGGCTCCGCATAGCGCGGCGCATACAGCGTGATGCCGTCCACGCTGGTCACATCGGTATCCGACCGGTTCAGCGCGGCACAGACTTTCTCCTCCAGCGCGTTTTTCCAGGCTGTCGGCTGGGAGGACGCATGATTGTCGATCCGGATCACCAGCTGCTTCACGGCGGAGGCCGGATTCATCAGATCAAAGGGATCCTCCTTCACCGTCAGGTAGGGGCAGCTGGTCGTGCCCCAGGCATTCTGCGCCGACTCCGTCTGTCCGCCGTTGGAGGCAGTGTACAGGGTCTCCGCGAAGGTATCCCCGTAGGTCAGCACCACGCCCTCCGTAGCCTGTACCGCTTCCGTACAGGCCGTCCCGGCCAAGGGTGTTCCGTAATACACCTGATCATTGGTGGTATCCACCACGTCCCAGGTGCTTTCCGTCTGCGCCACCATCCGGCTGAGCGTGTATGTCCGGGCCGCAACCGCCTGGGCCTTCAGCGCCTCCGTCGGCGCGGTACTGCCCATCTCGTAAGGAAGCACGCCCACCAGGTAATCTTCTATATATACATAGGCCACGGGGACGATCTGCCGGCCGCTTTCTGTCTGCTCCACGGTCAGGCGCAGATCGCCGGGATAGGTGTTTGACGGCATCCTCGCTTCCTTCAGGCTGAAGCAATTCTCTGTATCCGCCGAGGCGCGCTGCAGCAGCAGGGTCTGTCCCATAGCGGTCTTCTGCCCATTCGCCGTCAGCACCAGTTCACCGTTCTGAAGGCTCACCTTCACGGTCTGCCCATCCGTCATGGGCAAGGAGGTGGTGCCATAGGCCGTATAATCGCCACGCAGAGTGATCGTCAGCTGCTCCGGCTGATTCAGGCTGTCCAGCCGCACGCGGACCATGCCGCTGCGGGTGTGCACCTGCTCCGTCATCGGCAGGACATCCACCGCAACCTCCGCCGCAGCACAGGAGAAAACCAGCAAACACAGCAGCAATATCAGGCACCTTCCCAGGCGTTTCATCCGGCTTCCTCCTTCGTTTCTTGCTTGAAGCTATTATACCACGGGTCTTCCTTTCCGCAAAGCATTTTAAAAAGGCAAAGTTAACGGGATGATAAAATATTCCGTACCATGTCATTTGTATTGTCTCGTATTCTTTTGTGTCTTCAAGTGCTGTTTCACCTGAAAATCAGGAAAACTTCATAATTTTGTAATATCCATTCTTTGTCTTTTGTGGTATACTGTAAACAGAGACAGTTTCGTCTGAGAATCCATAGGATGCATATCAGAATCCTTTTTCCGGATGAAGATGAATGCTTATATTGTTGTGTGCCTGTCTCTGCTGCTGATGATGATAACAGCACTTGTTTTGTTGCTGTTGATGGAAGCCCTTTATTTCCCTTATTGCTTATGACTCCTTACTGTTCCCGAAAGGAGGAACCCTGTGAATCAGTTGAATGAACCGACCGAAAGCAAGCTGCGCATTGTTTCCCTCGGCGGTGTGGACGAGATCGGCAAGAACATGTATGTGTTCGAGTACGAGGACGACATCGTGGTGGTGGACTGCGGCAGCATCTTTCCCAAGGAGGATATGCTGGGCATTGACCTGGTGATCCCCGATGTGACCTATCTGGTCAACAAAAAGAAAAATGTCCGCGGCTTCCTGCTGACCCATGGTCATGAGGACCATATCGGCGCCACGCCCTATATTCTCCGGCAGGTACCCGCGCCCCTGTATGGCACCAAGCTGACCCTGGCCCTGGTGGACCTGAAGCTGAAGGAGCACCGCATCACCGGCATTCCCATGCAGGTGGTGGAGCCCCGGGATGTGGTGCAGCTGGGCAAGTTCAGCTGCGAGTTCATCCATGTCAGCCACTCCATTGCCCAGGCCTGTGCCATCGCCATCACCTGCCCCGCGGGCACCGTGCTGTGCTCCGGCGACTTCAAGATCGACTATACGCCCATTGACGGGCAGATCACCGACCTGCAGCGCCTGGCCAACCTGGGAGAGCAGGGCGTGATGTGCATGCTGTGCGAATCCACCAATGTGGAACGCGCCGGCCATACCATCTCCGAGCGGAAGATCGGCCAGACCTTTGACAACGTCTTCCGGGATGCCACCGGCCGCGTCATCATGGCCATGTTTGCCAGCAACATCCACCGTATGCAGATGGCCATCGACAGCGCGCTGTCCTATGGGCGTCGGATTTGCTTCATCGGCCGCAGCATGGTGAACGTCAGCCGCGTGGCCATGCAGATCGGTGAGCTGAGCATCCCCGAGGGGTGCCTGATCGAGATGGATGATCTGGACCAGTATCCCGACGAGGAGGTGCTGGTGCTGACCACCGGCAGCCAAGGTGAGCCCATGGCCGGTCTGACCCGCATGGCCTACAGCGAGCATCGCAAGCTGCAGATCCGTCAGAGTGATACCGTGGTCATTTCCGCCTCCCCTATCCCCGGCAACGAAAAGTTCATCAGCCGCACCATCAACCAGCTGTACCGCTGCGGCGCCAAGGTGGTCTATGAAGCCCTGGCCGACGTGCACGTTTCCGGTCACGCCAAGCAGGAAGAGCTGAAGCTGATGCATGCCCTGGTGAAGCCCAAGTATTTCATCCCCGTGCATGGTGAATACCGCATGCTGTGGCAGCATGCCGAATTGGCCGAGAGCATGGGCATGGACAGCCGTAATATCGTCATTCCCGAGCTGGGCCAGGTCATCGAGATGACCGAAAACAGCCTGAGTCTGGGCGAGCAGGTGCCCACCGGGGGCGTGCTGGTGGATGGTCTGGGCGTTGGTGACGTGGGCAACGTGGTGCTCCGTGACCGCAAGCACCTGAGTCAGGATGGTTTGATCATCGTGGTCATGGCCATCAACCGGGACGAGTGCAAGCTGGTATCCGGCCCCGATCTGGTCAGCCGCGGCTTCATCTATGTCCGTGAGAACGAAGACATCATTGAGCAGACCCGTGGGGTCGTGCGCGACATTCTGGCAGAGAGTGATCTGTCCGGTGAGAACTGGCCCGATCTGAAGAACCGCATCAAGGATGATCTGCACCGCTTCATCTTCGACAAGATCAAGCGCAATCCCATGATCCTGCCCATCATCCTGGATATCTGATACCGTATGCAATAAAAGGTTTCGCGCCTGCGGGCGCGACCAAAGGGCTTTCCGGTCGCCCTTTGGAAACCTTCGGGAAATGATTGCTTTAAAAGGGAATCCGTCATCGCTGCGGATTCCCTCTTTTCATTCCAGCCGATCGATCATTCGGCCATAGCGGTCATAGAGTACCCCGGCATCCTCCTTGCTGCTGTGCCAGACCTTGTTGTCCTGCCACAGATAATCCCCGGTCCAGCCGGTGGATGTGCAGGTGATGGTCACCGTCTGCCCTGCCTGCAGCACGCTGCCCTCCGGAAAGACGAAGATCTCATCGCCGCGCTCGGAATGGATGTACCATGCGGAAACATCCACCGTCTCAGTTCCGGTGTTGGCCAGTGTGGTGGTCTGGTCCTTGTTGTCCTTGGCCAGCAGGCGGACGGTCGTATTCTGCGCAGGCCATTCGTTCCATTGCCGGAAAGCCGCCTGGGCCGTGCCGTTTTCGACCGTCACCAGCACGCCCGCCTCACTGCTTTCGGTCAGGGCCACCTGAGCGCCGACCTTCTTCAGCGCCTTCAATACCCGGTTCGCCGGCGTATCCGGCTCATCCTCGGAGTTGGTGGAGATCACCGCCATCTGCGGGCGCACGGTATTCACCAGCTGCTCGGAGGTGGCGTCCTTCTCGCCATGGTTGGCCACCTTCAGCACGGTGCAATGGACGATGCTTCCCGCGTTCAACAGGTCCGTTTCCTCCGCAAATTCCATGTCCCCGGTCAGCAGCATGGAGCCGCCGCCTCCCTCCGCCAGCAACACCAGGGAGTTGCAGTTTTCCGTCTCGGAGTTGCTGATCGGCCCCAGCACCCGCAGGCTACCGGAGCCAAAGGGCAGCACGTCCCCGGCGCGGAGCCAGGTCACCTCCTGATCCCGGAGGGCCGCCGCCAGCCTGGCCGGATGCTTGCTGGTTTTCACATCGGCATAGTAACGGGAGGCATACCAGGCATCCACCGCCACAGAGGAGGAAGCCAGTGCCATCAGCCCGCCCGCGTGGTCGTCATCGGTATGGGTCAGGATGACGCCATCAAGGTGGGTGATGCCCAGCTCCGTCAGCGTTGCCGAAACGCTGCCCCAGCTTTCGACCGAGCCGGTGTCGATCATATACAGTACATCCTCATACTGCAGCAGCAGACAATCCGCCTTGCGCACATTGATGGCCAGTAGCGCCATCGTGCCTTCCGCACAGGCCGCCGCAGCCATCAGAAGAACAAGCAATATCGTCAGAAACAGGATTCGTAATTTTTTCAAGGGGAAGCTCCTTCCGCAGTTTCGGCTTGTGGAACCACCGAAGCTGTGTTACAATCATCGTATGGAAAGGCAGGGAGAAGCATGGAACAGGATGAAGCCATGATGCGGGAAGCGCTGCAGGAGGCTACCCTTGCCTCCGCTGAAGGAGAGGTCCCGGTGGGTGCCGTACTGGTGCATCAGGGGCGTATCCTTGCCCGTGCCCACAACCGGCGGGAGCAGCTGCATGACCCCACCGCCCATGCGGAGCTGCTCTGCCTCCGGGAAGCCGCAGCCATGCTGGGCAACTGGCGCATGAAGGACTGCACCCTGTACGTTACCCTGGAGCCCTGCCCCATGTGCGCCGGGGCCATGGTCATGAGCCAATTGGGACGCTGCGTCTATGGCGCATCGGATCCCCGCCAGGGTTGCTGTGGCAGCGTCTATGACCTGCCCGCCGATCCCGCGCTTCATGGGCAGACGGTCTGGTCCGCCGGAACGGAAGCCCAGGCCTGCACCGGGCTGCTGCGGCAGTTCTTCCGGGAACGGCGCGGTGCCGACGCTCCTATCATACCATAAAACGAAGCAAATCGTGTCCTTTTTCCTGCAACTTTGCAAAATCTCCGGAGGTCACCATGGCGTTATCGGATGCCGTTGCCTATTTCACGCAGCAGACCCATATTCTCGCTTCTATGGCCATTGCCTGCGGAACCACCGATATAGTGCATACTGCCCTCGGAGGCTGCCTGACGGAAGCGGGCGATCCGGTCCTGCCGGATACCGTCTATGATCTGGCCAGCCTGACCAAGCTTTACACCTGTCTGCTGGTCTATCGGCTGCATGAAGAAGGACTGCTGGATCTGAGCGCCCCGGTGACCGCCTATGCGCCGCAGTTCACCCGGCTTGCAGGCTGTACCGTGGATCAGCTCCTCGGCTTTGAGGTTGGGCTGGTCACGCCGGAGCGTGTGGATGCCCAGCCGGATGCCGCCGCGGGGCTGCGGGTGCTGCAGGCCATCCACCCTGTGGATGTGGGAGAGGGACGAGCCTACAGCGATATGCACGCCATGGTCCTCCGCTATGTGCTGGAGGGTGCCGCCGACCTCAGCTATATGGAGCTGCTGCACAGCCGTATCCTTCAGCCCCTGTCCCTTGCGGATACGACGGCCCGGCCCGACCCGCTGCGCTGCCCCTCCTATGCCGGGGAGCATCGGCTGTAGAAGGGCCGTGCCTTTCTGCACGTAGGGCCTGCCCGCGGGGTCTGTCATGATCCGAAAGCGCGTCTGCTGAATGCCGATGGCGTTGCCTGTGCCGGGCATGCCGGGCTGTTTGCCACCCTGGAGGATGTCGCGCGGCTGGCGCAGGCGGTGCTCCGGGAGCAAGTGGTCAGCCGGGCCAGCCTGCGGGCCATCGCCCGCAACCGCACCGGACGGGCCCTGGGGCCGGACCGCTGGACGCAGTTCCTGGGCTCCCAGTGCTATGTTCGCCATCCGCAGCAGTATTTCAGCGAGATCCCCTGCTATGAGAGCGACCGGGCCTTCGGGCTCAGCGGCTTTGCCGGGAACCATCTGTCCATCGATCCGGACAATGGGATCTTCGTCTGCTACCTGGGCAACCGGGTGTTGAACCGGCTGACAGTGCTGCTTCCCGAAGAGGGCAAGACCTTTGCCGATTACGGGCTGCAGACGGATGGCTCCGGTTCCATTCTCTGGCCGGATGGCTCCCGGATCTGGTCCTCCGTCAATTATGTTCATCAGAAGGATGCGCACTTCCATAACGAGGTGCAGGCAGTCCTCGGTCTTCCCACGCTGACACGCTGAGAGGTGTTTATGATGATCCGTCACGCTCTGCCCCAGGATGTCCCCGCCCTGGCCCGTCTGGAGGCCGCTTCCTTCCCTGCTGCCGAGGCCGCTTCCGAAGCAAGCATCCGCGCCCGCGTTGCCGCTTTCCCGGAGCATTTCTGGCTGCTGGAGGAGAGCGGGCAGCTGATCAGCTTCATCAACGGCATGGTCACGGATGAACCCACCCTGACGGACACCATGTACGATCACACGGAGCTGCACAAGGAGCAGGGCACCTGGCAGATGCTCTTCAGCGTGGTCACCGATCCGGACCGTCGCCGGCAGGGCTATGCCTCCGCAGTGATGCAACAGGTGATCACGGATTGCCGCGCCGACGGACGCAAGGGCATCGTGCTCACCTGTAAGGAGGCGCTGCTCCCCTTCTATCGTCAGTTCGGCTTTGCCAATGAAGGCATATCCGCTTCCTCCCACGGCGGCGCGGTCTGGTATCAGATGCGGCTGCGGCTGGACGCGGAGCCAGGGCAGCTCCGCCATGCCTATTTTGCCGGCGGCTGCTTCTGGTGCATCACGCCTTCCTTCCGGGAGATGCCCGGTGTGCTGCAGGTCATCAGCGGCTACTCCGGCGGTCAGGAGGTTGCTCCCCGCTATGAGGAGGTCAAGGCCCAGCGTACCGGCCACCGCGAAACCATCGCCGTCACCTACGATCCGTCTCTGGTCTCGTATGAGGCTTTGCTGACACTTTTCCTGAGCAGTGTGGATCCCTTTGACGGCGAAGGCCAGTATATCGACCGCGGCAAGTCCTATACGCTGGCCGTCTACTATCAGGATGAAGTGGAGCACACCGCCGCGCTCCGGGCCATTCAGGCGCTTTCGCTGCAAACCGGCCGGGAGGTACCGATCCCCGCCGAGCCCTTCACCGCCTTCTATCCCGCGGAGGAATACCACCAGGATTATGACCTGAAGCATCCGGAAGCCTTCCACCGGGAGCTGGTGGAGTCCGGGCGTCTCCCTGAATAACCTCCAAAACGACCAAGAGCAGGCCTTGCGGCCTGCTCAGTTTTCTTTTAGTAGTTTTCCTTGCGGACTTCGAAGTAGCTCTGGGGATGATTGCACACGGGGCAAACCTCCGGTGCCTTGACGCCCACCACGATGTGTCCGCAGTTGCGACACTCCCAGATGGTCACGCCGCTCTTCTCGAACACCTGCATGGTCTCAATGTTCTTCAGCAGGGCACGATAACGCTCCTCGTGAGCCTTTTCAATAGCCGCCACGCCACGGAAGCGGGCCGCCAGCTCCGGGAAGCCTTCCTCCTCCGCTTCGCGGGCCATGCGCTCATACATGTCGGTCCACTCGGCGTTCTCGCCCTCCGCCGCATGCAGCAGATTCTCTTCGGTGGTGCCCAGCTGGCCCAACTCCTTGAACCACAGCTTGGCATGCTCCTTTTCATTCTCCGCCGTCTTCAGGAACAGCTCCGCGATCTGCTCATAGCCGGCCTTCTTGGCCACAGAAGCAAAATAGGTATACTTGTTTCTCGCCTGGGATTCGCCCGCAAAGGCCTCCCACAGGTTCTTTTCCGTTTTGGTTCCGGTATACTTCATGGTCTTTTCCTCCTTTGGTTCAGTCCGTCATCGTATCCTGCAGGATCTGTCCGTCCGCGCTGATGATCACCACGCGCACAGGGATTCCTTGCCCGCTCCGCAAAAGAGCCGTCCGGATGGCGCGCTCCAGGCCGCCGCAGCAGGGCACCTCCATCCGCGTCAAGGTCACCGAACGGATGGCATTCATGGTAAAGATATCCGTCAGCTTATCGGCATAATCCACCGGATCCAGCTTGGGGCAGCCAACCAGTACCACCCTCCCCCGGATGAAATCCTGATGGAAATTCCCATAAGCGTACGCGGCGCAATCCGCGGCGATCAGCACGTCCGCATTGGCAAAATAAGGCGTGGCCGGAGAAACCAGCTGGATCTGCACCGGCCATTGCCGCAGTTGACCGGGCACTGTACCCACTGTCTCCGCTTTTTCCGTTTTCGGCTGCATCATCCGCATCCGGGAGCCCGGGCAACCCGCTGCCGGATGCTTCCCGGCTTCCTCGTGCAGCTTGTGCAGCCGGACCGCCTCCTCATCATAGGGGACCGCTTCCCGCCGCACAAAGGTGATGGCATCCACCGGACAGGCCGGCAGACAGTTGCCCAGGCCGTCACAATAATCGTCGCGGATCACCTTCGCCTTGCCATTCACAATGGTAATGGCGCTTTCCTTGCAGGCCTGGGCACACAGACCGCAGCCGATGCACTTTTCCTCATCAATGGATACCATTTGCCGAATCATATTTTTCCTCCGGGAACGTTCTTGATTGCAGCCTGATTATATCGCTTTGTCTGCAATTAGTCCAGTTTAACCTGCATTGAAAAGGGACAGGGCACCCTATGGCCCCTGTCCCGGAAAATTCGATCGATTACAGCTTGGTATCCCAACGGCCGCACCAGACATTCTCACTGGGCGTGCCCTTGAACTCGCTGTCACCGCACAGCTTGGCAATGCACTGCTTCACGGTCTCGTCGGAATCCTGATAGCAGTTGACGTAGGTGCGGGACATGGTCAGATCGATCAGGTAGTTGGGCAGATACAGGCTGATGAAGGCCGTGGGGATCTGCGCCGCGTACCAGGGCTGGTCGATGGGCAGAGACCACTTCACGCGCATGGTATTGTACTGCGCGAAGCCCACCTGGTCAATGAAGACCAGCACCGCGTCGGTGGTCGCCTTCAGTTCTTCCATCTTGCCCTTCACGCTGAAGTCATCACCGTCCACCACCTCAAAGCCGCGCTTCCGCAACTCCTCAAACACCAGGGGCTTGGCGGTGTTGGGGCTCTTGATCAGCTTGCCGGCCACCACGCGGCCCTCGCCCTCCAGGAAGATCACGCGCAGGCGCTTGTGGGTCTCGGGGCTGATGGGCAACATATGCTGGGTATCCTTCACCAGGGTAATGAACTTGTCAGCGCACTCGGTCGCGATCTGGCTGTGCTCGGGGCAGCCCACCACGCTGATGCCTTCCTTCGGAGGATTCAGGGTGCCGGCCGCCTGCTTCTTGTGCAGACCGATGGAGGCCTTCACGCCCAGGATACGCATCAGGGCATCCTGCATGCGCTCTTCGGTGATGACGCCATTCTTGTAGCCGTCCATCATGTAGCCGTAGTCTTCTTCCATATCGTTGAAGAACAGGAACATGTCGCAGCCGGCAGCGATGGCACCGGGCACGATCTCACTGCGGGGCTTGGCACCGAACATACCGATCATATGGGAAGCGTCAGTCACCACCAGGCCATTGAAGCCCAGCTCGGTCTTCAGCAGGCCGTTGATCAGCTCGGGGCACAGGGTCGCGGGCAGGATGTCATGGTCGTCCACCGGATGTCCGGCCAGCTTGCGCTGCCAGGCAGGCTGGGCGATATGGCCCGCCATGATGGTCTTCACGCCGGCATCGATCAGTTCCTTGTAGACCTTGCCGTAGGTAGCCATCCACTGGTCGCAGTCCAGATCATTCAGGCCCATCATCAGATGCTGGTCATTCTCTTCCATGCCGTCGCCGGGGAAGTGCTTGCAGCAGGTGGCCATGCCGCATTCCTCGGTGCCCTTGAAGAAGGCCTTGGCATAGGCAATGGTCTCATCGGGATCATTGCAGAAGGAGCGGGTCTGCACGATGGAGTTGCGCCAGTTGTACAGAAGATCCACAATGGGCGCGAAGTTCCAGTTGGAGCCGATGGCCATGGCCTCGGTACCGCCCACCTTGGCCGCCTTGTAAGCCACGTCGGGATCCTTGGAGGCTGCGGTCGCAGCGCCACAGGAAACGCAGGTACCGCCGCCCACGCCGCCGTTGCCGCCGGCCTCGCAGTTGGAAGCCACCAGCAGCGGGATCCGGCTCTCCTTCTGGAAGGTGCTGGTCATCTCCCACAGGTCAGCAGCGCTCTTGTTGTGGTAGCGCAGTGCGCCGGGATGATAGGTATGGGCCACCTTGGCAATGCCTTCGGGAGTGAAGTCCGTCACCATGTTCACAAACAGCTGACCAACCTTCTCCTCCACCGACATGCTCGCGATGGTGTCCATAACCCACTTGACGCCTTCATCATCCAGATAAAACGGCTTGCCTTTCAAATCAACCATCGGAAAAACCTCCTTTATATACTGCCCCGGTCGGCAGTTTTCATCTGATTGTAAGTATAAAGGCAGACGCTCCGAAATGCAATTGACATTTCCGACAAAAATGCAACCATTTTTTCCGTTATGCCTGTACCTTTTTCAGCATGACCGCCATATACTGCCTTGCGGGCAGCTCCACCCGGAATTTTCCGCTGAATACGCCGCGCTTTTCCTCCGTCATGTTCCAGGTATCCAGCACGGTCACCTCATAGGCGGTGGTATCGTCGATATGGAACTCCCGGAAGGACGGCCGCATGAAGCTGTAATAATAGAGATAGAACGACGCCGGGCCTCCAAAGCCGCCTTCCGGAATGGCGCACACCTCATCCCAGGCGCATTCCGGGAAAAGCCGCAGCCCGGTCCCCGGTACCTGACGCAGCACCTTCAGTAGGAAGGCAAACCGTGGCTCACTTTCTCCGTACAGCCTGCCGCCATGGGACCACCACAGGAAACCGGTATCGTTCAGAATGGTCTCCCCATGGCCCGGATAGCCGCCCCGCATGGCCGTCTCCCAGAAGCGACGCACCATCTCCTGCCCGGTGATGTTGCCCCAGCCATGCTGGATGTTGCCCTCGTAGGCCATCTCATCCATCACCACCGGCTTGCCGTAGCGGGCGCGCAGTTCGTTCACCAGCTCCGCGCCCTTGTACAGATCCTGCCGCTGCACGCTGCAGTGGGTCACCCAGGGACGGGTATGGTCATACATGCCGCGGCAATTGTGGATGGACCGCAGATGCCCATAGGGATCCTCCCGGCAGATCACCGCCGCGATCCGCTCCCAATCCACCAGCGTCTTGGCGGCAAGCAGATCATACTCATTGGCCAGGGACCACCAGACATTGCGGTACGCGGCAAAGCGCGCGATCACATACTGCAGGTACGCCTCGTCCTGCGCCGGCGTCATGCAGGAAAAGCCCCAGCGGTCATAGGGATGGAACAGGATCAGATCCGCCTCGATGCCCAGCTTCCCCAGTTCCTCAATGCATTGCTCCAGGTGCCGGAAATAGGACGGCCGGAACCGGGTCAGGTCCCATTCGCTGTCATTGGGCTTGCCGGCATACTGAAAGAAATTCTCCTTGGTCAGCACGCTGCCGTCCATGGGATGCCCTTCGTAGGGATACTCCCGTGGCTCATGCAGATTGTAATCATAGTGCTTAGGAAACACACAGAAGCGGATCTTGTTGAAGCTGCTGTGCTTCAGCGTCTCCAGCGTCTCGGCAATCATCTCATCCGACTGCAGGGCCCACACATAGCAGGTGGTGCCGATGGAATCATACCGGGTGCCGTCCTCATAGGCAAAGTGGTACTGACCGGCCACGTGAACAGGGCCATGGTTGCCTTCCGCCGCGGGTCCGGCCAGGAAGCTGCCGGTCAGCCGCTCCTGCTGCCAGCTGCAGCGGATCTCAAAGGACCACGTTCCCTCCATCTGCGGCATGAACCGGACCACATAGCTGCCATCACCGTCATAGAAGCCACGCACTCGCTTCTGATCGTTCCTGTGGGTGAAAATTGCCCGGACGGTCTGGTCCGTAAAAGGATTGCCGTCCCTCGGGCCCTGGATGCGGCATTCCCAGATGCCCCAGCGCTCCGCCTGCGCGTCAAAGCTGAACATGTTTTTTCCTCCTCTTCGTTACCGAAAACGGACAGACGTCCTCCGCCTGTCCGTAAAATGCATGATTACAGAGTCATGATCTGGGTCTCGCCGGGTGCCAGCGTCAGCTCCAGCTTCCCCTTCTCCGTGGGAACTACCGTATGGATGGTCTCGTCCGCGTTGTTCAGGGCGATCAGCGTCCTGTCCGCCGGGAAGTAACCGATCTCCACATGGCAGTTATCGGAGATATACGGGGCATCCTGCTTGCCGGCAGCCTGCAGCAGCAGCTCCAGCAGCAGGCGGGTGCTCTCATCCGTCACAGAGAAGCTGCTCATATAGATGCCGCAGCCCTTGCCAAAGGCATGCATGGTCATCTGCGGGATGCCGTTCTTCGCCGCCAGCACCTTGGCCTTGCCGTCCGTCAGATACAGGTACGGCTTTTCCGCCAGCATGCCCTCGGGAATGTTCAGGCCCTGCGCGTCCTCCGTGAACTGCCACTTGCCATGGCAGACCCGGGCGCCGGTATCCAGATCGATGCCCAGCACATGGGCCATGCGGAAATATGTGCTGTAGCCCGCGACCGCCGAAGGCTCATTCACACCGATGAAGGTGCCACCGCGATGCACAAAGGCCGTGACCGCCTCCACCAGCTTGGCAGACCTCCAGGCATCGCCGCCGCTCCAGGCATCCCCTGCCCGTCCGGCGTTGATGACCACGTCCACATCCTCCAGGGCGCCGTTTTCCGCGTCCTCAAAGCTGATGTAGCGGACATCCACGGGCAGGCCGGACAGCGCCTCGTTGATATGGATCAGGGTATGCATATAGGTCTCGTGGAAATGGCCGGACAGCGTCCAGGGACGCAGGCTGCCCCAGGTGTGCAGCACCGCCACCTTGCACTGCACCGTATAAGGCTTGCCGTTGGCATGCAGCGCCTTGATGCGGCGGAAGTCCACCGCCATCTGCTCAATGGTATCATTGAACTTGGGCTGACCGATGGTCAGGTGCAGATAGCCACCCAGACCGATGCGGTCCACCGGCTGACGGACCAGCGCCCGGCGCACATGCTTCCAGTAGGCCAAGGCATCCACCTCGGGATGTCCGCCCTCCATAAAGGTCGGCGCGCCGCCCAGGCCCACCGGGAACAGGTAGGGATGGAAACGCAACTCATGCACCGGCACATCGGCAGCCGCGCACAAGCGGCATTCAAAGCCGGAAAACACGCACTTGATCAGGCCGTCAAAGCCCACCTTGCTGAAGTACTTGCCGCAGGGTTCCATGCCCACCCAGCTGTCATCATAGAAGACATAGGCCAGCTTGCCATACTTGTGGATGATCTCCACCAGCACCTTTGCCTTTTCCGCCACAAAGCGCTGGATGAAATCCATGTAGTCCCGCTTATGGGCCGTGGGCGGCATATGGGTCACCTGCAGCTTGCGCTGGTTGATGAAGTCCTCCGCCGTCAGCGCGTAGCCGTATTCCTTTTCGAAGGCGTCCAGCGCCGCCGGGCTCACCGTGAAGTCATAGCTGGCCCAGTCGCTGTACAGGCTGCGGTTGCGCATGTCGTCGCCGAAGATCCACACGAAGTTGTAGAACAGGGAGGTCAGGCGCACCACGTTGGTATCTGGATTGTCCTTGCACCACTGCTCCAGCCAGCCCTGCAGATAGGCCCACGCCTCCGGATCCCGGGGATCCAGCTGCCGCAGGTGCTCACTGGTCCAGCTGTTGGTGGTATGGTTGTACATATTGATCTCTTCCCAGATGCGCCAGCACAGGAAGGAGACCGTATACTCATGCCAGGGCGTGCAGCCTTCAACCGTCACCTTGCCGTCCGCAAAATGCCACTGAGCGGCAGGCACCAACTCATTGACCGTGCGATCCCACACCTGCCAGTACTTCAGGGAGGCCGGCGTGGTATTCAACTCAAACTGCTCGGTGAAATAGCCGGCCATGGGGTCGATAATCAGTGTTGTCCCCTCCGCCATCACCGGCTCGGAGGACAGGAAGGTCTCCTGCTGAACCTCGGGATGGGCCTCCGCAAAGGCATTGTGCTGCCGGATGATGCAGATGGTGGAGTAGATGCGGTAGCCCGCCTCCACGATCTCATCGGAAAGCTTGGTGCCGTCGCTGTCGCGGATGACGTCCGCGCCCCACTTCTTCGCCATTTCCAGGGTCAGCTTTTCATACCCGGCCTCGCCGGGGAGGGTGAAATCCCCCTGATGAAAATCCTGCATCCTATGCTCCTCCTCTTACAGCGCGCCGTCCACGTCGGACTTGCCGTACTCCAGCACCGCCGCAAAGAAGGCCAGCGCCAGGCCCTGACCCCAGCCCTGGGTCCAGGTGCGCGGGATGTTGCGATAGCCGTCACGGTCCTTCATGACCGCCGTGCCGCCGCTGACATTCATCACGCGGCCTTCGGGCGTCACATTCGCCAGGATGCCGGGCACCGCCTTGTTCACATACTTGATGTGCAGGGGATTACCCTTGAGCACCATGGCCGCGGCGATACCGGCAGAGGCGGAGACCTCCTCATAGCTGTCGGGATCATCCAGGATGGTACGCCACAGACCGTTCTCGGTCTGCACCAGCTTCAGCGCGGCCAGCTGCTCCGCCAGGGAGCCCGCCACGTCCATATATTTGGGATACAGGTAGCATTCCGGCAGCACACGGCCCACCTGGCTCATGGTATAGGCTGCCCAGGCGTTGGCGCGACCCCAGTAGAAGCCGGACATATGGCTCTTTTCAATGTTGTTGTAGCCATGGTACCACAGGCCGCTCTTCTTGTCCTGCAGATAATTGATATGCCAGTAATACTGGTTCAGCGCGTCGTTGACCAGGTCCTGATCGTTCCAGTCCACGCCGGCCCGCAGCATGAAGAAGGCAGCCATGAACAGGGTATCCGCCCAGCACTGCTCCGGGAAGTCATTCTTCGCGGAAACCGTGTGCTGCAGCACATTGTCGCCAAAACGCAGCGCCTTGTTGCGGAGGTAGTCGATCTTGCTCTCGGCGATCTTCTTGTAGCGCTCATCGCCGGTCAGCTTGTGCAGGGTCAGCATGGCATGGCCCATGGAGCAGGTGTTCACCGTCCAGGTGGGCAGGCCCAGCTCAATGTACTCGTCCACGCGGGCCTTCATCATGTCGATGTATTCCTGCTTGCCGGTGGCACGGGCCGCTTCGCAGATGCCGAAGTAGGCCACGCCGCAGGGCCAGTCCCAGGCCATGTCCATATTCATGGTCTGCTTCACGATCACATCGACAGCATCCAGCAGCTGCTGCTTGTCATAAATAATCTGAGCCATAAAAACATAACCTCCGTACTTTATTGGTCGGATGACCATAGCTCAGCACACCGCAGAACCGTGTGCTGAGCTGTGAGCATCCTTTGAAGGAAAGAGGCAGGAGGAGTTGCTCCTCCTGCCTCAGGAAAGATGAGAGATTATTCGGCAGCCTTGCCGGCGGGCAGCTTGGTGGTCTGACCGTTCTGATAGGCCTCCAGGCGCTCGTCAATGATCTCCTGATAGCCGGCGTCCAGGAACTCCTGGCTCAGCTCTTCGTACAGGGTATCGAACTCTTCGGGATCGCACTTGATCAGCTTGGAGTAGTCCACCTGATACAGGCTCAGCAGGGTGGCGCTGTACTCGGACTCGCTGTCGATGGAGCAGGCGAAGATAGGATCGCTGTAAGCGTTGCCGGCATCAGCGATTTCCTTCAACTCATAGTAGTTGTCGATCATGGCCTGAGTGAAGTCCACAGGCAAGCCCTGAGGTGCGATGGCGGCGATGGTCTGCTCGATGGTGCCGGTCTTCTTGATGGCATGCACCAGGCAGGTCATATCGATGTTCATGTTGTGGTTCAGCATGTACTCGCCGGTGTAGTCGCCGATGATCACGGGCAGGCCGGTCTCTTCGTCGACGGTGTAGGTCACGCCCTCGATACCATTCTCAAGCACATACAGCACTTCGGGCTGGATCATCCACTCCATCAGCATCCAGGCAGCCTTCAGCTGATCCTCGGTAGCGAAGGAAGAGAAGCCAACGATCATGCCGAAGGGGTTGTCGGAACGGAACTGGGGAGTATCGATGACGCCTTCCTCAACACCCTGATAGCTGCTGACGATGGCCAGTTCGGCATCGGGGTTGTTCTCATAGAAAGCATTCAGCCAGGCAACGGAGGCGCCCATGTAGCCGCCGTAGGAGAAGGTCTTGCCGTTGATGAAGTCGGTCTGCTGCTGGTCAGTGGAAGCACCGGCGGAAGACATGGACAGGTCGAACTCGGTGCTGTAGTAGCCCTTATGATACTCGCTGTTCAGACGCTTCAGCATACGGTAGGTGGGATACCAGGTGAAGCCGGGGGTGCCCAGGCTGGAATGCATGGCCCACTCAGCCTCGTCCACCTGCACATCGCGATAAGCGAAGTTGCCGATGTAAGCGGAGGTGGGGATGCCCAGGCCCAGAGGCGCCTGATCGGTCAGACCGGCAGCGATGATCTTGTCCAAAGCATCGGTGTACTCAGCATAGCTGGTGGGCACATGGTCATAGCCGACGGCACGCAGCCAGTCCATACGGCAGAAGGTGACGAAGGAGTAGGTGGTGTTGTAGTAGGCGCGCTCGGTCAGGACGAAGTAGGTCTCACCGTTGATGTCGGTGTAGCCCAGCTGGTTGTTGTCCACCATGGCCTGATAGTAGGTGGGGGCAACGGCCTTGAAGGCGTCCAGATCGATGGTCTGCATGGCACCGTCGGTAGCCCACTGGGCAACCTTGGGATAGTCATACTCCATCATGATGGTGGGGGTCTCGCCGGCAGCGATCAGCATGTTGTACTTGGTCATCACGTCGCCGCGGGGGATGGCCACATACTGCACGGTCACATTCCACTTGTCGCCGAACTCGGACTGCACCCAGCGGGTCCAGTAGTTGTCGTCAACAGCGGGATAGCCCTGCTTGGAGCGGTCGTACACGGGAACAGTGATGGTCACGTTCTCGGCGAAGGGCTCCCAGTCAGCGGGCAGGGTGGGATCCACAGTGGGCTTCTGGACTTCTTCGGCAGTGGCGAAGGACACCATACCGACGAGCATGACCAGAGCCATGAGCAGAGAAACAATGCGCTTCATAGGTTTACCTCCTTATGATTTGTGGAGTGTATCTTCACAGCGGAATCTCCGCTGCTTCCACCGGAAACAAAAATGGAAATACGAAGGTTTCCAAAGGGCGATCGGAAAGCCCTTTGGTCGTGCCGTCAGGCACGAAACTCAGCCCTTCACGGCGCCGATCATGGTGCCCTGCACGAAGTACTTCTGCACGAAGGGGTACACGCAGATGATGGGCAGCGTGGCAAACATGATGGCGGCAGCCTGCAACACTTCAGGCGTGGACTGGGTCGCCGTGCCCTCCGCGATGGAGATAGCGTCATTGCCGGCAGCATCCAGTACCATGTTGTTCAGCAGCAGCTGCAGGGGCTGCAGGGCCTGCTTGGTGATGTAGTACTTGGCATCCGCGTAAGCGTTCCAGCGGCCGACGGCATAGAACAGGCTCAGCGTTGCAATGATGGGCTTCGAAAGCGGCAGCACGATACGGGTGAGCACCTGCAGATCGGTGGCGCCGTCCAAATGTGCCGCTTCATACAGCTCGTTGGGAATGGTGCTGGAAAGGAACGAGCGCATGATCAGCATATTGTATGCCGAGAAGGACAGCGGCAGCACCAGCACCCACATGGTGTTCAGCAGACCCAGGTCCTTCATCAGCAGGTATTCGGGGATCAGGCCCGCGGAGAAGTACATGGTGAACATGAGGATGAAGGAGAAGAAGCCCTTGAACTTCAGCCCGCGGATGGACAGCGGATAGGCCGCGCAGGTGGTCACCACCATGCCGATGGCGGTAAAGAGCAGCGTGACCTCCACGGTATAGAGCAGGCTGTGGGTCATCTTGCCATCCTTGAAGATGGACACATAGGCGTCAATATTGAAATCCACAGGCCACAGATACACTTTCTGGGAAAGCACAGCCGTGTTGGAGGAAAGAGACTTGGCCAGCACATACACAAAGGGCAGGATGCAGGTCAGGCTCAGCAGAAGGATGATGAACGCGATGACGAAATCGCTCACACGGACATGATTCACGCCTTTGAACATGGATTGCTTCTTTTCGGCGGTCTTAACGTCAGACATAGTTCAGCTTCCTCCTTTCTTACAGCAGGCCTTCGTCGCCCAGCAGCTTGGCCACTCGGTCGGCGAGGAGCACCAGGATCAGGCCCACCAGGCTCTGGAACAGGCCCACGGCGGTGGCACGGCTGTAGTTGTTTCCGGCCAAGCCTTTCTCGTAAACATAAATAGCCAGCTGATACTGGAAGTCGCGAACGTTCACGTTGTAGAAGGCGCTCAGACGTTCGAAGTTGGAGCCCATCACACGGCCCAGATTCATGATCAGCATGGTGACCATCGTGGGACGGATACCGGGCAGCGTTACGTGCCAGATGCGGCCGAAGCGGCCGGCGCCGTCGATCGTGGCGGCCTCATACAGGGAGGTATCGATGCCCGTAATGGCTGCCAGATAAATGATGGTGCCCCAGCCCATGCCCTGCCATACACCGATGAGCAGATAGGTCCAGAACCAGTGCCACTTTTCCGTCAGGAAGGGAATGCCTGTCTCAATGACACCCGCCTGGCGGAGCAGGATGTTGACCAGACCGCTTTCCGGCTTGAACAGGTTCAGCGCGACAGAGGCCACGATGACCCAGGAGAGGAAGTGAGGCAGATACAGGATGGTCTGGCTCACGCGCTTGAATTTCTGGAAGCGCAGCTGATCCAGCATAATAGCCAGGATCACGGGCACGGGGAAGCCCATCGCCAGATCCAGAATGTTGAAGAGGAGTGAGTTCTTCAGCGCGGTGAAGAAGTCCTTATCCTTGAACACCTTCTGGAAGGTTTCAAAGCCGACCCATTCACTGCCGGCATAGCCCTTGGCCGGCTTGTAGTTCATAAATGCCATGCGCAGGCCCGGATACGCGGCATACTTGAACACGATGACAAAAATAACCGGAACCATCAGCAGCATATACAGCTGCCAGTGGTTGACCAGATATTTGACCGTCGGGTTCGGCCGCTTGGGCTTGTTGACTACCTGAGGATTCTTCGTCATTCAGGCTCCCTCCCACTCAGACACAGAAACAAACGGCAGTTCCTTTCGCCGTCTTTTCACTTCCATGTCACTTTCTGGACACATTATAAATCACTTTTCCGGCGGAGTCAATTCATTTACATCCATTTACTTCTCATTTTCAACCATTTATTTTCCGGAAACCTGTTGAATCGGACAATTTTTATGGTATAGTAAACATGATTTTGCCTGTTTCTCCATCTTATGGATGGGAAAAATTGCACCCGGAGGTGATCCCATGCCCCGCAAGGCCCGTGCCGTCATCGAATACCGGCTTTACGAGCTGCCGGATGATCTGCCCATCCTCAGCCTCACCGGCGAACGCTGGTATATTTCGGACAGGCTCAGCAGTCACCTTCACTTTCACAATTGTCTGGAGATCGGCGTCTGTCACACGGAAAGCGGTTTCATGCTGCTGAATTCGGAGCGTGTTCCCTTCACAGCCGGAGATATCACCATGGTCCCCAGGCATCTGCCCCACACCACCTGCTCCACCCAGGGCTGCCGCAGCCGCTGGTCCTACCTTTATATCGATCTGGAACGGATGCTGCGCTTCTTCACCGGCCTTGTCCCCGATGGGATCGGTCAGGATCTGATGCGGTACTTCGAGACCTGGCACCTGCTGTCCCCTGACCGGAGCCAGGCCCTGCTCGGACCCATCACGCTGCTCATCAACGAATGCCAACAGAACAACCCGGATCGTGTGCCGGTCATCCGGGCCTACAGCCTGGTGCTGCTGCTGGAGCTGGAACGTCTGGCCCGGGCCGAAGCCGTGAAGCCAGCCCAGAAGCAGACCTCCGCCTTTGCGCTGCAGCCGGCGCTGGAGTATATCCGTCTTCATTATATGGAGCACTGCACCATGCAGGAGCTGGCCGCTGTCTGCCATCTGAGCGAGACCCATTTCCGGCGGCTGTTCCTTTCCGTCATGGGCAGTACGCCGCTGCATTTTCTGAATGAGACGCGCATCCGTCACGCCTGTGTGGCCCTGGACACCGCCAACACGCCCATCACTGACATTGCCCAGAGTGTGGGCATGCCATCCATCGCCAGCTTCAACCGCAATTTTCAGCAGATGATGGGCATGAGCCCCCGTGAATACCGCCGCAGTGCCGGCGCGCGTCATGTGGCCGGGCAGGTCAGGACCATTCTCCCCTACCGCGGCTGGACAGAGGCCGAGGAGCCGGATGTCCCGAAGTGATTGCTTTTCCCTTGGGTTTCGGTTATACTGTATCCATCACTTATCCATTCCTGGAGGATTTTTGCCATGCGTCTGACGATCCTGGGTATGAACGGCCCTTTCCCCGCCCCGCATTCCGCCTGCTCCGGCTATCTGGTGGAATCCGGCAGCACCACCCTGCAGATGGACATCGGCACCGGAACGCTTTCCGCCCTGACCGGCTGGACAGCACCGGAGAAGCTGGACGCCTTGCTGCTCTCCCACTGGCATTTCGACCACTGCAGCGATCTGCTGCCGCTCATCTTCCGCCTGCAGGCGTGTGCCCAAAGGCCGCTGGAGCTGTACGCGCCCGCAGACGAAGCCTCGGCTATCCGCAAGATCGCGCTTGGCAGCGAGGTATTCCATGTACACACCGTTGCGCCGGGGGATTCCTTTACCGTGGGCGACATACAGTGCACCGTGTTCAATGCAAGGCATCCCGTGCCTGCCGTGATGTATCGTCTGACCGACGGCACCTCTACCCTGGCCTTTACGGGGGACACCAACACGCAGTCCGAGCTTCCGGCACTGGCAGAGCATGCCGATCTGCTGTTGGCGGACGGACTGTTTCCCGTCGCAGCCTGGGCGGAGGGCAAGCCCCATCTGTCCGCCCGTCAGTGCGCGGAGCTGGCCCGGGACGCGCAGGTAAAGCAGCTGGTCATCACCCACCTGAATCCTCAGTTTGATCCGGAGACCCTGCTCCGGGAAGCCCGGGAAGTCTATCCCACCGTCACCCTGGCCGCCTGCGGAAAGCGGTACGAGCTGTGAAGTCCCTTTCTGCCCGGCTGCGCCGCTGGACTGTCCCGCTGATGGTTCCGGCCTTGGCCGGAGGCATCCTGTGGGGCAACGTCTCCACAATTCTGTGGCCGGGGCTGGTTTGCCTTGCGCTGGCTGCTCTGGGCTGGTTCCTGACGGAGCCGTCCCGCGGCCTGGGCTGGACCTTGCTGCTTACGCTGTCCGCCGGGATGCTGCTGGGGCAGCTTGCCTACCATCCGACGCTCCCAGAGGAAGGCACCTACGAGATCACCGGTGTGGTGACGGATGAGGTCGTTCAACGGGACACGCAGCAGATCCACACCACGCTGTCCCAGCTGACCCTGAACGGAAAGGCTGTCTCCGGCTCCGCCTACTGGAGCTTCTATCAGGAGGAGCTGCCCGAAGGCTTGGGCCCCGGCTGCCGGGTCAGCTTTACCGCCTCGTTGTATCATCCCGGCGGAGCCACCAACCCCGGCGGCTTTGACTTCCGGGCCTATCTGCTGCAGCACGGCATCCGGTTCGGTCTGTACGGCGGGAACGATGCGCTTACGATCGAATCGGGCACCTTCAGCCTTGACGGTTGGATCGCGTCCCTGCGACATGCGCTGCTGCTGCGCTTGCGGGAGGTCATGGGAGAGGACGCGGGAAATTACGCCGGCACCATGCTGTTGGGTGTCAAATCCCTGATCCCCGAGGATGAACGTGCCGCCTTCAATGCTTTGGGCATCGGGCACATCCTGTCCGTCAGCGGCTTCCACGTAGGCTTGCTCTATGCCGCGCTGTGCTGGCTGCTGCAGCTGCTGCGTGTGCCGCTGCGCTTCCGTCCGATTCCGGTCGCGGTTCTCCTGGTCTTCTATTGTATGCTGACCGGCGGCAACGCTCCGGTGATCCGTGCCTCACTGCTGTGCATGCTGGTGCTGCTGGGCCGCTGTCAGGGACGCACCCGCAACCGCTTCCATCTGCTCTGCGTATCCGCGCTGCTTCAGCTGGCCATCAGCCCTGTGCAGCTGACCTCCGCCGGCTTCCAGCTGAGCTATGGTGCCATGCTGGGGCTGGTGCTCATCACTCCCAGGCTGCAGCGGGCCGATCCCTTCCGGTACGCCTACCGTAAACAGGTACGCAAGCTCGGCGGCAAGGTGTGGACCATGCTGGCAGCCGCCCTCGGGGCCCAGCTGGGTGTGCTGCTGCCGGAGCTGTACTGGTATCAGGAGCTGCCTGTGCTCGGCCTCATCTGTAACCTGCTCACCCTGACGCTGGCCTCTGCTCTGCTCACCGCCTATTGGCTCTGCCTTGCCGTCATGTTTCTTCCCGGCATCGGACCGTTTGTGGGCAATCTGGTTGCCGGCCTGAACCGGCTGATGGTCACGGTCGTGCAGGGACTGGGCTCCCAGGACTGGCTGCTGCTTTGGACAAAGCAGGCCAACCTTTTCACCGCTGCTGCCTGCCTTCTGCTCTTTGCGGGCGGATGCTGCCTCTGGCACCGGTTCCGCAGGAATCAGGCGCTTTGCCTCGGTCTGGGCTGCGCGGTGCTGGTGCTTTCCCTCATCGTCTGGCCCACCGGTCAGGTCACCTATACACAGCTGGACGTGAACGCCGCCGATGCCGCCGTGCTGAATGACCGGGGCACGATTACCGTGATCGACACCGGAGAGGACAGCACCCTGTCCACCTATCTGCACCAGCGGCGGCTCAGCATCGATAACCTGGTGCTGACCCATCTGCACAGCGATCACGCCGGCGGCATTCAGGATCTGCTGGAGGACCACATTCCCGTCGCCCGCTGCTATCTTCCGGATGGTGCGGAGAACGCCGGCTTCGACGCGGGCATGCTGGAATTGCTGGAGCAGCTGCAGGCCCGCGGCACCGAGCTGATCCACCTGTCCAGAGGAGATGTCCTTTCCACCGGCAGCGGCACCCTGACTGTCCTTTGGCCGGAGGCAGATGTGGAGCGCCCCTGGAACGATACCAACGACGGCAGCCTGGTGCTGCAGGCCTCCCTGCGTGGAACCACACTGCTGCTGACCGGTGATATCACCTCCAATTACGAGCTGTATTCCGCGGTCCCTTCGGACATCCTGAAGGCCGCCCACCACGGGTCCTCCGGCTCCACCTCCGCGGCCTTCCTGGAGGCTGTGGATCCCCAGGTCATCCTGCTCTCCTGCGGGCCGGAATCACGCACCGCCTCCTTTCAGGAAAGAGTCGGAAGCTATCCGGTCTTCAGCACCGCCAATCAGGGCGCGTTGATGTTGTCCTTTGAGGAGGGCACCTATACCGTCTCCCCCTATCTGAAATCATCCGAGGATGGACAATAACGTATGAATCGCAAAGAATTTGTTCAGCTGATCCAGAAGCGGATGCTTCGCGGCGTCTACCTCTTTGAGGGCGTGGAGGAAAATATCAAAAGCGCCACCCTCCAGCAGCTGCGGAAGGCCGTGCTGCCCGAGGGCCTGGAGGAGCTGAACGAGGTCACCCTGGAGAACCCGGAGACCTCCGCCGTCATCGCCGCGGCGGAGACCCTGCCCTTCATGGCGGAGCAGCGGCTGATCATCATCCGGGAGCACAGCGCCCTGCTGCGCGGAGACGCGGACGAGCCGCTGCTCACCTACCTGCAGCATGTGCCGGAGACCGCCCTCATCGTTTTCTATCATAAGGACAAGGCCGACGCCCGGAAGAAGCTGTACAAGGCCATCGACAAGCTGGGCGGTCTGGTCAGCTTCCAGAAGCTTTCCGACGCGGAGCTGAACGACTGGATCCGTATGCGCTTCAGCAAGGCCGGCAAGGAATGCTCCGGCGCCACCGCTTCCCTGCTCAGCTTTATGGCCGGCACAGATACCCAGCAGCTCCGCACGGAGATCGACAAGCTGATCGACTACGCCGGTGCGTCCCCTCAGATCACAGACGAAGCCGTACGCGCCATCGTCACCCGTTCCGCCGAATACAACGTTTTTCTGCTGGTGGACGCCGTGATCGCCGGTCAGAGCGCCAAGGCCTTCGCACTGCTGAGGGAAATGCTGACCAACGGCGAGGAGCGGGTGGGTATCCTGGCCATGCTGCTGCGCCAGTACCGCATGCTGCAGCATATCAAGATCATGCAATACGAAAAATGCTCCTCCCAGCAGATGCAGGAGGCACTCGGATTGAAAAGCTTTGCCCTGGAAAAGAACATCCGGCAGGCCCGTAATCTTTCCGGCAGCCGGGTCAAACAGGCCGTGGATCTGTGCGTGGATACGGAATATGCCATCAAATCCGGCCGATTGAATCAGGAAGGCGCGCTGGAGGCCTGCATGCTCCGCCTGATGGAAAAAAATGCCTCATGAATTCAAAATTTTCCTGGTTTTGGGGGAGAAAATGGGATTCTTTCCCATTTTTTATGAAAATTTTGTGAAATTTATCTTGTTTTTTCATGTCAATTCATGTAATTCTATTTACAAATTGCAAAAAAAGTGGTAAAATGTCTCCAGGAAGCCGATGATGGCCCACCTATATTTCATCAGTCAATCAGGAGGTTCCCGTATGAATAGAGGCAGCTACAAAAACACATCCGGCAGAGGCTGGCATCCCGTCAGTGAAAACAGCAGAAATTCCAACCTGGTACGTACCATCATCTCCCTTGTCCTGGCCGTGGCCCTGGCCATCACCCTGGTCATCGCCGTTCCCGCCATCAACTACCGCAACGATGTGAAAGATTTATATATTGAACGCATTCAAAAGGAATGCGATACCGCGGTCACCTATTCCCGCTACCTGAGCCGCACCGCTTCCAGCAACTCCAACGCCCAGCTGGCCACCATCCGATCCAGCATCTACAGCATCGATGTGCTGAACCAGACCTATGCAAGCCTGGAGGGCAACGGTACCACCCTGGTGAGCGATTCGCTGCTCTCCTCCATCTACACCACCATCGAAAATTACTACAACAAGCTGACCACCGGCACCAATACCTCAGACCAGCAGACAGAGCTCAGCAATGAGCTGGAAGCCCTGCAGACCGCCGCCGCCGCTTTACATTGACCTTCATCGGGGAGCCTTCCCCGATTTTTCTTTGCACCGAAAAAGCCATCCCCGGAGGAATGGCTTGAAAGTGAGATCAGGCATCCACGCGGAAGGCGTAGATCGTGGTGGTATCGTACTTTTCACCGGGACGCAGCACCGTGGTGCCGGGGAACTGGGGATTGTTGGGAGAATCCGGGCAATGCTGGGTCTCCAGGCACAGGCCGCAATAGGGCTCATAGGTCGCGCCGTCCTTGGCGCCTTCCATATGGGTGGTGCAGGCGGTATACAGCTGCACGGCGGGCTGGTCGGTAATGACCTCCATGGTGCGTCCGCTCTCCTCATGATGCACACAGGCTGCCAAGCCCATCGCCTCGCCCTTCCGCAGCACGAAGTTGTGATCGTAGCCGCCGGCGGGGATCATCTGGGGGCAGGTGTTCATGGCATCCAGGCCGTCGCCCAGCAGCAGGGCGTCCCGCATATCCAGGGGTGTCTGGCTCACGGGCATATAAGTGCCCAGCGGAATCAGCTCGGCATCCACAGGCGTCATCACATCGGCATCGATATAGACAGCATGCTCGCGGATATCGCCGGAGTTATGACCGGCCAGGTTGAAGTAGGTGTGGTTGGTCAGGTTGCACAGGGTAGCCTTGTCGGTGGTGGCCTGGTAGCGGATGCCCAGGTCGCACATATCGTTCCAGGAGAAGGTCACGGTCACATCCAGATTGCCGGGGAAGCCTTCTTCACCGTCCTTGCTGAGGTAATGGAAGGCCACGCTGTCCGCAAAATCGCTTTCTGTGGGGACTGCCTCCCACATCCGGGTGGAGAAATTGCCGCTGCCGCCGTGCAGGGAGTTCTTGCCGTGGTCATTCAGCTCCAGCTGATAGGTCACGCCGTCAATGGTGAACCTGCCCTTGCCGATGCGGTTGCCGTAGCGGCCCACGGTATCGCCCATGGAGCCATGCTTTGCGGCATAGCGGTCCGCGGAATCAAAGCCCAGGGCCACATCCGCCAGCACACCGTCCTTGTCCGGCACAATGATCGAGGTCACGATCGCGCCCAGATCAATAACAGAAACGGACGCGCCGCCCTTGTTGGTCATCGTATACCGGGTTACCTTGCGCCCATCCGCCAGCGTGCCGAAGGGCGTTGCCTTGATCGCCATGTTTTATTTCCTCCTTGATGAATATTCATACTCCGAGGCTGGAATCTGCTTCCATTGTAGCGGTTTGCCCCGGTTTGTCAAGAGGTTGCTTGCCTTCCGTTCCAAATTGCGCTACAATAGAACGGATTTCAGGAAGGGAGATTCCGCAGTGGATAAGTACGAGACGCTCCGGCATTATTTCGGTCATGAGGGGTTCCGTCCCGGGCAGGAGGAAATGATCGACGGACTGCTGGCCGGAAAGGATGTTTTGGGCATCATGCCCACCGGTGCCGGAAAAAGCATGTGCTATCAGGTGCCCGCACTCATGCTGCCGGGCATCACGCTGGTCATTTCTCCCCTGATCTCCCTGATGAAGGACCAGGTCGCCGCGCTGAAGGAGGCCGGCATTCCCGGCGCCTATATCAACTCCTCCCTGACGCCCGGGCAGGTCAGTCTGGCCATGCAGCGTGCCGCCCAGGGAGCCTACAAGATCATCTATGTCGCCCCGGAGCGGCTGGAGACCCCCTCCTTCCTTTCCTTCAGTCAGCGCGCAGAGATCAGCCTGCTGGCCGTGGATGAAGCCCACTGCGTCAGCCAGTGGGGGCAGGATTTCCGCCCGAACTACCTGCGCATCGCGGATTTCATCGACCAGCTGCCCCGCCGTCCACGGGTCGGTGCCTTTACCGCCACCGCCACCAGCAGGGTGCGGGACGATATCATCCGACTGCTGCGCCTGCGTGACCCGCTGACCGCCACCACCGGCTTTGACCGGCCCAACCTGTATTTCGAGGTCTGCCAGCCCAAGAGCAAATATGAAGCGCTGCGCACCATCCTGCGCCGCAACCGTTTCCGCAGCGGCATCGTTTACTGCAACTCCCGGAAAAATGTGGAGGAGGTCACCGAAAAGCTGCTGCAGGACGGCTTCTCCGCCAGCCGGTATCACGCCGGTCTCAGCGATGAAGAGCGCCGGATGAACCAGGAGGATTTTCAGTACGACCGTGTGAGCATCATGGTGGCCACCAACGCCTTCGGCATGGGCATCGACAAAAGCAACGTGGGCTTTGTCATCCATTTCAACATGCCGCGCTCCATGGAGGCCTATTATCAGGAGGCCGGACGTGCCGGGCGTGACGGCAGTCCCGCGGAATGCGTGCTGCTCTACAGCGGCCAGGACATCATGACCGGCAAATGGCTGATCGAGCATTCCGAGCCCAATCCCGACCTGACGCCGGAGGAGCAGAAGCAGATCCGCCGCCAGGACCTGCGCCGACTGAATGACATGGCGGATTTCTGCACCAAGGCACCCTGCCTGCGCCATGGGATCCTCTCCTACTTCGGGCAGTCCGCGCCCGCAAAATGCGACGCCTGCAGCCGCTGTAACGGCGGACATTATCCGGAGGTCAACGGCATGGCCCGCACCCGGATCCCCACCCGGAACACCGCCGCGGTCAGCGCCGCTCTGCCCAAGGCCGGACAAAGCCTGCTGACCAATAACGACGGCAGCGATCCGGACAGCCTGTTCTCCGCGCTCCGTGCCTGCCGTATGGAAATGAGCAAGCGGTACAAAACGCCGCCTTACATCATCTGCTCGGACAAGACACTGACCGATCTGGCCCTCAAGCGTCCCTCCACCCCGGCCCAGCTGCTGCAGATCTACGGCATGGGCTAGACCAAGGCCGCCCGCTATGGGCAGGACCTGCTGCAATGCATCGCGCAATGGGTGCAGTCCCACGGCAATGGCACCGGCATCAACGCGCCCCACGCCCAGGAGCTGCTGCGCAAGGGCTATCTCTCCGGCAAGGAGATCCCCGAGCTGGCCCGGGAGCTGCATTGCACCGAGGAGGATGTGCGCCGCCAGCTGATCCGCATGCGCCTGATGTTTGACGCCACCGCCGTGGAGCAGTACGGCATGGCCGTTTACGGAGACGAGGACGAATGACCGGCCAGGATTATGAATATGCCGTGGCGCGGTATCTGCGCTGGCATGGATACACCCAAGTGCGGGTCACCCGGGCCTCCGGGGACTATGGCGTGGATATCACCGCCCGGCAGCACGGAAAGCGCTGGGCCATCCAGTGCAAATATTATACGCATCCCGTAGGGATCGCCGCCGTGCAGCAGGCCGTGGCCGGCATGGCAAAGTACCAGTGTGACGCGGCGATGGTCGTCACCAATACCGTTTTCACCCGGGCTGCCCGGACGCTGGCGGAAAGCAACCAGGTGGTCCTGCTGGAAGAGATCGACCCGGCCCGTTCCCGTCTGGACCGTCCCGCCGCCAGGGGCTGGAAGCTTTTCCTGCTGCTGTGGTGGGAGCTGGCGCTCGGCCTGTGGACCGTGCTTCAGGCGGAGCAGGCACCCTATGCCGTCATCCTGCCCTGCGCCGCCGTTCCTCTCCTGCTGCCCCTGCTGCTGCGTCTGCTCCGCTTCGTCTGGTGGAAGGCCCACCTTGCCGCGGAAAAGAAGCAGCAACGGCAAAGCGTTCTGGCCGCGGGGGCGGAGGAGGCAGCCCTGGATCGATGTGCCCGTGCCGCCGAGGCATTGCATGACGCACTCCCTCCCAGACCCCTGCGCCGTGGCAGGGATCTGCAGCCGCTTCGGGTGCTGGAGGCTTTGGGCGATACCCCGTTGCTGCGTCGGGCTGTGCTGGCCACTGCCGGCAGGCGCGGCTGGGATCTGCGGCTCCTGATGCGTCAAGGGGACCTGACCCAGGAGCAGGCATTGACGCTGACCAACTGCCTGGTCTATGCCGGCTTCTGGATGTGCACCACGCCAGGGCGCTATTGCTGGGCCCAAAAAGCCGCATTTTCCGGGGAGTAAGCCGCCGATTTTGCATTTTCGCCCCTTGACGCATCCGCAAACATGGTGTTATAATGAACCGTTGACTTTTATCAATGGTTCATTTTTTGAAACCAATCTGGGAGGGAATATCATGTCCGGTCATTCCAAGTGGCATAACATTCAGGCGAAGAAGGGCAAGGCTGATGCTGCCCGCGGCGCCATTTTTACCAAAATCGGCCGTGAAATTGCCATTGCCGTGCGCGATGGCGGTGCCAATCCTGAATCCAACGGCAAGCTGCGTGACGTCATTGCCAAGGCCAAGGCCAACAATATGCCCAATGACAACATTCAGCGCTCCATCAAGAAGGCCAGCGGCGAGCTGAGCAACGTGGTCTATGAGCAGATCACCTATGAAGGCTATGCTCCCGGCGGCGTGGCCATCATTGTGGATACCATTACCGATAACCGTAACCGTACCGCCAGCGATGTGCGCCACTGCTTCGCCAAGAACGACGGCAACCTGGGCACCACCGGTTCCGTGGGCTTCATGTTCGACGAAAAGGGCGTGCTGGTCGTAGAACGTACCCCCGGCAGCGACGAGGACGAGATGATGATGATGGCCCTCGACGCCGGTGCGGAGGATATGAAGGCCACCGAGGACTCCTATGAGATCTACACCGCTCCCAATGATTTCTCCGCTGTGCGCGAGGCGCTGGAGAAGCAGGGGCTGACCTTCATCACCGCCGAGGTGGACAAGATCCCCCAGAATCTGGTGGCCGTGCCTGATCCCGACACCCTTGCCAAGATCGAGAAGCTGCTGGAGATGCTGGAAGAGAACGACGACGTGCAGAACGTGTATCACAATGCCGATCTGCCCGAAGAAGAGGAAGAGGACGACTGATCCCGTCTTACTCCTTGATAAAAGCCATCGCGGATTTTCTGCCGCGATGGCTTTTTCATAGTTCTTCGTCCAATGCAGTACCCGCCTGGCGGAGCGCTCGTTTGGCGATATCGTAGCCATAGCCCCGGCGGGCCAGCATCGCCAGCACCCTTTGGTTCACCTTGCGTGGATCCTCTCCCGCTTTGGCACGGGTCAGGGCTTTCCTCGCCAGCTGCTCCGCCGCCTCCAGCTGTTCCTCCTCCGGGATCTCCTCCAGCGCAGCCTCCACGTCCTCGCGGGAGACGCCCTTGCGCTGCAGCTCCCTGGCAATGCGCTGATTGCCCAATCCCCTGCCGGTCCGGGAGGCCGCCCATTGCCGGGCAAACTCCGCGTCATCCACCAGATCATTGGAGGAAAGCTTGTACAGCACCATTTCGATCGTCTGCGGACGGTAGCCGGCATGCTGCAGCTTCTGCTTCAGCTCACCGGTTGCGCAGGGACGCTGGGCCAGCAGGGACACGGCATATTCCAGGGCCGGCCGGTACTGGTGCAGCAGCAGCCACTGCTCAAACTCCTCCAGGTCCACCTCGTCCCCCGGCTGAAGCGGACGCTCCCGGTACAGCGAGGCATAGATCAGGAAGCGCTGTCCATCGATGATCAGCTCCATATGGCCATGAGGCTTCCGGGTCACCGCGTCGATCACTGCCATGATGGGATCTCCTTCCCCAGGGCCCAGCGCAGGATATCCCGGTTGCACAGGCCCAGTCGCCCGCTGCGCGCCTCGCTGCAGCCGCCGTTGAGCAGGATCACCGTTCTGCCGGCATCTTCTTCATAGAAAGCGCCGTCCGCGCAGCCGTAGGCATAGCCCTGATGCCCCAGGATGCGGTGCTCCGGCAGCTTCGGATCCCGCAGCAGCACCAGGCCCAGGCCGTAGTCCATGCCGGGGCTGAGCTTCCCATAGGTCGCCTGCTTCGTCTTCATTTCCCGGATCAACGCTTCCGGAAGCAGCTGCTTTCCTTCCCACGCGCCATCCTGCATGACCAGCGACAGCAGCCGCTGCAGGGAGGGCGCATCCGTATACATGGCTCCCGCCGAATGCCCGAAGTGCCGCTCCGGGTCCGCCGCGGTCAGGGGCTTGCGGCCCAGCGGGGTGATGGTCACCTCCTGTCCCGGATGATACCGGAGCACCCGGGTAATGGGCATGATTCGCTTTTCCTCCAGGGTGGATGCGTCCAGCGTGGCACGCATGCCCAGGGGTACAAACAGCCTTTCACGATAAATCTCCGGCAGCGGCTGTCCGGTCAGCTGCTCCAGCAGGCAGCCCAGCAGTCCGAAGCCAAAGTTGCAGTAGCGGAACTGTGCTCCCGGCTTTCCCTGCAGGATATTCTCCGCGGCAAGCACATCATGCCAGGTCCGGCCTTCTGCCAGGGCCTTGTCCGCCTCCGGCACGTCGCACAGGCCCGAAGTGTGGGAGAGCAGCTGCCGCACCGTGACGCCGCTCAGCTTTTCTTCCGCCTGGGGCAGCAGCTTCCGGAGCTCCGTATCCAGCGTGAAAGCCCCATCCGCCACCAGGCTGAGGACCGTCAGCGCGGTAGCCATTTTGGTGATGGAGGCCACGCGGTACAGGGTATCCGATTGGGCTGCGTGGGCCGGATGCTCCACGGAAGTCTCCACGCGGACGGTTTGTGCTCCGTCGCTCAGCAGCAGGGAGGCTCCCAGCACATGATGACGGCAGAGCAGCCGTTCATACCCCCGCAGATCGTGAAGCTCCCCTTCGAACTCGTGATGCATCTGTCCCCTGGGCGAAGGGGCCATCACCGGCAGCGCCGCCCGGTAAATCAGGTTTCTGGTCAATGAAGTCGGCACGGTCACTTCACCTCCGCTCGCTGGGCATGATGGCGCCGGTACAGGAAGGCCGCGACGGCGATCAGCACCAGCGTCATGGAAAGCAGCTGGCTGACCCGGAAGCCGAACAGCATCAAACTGTCCGTACGCAGGCCCTCAATGAAGGTGCGGCCGATGCCGTACAGGAGCATATACCACAGCAGTGCGTCTCCCGGGCGTTTGGGGCTTCTGCAGCGGATCCACAGGAACAGGAAGATCCCGAAGTCCCAGACAGATTCATAGAAGAAGGTCGCCAGATGCCACACCTGCTGCCCGTTTTCCGTGATGAGCACCGAAAGCGGAAAGAACTGCAGGGCAGGATCGGTCACCTCCACGCCATAGGCTTCCATGTTGAAGAAATTGCCCCAGCGGCCGATGGCCTGCGCCAGCGCCAATCCCGGCATTACCAGGTCGCACAGGGTCAGCAGCCGCAGCTTTTTCCTGCGTGCAAAAAGCCAGGCGCCCAGGGCACCGCCAAGGATACCCCCGTAGATGGCCAGTCCGCCGTTCCAGATCTCCAGAATGCTCAGCGGGTTGGCCGCAAACGTACTCCAGGAAAAGGCCACATAATACAGTCTGGCGCCGATGATGCCCAGCGGGATCACGCAAAGGGCCAGATCAATGGTCGTATCCTTCGGCAGACCCAACCGCTTTTCCCGCAGCAGGCAGCAAATGATGGCGGCAACCATACCCGATGTCACCAGCACGCTGTACCACGGCAGCAGGCCCAGAAACAATCTGCTCTGCGGCATATGTACACCGACCTCCCGTCATAAGAAAAGCCCCGCCCGATCGGAGCAGGGCTTCAGGTATCAGTCCTTGCGTTCATCCCCCATGAAGAACAGCGCCACCGTGCCGGGGCCGGTATGGCTGCCGATGGTGGTGCCAATGGAGAAGATCTGCACCTTGCCGTTCATCTTCGGGAAGCGCTCCTCCACCATATCCGCCACGGCACGGGCATCCTCATAGCAGGCGCTGTTGCTGATGAACACCTTTCCGGTGTAATCCAGCCCGCCTTCAGCATGCTCCGCCATCTTGTCCACCAGCGCCTTCATCACCTTGCGCTTGGTGCGGATCTTCTCGCGGGGGATCAGCTTGCCCTGATAGTCCACATTCAGCAGCGGGCAAATGCTCAGCATCTGGCCAATGAAGCCGGAGGTCTTGCTGACGCGGCCGCCCTTGATGAAGAAGGTCAGGTCGCTGGTGAAGAACCAGTGATGCACCCGCAGGCGGTTGGCCTCCGCCCAGGCGGACACCTCCTCCAGGCTTGCGCCGTTGTCGCGAAGATCGGCCAGCGCGTCCATCAGCAAACCGAAGCCGGAGGAAGCCGCCAGGCTGTCCATCACGATCAGCTTGCGGTCCGGGTATTTCTCATCCAGGATGGACTTTGCCACCAGCGCGGAGTTCAGGGAGCCGGAGATACCGCTGGAAAGCGTCAGATGCAGCACATCCTTTCCCTCCTTCAGGAAGGGCTCGAAGTAGGCCACATACTCCTCCGTATTCACCTGGGAGGTACGGGTGTCCGCGCCGTCCACCATAGCCTGATAGAACCGGTCAAAGGGCATGGTCTGGCCCAGGTCATCCGGGTAGTCCTTCCCATCCATCTGATAATGGAAGCAGATATAATGAATATCCCGGCGTTCAAAGTATTCCTTGGTCACATCCGCCGTGGAGCAGCAGCTCAGAATATAGGCCATGGTTTCGTATCCTTTCCTTTGGGGAAGGCTCAAACATCCCCATCCACTGTTTTCGCTTTCTATGATACCCCTTTTTTACATATCTTGCAAGGGAAAAACAAAAAACAGACGATTTCCCCTTGACAAGCACATACTGTGCCTTTATAATGCGTTAACAGAAATTCAATTATCGGTTTACAGAAAGGAGTTCCGTCTTATGAAATCCTCAGCCAAACCGATCTCTACCCTGACGCTGGTGCTCTGCGCCATGTTTGCGGCCCTGATGGCCGTCAGCGCCTGGATCTCCATCCCGATGAGCTCCGGCATCTCCATCACCCTGCAGCTGCTGGCCATTATGACCTGTGCCTCGCTGCTTCCGCCCGTTCCCGCGACTCTTTCCGTCCTGGCCTATGAGCTGATCGGCCTGGTGGGGCTGCCGGTGTTTTCCAATTTCGGCAGCGGCGCCGGGGTGCTGCTGGGCGTCACCGGCGGCTATCTGGTGGGCTTTATCCCGGCAGCCTGGCTGACCTCCTTCCTCATCAGCCGCTGGGGGCGGCAGGTCTGGAAGCAGTTCATCGCCATGGTGCTGGGCATCCTGCTTTGCTATGCCTTTGGTTCTGTCTGGTTCATGGTCAGCCTGGGGCGCACCCTGCAGCAGACCCTGGCCGTCTGCGTCATTCCCTACATTCCCTTCGATCTGATCAAGATCGCCCTCTCCTGCCTGCTGAGCACGCTGCTTTACCGTCCGCTGCAGCAGGTGCTCCGGCGCGGCACCAGCCGGTAAAAAGGTAAACCTTATCACTCCCATGAAATTGCATCGCGGCCCCGCCGAATTGCAGGCGGAGGCCGCTTTTCTGCATCCTTTGCGATTCATTTGCAGGATGGCATTTGCAAAAATTCTGCAAGAAAAATTGCAAAAATCACTTGCATTTTTCCGGAAATTGACTATAATTAAGGCTGTAAGGAAGCTTGAGCCCCTTACAGAATGCATCAAATCCTTCAATATGAACTGAGCGCATAGCGCAGGAGGTATAGATTATGACGTACATGATTATCGCCGGTTTCCTGGCCCTGATCGCCTGTGGCATCTCCGCCGCCCATCATCATGAGCGCGAGGTCGAGGGTATGCAGGTCTACATGCGGAATGAATATCCCATGGCCTTTGCCCACTGAGATTTTCGGTTTTCTCCCCGTGTGCCGGTCGTTCCGGCACACTTTTTTATTGTCTGTTCCAGAATTCCGCCAGTGTTTTTCCGTCCGGCCAGGGGAAACGCCGCTCCGTCTCCTGCCACACAGCCGCGGAGATCTGCCGCTCGCCTCTCGTCCTGGCGGTCTGCTCCGCCATGCTGACGAACTCCAGCAGGAAGCCCCGGTTCAGCTCCATCTGGGTGCAGATCACCCGGGCCATGATGGGACAGGCCTCCGCGTAACCGCTCTGAACGAACAGCGGATACAGCCTTGCGGGGTCATAGGCCGCCAGCTTCTGACTGCAGCAGAACGTGTTTTCCTCCAGCAGGAGCTCCGCATAGGGCGCGATGCCCGGCAGACCGTGGTCCATGCAGCCCACACTGCCTACCACGTGCACCGTCCGATCCCCCACCACATAGCTGCGTGGGTCATGGCCATGACCGCAGATGATATGCTTTGGCGCGCCTGTCTGCTTCTCCAACAAGGGCAGAGCCGTGTCCGGCAGATGCACCGGGAAGCGGTCGTCCTCCGGCAGCGCGTGGGTGAACAGCAGCGGCCCCTGCTCATATGTCAGCGGCAAAGACAGCTCCTGCTCCGTCAGCATTTCCGCGAAAAAGCGAAGGGAGGCAAAATTCACCGCCGCGTAGGCAGGATCTCCCTGCATGGCCCGCAGCAGATACCGCTCATGGTTGCCCCGAAGGCAAAGCACATGATGCTCCTTCAGCAGCCGCAGCACCTCCCGTGGATTCGGCCCCAGATTCACCTGGTCTCCGACGGAGATCATCAGATCCGGCTTTCCCCGCTCCGCGTCCTCCAGCACCGCCTCCAGTGCCGGCAGGTTGCCATGGATATCCCCCATCACAGCGATCTTCAACAGCATTCGCCCCTTTCTGCTTTATGATAGCAAAGCCCCGGCACGGTTGCAAGCCCGCCTTGCTTAAAAATGTGTTAACCTCTTGCCTCCCCCGGGGTTTGTCATTATAATAGGCACGTATTGGATTATGAGTATGAAGGGAGTCCGAAGCTTGTTCGGATTGATTTTGTCAGACCCCACCGAGGACCTTTCCATGCGCAGGACACTGGCAGAGCTGCTGCATGATTATGATCTGCCGCTGACCGCCTTTACCGAAGAGGCTGCCTTCGAGCCCGGCGCCGCTCCCCTCGCCTTCCTGCGGGCATGCTGCTCCGCCCTGCTGCGGCCCGGCGCGGCGATCCCCGCCCGTCCTTTGCTGGAGCTGCTGCAGTCCATGGAAGCCAGGGCCGCCAATCCTCTGCGCAAGGTGCTCACCCTGCAGCTTTCCCTGGTCCCTGAGCTCCGTACGGACAGCACGGTCAACGAGCTGCCCGGCGGTCACCTGCTGGGGACCCATCTGCTGGTCGTCCACATGGATGCCGAGGATCGGGCCGACTGTCTGCTGCCTTCCGGGCGCTGGACGGAGCTGGGCACCGATACCGTCTATGAAGGCCATTACCGCAGGCTCTGCGGCATCAATGAGCAGCCGGTGCTGGCCCGGGAAAACGCGCTGATCCCCGTGAATGGACAGTCCGTGAAGATCCGGCTGGATGAGGCCGACCAGCTCACACTGCACTGGTTCCAGCCCCAGGAGCAGGCCGCCTGCATGCTGGCGGACGGTACCGCCTATTATGTCCGGCTCACCGGCAAGGGCTATTCCCTGACCACCAACACCGCCAAGCCCTGGCATCTGGTGGTCCACCGTGATGAAGAAGAGCTGACCGCCTCCAGCCTGATCCATTGACAGAAGGAGCATCCACCATGCAGAACGGCATCCAGGTTTCCAGCTTCAAGCCGCTGATGACCACATCTGAGGGGACAGACCATGTCTTCGCGCAGATCCATGCCATGGGTTGCCGGGTCGTGCAGCTGCAGTGGATCGACTTTTCCGTTCCCGTGGAAAGCATTGCCGCGTCCCTGAAGACGCACAGACTCACCTCCGTCTCCGTGCAGGAAATTTACGACACCTTTCTGGAGCGCAAAGCCTATTACCTGGAGCTTTGCCGGCAGACGCAAAGCCATTGGCTCTGCCTGAGCCGCATTCCCCAGCGCTTCCGTACGCCGGAGGGGCTGAAGCTGTTTGCGCATGAGTTGGCCCAGCTGACGCGGGAGCTTTCCGCGCAGGGTATGGCGCTTTGCTTTCATCCGGTAGCTGCAGACTATGCCCCGGTGGAGGACGTCGAGCCCATCCCGTACCTGATGGAGCAGCTGCCCGGTCTTGCCCTCTGTCTGGATTTCTACCATTGCAATCGTCTGCATATGGATCTGAAGGCCCTGCTCCGGCAGTATACCGGCAGGGTCTGCATGGTGCATTTCAAGGACAGCTACACCCGGCCGGATGGCTCTCCGGTGCTGGTGCCCGCCGGACAGGGAGACGCCGACTGGACCGGTGTTGCCGAGGCCTGCCGGGCGGCCGGAGTCAGTTACGCCTTCGTGGAGCAGGAAGCCTGGCAGAAGGATCCTTTCGTCTGCCTGCGGGAGGCCTTCGACTGGCTGGGGACGCAGAATCCAGAAATCGCCCTTGCGCAACACTGAAAAGTATTATATAATAGTTGTCATGAAATGGAGGGTTGTTCTATGGAACAGACTGCACAGGCTGCAAAGAAGCCTATTATTTTTTCCGGCATTCAGCCCAGCGGCACCCTGACGCTGGGTAACTATATCGGCGCGCTGCGGAATTTCTCCAAGCTGCAGGATGACTATGACTGCATCTACTGCATTGTGGACGAGCATGCCATCACCGTCCGCCAGAACCCTGCGGATCTGCGGCGCCGCTGCATGGAGCTGGCTGCCATCTACATCGCCAGCGGCATCGATCCCAAGAAGAGCCTGGTATACTGCCAGAGCCATGTGAGCGGCCATGCCGAGCTGGCCTGGATCCTCAACTGCTTCACCTATATGGGTGAGCTGCAGCGCATGACCCAGTTCAAGGCCAAGTCCGCCGCCCACGCGGACAACATCAACGCCGGCCTGTTCACCTATCCCGTGCTGATGGCCGCCGACATCCTGCTGTACCAGACCAACCTGGTGCCCGTGGGTGTGGACCAGAAGCAGCATCTGGAGCTGTGCCGCGATATCGCCATCCGCTTCAACAGCATCTATGGCGATGTGTTCACCATTCCCGAGGGCTACATCCCGAAGATCGGTGCCAAGGTGAACAGCCTGCAGGATCCCACCAAGAAGATGAGCAAGTCCGACCCGGACGCCAACGGCTTCATCTCTCTGACGGACGATCCCGATACCATCCGCCGCAAGATCAAGCGCGCCGTAACCGACTCCGACGGTGAGATCCGCTTCGACCCGGAAGCCAAGCCCGGCGTCAGCAACCTGCTGTCCATCATGAGCGCCCTGGGGGCCGGCAGCATTGAAGCGCTGGAGCAGGAGCTGTCCGGACAGGGCTATGGCGTCCTGAAGGAAAGGACCGCCGACTGCGTGATCGCCGCCCTGGAGCCGCTCCAGACGGAATACAAGCGGCTGATCGCCGACAAGGCATACCTTCAGGGTCTGCTGGACGAGAACGCCAAGACTGCCAACTATCTGGCCACCAAGACCCTGCGCAAGGTGCAGAAGAAGGTCGGCTTTGCCACCCGCGGATAAATTCCATCCATATAAAAACCGCAGCAGCGCGCTGCGGTTTTTATATGGAGTTCAGGATGATCTGTCCAGGATCTGGTCGATGAAGGCCGCACAGGCCAGCGTGTCCTTCCATGGAACGACCGCGCTCTCCGTCTTTCCTTTCCGGATGCACCGCACTGTCTCCTCAATCTCATAGGTGAAGCCATTCACGGTCTTGTCATCATGCCAGGCCGTCCTCAGCTTGCCGGAAGCGTCCCGGCATTCAAACCCGGAGGCATAGTGCGGCGTGGGGATCACCAGCGTTCCCTCGGTTCCATGGATCGTCAGATGCTCCCGGATGGGGCTGACCAGGGTACAATGGGTCTGTACCGGAAGATCACCCTCCAGCCGGAGCAGCGCCGTATCCGTCACATCCACGCCGGTCGGCCCCCAGACCGTTTCCACATGGCAGCTGACTGCGGGACGGTCTGCCATCCAGGTCGCCAGCTCATACGCATAGACGGACAGATCACAGGCCGCGCCGCCGCCCAGCGCTTTGGAAAAATACCGGGAGGACGGATCGAAGGGCGGCGTAAAGCCGATGGCCGCCTCGATGCAGGTGGGCTCACCGATCTCCCCGCGAAGCAGGCAGCGCTTGGCCTCCGCATTGGCCGGAAGGAACCGGCTCCATAATGCCTCCATGGCAAACACCCGTTTTTCCTGTGCCCACCGGAAGAAGTCCTCCGCCTGCCGGTACGAAGGGAACATGGCTTTCTCGCACAGCACGGGGATGCCATGCTCCACACACAATCGTGCCAACAGCTCATGCTGAGAGACTACCGTGGCAATATACACACAGTCCGGCCGGGTCTCCGTCAGCATCCGTTCATAGGAGTCATAGGCCGCGGCAATGCCTTCCTGCTGCGCAAAGGCAGCCGCCCGTTCCATGGATCGGGAAGCCACGGCCGCAACCTCCACATTTTCCAGCAGTCTGACCGCGGCGCAGAACTTATGGGCAATGTTTCCCGCCCCCAGGATGCCGAAGCGAAACGTCTTCATTCATTCCTCACCATCTTAAAGGCTGCGGATGGACTTCGGGTTGGTCATGGCATGATAGCGGTAGCCCACATTCCAGCGGTAGCCGGGCAGCGGCTCCGTCGCCAGTTCGCTGACAGACTCCACGGTGCCGTCCGCCCACTGCAGCAGGATCCGCTGCACATCCTTCATCCGCCCGATGAGGGAGCCGTACCGCAGCGGGAAGATCTCCCAGCCTGCCCGCTTGTGGTACCGCTCCCAGCGCTCGCGGTGCACAGTCTCCAGCGCTTCCACCAGCGCGATGACCTCCGGGATGCGCTGCTCCGCCAGCATACGCATTGTCTCCCGGTCTCCGGCGGTATAAGCCGAACGGATTGCGGGGATCAGCCGGCTCTTCGCCTCCACCAGGTGGAAGAGCACCTCCGCATAGCGACATTCCGACCGTTCGCTGTGTGCCGTGATCACCTTCAACGCCTGCTCCGAGCGCACCGCCGCGGCGGGAAGATCCGTCCGGGAGGTGAACATGGGCAGCAGCAGGTCCGCATAGACGATGCTTTTGCCGGTATACTGGCCGTCCGAACTTGCGTTGAATTCGCCCAGCGCTTCGTAAACCGCTGTGGGCAAGCCTGTCAGCGCTTCCGCCATCGTGTGGACCTGCTCCTGCGTCATGGCTTCTCCCAGCCAGCAGGCCTCCGAGAAGATCGGCAGCTGACTCAATGCCAGGAAGGCATCCGTCTCATTGCCGTCATCCCCCCACATAGTGGCCAGCACGGTATCGATCCCATGCCGCACCGCCACCTTCATGGCCGGATACATGGTGGCATCCGTCCGCTTCACGTGCGGCAGAAAGCCGGACCAGGTCCAGTTGCCGCCGGCAAAGATGACCGGGCGTTCCATCCGCAGATGCTCGCTGAGCATATGCTCATAGGTCTCCTCATCCTTGTGGTAATAGTCCCAGTACACCATGCCTACCTGTGGCAGCCGCTGAATGACCTCCTCCGGCACATGGTTGTCCGGATCGTAATAATCCCCGGTCGGGGAACCCAGCCGGAAGAACATGTCGCTCCACATCATGGGCTCGAAATCATACTTGCGGCAGATCTCGCACACCCGGGTCAGATGCTCATTCAGCAGAGCAAAGCGGTCCACCGGGCCATGCTGCTGCAGATAGCGGCCCAGGCCCACATCATGGGCCTCATCCATACCCACATGCAGCCGCTTCGTGCGCACAGCCCCGCGCAGGGAGGCGATCGCCGCCTCAATAAATCGGTAGGTCTCCTCGCTGCCGATCAGCAGGCAGGAGTCCGTATCCGTCAGCGCATAGCTGCTGTCCCACTGCAGGAACTGCTCCAGGTGCGCCAGCGTCTGGATGCACGGCAGCAGCTCGATATCATACCCGGCGCAGTACTCGTCGATCTCCCGCAGCTCCTCCTGCGTATAACGGCCGCGCAGGTAGCCGAAATAGGGATACTCCTTCACCTCATAGGTATCTTCCATGTACAGAGCCAGCACATTCATGCCCAGCGCCGCGATATGATCCACATACGCCTTGCATGCCTCCACCGTCATCACGGCGCCGCGGGAGCAGTCCACAAAGGCGCCGCAGCTCCTGAAGTGCCGCTGCTGGCAGAGGGCTGCCGGTTCATCCTTCGTCATCGCCTGATACAGCAGGAAAAAGCCTCTGGCCAGGGTCGTTTTATCCTCCGCCTGAATGCTGCCCCTGTCGTTCTCCCAGGTCACCTTCAGACCGTTGCCCTGGGTAATGGTCAGTTCCTCCGGGAACCGGAAGCCGAACCGTTCTTCCAATCGGGACCGCACCGTTTGTATTTCATCCTTTGTAAAAGCCATCGCTACGACGCCTCTTTTCCGTTAAGTTTGTTGCTGTCCTCATTTTATCGCAGTCCCCGAAGGCTGTCAATGTGCAGCCATATGATTTTTCCTCTTGCCAAAGATGGCGCTTTGTGCTATACAGTTACAGGGAAATGTGCGTGTGAGGTGGCCTATGGCAAAGCTTCGCTGGCTTCGGGACGAGGGTGGCATCACGGAGGGCACCATCTGGAAACAGCTGCTGCTGTTCTTTTTCCCGATCCTCTTCGGAACCTTCTTCCAACAAATGTACAACACGGTGGACGCCATTATCGTGGGGCAGGGCGTGGGCAAGGAAGCGCTGGCTGCCGTCGGCGGTGCCACCGGTTCCCTGATCAGCCTGCTGACCGGCTTTTTTGTAGGGCTGGCCTCCGGTGCCACCGTCGTCATCAGCCAGTTTTACGGTGCCCGGGATGATGCCATGGTCCACAAGGCCGTGCATACCGCCGCCGCCATGGCGCTGCTGTTCGGTGCGCTGCTGACCCTCATCGGCCTGACCCTTTCCCGCCAGATGCTGCTGTGGATGGATACGCCCGAGGATGTGCTGGCCCATGCCGTGCCTTACCTGAAGGTGTATTTCTGCGGCATGATCCCTTCGCTCATCTACAACATCGGCTCCGGTGTGCTGCGCGCGGTGGGCGACTCCAAGCGGCCGCTGTATTTCCTGATTGCCGCCTGCATGAGCAATATCGTGCTGGACCTGTTCTTCGTGCTGGTGATGAAGATGGGGGTCACCGGCGCGGCCCTGGCCACGGTGCTTAGCCAGACCATCAGCGCCGTGCTGGTCATCGTCACGTTGATGCGCAGCAAGACCAGCTACCGCCTCGCCCCCACCGGTATCCGCTTCCATACGGATCTGCTGGGCCGCATCATCCACATTGGTCTGCCGGCAGGATTGCAGAGCGTGATGTACTCCATCAGCAATGTCATCATCCAGCGAGCCATGAACAGCTTCTCCACGGATGTGCTGGCCGGCTGGACCGCCTACAGCAAGGTGGACTGCATCTTCTGGATGCTGGTGAACGCCTTCGGCATCTCCATCACCACCTTTGTGGGACAGAACTTCGGTGCCGGCAAGATCGACCGTGTCAAAAAGAGCGTTCGGGTCTGCCTCGCCATGACGGCCGGCTCCACGCTGCTGGTCACCGCGCTGCTGCTGCTCTTCGGCCGCAGTGTCTACCATATTTTCTCCAGCGACGAGGCCGTCATCGAGCAGGGCATGATCATCCTGAAAACGCTGGTACCCGCCTATATCACCTATGTCTGCATTGAGATCCTCTCCGGCGCGGTGCGCGGAACCGGCGATTCCGTCATTCCCACGGTCATGATCCTGTGCGGCGTCTGTGTGCTGCGCCTGGCCTGGGTCGCCTTCGTCTTCCCGCAGCATCCCCAGATGCAAACCGTGCTGCTCTCCTACCCCATCACCTGGAGCATCACCTCTGTCCTGTTCATCGTCTACTATCTCCGGGGAAGCTGGCTCCGCCGCGCCCTCGGACGAAAGAAACTCCAATCCGATCCCATGGATTGATCATAGGAGGAATTGCCTGTATGAATATCCGTCATTTTTCCCAGCCGCTGCCCCTGGCTGATGTCCGGGTCACCGATCCCTTCTGGAAGCATGAAATGGAGCTGGTCCGCACCGAGGTCATTCCTTATCAGTGGAACGCCCTGAATGACCGGGTGCCCGGCGCCGATCCCAGCTGGTGCATGCACAACTTCCGCGCCGCGGCCCGCCTGATGGCCCGCCGCAAGCTGGAGGGCACAGGCGTGAACGCCACCTATACCATGCGTGTCTTTGAGCAGCTGCCGGACGATCCCGAGCATCCCGACCCCGACCGTTTCTATGGTTTCGTTTTCCAGGATTCCGACTTCAGCAAATGGATCGAGGCCGTGGGCTATAGCCTGACCAATCATCCGGACGCCGAGCTGGAAGCCATTGCCGACGGCGCCATCGACATCGTCTGCGCTGCTCAGGCGGAGGATGGCTATCTGGACACCTGCTTTATTCTGGGCGGCATGGACAAGCGCTTCACCAACGTGAAGGATCTGCATGAGCTGTACTGCCTGGGCCACCTGGTGGAAGCCGCCGTTGCCTATTTTCAGGCCACCGGCAAGGACAAGCTGCTGAAGGCCGCCTGCCGCTATGCCGACTGCATCGACGCTCACTTTGGTCCTGAGGAAGGCAAGCTGCACGGCTATCCCGGCCATGAGATCGCCGAAATGGCACTGGTCCGCCTCTATGATGTGACCGGCGAGGAGCGCTATCTGAAGCTGGCCCGGTACTTTGTGGACGAGCGCGGCAGGGAGCCCAATTTCTTCCGGCAGGAATTCGAGCTCCGCAAGCAGAAGGATCCCGCCTCTGTTCCTCCCCAGCAGCGGAAGAAGCCGCTGGACGTGGCCTACAATCAGGCCCATAAGCCTGTCCGTGCGCAGGATGAGGCCGTCGGTCACGCCGTGCGCGCCATGTACCTGTACAGCGGCATGGCAGACGTGGCTCGCATCACCGAGGATGAGGAGCTTTTCGCTGCCTGCGAACGCCTGTGGAAAAGTGCGGTCGAGGAAAAGATGTATATCACCGGCGGCGTCGGTTCCACCCGTGAAGGCGAGGCCTTCACCTTCCCCTATGATCTGCCCAACGATTCCGCCTATTCCGAGACCTGCGCCGCCATCGGCCTGGTGTTCTTTGCCCGCCGCATGCTGCAGCTGCATGCCGACCGCCGCTATGGTGACGCCATGGAGCTGGCCCTGTATAACACCGTGCTGGACGGTATGGCCCTGGACGGCAAGAGCTTCTTCTACGTGAATCCCCTGGAGGTCAATCCCACCGCGGTCCACGCCGATCAGCGTCTGACCCATGTGAAGCCCGTCCGCCAGAAGTGGTTCGGCTGTGCATGCTGCCCGCCCAACATCGCCCGCCTCGTCTCCAGCCTGGGCGCCTACGCCTACACTGTCTCCCCGGACACCCTGTATGTCCATCTCTACCTTGCCGGCGAGACCAAGGCCACGCTGAACGGCACCCCCATCACGCTCACCGCCGAGAGCGCCATGCCCTGGACCGGCACCGCTTCCTATACCGTACACACGGATGCCCCCGCCCAGGGCACCCTGGCCTTCCGCCTGCCCTGCTGGTGCCGCAAGCCCACCGTGACCGCCGCCGGCAAACAGCAGCAGGTCATTGACGGCTACTGTTATGTGACCGGCATCTGGCAGAACGGTGACACCATTCAGGTGGATCTGCCCATGCACGTGCGCGTGATGAAGGCCCACGACCAAGTCCGCGAGGATGCCGGCCAGGTCGCCTTCATGGTGGGCCCGATCGCCTACTGCGGAGAACAGGCCGACAACGGCACCGATCTGCATATGATCCGCGTGAACCCCGCCAGTGCCGATTACGACGCCAGGCTCTCCGTGGATACCACCTTCGGTATCCCCGTGAACGTTATCGACGTCCCCGCCCGCAAGCTGGTTTCCCAGGAGACCGCCCTCTACAGCGAGTGGTCCCCCGAGATCACCACCCCCACCACTCTGCACCTCATCCCCTACTTCTGCTGGGCAAACCGCGGTGAGGGCGAAATGCGGGTTTGGTGGCACTGAGCCAATACCCCGTCGGAAATTGATTGAATTGAAATCGTAATCAACTGCATAATGTCCAAAGGCCAGGTGTGTAATCAAATGCACGCCTGGCCTTTTTGTTTTGTTCGTCTCTGGGGATAATTCAGTTGATGGCAGGTCTCGGAACCTTCATTCCGCACCATCTTTTTCCATCATTAGCCGCTTCATTGCCCACTATGCCTGTTCCGCGACCAGTGGGGACGGGTGGCCGCACAGCGTTTCCAGAAGGGGCAACAAGGAAGCATCATTGCTGTTGCCCGCAAGCAGGCAGGCCTGGGCCAGGACGCGGTTGGACAAGGCAAGGTTGGAGCCGATCTGGGTTTTCAGCAATGCAGCGACTTGCTTCGGTTCCTGCAGCATCCACTGCAGGGAAATCCGATCGTGACTTTGGCCCTGTGGTGCAGGGTTATGCGGGCAGCAGCACTGACAGGTATCGCAGCCAATCAGGCGGTTGCCCATGGCGGCGCGCAGGGACTCCGGAACAGGTTGTCCGCCCAGCTGCCAGTTGCGCAGGCAGCGTTCACGGTGGAAGCCTTCTCCATCCAGCGCTCCTGTCGGGCAGGCCTCGAGACAGGCACGGCAGGAGCCACAATGCAGCGGATGAGGCTCCTTCGCCAGATGGATATTGGGCTCCAGCACGGAGTCCAGCGTCATGATCTGCACATGAAAGCGGCTGCCGATTCCCGGGAGGTAGGAAAGGGTGTTTCTCCCCTGCGTCATACCCGGAAGGCGCGCAAAGATGGGCTTCACCCGCAGCTCATCCCGCAGCTGCAGCGGAATACCTTCTGCCTGTGCCTGCTTTACCAGCGATGAGGCGATGCGGTAGGCGCGCTGGGACGCAAAATAATACGGGTGGATCCATGCGCCGTTCTCTGCAGGATGTGCTTCCGCCTGATAGGTCATGACGGCCAGGAGCACCGTCTTTTCCTGAACGCCGCATTCACCGCCGGACAGTACCAGCACCCGGTCAAAACCCTCCCGAAGCAGCGTCTGCACCACATCCATACCTGTTCCCTCTCTATAGAAAAGAAGCGCCGCCGCAGCGGCGCTTTTGTCCTCGTTCACTTTCTTGTTTCCAGATAGGCCATAAAGCCCTGCTTGTTCTCCAAAGCCGTGGTAGTGGGGCGTCCCAGGTTCTCCCGGGCGCCAATGGAGCACTTCACCTCGATCAGGCTGAGGCTCTTCCGTTCCTTGGCGGCAGCCAGCGCCTTGTCCAGCGCTTCAAAGGTATCCACAGACTCCGCATGAGGATAGCCACAGGCCCTGGCGATGGCCACCAGGTCAATTTGGGACGCTACCGTCGGCATACCGCCCACCGTTTCATGGGCGCCGTTGTTGATGACCACATGCACCAGGTTTTCCGGATGGTTTGCGCCGATCACCGCCATGGCACCCATATGCATCAGCACCGCACCGTCGCCGTCAATGCACCAGACCCTGGTCTCCGGCTTATTGACAGCCACACCCAGCGCAATGGAGGAGCTGTGGCCCATGGAGCCCACCGTCAGAAAATCATACTGATGGCCCTGACCATTGGCCTCGCGGATCTCAAACAGCTCGCGGCTGGCCTTGCCTGTGGTGGACACAATGGGATCCGTGCCGCTGTACTGCACCACGTGGCGGATGATCTCCTCGCGCACCATGGTGTTGTCATTGGTGTATTTCACCTTTCCGTCGAAGGAGAGCGCACCCTTCCGTACCACGATCGCCACGTCCTTGCCCTTCGCCAGTACGTCGCGGAAGCGCTCCATGGTTGCCGCCAGTTCCGCTTCGGTGGTGTCTTTGGACAGCACAAAAGCCTCAATGCCCATGTCCTCCAGCAGCTTCAGGGTCACTTCGCCCTGATAGATATGCTGGGGCTCATCATGCACGCCGGGCTCTCCGCGCCAGCCGATGACAAAGATGACCGGGATGGCATACACCTTGTCATTCAGCAGGGAGGCCACGGGGTTGATGATATTGCCCTCGCCGCTGTTCTGCATATATACCACCGGCACCTTGCCGGTCGCCAGATGGTAGCCCGCAGCCAGCGCGGTGCAGTTGCCTTCATTGGCCGCAATCACATGGTGCTTCGGATCGATGCCATAGGTCGCCATCAGATAATTACAAAGCGCCTTCAGCTGGGAATCCGGAACGCCTGTGTAAAAGTCCGCGCCCAGCAGCCGGGTAAAAGCAGCGGTATTCATCCTATCATCCTTTCAGGATCTGTCGATAAAGATTCTCCGTCTCCCCTTCCAGGGAAACCGGATTGTTTTTCAGCCGCACCGGATTGACAGAGCGGCACAAAAGCGGCAGCTGCTCTTCCCGGAGTGCAGGCACCAAAAGTTCCAGCGCTTCAAACCATGCGTTGAACAGCTCTGCAGCCTGCCTCGCTCCATCACACCCCATCACATGCGCCAATACAAGGAAGGTCTCATCCAACGCCGCTCTGCCGCGTGGGTCGATACAACGGTCCGTATGTCCGATCATCCAGGGCCAAAGCCGCCGAACACACAAAGCCGCCGCGTGACCATGCGCCACCCCATACAGGGACGTCAGCTTGTAAGCCATGGCATGGCCGGCCGTCGTCTGCGTCAGATTGATGGCCTGTCCCGCCAGATGCGCCGCCTGCAGCATGCCTTCATTACCTTCGGAGGTATTGGCCAAATAGGCTTCCCTGCTGCTCATCCACTGACGGATCGCGGCAGCGGAGAGGGCGCGGCTGGTTTCATCGGCATGCACAGACCACCATGACTCCACCGCATGGCAGAAGGCATCCAGCATGGTGCTCTTGCGCTGATAGTCCGGCAGCGTCTCCAACACCGTGGGGTCCATAACTACCACGGAAGGGATGCAGCTTACATCCGCGATGGATTGCTTTTCCCCCTCGTAATAGATCACCGCGTAACGGGTCGCTTCGCTGCCGGTACCGGCGGTTGTCGGCATGGCGATCAGCGGGATCACATTGGGCACAATGGCCTGTTTCAGATAGCAGACGCCCGGATCCATCTCCGCATACAGCTTGATGCACTTGGCCACATCCATCGGGCTTCCGCCGCCCACCGCCAGAATGACATCGCACCGCTCCTTGCGGAACAGGGCAACGCCCTCCTCCACGCATTCATAGACAGGATTCGGCTGAATATGGTCAAACCGCACGATCTGAAAATCCCGCTGCTCTTCCAGAAAACGGCTGATCTTCAGATAACGGAAGGCGCTGTCGCAGACCAGAAACACCTTGTGTACCCGGTGTGCCTTCAGCCATGCCCGGAGGCAGTCGTACTCCCCATTTGCCCTGAGGATCGTCTGTTCCACAGTCTTCACCCTTTCCGGGTCATTCATCCATCTTCTTGCGCAGCCACAGCTTCAGGGAATCCACCGAGCGGGACAGCTGCTCCAGCTGAACGCTGATATCGATCAGCTCATCCATCTCGTCTTCCTTCAGTTCACCGGCGGACGCCACACGGATGATGGCATCCCGGTTTTCATGCAGGTGGTTCACCGCGTTCAGGATCTCCATGGAGACCTGCGGCAGATCCTTCTCCTGAATGGCAGATACGCGGCCTCTGCCGATGGGGCAGGCCTGGGAGCAATACCGGTTGCACAGCAGCGGATCCTCGTAGCAGTGGGACATGGCCACCACTTCCTCCGGCCGGGCATTGGAGCGCTCGTTCTCGATCTTCTCGATCCGGTCCTCGGAGACATAGATCATCTTCTCGCCCGCTTCCTCGCGGGTCAGACCGGCGTTCTCGCGGCTCAGCTGGAACATGGTCTTATTGGTTTTGATCGACTTTCTTCCCATCGTTCTTCTCCTGCTTCTATGTTCTGTTTCAGCGTTGTGTCTTGTCTGCTTTGGAGATCGCCCAAGGCGCTGCCAGCGTGGCCATCGCCATCAGCGCCGCCACCGTCAGGTAGGCATTGCCATAGCCGTAGCCGCTCACCAGTGCGCCTACCACCACCGGGCCCTCTGCCATGCCGATGCCGTACACCGCCTGGTACATGCCCATGGCGGTGGATTGCCGCTCCTGGGGCGTATGCCGGATGACCATGGACATGAGCACCGAGTTCAGCACCATGCTGCCCACGCCCGCCGCAATCTGTCCGGGATAGATCAGCCACACCGACGGAGCCAGGCCGATGAACAATCCGCTGACAGCCAGGGACGCGCAGCCGATGGTCACCGCCTTCGCGGCGCTCATACGGGAGAGCGGCTCCCGAAGATACCTTGCACCCACGATCTGTACCACGGTGAACAGCACCGTTGCCAGGCCGATCTCCACCGCATTCGCACCCACATTCTGGGCCACCGCGCTGGTGAAGGAAAAAACCGTGCCCTGCAGGAAGAACTGCAGCACGATGGCAAAGGCCGCCGCGCACAGCACCGCGGGATTCGTGACCGTTTTGGCCGCATGCTGCAGGCTGAAGGGTTCATGCTTCAGGGCGATCGGCTTCAGGCGGCTGGCACAGACGATGGCCACCACTCCGGTCAGGAAGCTGCACACCAGCGGGATCTTATAGCCCCACAGAGAGGCCGTGATCAATCCCAGGATGAAGGCGATGAACTTGCCGGTGTTGTTGTAGGCATTGATGTTGGTCATGGCCTGCACGCTCTCATCCGCCTTGTAGTACGCGTTGTACAGGATGGTGAAGGCCAGCCAGGTGGAGGCCGCCATGCCCGCCAGCATCCGGCAGATCAGGATAGGCACCATGGTGGTGGCAAACATCAACCCGAAGGACGAGACCGTGGTCAGGATCGTGCCCATCAGGATGGTGCGCCGGTAGGAGCCGGTGGCGTCCGTCGCCATGCCCAGCGGGATACGTACCAGCATCTGGGTAAAGCCATAGGTGCCGGTCATGAAGCCGATCGCCGTGGAGGCAAAGCCCAGGGTCTGCAGATAGGGCGTGAAATAGGGCGCGTGACAGTATTCCGACGCCCAGAAAAAGATGATCGTCACCGTCAGCAGGCGGCGGGACTTGCGGTAATCCAACGGAACACCACCTCTGAAAAACCGGAGGCAGTGCTTGCCTCCGGAAATCATTTTTTCAGGTTCACGGCTTACTTGGGCCGCTCGCTGCTGCGCAGGGTCACATCATGATAGCCGCCCTCCACAATGCTGGTGGCGGACACCAGGGTAAGCTTGGCCTTTTCCTGCAGCTCTTCAATGGTCAGGGCGCCGCAGTTGCACATGGTGTGCCGCACCTTGCTCAGGGACAGGCCCACATTGTCCTTCAGGCTGCCGGCATAGGGCACATAGGAGTCCACGCCTTCCTCAAAGGAAAGCTTCTTGGCGCCGCCCATATCATAGCGCTGCCAGTTGCGGGCACGGGCGGAGCCTTCGCCCCAGTACTCCTTCATGTAGGTACCATTGACCATCAGGCGGCGGGTGGGGCTCTCATCAAAGCGGGCGAAATAACGGCCCAGCATCAGGAAGTCCGCGCCCATGGCCAGGGCCAGGGTCATATGATAGTCATGCACGATGCCACCGTCGGAGCAGATCGGGATATAGATGCCGGTTTCCTTGTAGTACTCGTCACGGGCAGCGGCCACCTCGATGACCGCGCTGGCCTGGCCACGGCCGATACCCTTCTGCTCACGGGTGATGCAGATGGAACCGCCGCCGATACCGATTTTGATGAAGTCCGCGCCGCATTCGGCCAGGAAGCGGAAGCCCTCCCGGTCCACCACGTTGCCGGCACCGACCTTCACCTTGTCACCATAGTTCTTGCGGATCCATTCAATAGTCAGCTTCTGCCAGTCGGAGAAGCCCTCGGAGGAGTCGATGCACAGCACATCGGCACCGGCCTCGATCAGGGCAGGCACGCGCTCCGCATAGTCGCGGGTATTGATGCCGGCACCCACCAGATACCGCTTATGGGCATCCAGCAGCTCCAGGGGGTTCTCTTTATGGGAAGCGTAGTCCTTGCGAAACACAAAGCCCTTCAGGCGCTGGTTGGCATCCACCACAGGCAGGGAGTTCAGCTTATGCTCCCAGATGATGTCATTGGCTTCCTTCAGGGTCACGCCGTCATCGGCATAGATCATGTTGGCAAAGGGCGTCATGAATTCGGACACAGGGGTGGAGGGATCCATGCGGCTCACACGGTAATCGCGGCTGGTCACGATGCCCACCAGCTTGCCGGTGGCGGTGCCGTCCTCGGTCACTGCCATGGTGGAGTGACCGGTCTGCTCCTTCAGGGCCAGCACATCCGCCAGGGTGTTGCTGGGGCTGATGTTGGAATCGCTGGTCACAAAGCCGGCCTTGTAGCTCTTCACACGGGCCACCATCGCGGCTTCATCCGCCACGGACTGGGAACCATAGATAAAGGAAATGCCGCCCTCGGTCGCCAAAGCGATGGCCAGCTTTTCGCCGGACACGCTCTGCATGATGGCGGACACCATCGGGATATTCAGGCTGATGGGGCACTCCTCCTGGCCCTTGCGGTATTTCACCAGAGGAGTACGCAGGCTCACGTTGTCAGGAATACACTCGGCGGAGGAATAGCCCGGCACCAGCAGGTATTCGCTGAAGGTATGCGAGGGTTCGGAATAATAGAAAGCCATAGAACAGAACCTTCCTTTCCGTTGCTGAGAGTAAGAAATGTACATCCTTAAGTATATAATCGGAACCGCCCCCTGTCAAGAATGTGCAAAGAGTTTTTCGGCAAAAGTGGGCGTATCCTTGCTTGACACCGTCCCTTTTCGGCGGTATAGTTGTCACGACGGGCAAGTTTTTCCTGCCCGATGCTGCAAGCAATCGAGGAAACCGGAATTGATGACCTTTGAAGAGGAAATGAACGCAAAGCTGGCGGCGCTCCGGACGAAGGAAACCGTGCGTATCCTTTCGCTGGAGACCAGCTGCGACGAGACCGCCGCCGCCATTGTGGAAAACGGGCGTGTGATCCGGGCGGATATCGTCTTCAGCCAGATCGACCTGCATGCGCTCTACGGCGGCGTGGTGCCGGAGATCGCCAGCCGTGCCCATGTGGAGGCCTGTGACCGGGTGATCGACGAAGCGCTGCGGGCCGCGGGCATGACCTTTGAGGATATTGACGCGCTGGCGGTCACCTACGGTCCCGGGCTGGTCGGGGCGCTGCTGACCGGCGTCAGCTGCATGAAGGGCTTGTCCTATGCGCTGCGCAAGCCCCTGATCGCGGTCAACCATATCGAGGGACATGTTTCCGCCAACTATCTCACCTCGCCGCAGCTGGAGCCGCCGTTCGTGTGCCTGGTGGTCAGCGGCGGGCACAGCCACCTGGTACGGGTGAACAGCTACGGCGATTACACCCTGCTGGGACAAACCACCGATGATGCTGCCGGCGAGGCCTTCGACAAGGCTGCCCGGGTGCTGGGGCTCCCCTATCCCGGCGGACCGCGCATCGATGCCCTGGCGGAGGAGGGTGATCCCCACGCCCTGTCCCTGCCCCGGCCTCATGTGGACGGCCGCTATGATTACAGCTTCTCCGGCATGAAGACAGCCTTCCTGAACGCCGCCAACAAGCTGGAGATGCAGGGCAAGGAGCTGCCCAAGGCGGATATGGCTGCCAGCTTCCGGTATGCCGTCGTCTCCTTCCTGGTGGAAAAGGCGATCCTTGCCGCCAAGGAGACGAAAGCCCCCGCCCTGGCCATTGCCGGCGGCGTGAGCGCCAACCGGCTGCTGCGCCGCATGCTGCAGGAGGCCTGCGACAAGGAAGGCCTGCCGCTGTACATGCCGCGCCTGAATCTTTGCACGGACAACGGCGCCATGATCGGCTCCGCGGCCTACTATCAGCTGCTGAAGCATGACGCCGCGCCCCTGACCCTGAATGCCGTTCCCAGCCTGCGATTTGTTTGAAAGGAGTACTGCCCATGGCGATGAACAAGGAAGTCCTGCGCACCATCAAGTTCACATTGTTTTCCATCTCCGCCGGCATCATCGAGCTGCTGACCGAGGAGCTGCTGACCAGGGTGTTGGGTATCCGCCCGGCCTGGATCGGCTACCTGACCGGCCTGGTGCTGAGCGTGCTGTGGAACTTCACCTTCAACCGGAGATACACCTTCCAGTCTGCCGCCAACCTGCCGCGCTGCATGCTGCTGGTTGCCCTGTACTATGTGGTGTTCACACCCCTGTCCACCCTGGCTCAGGCCTGGATGACCGACACCCTGCACTGGGATGCCACCATCGGCACGGTGCTCTGCATGCTGGTCAACTTCACCACCGAGTTCCTGTACCAGAAGCTGGTCGTCTACCGCGGCACCCTGGATACAAACGACGTCGCCGCCAAATCGAAAAAATGATTCTCTCCGGCCGCAGCTGCCCGCTGCGGCTTTTTGTTCGTCTTTTTGCCCGATTTATAAAACAGACTTTGGTCTATCGTTCGTGTTGGACCGTATTCCGACCTGTGGATAAGTTGTGGAGAATGTTGGTAGGGATGGCAAAGTTATCCCAAAGCTGTGGATTTTCCTGTGGATAACCGGTGGATTGAATCGTTAAGATTCTGTTAAAATCCCGAACTCTGGCCTTTTTCCGGTTTCCACAGACTTTGCACAGGGGCATTTCTGTGGAAAAGTACGTTTTCTCTGTGGATAAATCATTGTTCGGATTTTATGCACGAATTTTCTTGGTTTGGGTCTGCGTTTCTTCACAAACAATCCATATTCCCACGTTATGCTGGGAGCAGAAGCTTTTCAGGATTTTTTGTTGATCCTGCAGGGAAAAGCTTTCCTATTGTAGAAATTTATTTTGGTTAAGTATGTGGATGCGCATATGGAGCCAGGCCGACCGCCCCGTGCGGCCGTTGATTTGGAAGAGGGATACAAGGCATGAAGATCTACCGCGCCGGCATTGATGTCGGCTCCACGACTGTCAAGCTGGTTCTGCTCGACGAGCAGGATCAGGTTGTTTTCGGCGAATACCGCCGTCATATGGCCCATACTCAGGAGACCCTGGCCGAGCTGCTCCGGGAAGCACGGGAGAAGCTGGGACAGTTTGAATTGAAAACAAAGATCACCGGCTCCGGTGCCATCAATCTGGGCAAGGCGCTGAATATCGGCTTTGTGCAGGAGGTGGTCGCCGTGGCCACCGCCCTGCGCCATGAAGCCCCCCAGACCGATGTCGCCATCGAGCTGGGCGGCGAGGACGCCAAGATCATCTACTTCACCGGTGGGCTGGAGGAGCGCATGAACGGCGTCTGCGCCGGCGGCACCGGTTCCTTTATCGACCAGATGGCCAGCCTGCTGCAGATGGACGCCACCGGTCTGAATGAGCAGGCGCGCAGCTACAAGGAGATCTACCCCATCGCCGCCCGCTGCGGTGTGTTTGCCAAGTCCGATATTCAGCCGCTGATCAATGATGGCGCCGCCACCGCAGATCTGGCGGCCTCCATTTTCCAGGCTGTGGTCAACCAGACCATCTCTGGCCTGGCCTGCGGCAAGCCCATCCGTGGGCACGTTGCCTTCCTGGGCGGTCCCCTGCATTTCCTGGACCAGCTGCGGGCAGCCTTTATCCGTACCCTGAAGCTGACCGACGAGACCGCTATCCTGCCCGAAAACAGCCACCTGTTTGCCGCCATCGGCGCGGCCCTGGAGGCGGAGGACGCCGCCCCTGTCATCGTGGACGCGCTCATCGATACCATGACCCGCGGCGTCCAGATGACCTTCGAGCTGAAGCGCCTTGATGCCCTGTTCGAAAACGATGAGGAGTACGAGATCTTCCTGCGCCGCCATGCCAAAGCAAAGGTACAGCGGGCTGAGCTTTCCTCTGCCACAGGAGATTGCTACCTGGGTATCGACGCCGGCTCCACCACCACCAAGCTGGTGCTGATCGACAAAGAGGGCCGCCTGCTGTGGTCCTTCTACGCCGGCAACCAGGGCTCCCCCATCGCCACCTCCATCCGGGCACTGACCGACCTGAAGGAGAAGCTGCCGGAGGGTGTCCGCATTGCCCGGGCCTGCTCCACCGGCTATGGCGAAAACCTGCTGAAATCCGCTTTCCGCCTGGATGACGGAGAGGTGGAGACCATCGCCCATACCACTGCTGCCTCCTTCTTCGACCCTGAAGTGGACTGCGTGCTGGACATCGGCGGTCAGGATATGAAGTGCATCAAGCTTCGTCACGGCAGCGTGGATACCGTGCTGCTGAACGAGGCCTGCTCCTCCGGCTGCGGCTCCTTCCTGGAGAATTTCGCCGGATCCCTGGGCTACACCGCCGAGGGCTTCGCGGCCCAGGCGCTGTTTGCAAAGCATCCCGTGGACCTGGGTACCCGCTGCACCGTGTTCATGAACAGCAACGTGAAGCAGGCCCAGAAGGAAGGCGCCACCATCCAGGATATTTCCGCCGGCCTGGCCTATTCCGTCATCAAGAACGCCCTGTTCAAGGTCATCAAGCTGGCGGACAGCGCCTCCCTGGGCAAGCACGTGGTGGTGCAGGGCGGCACCTTCCACAACAAAGCCGTGCTGCGCGCCTTTGAGCGTGTCAGCGGCGTGGAGGCCGTTTGCCCGGATATCTCCGGCATGATGGGTGCCTTCGGCGCGGCGCTGATCGCCCGCGGCAATGACACCGGCGAGGGCAGCACCATGCTTCCGCTGGACGAGATCCTTGCCCTGACCTGGAAGACAGCCACGGCCCGCTGCCAGGGCTGCAACAACCATTGCATGCTGACGGTCAACCGCTTCCCCGGCGGCCGCAACCATATCTCCGGCAACCGCTGCGAGAAAGGACTCGGCAAGACGGTCAGCACCGACAAGGGGATCAATGTGGTCGCCTACAAGCTGCAGCGTCTGTTTGATTACCAGCCGCTGGATCCCGCAGCCGCTCCCCGCGGAGAGATCGGTATCCCCCGCGTGCTGAACATGTGGGAGAATTACCCCTTCTGGTTTACCTTCCTGACGAAGCTGGGCTTCAGCGTCCGGGTCTCCCCGGTTTCCAGCCGGGCCATTTATACCCTGGGCATGGACAGCATCCCCTCCGAAAGCGAATGCTACCCCGCCAAGCTGGCCCACGGCCATGTGCAGTGGCTGATCAATCAGGGCGTGAAGACCATCTTCCATCCCTGCGTATTCTATGAGCATCAGGAGACCGAAGGGGCCCAGAATCATTACAACTGCCCCATGGTCTGCGCCTACCCCGAAAACCTGAAAAACAACGTGGAGGATGTGGTGGACGGCAAGGTCCGCTACATCCGTCCCTTCATCGCCCTCACGGATGAAAAGACTGCCGCCGACCGTCTGGTGCGCCTGTGCCGGGATGAGTGGCAGATCGATGCCTCCACCGTGCGGGAGGCTGTCCACGCCGCCTGGCTGGAGCAGGGCAACGCCAAGCGGGATATCCGCCGGGAGGGCGCGCGGGCCCTGGACTGGATGGAATCCAACGGCCGCCGCGGCATCGTGCTGGCCGGCCGTCCCTATCACGTGGATCCGGAGATCAACCACGGCATCCCCGAGCTGGTGGCCGGGTATGGCCTGGCCGTGCTGACCGAGGATTCCATCCCCGAGGATTTCCGCAGCCCGCGTCCCGTACGCGCCAATGACCAGTGGGTCTATCACTCCCGCCTTTACACCGCGGCCGATTTCGTTTCCCGCCGGGAGGATCTGGAGCTGATCCAGCTGAACTCCTTCGGCTGCGGCCTGGATGCCGTCACCACCGACCAGGTATGCGATATCCTGGAGGGCGCCGGCAAGCTGTATACCGTGCTGAAGATCGATGAGGTCAACAACCTGGGCGCCGCCCGCATCCGTGTGCGTTCCCTGCTGGCTGCCATGAATATGCGCCGCAAGCAGAGCTTTAAGCCCCAGCCCAAAGATATCAGCTATCATCGCACCGAGTTCACCAGGGAAATGTTCGACGCCGGCTATACCATTCTGGCCCCGAACATGAGCCCCATCCACTTCCATCTGCTGGAGCCGGTGTTCCGTCATCACGGCTTCCATGTGGAGATGCTGGAGGGCACCAACCGTTCCGCGGTGGACATGGGCCTGAAGTTCGTCAACAATGACGCCTGCTATCCTTCCATCATCACCACCGGTCAGATGATGGAAGCCGTGCTCAGCGGCAAGTATGATACCGACCATCTGGCGCTCATCATGAGTCAGACCGGCGGTTGCTGCCGTGCCAGCAACTATGTGGGCTTCATCCGCCGTGCGCTGGACAAGGTGAATTTGGGACATATCCCCGTCATCTCCCTGAACTTCAACGGCATGGAGAAGAACAGCGGCTTCCAGATGCCGCTTCCCTTGCTGCTGGACGCCGGCAAGGCCATCGTGCTGGGTGACCTGATCATGCGCTGCCTTTATCGGGTACGCCCCTACGAGCTGGAGCCCGGCTCCGCCAACGCCATGCATGAGAAGTGGAACACCATCATCTCCGAGGCCCTGACCGGAAAACGCAAATACAGCTATGGCGATCTGTGCCGGGATCTGGTACATGACTTTGATACCCTGCCCATTGATGAGGCCCTGCGCAAGCCCCGGGTCGGCGTGGTGGGTGAGATCCTGGTGAAATACATGCCCCTGGCCAACAATGACATCGTCGGCCTGCTGGAGCGGGAGGGGGCCGAGGCCGTGGTGCCCGACCTGACCGATTTCGGCAACTACTGCATCTACAACCAGGGCTACAAAACCGAATTCCTGGGCACCCGCTGGACCGGAAAGTATACCGCCGAATGGGGCGTTAAGGCCATCCGCATGGCCCGTCGTCCGGCGCTGGAGGCACTGCGCAAGTCCCGCCGCTTCGAGCCCCCCATGAACATCGAGGACATCGGTGAGCTGGCCAAGCCCATCCTGTCCCTGGGCAATCAGTACGGTGAGGGCTGGTTCCTCGGCGGTGAAATGGCCGAGCTGATCATGACCGGCGTGCCGAACATCGTATGCATCCAGCCCTTCGCCTGCCTGCCCAATCATGTGGTGGGCAAGGGCGTCATCAAGCAGCTGCGCCGGCTGTATCCCCAGAGCAACATCGTGGCCGTGGACTTCGATCCCGGTGCCAGTGAGGTCAACCAGCTGAACCGCATCAAGCTGATGCTGTCCGAAGCCAAGCGCCGCCTGCAGGAGCAGGCATAAAGAATGAACGGAGGGATCCCGCTATGACCGCAGCCGAGCTGAACGCCTTTCGCCCCGGTGTGACCGTCATTGAAGACGCCGCCTCCCCTACCGGCTATACCGCTGTCTTCCTTTTTGATGAGCACGGGCTGACGCCGGAGTATCTGGACTATATCCTGCGGCAATACCACGTGGACCTGCGGAAGGCGCTGGATCTGACCCGGATCACCCGGGTGGCCGTTTACAGCAATACGGCCTGGCTCTACGACTACGGAGAGATGCCGGCGGATCATCCCCTGGATCCTGCCCAAAGTCACGCGCCGCAGGAATACCGGCCCGGCCTGTATCCGGCGGGCGGCGATACCTCCGCGGAGCTGTTCGGCGGCGCCAAGGTCAACTTCGCGCAGGAGTGCGTATTCCTGGGCGATGGCCGCTGGGGCTGTGCCTTCCCCCTGACCAGCGGCGCCACCGACTACAACATCCGGCTTGGGGATGCCTTCGGGCGCACCGACGGGACCTATCTTTACGATCCGGCCAACCCGCCCATGTACAATGAGGTCTCCCGGGTTTACAGCCGCTCCAGCATGGTCTGGGTACCCCATGCCGCCTGCGAAGGAGACCGTGACCGCTCCGTGGAGAATCCCGACCCGGCCGCGCCCAAAGGCCGCATAGAGTATGTTCCCTTTGAGGAAAACAACAGCATCGCCGTTTATCTTCCTGCCGGCTATGATCCCAACCGTGCCGAGCCCTACAAGGTGCTGTACCTTTCCCACGGAGCCCAGGCGGAATTCCTGGGCAGCGAGCTGCGCTGGCTCCATGAGTGCGCGGGCGAAAACATCTTTAACAATCTGGGCGTGGATTTCCTGGTCGTGACCATGAACAACATCCACAACGGCGGAGAAAACACCCGGACCGGCATCGGCGGCCTGTGGAACATGGACAGCATCTGTGAAGCCCAGAAGCGCATCATGACAGCTGTGGAGGCACGCTATCCCGTAGGACGCACCAGCGCCGACCGTGCCTTCGCCGGCTTCTCCATGGGCGGCTGGACCACCGAAAGCATCTATGTACATATGGCGGATCAGTTCGATTACTTCGGCATCTGGAGCATGGGCCGGGCGGACCTGATCAATGAGGATACGCTTCCCTTCCTGAAGGCCAACGCGGATCACAACCACGTCCAGCTGGCCTGGGGAGACTGGGACTGGTGCCTGCCCTTCTGCCATGGGCTGGAGCAGGCGCTCCGGGAGAACGGGATCCCTTATACGCAGTTCACGGTACCCGGCTCCCATGACTGGCGCACCTGGGCCCTGATCCTGGCCCACAGCTGCCGGGAATTCTTCTTTCAGTAATCATTCTTCCTGGAGGTGATGCTCTGTGAAGCAGCAGCGCCTGCGCTTCAAGCTGCTGGCCCTGTTCCTGTTTGCGCTGTTCGTGCTGCTGGCAGGCTACGGCGGCTACAGCGTCATCACCTATGGCAACCGCTGGTTTTCCACCAACCGCAATCCCCGGGTCCGGGCCCAGAAGCAATCCGTCATCGCCGGAGATATCCTGGACCGCTCGGGCATCACCCTGGCGACCACCAATGAGGACGGAGACCGGGTCTACCAGGAGGACGAGGCCGCCCGCCGCGCCGTGGTGCATCTGTTGGGCGATACCCAGGGACAGGTGGCCAACGGCGTGGAGACCTTCCAGACCAATTACCTCTATGGCTTCCAGTCCTCCCTGACCGAGCTGATCGCCGCCCTTTTTACCGGCAGTCAGCGGAAGGGTGACACGGTAGCCCTTACCGTGGACAGTCGGCTCTGCACCGAGATCGCGTCCTCCTTCGCAACGCGGGAGAATTCCCAGGGCAAGAACGGTGCCGCCGTGGTGATGAACTACAAGACCGGCGAGGTGCTGGCCATGATCTCCCTGCCCAGCTTTGATCCCATGAACATTACCGAGGAGACCAAGGCGGACAGCGGCAAGCCCTTCTGGAACCGGGCAACACAGTCTGTGTATGCTCCCGGCTCCACCTTCAAGATCATCACCACCGCTGCCGCGCTGGAGAATATCAGCGGCATCGAGGAGCTGGAGATCCCCTGCACCGGCGGTCTGGATATCGACGGGCAGGCCATCCGGGACTACGGCAACGCGATCCACAACCAGCTGACCCTGGAAAAGGCCTTCACGGTCAGCTGCAACAACGCCTTCGCACTCATCGCGGTGGATGTCGGCGATGAGCAGCTGAAAAAGACCGCCGAAAGCTTCGGCTTCGGGGATAACTTCCTTTTCCGGGATCTGGTGGTGGAGAATTCCTCCTACCCCACCGAAAACCGCACCACCTTTGAGGTAGCCACCACCGGCTTCGGTCAGAGCACCCTGACCGCGACGCCCATGCATATGTGCATGGTAGCCGCCGCCATCGCCAACGAGGGTGTGATGATGGAGCCGCGGCTGCTCCGCAGGGTGACCTCCACCACCGGGGGACAGCGGCTCGGCTTCTCCAGCAAGGTCTACCGCACGGCGCTCTCCAAGGAGCATGCCGCGGTCATCAAGGGCTACATGCGGCAGGTGGTCACCTCCGGCACCGGCACCCGGGCGCAGGTCAGCGGGTTGACGATCTGCGGCAAGACAGGCACCGCGGAGTCCTCCCTGGCCGGCAGTGCCATCAATTATGCCTGGTTCATCGGATTCATTGACGATGACGAGCTGCCCATCGCCGTCTCAGTGATCGTCGAGGACATCAATGACGGGCTGGGCGGCGGCAGCGTGGCCGCGCCCATCGCGCATGATATCTTTACTTACGTACAGGAGCATCCGGAGCGCGTGCTCCAATAATCAGCCGAAAGAAAGGGGGAGCCTCTCCATGGCCAAGGATAAAGTCGTTTATGCCTGCACCGCCTGCGGCTTCGAGACCGCCCGTTGGGCAGGCCGCTGCCCGGGCTGCGGTGCCTGGAATACCATGGAGGAAAGCATCGCCGCGCAGGTCAGCGACAAAGCCGCGGCCAAGGCACCGAAGCAGCGTCCCGGCACCGGCGCCACGGCCATGTTGCTGAAGGACATCCCCGAGGATACCACCCTGCGCACCACCACCGGCATCACCGAGCTGGACCGGGTGCTGGGCGGCGGCATTGTGGAGGGCGGCTTGATGCTCATCGGCGGCGACCCCGGCATCGGCAAGAGCACGCTGCTGCTGCAGGTCTGCGCCCATCTGTGCGAACAGGGCAAAAAGGTGCTGTATGTCAGCGGTGAGGAATCCGCCCGCCAGCTGAAGATGCGCGCCACCCGCCTGGGCATCGCGGTCCCCGGACTGTATGTGCTGGCGGAAAACGCCCTGGACAACGTGGAGACCCGCATGAATGAGCTGTCCCCGGATGTGATGGTGGTGGACTCCGTGCAGACCATGTACCGCCCGGAGATGGCCTCCGCGCCCGGCTCGGTCAGCCAGGTCCGTGAATGTACCAGCCTGCTGATGCGCATGGCCAAGGAGAGCGGCACCGCCATCTTCCTGGTGGGCCATGTGACCAAGGAAGGTGCCATCGCCGGTCCGCGCATGCTGGAGCATATGGTGGACGTGGTGCTGTACTTTGAGGGCGACCGCCAGCAGCAATACCGTCTTCTGCGCGCCGTGAAGAACCGTTTCGGTTCCGTGAACGAGCTGGGCGTATTTGAAATGACCGAGCAGGGCATGCGGGTGGTCTCCAATCCCTCCGAACAGCTGCTGAGCCACCGGGCCAAGGGGGCCAGCGGCTCCGTGGTGTTTTGTGGTTTGGAAGGCTCCCGGCCGCTTTTGTGCGATGTGCAGGCCCTGGCCGCCCAAAGCTATCTGGGTACGCCCCGGCGCACGGTGAACGGCGCCGATACCGGCCGCGTGAACATGCTGCTGGCCGTGCTGGAAAAGCGTGCCAACCAAAAGACCTACAATCAGGATGTATACATCAATGTGGCCGGTGGCCTGGAGCTTTCCGAGCCGGCGGCAGACCTGGCCCTGTGCATCGCCACCGTGTCCTCCCTGAAGGATCAGCCGGTCGGCGGCGAGGTGGCGGTCATGGGCGAGGTCGGTCTGGCCGGAGAGGTGCGCACCATCGCCCAGTGTGACCGGCGTATTGCCGAGTGCTGCCGTCTGGGCTTTACCACCATCATCCTGCCCAAGAGCAATCTTTCCCGGCTCAAGGTACCGGAGGGTGTCCGGCTCATCGGGGTGGACACCGTGCTGCAGGCGGTCAGCGTTCTGTTCTGAAAAAGGATTTCGCGCCTACGGGCGCGACCAAAGGGCTTTCCGATCGCCCTTTGGAAACCTTCGGGGATACCTTTTATTTATTGAAAGGAAGCAATCATCCGCTATGTTGAAATCCAAATGGCTGCAAAGCGTCCTGCGGGTCCTGATCACCCTGCTGGGTGCCGGACTCGGGGTGGCTTTGGCCCTGGGCATCCTTCAGGCCATCCATCTGGCCAACCCGAACTACAGCATTCCCCTGGCCGCGGTCGTCTGCAGCTACGCGGGGCTGGGCTTCCTTGGCACGCTGGTCTTCTTCCTGTGCAGCCGCAGGATCCTGAACGCCTTTGCGGAGCTTGCCGCCTGGGCTGAACGCTCCATGGACAGGCTGACCCTGCCGCAGCTGCTCAGCCGCCTGGCCGGACTCATCATCGGCCTGATCATTGCCTCCCTGCTGTCCGGCCTGCTCAGCTTCTGGGGAGATTCCCTTTTCACCGCCATCAGCGCCATGATCCTCTATATCATCTTCGGCGTGGCCGGCTTTTCCGTGGGACGCCGCCGCTCCTCTTAGGCGGAAAAGCTGCTGATCCCCGCAGCCCCACATATCCATCATCTGCGCGGCAAAAAGTTCCGGCACCACAGCTTCCGTTCCGCCCATTCCATCCGTTTGATCGATACCTCCGCGCTGATCGACGGCCGCATCGTCGAGCTCTTCCGTCTCGGCTTCCTGGACGGTGAGCTGATCGTGCCGGATTTTGTGCTGGATGAGCTGCGTCATGTGGCCGATTCCGCCGATCCCGCCCGCCGGGCCCGGGGGCGCCGAGGGCTGGATGTGGTGGAGCAGCTGCAGAAGCTGTCCACCTCTGTGCATACCCTGGAGACCGGCCTTTCCGGCACGGAGGAGGTGGACCTGAAGCTGATGAAGCTGGCCAGAAAGCGGAAGGCCGATCTGATCACCGGCGATTACAATCTGGCCCGGGCCGCCCAGGTTTCCGGCGTCCGGGTGCTGAATCTGAACCAGCTGGCCGCCGCGCTTCGCCCGGTCGTCAGCGCGGGAGATCCACTGGAGATCACCATCCTGAAGGATGGCAAGGAGCCCGGTCAGGGCGTTGGTTATCTGCCGGACGGCACCATGGTCGTCGTTGAGGGCGGCCGCAGCCTGATGAACCAGACGGTCACCGTGACCGTTACCAGCGCCCTGCAGACCGCTGCGGGCCGCATGATCTTTGCAAAGCTGGAGCAGGCATGAGCAAACATTCTTCCGGGAGCAGCACCCGCAAAAACACGCTGTACAACATCGCTTACCGCGTCTTCTCCATTCTCCTGCCGCTGGTCACTGCCCCCTATCTCAGCCGGACCGTGGGGCAGGAGGGCGTCGGCCTGTACAGCTATGCATGGTCCGTCAGCTATATCTTTTGCCTGATCGGCATGCTGGGCCTGGCAGATTACGGTGTGCGCACCATTGCCGCGGTCCGGGATGACCGGCAGCAGCTGGACCGCACCTTCTCTGAGATCTGGCTGATGCAGCTGCTGGTGGCCGGCATCACGCTGGTGTTCTACCTGGGCTACGTCTTCCTGGTGGCCGGTGCCGAAAAAACGATCGCCTTGTCTCTGACCATGATGAGCGTCAGCTGCCTGTGCAATCTGGACTGGTGCCTGATGGGACTGGATCAGTTCAAGCCCATCGCCCTGCGCAACACAGTGGTCAAGCTTTTGGCCGCCGCCTGCGTCTTTGTGTCCGTTCATCAGCCGGAGGACCTGTGGGTCTACGGCTTCGTCTGGTCCCTGGCCACACTGATCGGCTGTCTCAGCTGCTGCCTTTCCCTGCGCGGGCAGGTCCGCTTTGTGCGGGTTCCATTGCGCAGCGCATTGCCCCATCTGAAGCCCTGCGCCGTGCTCTTCATTTCCGTGATGGCCGTGAATGTCTACCGCACCATGGATAAGGTGATGGTAGGCTCCCTGAGCAGCATGGAGCAGAACGGCCTCTACGAAAATGCCGAGAAGATCGTCTACTGCCTGTCCGGCTTCATCTCCGCGGTCGGCACGGTCATGCTGCCCAAGGTCTCCCATATGTTCAAACAAGGACAAAAAGAGGCCGTCCTCCGGCACATCGATCTTTCCATGCAGCTGGTGCTGTGCATGGTATGCGCCATGGCCTTCGGGCTTGCCGCCATCGCCAAAGAGTTCGCGCCGCTGTTCTATGGCGACGACTTCACCTATTCCGGCATGCTGATGATCCCCTTGGCCTTCACGCTCATCATGATCGGCTTTGCCAATGTCATCCGCACGCAATGGATCCTGCCCCAGAAGCGGGACAGTATCTTCGTGCGCAGCGTGACCGCCGGCGCCGTCATCAATCTGGTCTTCAACGCGCTGCTGATCCCCCGGATGGGGGCCTCCGGCGCGGTGGTGGGTACCCTTCTGGCAGAGGGCTCCGTGCCCCTGGTCCAGTTCCTGATCCTGCGGAAGGAGCTCCCCTATCGCCGCTATCTGCTGTATCTGACGGAATACTGTGGCATCGGAGCGATCATGCTCTTCTGCGTCCGCCTGCTGTCCGGCCTGCTGCCCGCCACCTGGCTCGGGACCGCCCTGTGCATCCTGACCGGCGGCGCGGTCTATGGTGGGCTGTGCCTTGCCCTTTGGATCCTCACAAAAAATCGCCGGATCCTGAGAATGATCCCCTTTCTCGGTCACCAGCTTGCAAAGGAAGGATAAACCCATGCGCTTTGAGAAGATCGACCTGCCTGTTGTCAACGGAACCGTGGTGCTGAAGACCTACGTGCCGGACGCGATCGAGAACCTGACGGAGCACCTGCTGCGTCCCGCGGTCGTGGTATGCGGCGGCGGGGCCTATGCTTTTGTCTCTCCCCGGGAGACCGAGCCTGTGGCCCTGCGCCTGGCCGCCCAGGGCATCAACGCCTATACGGTGGAATACCGCACCGCTCCCACAGTCCGTTATCCCCTGCCCGTGCAGGATATCGCAGCGGCCATCGCCTGGGTCCGTGCCCATGCCAAGGAGGATCATACCGATCCTGAGCGGATCGCCGTTTTGGGCTTCTCCGCAGGCGGACACGCCGCAGCCTCCATGGGCGTACTGTGGCACAAACCAGAGCTTTCCGCACCCCTGGGCCTGACGCCGGAGCAGGTGCGTCCCAATGCCATGGTGCTGTGCTACCCGGTCATCACCGGCGGCCCCAAGGCCCACCGCGGTTCCTTCGTCAACGCCACCGGCGCTGAGGATCGGACCGAGCATGAAAAGCTCTCCCTGGAAAAGCAGGTCACGCCGAACGCTCCGACGACCTTCCTCTGGCACACCTGGGATGATGAGGCCGTGCCCGTGGAAAACAGTCTGCTGATGGCTTCCGCTCTGAAGGCGGCCGGTGTCTCCTGCGAGATGCACATTTTCCAGCACGGTCACCATGGGCTGTCCCTCTGCGACCCCACCACCGGTGGGGAGGATACGGATATGCTGGAGCCGGACGCCGCCCAGTGGTTCCCGCTGGCCGTCAAATTCCTTCAGCGCCTCTGATGATTTCTGCGGAAAGTGACTGATAAGCTTCTATGATGCTGCACAATTCCCATGATCCTTTTTACCGTGTCCCCGCCGGACCTGTTCCCTGCGGCACCTCCGTCCTGTTCCGTTTCCGCTGCGATGAGGCGCAGAGCGTGACCCTCCGCACCTGGATGGAGCATGAGCACACCTACCCCATGTCTGCTACCGAAGAGGGTGACGTGTGGGAGGTCTCTCTGGAGGCCCCCGCCAAAGCCGGCCAGTTCTGGTATGATTTCACCATTGTGCTGAAGAATGGTTCGACCGTGCGCTATGGCAACGCGGAGGACCAGCTGGGCGGCGAGGGACAGGCCATCACCTCCGGCCCGCTTCCTTCCTATTTATTAACGGTCTATAGCAAGAGCTACCGTACCCCGGCCTGGATGCACGGCGCCTCCATCTACCAGATCTTCCCTGACCGCTTCTGCAAGGCTCCCTCCGCGTCGGTGGATTGCCGGACCGACCGTCCCATGCACGCCGACTGGAACGAGCCGGTGCTTTACGAGAAGGATTCCCCCGACGGCAGCTATCAGGCGCTCGACTGCTACGGCGGCACCCTGAACGGCATCCGACGCAAACTGCCCTATCTGCACGACCTGGGCGTTACGGTGCTGTATCTGAACCCCGTTTTCCAGGCCCGCAGCAATCATCGCTATGATACAGGCGATTACAAGCGGGTGGACCCCCTGCTGGGCACCAACGAGGAGCTGACCGCCCTTTTCCGGGAAGCGGAAGCACTGGATATGCACGTCATGCTGGACGGCGTGTTCAGCCATACCGGCGCGGACAGCCGCTATTTCAATCAGCTGGGCCATTATGAGGATATCGGTGCCTGCCAAAGCGAGGATTCCCCCTACTTCGGCTGGTATACCTTCAAGCGCTACCCGGACCTGTACCGCAGCTGGTGGGGCTTCCCTTCCCTGCCGGAATGCCGCAAGGACAATGCCTCCTATCAGGACTTCATGTTTCACGAGGGGACCGGCGTGGTGCCCTGGTGGATCCTGCAGGGCAGCAGCGGCTGGCGGCTGGACGTGGCGGACGAGCTGAGTCTGGACTTCCTGCGGAAGCTGCGCCGGGCCGCCAAAAAGGCGGACAGGAACGCGGTCGTGCTGGGTGAGGTCTGGGAGGATGCCTCCAACAAGGAGGCCTATGGGGAGATCCGCTGCTACTGCTGCGGCGATACCCTGGACTCCGTGATGAACTATCCTCTGCGCACCGCCATTCTGGACTTCGTCTCCGGGAAAAGCACCGCCTATGATCTGGTGCGGCTGATCCGCCACCAGGAGGAGGTCTATCCCGCACCGTTCCGCTATTCGCTGATGAATCTGCTAGGCAGCCATGACCGTCCCCGGGTGCTCAATGCCCTGGTGGGACGGGAGGGCACCAATGTGGACCGCGCCCAGCAGGCACGCATCCGCCTGACCCGATACGAGTATGCACTGGCCGTCAAGCGGTACAAGCTCTGTCTGGATATCCTGTGCGCCCTGCCCGGCTGCCCCACCATTTATTACGGGGATGAAGCCGGCATGACCGGCTGCAGCGATCCCTTCTGCCGGGGCACCTATCCCTGGGGCAAGGAAGACCGGGAGCTGCAGTCCTACGTGCGGGAAAAGCTGAATCACCATCAGGCCTCGGATGTGCTGCGGCTGGGCTTCTGCGAGGTGGAGGCGATGGACGAGGATACGCTGTGCATCCGCCGCTATCTGAAGGGCAAGCAGGATGCCCTGGGCAGCCGCACCGGCGTCACCGGACAGGAAACCGCGCTGATCAAACGCACCTGAATAAGGAGGGGTACCATGGCTGAAATTTCCTGGGAGCTGTTTCAAAGTCAGGTGGAAGCCTGCACCATGTGTCCCCTGTATGCCGGGATCCATCACAAGGTGCCGGGCCAGGGAGACGTTCACGCCCCTCTGATGTTCATCGGCGAAGGCCCCGGTCAGACCGAGGATGAGGAAGGCCTGGCCTTTGTGGGCGCGGCCGGTCAGCTGCTGACGCGTATGCTGGCCGCCATCTCCCTGCCCCGGGACCGGGTGTATATCTGCAATATCGTCAAGTGCAGGCCCCCGCAGAACCGCGTTCCCACTGAGGAGGAAGCTGCCGCCTGCATGCTGCATCTGAGGATGCAGGTGGCCCTGATCCGCCCCAAAGTCATCGTGCTTCTGGGCTCCACCGCCGCCCGCAACACCCTGGGACCGGATGTCCGCATCACCCGGGACCGGGGCCGCTGGTACCAGCGCAAAGGCGTCTGGATGATGCCCACCTGGCATCCCTCCGCGCTGCTGCGTTTTCCCGAACGGAAGCCGGAGGCCTGGGAGGACATGCAGTCCCTGCGGGATAAGCTGATGGAGCTGGACCTGTATCCCGATCTGTATCATCCGGAGGAGCAGTCATGATCACGACCTTTCAGAGTGACCTGCTGGAGGCCTTTGCCGCGGAGCGTCCCGAAGACAAACGGCGGCTGGTCTTTGGCGAAGGGCAGGCTGAGCATCCCGATATCATGCTCATCGGAGAAGCTCCGGGTGCCCAGGAAGAGCAGCAGGGCCGTCCCTTTGTGGGCAAGGCCGGCAAAAACCTGGATGAGTTCCTGCAGGTGGTGGGTCTGCAGCGCCCAGAGCTGTACATCAGCAACGTGGTCAAGGTGCGTCCCTGCCGTGTGAGTGAAAAAGGCACCGTTGCCAACCGTCCCCCCAACCGGGAGGAGTTGGCTTTTTTCCGTCCATGGCTTTTGCGGGAGATCCTGCTGGTGCAGCCCCGCATCCTGGTCACCCTGGGCAACACCGCCCTGCAGTCCCTGACGGATGCCGTCATCGGCGACTGCCACGGCCAGGCGCAGACCGTTACCCTGCAGCAGCGGGCCTTCACCCTCTTCCCACTGTATCATCCGGCCAGTATCATCTATAACCGCTCGCTGGCCCCGGTGTACCAGGAGGATCTGCTCCGGCTGAAGGCCCTTCTCACACAGAGAATTTAAACAGGAAGGACAGGATCATTATGACGCTTCAGGAAGCCATTGCGCAGCTGGAACACTATGAGCAGGCAGCTCAGGCCTACGGGCATGCCATGGGGGTACTTTCCATGGACGCCATCACCGCTGCGCCGAGGAAATCTGCCGCCGGCCGTGCCCGTGCCATGGGCTACCTCAGCGGCGAGCTGTACCGCTGCACCATGGATCCCCGGCTGAAGGAATCCATCGAAATTATCCTGCAGCAGAAGCAGGACATCTCTCCGGAGATCGTCCGCCGTGCGGCCCGCCTGAAGGAGAAGCTGGATGAGACCGCCCTGACCACCGAGGAGGAATACACGGCCTATTCCACGCTGATGGTGGAATCCGACGCCGTATGGCATGAAGCCAAGCTGAAGAACGATTTCCCGGCCATCGCGCCGTATCTGGAAAAGATCGTGGCCTTCAAGCAGATGCTGGCCGGGCGCAAGGACAGCAGCCGTCCCGTGTACGATGTGCTGCTGGATACCTACGAAAAGGGTGTTTCCACCCAAACGCTGGACCCCTTCTTTGCCACCCTGCGGGAACGACTGACCCCCGTGGTGCTGGCCGTGGGACAAAAGCCCGCGCCGGACGATGCCTTCCTGCACGCGTTCTATCCGAAGCACGAGCAGGATGTTTTCTCCCACCGCATCATGCGGATGATGGGCATCGATCCCGAATGCTGCACCCTGGCGGAAACGGAGCACCCCTTCACCGATGGCATCGACAAGTGGAACGTGCGCATCACCACCCACTACCTGGAGCATGACGTTTCCTCCAGCATGTACAGCGTGCTGCACGAGGGCGGTCATGCCCTGTATGAGCTGGGTGTAAGGGACGAATACCAGTTTACCTCCCTGGCCGGTGGCTCCTCCATGAGTCTGCATGAAAGCCAGAGCCGCTTTTATGAAAACCTGATCGGCCGCAGCCTCCCCTTCTGCCGGTATATCCTTCCGGTGATGCGGGAGCTCTGGCCGGAGCAGATGAAGGACATCACCCCATAGAAGCTCTATGCAGCCGTCAATCTGGCGCGGCCCAGCCTGATCCGTACCCGGGCCGATGAACTGACCTATCCCATGCACATCATGATCCGCTATGAGCTGGAGAAGCAGATCATGGCCGGGGACATCCGGGTGAAGGATCTGCCCGCCCTGTGGAACACCATGTACCGGCAATACCTGGGGATCTCCGTACCCAATGACCGGGAGGGCGTGCTGCAGGATATGCACTGGCCCGGCGGCCTGTGGGGCTATTTCCCCAGCTATGCTTTGGGCAGCGCCTACGGGGCCCAGATGCTGCATGAGATGGAGAAGACCGTCGATGTATGGGGCACCGTGGAAAAGGGCGACCTGCGTCCCGTAACGGCCTGGCTGGGAGAACGCATCCACCGGCACGGCAACATGCTGGAGCCCGCGCAGCTGCTGCGCAATGCCCTGAGCGCTGACTTCGATCCCACCCGGTACACCGATTATCTGACCCGGAAATATACGGAGTTGTATCATCTGTAACAAGAATTTGTGCCTTAATTGCCATGATTCCGTTACGATTTTGTCATAGTTTTTCATCAAAAATCCACAAATCGCTTGACAGTTGTTGCCCTTCCATGTAAAATAGAATCGCAGGTTTCTATCCGTTTTCATCATCGGCAGAGGTCTGCGCCTATTCCATGAAATGGTGAATCCAGCAAGGAGGATGGACGGGGAAAGCCTGTCCGGTGGAAAGATATGAAAAAGAGGCTGATCGTATTTCTTCTGGTACTGTGCAGCCTGCTGCTGATCAGTACGGCCGCGATGGCTGCAACCGACCCGATCGAGGTCAAAATGCAGCTGAGCAACAACACCTTTACCAAGCCGGAAGAGATCACCGTATCCATCCAGATCAGCAATACCGGAGACACGGATATGCCTGGCCCGGTCACCCTGTATTATCCGGATGGAACGCAGATCGAGGAGTTCGGGTCTCCCACCCTGGCCGCCGGCACCCAGAAGAGCTGGGAAGGTACCTGGACGGTCACGGAAGAACAGCTTTCCTCCGGCCGCATCACCTTCCGTGTGAAGTACAGCATTACCGGCGATGACGGCACCCTTGTGTCCAAGACCAAGAACTTTGCCAAGGCCATCACCTATACCGGCGGCGTGGCCAGCATTGAGGTCAAGCGCACCATCTCCCCCACCACCGCCGGCACCGGCAAAACCGTCAATATCACCTACGAGATCATCAACACCGGCACTGTGGAGATCACGGATGTATCCATCACCGAAAACAAGACGATCTCCGCCACCAAGGGCACCATCGCCCGCATCCCCGTGGGTGAAAAGGCCAGCTACACCTTCAGCGTAGCCATGGGCAAGAAGGATCTGACCTCCAAGGCCACCATCACCTACAAGGCCGGCGGCAAGGAGCAGAAGACCACCAAGGAAGCCGCGACCATCAAGTATGGCGAAGTCAAGCTGAACGCCACCCTGACGGGCGACAAGAAGGGCGGCACTGCCGGTGAGATCGTCAAGCTGACCCTGACGCTGAAGAACACCGGTAAAGAAGCCTACTCCGGCATCACCGTGACCGATCCCACCCTGGGCGAACTGTTCACCGACCAGACCGTGGCCGCAGGCAAGACCCTTACCCTGGAGCAGGAGATCACCCTGAACGAAAACATGGACCTGCAGTTCACCATCACCGGTGAGAATGCCTCCGGCGACCCTGTGGAGACCTCCACGGATCTGCTGTCCCTGAGCGTGATCGACGCCTCCCAGCTGCTGGACCTGAAGGTGGAAGCCACCGTGGACAGCGAAACCGTGTACCAGTTCCCGTCCATCGTCAAGTTCCGCGTATATGTCACCAACAACAGCACCGTGGATGTGACCAATGTGACGGTGTCCGCCTCCGGCATGACGCTGTACACCTTCCCCTCCATCCTCAGCGGTGAGACCCGCGAGTTCACCCGCGACGTATCCATCCAGATGGCCGGCCAGTACCAGTTCGTAGCCACCACCAAGGATCAGCTGAACCAGTCCCAGTCCTTCAACAGCAATATCATCCGCATCAGTTATTCCACCCCCCCCGCCGCGCCCACCGAGGTGCCGCTGATTGCCCCCTCCCAGCCGGATTATGAGCAGGTGCCCACCTCCATCCATAACAGCTACGCCGGCATTCAGGGCGTTCTGGGCAATGTGGGCAATATCCTGTGCGTGATCGCCGGCGTTGGCCTGCTGCTGATGATCATCTCCATCGCCCGCAAGGTGATGCTGAAGGTCCAGTACAACAAGGCGCTGGCTCACCTGGATACCACCAGCGTGCGCGACTATGTGGCCGAAAACGAAGACCTGGCCCAGGAAGACGATACCGTCGTCCGCCGCCAGGATACCGATCCCGACCCCGAGGATCTGCCCGGAATCAACGATGAGCAGGAAACCGCAGACCCTGAAGCTGAAGAGACCTCCGAAGAGGATCAACAGTAAGAAACGCTGTTTCATGATGATGCAATCCTTGCGAAAGGCAGGTACCTCCTATGGCTAAGAATGAAAAGAAATCCCACGCGCTGTTGATCGTTGCCCTGGTCACCGTGGTGGCCGCGGCCGGTGCGGCAGGCTGCTTTGTGGCCAACAATCACTTCACCGCGCTGCAGCGGACCGAGCTGGCAGAGCAGCAGGCCGCCGTGAATGAACGCAACCAGGAGCTTTACGACCAGTATCTCGCGGAAGTGGATGAATACGAGGAAGCCATTGCCGCCCGGGAGGGCGTAAACGAGTCCTGGCCCACCCCCTCCGGCGAAGGCTGGGAGATCGTGGATCTGACCAACTATCCGCTGGAGAACGCCTACACCGTGGCCATGACCCGGCAGGAAACCATGTACAATGGCATGCTGCTGGTCAACGAATGGCATTCCCGCCCCGACGATTTCTCCGAATCGGATCTGGTCAGCCTTTCCTCCTACTCCTCCCACCAGATCGGTGTGAAGGACTCCAGCATCCGCCTCTTCCCCAATGCCGCCCAGGCGCTGCTGGAGCTGGTCACCGCCGCCAAGGCCGCCGGCTATGAAAACTACGTGGTCTACGACGCCTACCGCACCTGGGATGAGCAGAACACGCTGTTCCAGACCAAGCTGACCGCCGTACAGAAGGATCACCCCAATTACTCCTCTGAGCGGCTGATCGAGGTAGCCAAGAAGAGCGTCAACTATCCCGGTACCTCCTCCTACAACAGCGGCATGACCTTCCGCGTGAATCTGTACAAGCGCGGCGATACCACCGTCAACAACAAGGTCTTCTTTGAGTGTGATGAGGGCCTGTGGTTCTATGAGCACTGCTGGGAGTACGGCATCGTGTTCCGCTTCCAACTGGCGGATTACCCCGTGAAGGGCACCACCGACAAGAGCTACAAGACCGGCGTCAGCACCAGCCTGCAGACCTTCTCCTATGTCGGCAAGGGCAACGCTGCCGTGATGAACACCCTGGACCTGTGCATGGAGGAATACATCGAATACCTGATGGCTCACCCGCATATCGCCGTGTTCGAGAACGGTTCCCTGAAGTATGAGATCGTTCGTCAGTATGTAGGCGACGGCGAGAGTTTCAACGTGAATCTGGTCGGCACCAGCCGGGTCCAGAATTATGTGACCTCCCTGGACAACATGGGCTACGTCATCACCGTGTTTGAATATTGATCCCAACTTCCTTTCCTCCCCCATTCCCTGTGGATTGGGGGAGATTTTGATTCTGTGACCGATGGAGAGGATACGTCATGCAAACCTTAAACCCTTTGCGTCTGGTCGGCGGCCGGGCAGGTACGCTGCTTCCCTGGCTGCTGCAGGAGATCCAGCCGCTACAGCAATCATCCCAGCCGGTGCTGCTGATCGTTCCGGAGCAATACACCCTGCAGGCGGAACGTGAACTCACCGAGGGGCTGCACCTGCCGGGCCTCTTGCAGATCCAGGTACTGTCTCCCCGACGGCTGCGGCTTCGCATCCAGGAGCGTGGTGGCAGGCTTCCTTATCCCGTGCTGGATGAGCGCGGCCGCTGCATGGCCCTCAGCCAGGCTATCCATCAAGTGAAGGACCAGCTCCGGTTTTATGGGAGCACAGCGCACCGGCCCGGTCTGCCGTCCAGGGTCTCCGTGCTGCTGGCTGACATGGAAAAAGCCGGAATGAACGCCGCACTTCTTGCGGAACAGGCGGAAGCAGTCACTGCCGCCTCCACCCGTCTGAAGCTCCAGGATCTGGCTCTCATCTGGCAAACCTATGAAACCCTGCTTGCCGGACGCTTTGTGGACCATGGACAGCAGCAGCAGGATCTGCTCGGGCGGGTCGCGGTCAGCCATGTGATGGATGGTCAGCACATCTTTGTTTATGGTTTTGACATGCTGCAGCCGGATCTTTGCGATCTGCTCTGTGCCGCGCTGCCTCTGGCTGCCTCGGTATCGGTCACGCTGGTCATGGATGAGCAGCAGGCAGAGGACGGCTACATTTTTCTTGCCCAGCGGCATACGGCGGATGAATTGATCCACCGTCTGAAGGAGCAGCATCTGCCCTACAAGCTGCTCCGCGCGCCGGCCTGCAAGGATAACAGGCCTGTGGTGCTGCGCAAACTGGAGCAGGCACTTTTCTCCCGGAATCCTGTTCCCTGTCAGGAAGAGACGGATCTGGTAGAGGTTCATGCCGCGCCGAATCCCTACGCGGAGGCTGCTTACACAGCGCAGCGTCTGCGTGCATGGCATGAAGGCGGTCTGCCCTGGGGACGTATGGCCGTTGCATTGGCCTCCACCGAAAGCCTGTCCGGCATTTTAGCCATTACTCTGAAGGCAGCAGGCATACCCTTCTATCTGACAAGAAAGGATGCCCTGAAGCGGCATGGACTTTGCCGCTTTCTGCTGGGCAGCGTGAAGGCCGTGGCCGGTCAATACAGCCGGGAGGATGTGCTGGACGCCGCACTCAGCGGCTTCTCTCCCCTTACCGACAGAGAAGCCATGCTGCTGGAAAACTACGCTTTGGAGAACGGCATCCATCACAAGAAATGGCTGTCTCCCTTCACCCGCGGCACGCCGCAGCAGCTGGAGGCAGTCGAGCCGCTGCGTCAGCGTCTGCTGGAGCCGCTGGTCAATCTGCATGACCGTCTGGTACAGGCGAAGGATGCTGCCGCCTCCATGGAAGCGGTGTTCAACCTGCTGACGGATTGCGGCTGCTATGAAAAGCTGCTGCATCAGCAGGATGCCCTTCTTTCGCAGGACATGCAGGCAGAAGCCTCCGCCTGCCGTCAGGTCTGGCAGAACGTAATGAGCCTCTTGGACCAGCTTTATCTTCTGCTGGGAGGCCGCCGGGCCACGCTGCAGGAGGTCGCGGACTTCCTGGAAGCCGGTCTGGAAAACGTCACGGTCAGTCCCCTACCCCCGGAGCAGGATACCGTCGTGATCGGTGAAGCAGGCCATGTCATGACCGGACAACTGGATGCCCTGGTTCTGATGGGCATGCAGGACGGCGTGACTTCTTACGTCGCGGAAAGTCTGATCACCGACGTCGAACGGGCGGACCTCTCCCAGCGGCTGCACCGCTCCGTAGGCATGAATACCCAGGAACGCAACGCCCTGAGACAATCTGACTTCTATCGTACGGTCACCCTGCCCCGGCAGCAGCTGGTGCTTACCTACAGCCTCAGCGGCGCGGACGGTTCCGCTCTGCGGGAAGCCGGGTTGGTGCGGCATGTCCGTATGCTGCTGCCGCACTGCACGGTGACTGGCAGCATCCAGGCCACAGAGATCGGCGAACCGCCGCTTTCCCCGCAGACCGCGCTGGAAGGGCTGGGCCTCCGTCTGCGTGGAATGGATGACGGCAGGCAGCCTCCTCTGGCTGACGACTGGCAGGAGGCCCTGCGGGTCCTGTGCCGGTTGCCGGAATGGCAGGAGCGCACCCGGCAGATGCTGGCCGGGCTGGGTGCCAACGTGACACCTTCTCCCCTGACGCATGAGCAGGCGCTGGCGCTGTTCCGCCGGGACGCGGTTTCCATCTCCCGGCTGGAGCGCTATGCCCAATGCCCCTACAGCCATTTTGTGCAGTACGGCCTGAAGCCGGAGGAACGCAGGGATTTCGCCTTCGAGGCGGATGCCAAAGGAACCTTCTACCACAGTGCCATGGAACAGTTCACCCAACTGGCACAGCAGGATCCCGCCTGGCCTGACCTGACCAATGAGCAGCTGGACGCCCTGCTGGACCGGGTGCTGGAGCCTCTTATCCAGGAATGGGAGAACGGCCCGCTGCAGGAGGATGCCTATGGACGCTGCCTGGGCGATGAATACCTTCGAAATATCCGCCGCAGTGCCCACACCTTCACCCGCCACGCCCGCGACAGCCGTTTCCGGACCCAGGAGACGGAGAAGCGCTTCGGCTTCGGTGACCCGGACAGTCTGGCCCCGCTGGACCTGACCCTTACAAACGGGCATCGGGTGGCTCTGCAGGGCGTCGTGGACCGCATCGATACCTATCAGGCGGAGGACGGCACCGTTTACCACCGCGTGGTGGATTACAAGAGCGGGAACAAGCTGCTGGATCCCGTGCAGATGTGGCATGGTCTGCAGCTGCAGCTTCCTCTTTATCTGCAAGCCGTATCCAACGCGTATCCTCAGCACTTGCCCGCCGGCTGCTTCTATTTTCACATCAGCGACCCCATGGTGGATCCCGGGACCGACACGGACGACGAATCCGTCCTCGAGCAGAAGATCCAATAGAAACAGGTCAGCGAGACCCGGATGCACGGTCTGATCCTGGATGAGCCCGAGGTCGTCGAGGCCATGAACGCCAATCCGGACAGTCCAGTCATCCCCAAGGTCTACAAAAAGGACGGCACCGTCCTCTCCACCGCTCAGGCCTATCCGCTGGATACGCTGCAGGGCGTCATGAACTACTCCAGGCAGAAAGCGGCCCGCCTGGCCGATGATCTGTTCGACGGACGGATTGCCATCTCTCCGGCAGTCATGGAAAAGAGCAACTGGAACGCCTGCCAGTGGTGCCATTACCGCGATATCTGCGGCGCCGATCCGCTGCTGGAAGGCTGGAAGGAAAGAAAAATCGATTTGGGGCAGGAAAAAAAGGATTTGGTCCAACAAATGGCGAAATAGTCAGCACAGGAAGAGCGGCACCCGCTGTGATTCCTGCCGCAGTCCCTGAAAAAGGGATTGCATCCGGCTGAAAAATAGAGTATAATGCTTTCAGATCATTTCTCTTGAAGGAGGATTTTCCCATGATTCAGATTATTGCAGGCAAGAAGGGTTCCGGCAAGACCAAGCGTTTGATCGATATGACCAATGATACCGTCGAAAAGACCGACGGCTGCGTCGTTTTCCTGGATGATGACAATCGCTATATGCGCGATATCGACCACAAGGTCCGCTTTGTCAATGCCGGTGAATATCATGTGCACACCCCTGAGATGTTCGTGGGCTTCCTCAGCGGCATGCTGAGCCAGAACTTCGACATCAGCACCGTGTTCATCGACGCCTTCACCCGCCTGTGCAAGACCGATCTGAATGACGCTGCCTGGCTGTTCGAGCTGATGGAAGAGCTGTGCGAGAAGCACACCGTCAACTTCGTGCTGAGTGTCAGCGAGGATCCGGCCACCATGCCCGATTTCGTGACCAAGTACATTATCTGATGGTGAATGCCATGCCGGGCGGCGGTTTCAGGCCGTTGCCCGTTTTTTCATGGAAACAGGATAACGGACGGAGGATGATACAATGTCTTTCTTTTCCACCCGCGGCGGCGACTGTGTTTCCGCCTCCCAGGCAATTCTGCGCGGTCTCGCCAAGGACGGCGGCCTTTATGTTCCCGCCATGTTCCCGCAGCTGACCGCCGGGCAGCTGAGCAAGCTGACGGACATGACCTATGTGGAGCGTGCCTCTGCGATCCTCCGCACCTATCTTGAGGATTTCACCGTAGAGGAGATCGACGCCGCCCTCCATCAGGCCTACGCCCCCGAAAAGTTCGACGATCCGGCCATTGCGCCCACCCGCGCCCTGAATGACAACACCTGGGTGCTGGAGCTTTTCCATGGTCCGACCTTGGCCTTCAAGGATATGGCCCTGCAGCTGTTGCCCCATCTTTCCACGCTGAGCGCCCAAAAGAACGGTGAGCAGCGCGAGGTCAGCATTCTGGTGGCAACCAGCGGCGACACCGGCAAGGCCGCTCTGGAGGGCTTCCGGGACGTTCCCGGTACCAGCTGCACCGTGTTCTATCCCCAGGACGGCGTCAGCGATGTGCAGCGCCTGCAGATGGTCACTACCGGCGGCAGCAACACCCACGTCATTGCCGTCAAGGGCAACTTTGATGATGCCCAGACCGGCGTGAAGCAGCTGCTGTCCTCTCCGGAGTTCACGGCACAGATGGACGCCTGCGGGAAGGTTCCCTCCTCCGCCAACTCCATCAACTTCGGCCGTCTGGTGCCGCAGATCGTCTATTACTTCAGCGCTTACGCCGATCTGGTCGCCGCCAAGGCCATCACCCCCGGCGATCCGGTCAACTTCGTGGTGCCCACCGGCAATTTCGGCAACATTCTGGCCGGCTTCTATGCCCGCAGCATGGGTCTGCCCGTTGGCAAGCTGATCTGCGCCAGCAACCGTAATCACGTGCTGACCGATTTCTTTACCGATGGCATTTACGATGCCCGCAGGCTGTTCTTCAAGACCATCTCCCCGTCCATGGATATCCTGATCTCCTCCAACCTGGAGCGGCTGCTGTTCGAGGTGGCCGACCGGAACGGAGAGCTGGTGGCTACCTGGATGAAGCAGCTGAAGGAAACCGGCACCTATGCCGTGGGCGAGCAGCGCATGGATTGGCTGAACGATCTGTTCGCTGCCGGCTATGCCGATGACACCCAGACCGCCGAGGAGATCCATCGCTGCTTTGAGGAAGAGCACTACCTGATGGATACCCACACCGCCGTGGCCAGCCATGTGCTGCGCCAATATCGGGAGCAAACCGGTGACCAGACCATGACCGTCATCGTCTCCACCGCCAGCCCCTACAAGTTTGCGGCGGACGTGCTTTCCGCCGTCCAAGGTAGTGAAGCAACAGAAGGCCTGGACGCCTTCGCCTGCTCCGAAGCCCTGGAGAAGCTCTCCGGGCGCCCTGTGCCCGCCCAGGTCCGTGCGCTGCGTACCCTGCCTGTCCGTCATACCGCCGTCTGCGAAAAGACAGCCATGGCCCAGGCCGTGATGGACGCGTTCAAGTAAGTTCTTTACCGAGGTCGGTCTCCGGCCCCGGTTTTTACGTTGCAAAGGAGGCATGTGCTATGGATCCCTTCGCACTTCCGCTTGGCTTGGGCACGGTGCTCTTTGGAGACCGCATCAACGAAAAAGACGCCCACCGCCAGCTGGAGCTCTTTACCGATGCCGGCGGACAGCTGGTGGATACCGCCCGCTGCTATGGTGCCTGGGCCGCAAACGGCCAGGGCTATCAGGGCATGGTGGAGCAGGTGCTCGGTCGCTGGCTGAAGGAACCGGACCA
>R14__coassemble_9_pt1 | contig 231525 bp, 224 predicted proteins | sample R14__metabat2_high_PE_026 | metagenome-assembled genome bin R14 | reverse complement strand
TGCTGAAGGCTGAGGCGATTCATGTAAAGCATCGTCAGCAGCAGATAGGGCAGGAAACAGAGCCCCAGGTGCCAGCGGAATACCTGCCACTGCGCCTCCTGAATGCTGGTATACAGCGAAAGCAGAATATAGACAGCCATTCCCGCAATCGGAATCGTCGGCGGAAGCTCATCATGGACCGTCCATCCGCCCATGCGCAGAAAAACAAGCAGGAGCACCGCATAAATCAGCGGGATCGCCAGCACCCAGAAGGCACTCCGCCAGGGGAGCGTCAGCAAGGCGACAGCCATCACTCCGATTGCGGAGAATATGCCGCAGACAAGCCTGGCTTTTCCTTTGGGCAGAAGACAGAGAGAGGCCAGCACAAAATACACTGCAGGAACGATATACCAGCGCCATGCAGCCTGCGGAAGCTGCAGCGTGCCGAGCATCAGTGCAAAAGGCAAGGCAGCAAACATCAACAGGGCCGTTTTCTGCAGACGCAATACCGCATTACGCAACATATGCAACCGCCTCCTGCTGAATGATGTACAGCCGCACCGTATTTCCCTGCAGCTGCAGCTGCCGTACATGGTCGCGAAGCGTCTCACTGTCATAAAGCGAAAGGATGACAATATCCAAGTCATGTAAATCGCGCAGATCCTCCAGGAAAGTGTGGAAGCTTCGGGTCATCGTCATGCGCAGCCGTGCCATGGTGGTCAGCAGCTCCTCCTGACGATTAGCGCCGCCGGTCGGCAGCAGCAGGGTGGAGGCACCTTCTGTATCGGAGGGCATATTGGCCCCGAAGCCGGCGGTCAAGCCTGCCTGCAGCACCGCAACGCACAGTGTGGCAGCCAGGGAAATAGCATACTCGATCTCCGGCTGCGTTTCATTCATTTCACCATCCCACTGGTCCTCACGGGTCTGCCCGTTCAGCAGCACCAGAAGACGGGACTGAGAGGTGTAGTCATGAGTACGTACCTGCAGCTCCTGCATACGGGCCGTTGCGGGCCAATGGATGTCACGGATGTTGTCCCCGTTTTGATAGCTGCGGATGCCGCTGACAAGGAAGGGATCCGTCAGCAGGCTATGCTGCACCAGACAATCGCCCAACATCTGGGCAAACTGCGGCGGCAGCTGGTCCTCATCCACCAGCCTGGGATAAACGATCACGGGGATATCCAGCTGGATCTACCGGTGGGCTTCCATCGCTCCCAACAGATCACCGGTCGTCAGGGTAGCATTGCCCAGGTTATAGGCGCCGCGGTGCGTCAGGGTGATATGATGCCTTCTGGTGATCTGCTGGAACGGCATCAGGCAAAACACACTGCGATGATACATATTGCCGGAGACGCTCAGATTCTCCTGCTTGCCAAAACGGAAAGAGCTGGGCAGTCTGCTTTCCACGCGCATCCATGGAAGCAGCAAAGGACGGTCATTGCGGACGATCTCGATCATCTCCGCATGTTCGCCCTCAAAAAAGGTGTTATTGGAAAACTGACGTCGGTATTCAAGCCCGTTCAAAGCAAAATGCTTCAGGATCCAACCAAAGACAATAATCATCAGCCCAAAGGCAACGACCGCGTACCATACATTCATAAAGCTTCCTCAGTGGGGGACGGCACTGTCTGCAACAGCTCCGTCAGATAAGCCGCGGCGTTCTGCTTCATCATGCCGCGCAGCAACACACGATGAGCGAGCACCGGCACGGCCAACGCTTTTACATCGTCCGGGATGACATAATCCCTTCCGCGGATCGCGGCCAGTGCCTGCGCGGCGCGCATGAGCATCAACTCGGCACGGGGAGAGGGGCCCAGCTTGACCTGCTCGGGGTTCCTGGCGGTCTCACATAAAGCCGCAATGTAATCCAGAATACTGTCCGAAATATGGCATTCCGTGTACAATGCATGCGCTTCATTCAGATCCTTGGCGGAAGCGACAGGCTGCAGATCAGTCAGCGGTGTTTTTCCGTTAAACCGCTTCAGCATGGTAATGGTTTCCTGCCTGCTGGGATATCCCATGGAAAGACGGACCAGGAAGCGGTCCAGCTGTGCCTCCGGAAGCGGGAAGGTACCTTGTGTCTCCACAGGATTCTGTGTCGCAATGACGAAGAACGGCGCTTCCAGCGTATAAGTCTTTCCGCCTTCGGAAACCTGCTTCTCCTCCATGCATTCCAGCAGCGCGCTTTGTGTGCGCGGCGTGGCGCGGTTGATCTCATCGGCCACCAGGATATTGCAGAAAACAGGACCCTGCATAAAGACAAATTCCCCGGTCTGCTGATGCCAGACACGCATACCGGTAATATCCGCAGGCAACAGATCAGGCGTAAACTGCACGCGGGAAAAGCTGCAGTCCAGGGACTTGGCCAGTGCTTTGGCCAGGGTGGTTTTGCCGGTGCCGGGCACATCCTCCAGCAGCACATGTCCACCCACCAGCAGCGCGGTCAGAGCCAATTCGATCTGGTCGTCCCGGCCAACAAGGACCTTCTGGATGTTCTGTTTCAAGTTGGACGCAAGGGAAGCAATTTCTTCATATTTCATGGGATAGTTTCCTCCAATGCTTTTTCTGAAGTTATTTTAAGCGCGCAGCATAGCATTGTCAAGAAAAGATGCCATGGTTTTTGCCGCAAATTCTCAGTCTTACAATGCCGTTCCTTTGGTCGGGACGATGAAGCGCTCCATGTCCAGGCCCTATAATTTCAGCAAAGACACCTTGTTGCGGATACCACCGCCATAGCCTGTCAGCGAACCGTTCGAGCCCACCACACGGTGACAAGGGATGATCAGGCAGATGGGATTCCAGCCCACCGCCCCACCGACCGCACGGGAGGACATTTTCGCTATGCCATGGGAGGCGGCAAGCTGCTCTGCCAGTTGTCCATAGGTAACAGTCGTTCCATAGGGGATCCGCAGCATAAGATCAAGAACCTCCTTTCGGAAGAGCGTCAGGTGGTCCACACGGTAGGCCGGAGTAAAATCAGGCTGCTTCCCGCAGAAATAAAGGTCCAGCCAGCGGATCGTATCTGCAAAGAAAGAGGCTCCTGTCTCCTGTGCCACTTCACTGTTTTGCCGATGCTTCAGGGTATCCCGTGACCCCTCAAACCACAAACCGGTCAGCAGTCCATCGTCTCCTGTCAGCCACAGGTCTGAGAACCCCTCTGGCGTACGATACAAATATTTTTTCATCGGTCCGCTCCTTTCGGCGTTGTTGCTGCCTTGATTATAAACCAAACCATCCTGTGACGCAAGACACATGCGAATGTGACACCTCGTTTGGCTTCGGTTTTTGCAACTTTATGGCAGAAGTGCAAGGATTTTATGATTGCTTTTTACCGTAATTGGATTTATAATACAAAGTTGTGAAAATCTCTTTTCAGGAGGATCCTGTTTATGAAGCTCGGTGTTGTGGGTTTGCCGAATGTGGGCAAAAGCACCCTGTTCAACGCAATTACCAAGGCAGGTGCTCAGGCTGCCAACTATCCTTTCTGCACGATCGAACCGAATACCGGCGTGGTCATGGTGCCCGATCATCGTCTGGATGTGCTGGGGGAGATGTATCACCCCAAGAAGATCACCCCTACTACCATTGAATTTGTGGATATTGCCGGTCTCGTGAAGGGTGCTTCCCATGGCGAGGGTTTGGGCAACAAGTTCCTTTCCCATATCCGGGAGGTGGATGCTATCGTCCACGTGGTCCGCTGCTTTGAGGATGACAACATCATTCATGTGGACGGCTCCATTGACCCCGCGCGTGATATTGAAACCATCAACCTGGAGCTGATCTTTGCGGATATGGAAACCGTGGAGCGCCGCAAGGAAAAGAGCCTACGTGCCTATCGCGGTGGAGACAAGAAAGCCCAGGTCGAAGTGGAACTGGCGGAAAAGCTGTACGCTCACCTGGAAAGCGGCAAGCCCGCACGCACCTTTGCAGTATCGGAGGAAGAGCAGCCTGTACTGGACAGCTGGTTCCTGCTGACCACCAAGCCGGTGATCTATGCGGCCAATATTGCCGAAGAGGATCTCGGCAAGGATCCTTCAGAGATCCCTGGCTTGGATAAGGTCGAGGCTATGGCTGCCGCCGAGCATGCCGAAATGCTGGTGATCTCCGCCGCCATCGAGGAAGAGATTGCCCAGATGGACCCGGAAGAAAAAGCGGAGTTCCTGGAGGAACTGGGTATCGGCCAGAGCGGACTGGACCGTCTGATCACCGCCTGCTATCGTCTGCTGGGCCTGATTTCCTTCCTGACGGCAGGCGAGGATGAATGCCGCGCCTGGACCATTGTGAACGGAACCAAGGCCCCCCAGGCTGCCGGCAAGATCCATACGGACTTCGAGAAGGGCTTCATCCGTGCGGAGATCGTACCCTTCGATACGCTGCAAGAGCTGGGCTCCATGGCCGCCTGCCGTGAGAAGGGCCTGGTCCGCAGCGAAGGCAAGGATTACGTGATGAAGGATGGAGATATCACGCTCTTCCGCTTTAATGTTTAAACCGAAGGGGGAGCTGTTCTCATGAGCAGACTCAGCTATTTCCTGAAGCGCGCAGTGCGCATCGACTGGAAAAACATGTGGAAGACCACAGGGATCGTCCGTCAGCGCAGCGGAAAATCCAGGCCGGTTCTGATGGCGGATATGCTGAAATGTGCCGTGAAGTACAATGCTGGATACATTGACTACAAGATCGCCGAGATGTACCGTCTGAATGACGAGCAGCGCAAAACGGTGATCACCCGCGGCATCAGCAATGATATCGTCCGCCGGATGAACGACAAGGCCTATTGGCACTTCTTTGATGACAAGACCCAGTTCAACACACTCTTCTCTGAGTATGTACGGCGCAAGTGGCTGCTGATCAACCTGGATACGACAGAGCAGCAGCTTGCGGCGATCACGGAAGGGGAGACGCAGCTGCTGGGTAAGCCCCTGGAGGGAAGCAGCGGACAGGGCATCCTGAAATATACCCAGGCAGACTGGGCCGAAGGGATGCTGCCGTTCCGCCAAAGGCTGCTGGACGACGGCATCGGTATTCTGGAAGAGATCGTTATTCAGCATCCGGCCATGGCTTCCCTTTGTCCCACCTCCGTCAATACCTGCCGTGTCGCCACCCTGCTTGGAGACAAAAAGCAAGGGATCGTATACGCTTTCCTGCGTATCGGAAACGGTAAGGTCATGGACAACGTGGACTGCGGCGGGATGGCGGCACGGATCGATATCGACAGCGGCAAGCTGCTGACAGTTGGCGCTGACAAGCAGGGCAACACCTTCACCAAGCATCCCATGACCGGCACCCCCATCATCGGCTTTACCATTCCTTACTGGGAAGAGGCCAAAAAGATGTGCATGGAAGCGGCGCAAAAGGTGCCGCAGATGCGTTTCATTGCCTGGGATGTGGCGATCACGGCAAACGGACCCACCTTCATTGAGGGCAACTCCTTCCCGAGTCATGCCATTCCCCAGTTTGCGGCGCACTACCCGGATGGCATCGGCATCCTGCCGGAATTTGCCAAATTCATTGATCTGTAATCAGGAGGAAGGGCGTTCATGTACAAACGGTTGCTACTCTTCCTGATCACCTTTGCCTTGTTGCTCTTCGGTATCTCCTGCAGTGCGTAGGTCTTTTCGGCGGATGACTCCGATATTCTGGAGGAAGTCCTGCTGGATGACGATGACGCAGAGAAAACCGAGGAATCACCAGCCCGGACCGATCTCATCAACCGGATCATTTCACTGGGAGAGGAACTGTATATCAAGGCGAACGGTAAAGCACAGCGGGCCCATTACAAGGGTGACATCTATATCTGCAAGAACTTTACCACGCATCTGTTCAATGAAAGCAAGGCCGACTTCCGGATGGCCGAGTACCCCGATGTCAAACTGGTGATCCCCAATAACCTGTCCACCGCCAAATGCAAGCCATACTATTACGGCTACTGCTGGGAGGATGTCAGTGCGGAGGATGGCAATCCGTTCTATATTGCCGCGCAGTTCCTGTATGACAGCAACCTGTCCAAGGAGGAAAACATGGAGGCAGCCGTGGCCTTCATGAAGCAGGTCAAACGAGGCGATTTCTTCCAGATGACGGCCAAGTACAGCGCGGGCACCGGGGCCCACAGCGCCATCATTATCGCGGACTACGACGAAGCGGACGGCAACATCCACTGGATGGACAGCAACATGCGGGGCAAGCGTGTGAATGGCATCCGCTATGGTTATGTTCAGTATGATGCCACCGCCAGTCCCGAATGGTGGGCCGAGGCCTTCTGCCAGAAGAAACGCGGCGCTACCATCTATCGTCTGCGGGACGATATCGTTTACCTGACCGATGTACAATAAAATGTTACAAGGAGAAAGTTTTTATGTTAACGCAGGCCCCCAGAGGAACAAGAGATGTACTGCCCACGGACAGCTATCGCTGGCAGTATGTGGAAGCCAGGATGCGAAAGGCCGCCGCTGAAGCCGGCTACCGCGAAGTCAGGACTCCTGTGTTCGAGCATACGTAGCTGTTCCTGCGCGGTGTGGGCGATACCACCGATATCGTGCAGAAGGAGATGTACACCTTCAAGGACAAGGGTGACCGCTCGATTACCCTGAAGCCCGAAGGAACCGCCGGTGCGGTGCGCTGCTTTGTGGAGAGCGGCACCTTCAATGATCCGCTGCCCAGCAAAATGTATTATCTGAACGCACCCATCTTCCGGTATGAGGCACCTCAGAGCGGACGCCTCCGTGAGCATCATCAGTTTGGTGTGGAATGCTTCGGCGCAAAGGATGCCACCGCAGACGCGGAGCTGATCATGCTGGCCTATAAGGTGCTGCATGGCTTGGGTGTCAGCAATCTGTCCGTGAACATCAACTCCATCGGCTGCCCCAAGTGCCGTCCGAAGTATCACCAGCTGCTGAAGGAATACCTGGGCGAGCGCATCGACTGCATGTGCGATACCTGCCGTGAGCGCTTTGGGCGCAATCCACTGCGCGTGCTGGACTGCAAGGAAAAGAAGTGCCAGGAGCAGGTGAAGGACGCGCCCAGTATGCTGGATATCCTCTGTGATGAGTGCAAACAGCATTTTGAGCAGCTGCAGGCCTGCCTGAAGGTGACCGGCATTCCTTATCAGATCGACAGCCGGATCGTACGCGGTCTGGACTATTACACCAAGACCGTGTTTGAAATGATCACCACCACCAAGGACGGCAACCTGACTGTGTGTGGCGGCGGCCGGTATGACAACCTGATCGAGCAGGTCGGTGGGCCCCAGCTGCCGGCTGTGGGCTTCGGCATGGGCATCGAGCGCGTGCTGATGCTGTTGGACAGCGAAGGCGTCGTTATTCCCGAACCGAAGCTTTATGACGTTTTTGTCACCTATATGGGACAGAACGAGATCGCGGCCTTCTCCCTGGTACAGCAGCTGCGCAATGCCGGGCTTCATGCCGATATGGATCATTGCAGCCGCAGCCTGAAGGCCCAGTTCAAGTTTGCCAACAAAACCGGAGCGCCTATCACTGCCACTCTGGGGGATGATGAGATCGCAAACGGCGTTGTCAAGCTGAAGAATATGAATACCCGGGAAGAACAAACCGTTCCTGTGAATGAAGCGGCAGCTGCAGTACAGCAGATGCTGGACAAATAATGAAAGGGGAGACGAGCATGCAGAACCGTACCCATACCTGTAATGAGCTCCGCATGGCTGACTGCGGCAAGTACGTCCGCATTTGCGGCTGGATGGAAAACGTCCGTAAGGTCAGTGCCAATCTGGCTTTTGTCATCGTCCGCGATTTCTATGGTACGACACAGGTCGTCATTGAGTCCGAAGACATGATGGTTGCCGTCAATGACCTGAACAAGGAATCCGTGATCGCGGTGGAGGGCGAAGTCAGGGAACGCGCCAGCAAGAATCCGAAGATCGACACCGGTGATATCGAAGTCGTGCCCACAAAGATCGAAGTGCTGGGCCGCTGCCGTTATAACGCCCTGCCCTTTGAGATCAATCGCAGCAAGGAAGCCGATGAGGCTATCCGCCTGAAGTACCGTTATCTGGATCTGCGTAATCCCGAGGTCAAGAAGAACATCATCATGCGCTCCAAGGTGGTTGCCGAGCTTCGCAACGCCATGATCGCCCACGACTTCCTGGAGATCACCACGCCTATTCTGACCGCATCCAGCCCGGAGGGTGCCCGCGACTATCTGGTGCCCGCACGTAAGCATCCCGGAATGTTCTATGCGCTGCCTCAGGCACCCCAGCAGTTCAAGCAGCTGCTGATGACCTCCGGCTTCGACCGTTATTTCCAGATCGCGCCCTGCTTCCGCGACGAGGACGCCCGCGGCGACCGCAGCCCCGGCGAGTTCTACCAGCTGGATATGGAAATGTCCTTTGCCTGTCAGGAGGATGTGTTTGCGGTACTGGAGGACGTCCTGCCTCCCATCTTCGCCAAGTATGGCACCTACAACCGCGCGTCCTCTGCCCCCTTCAAGCGCATTCCTTACATGGAAGCCATGGACAAGTACGGCAGCGACAAGCCGGATCTGCGCATTGACCTGACTGTGCAGGATGTGACCGCCAGCCTGGCTGACTGCGGCTTTGGCCCCTTTGCCGGCAATACGGTGAAGGCGGTGGTCGTCAGCGACATGACCGCCACCCGCAAGCAGATCGACAAGCTGATGGCGGATGTTGAGGTCATTTCCGGCAATAAGCCCTACTGGTTCAAGGTGGATGAGAAGGGCGAGATCGCCGGCGGCATTGCCAAGTTCGTCAAGCCCCTGCAGGAGCAGCTGGTGGCGGAGCTGGATCTGAAGCCCAACACCTTTGTTGGTCTTACAGCCGGTGCACTGCTGGCAGCTCAGAAGACTGCCGGCGTGCTGGTCAAGCAACTGGGTCTGCTGTGCCCGAACCATATGGATATGGAGCAGTATGCTTTCTGCTGGATCGTGGACTTCCCGATGTACGAGATCGGCGAGGAAAGCGGCGAGCTGGAATTCTGTCATAATCCCTTTTCCATGCCCAACGGCGGTCTGGAGATCCTGAAGAAGGCCGAAACCGGTGAAGTGGACCCGCTGAGCATTACGGCTTTCCAGTACGACCTGGTCTGCAACGGTGTGGAGTTGTCCTCCGGCGCTGTCCGTAACCATGACCCGGAGATCATGATCGAGGCCTTTAAGCTGGTACGTTTGGGCGAGGAGGACGTGAAGAAGAAGTTCCCCGCCATGTATAACGCCTTCTGCTACGGTGCGCCGCCTCATGCCGGCATTGCTCCCGGTGTGGACCGCATGGTGATGCTGCTGTCCGGTGAAGAGTCCATCCGCGAGGTCATTCCGTTCCCCATGAACAAGAGCGCACAGGATCTGATGATGGGCGCTCCCGGCACGGTGGAACAGAAGCAGCTGGATGAGCTCCATATCGCGCTGGTGCCTGTGAAGGAATCATGAAAATACTGACAACAGGAGGGATTTTGTTTCCCTCTTGTTGTCAATCTGAAAAAAATCTGCTATACTGTCTGAGAAACTGAAGCGTCAAGGAGGTGCCTGTTGATGGCTAAGAAAGACAATCTTCCCAAGATGACACCCGCTGAAGCGGAAAATGAAGGCGGTAATTCCATTACTTATGCCAATGAGGTCGTTGCAATCATTGCCGGCGTGGCTGCCAATGAGGTGGATGGCATTGCCGGAATGTGCAATGTGAGCGGCGGTATTCTGGGCCGGAACAAGAACATCACCAAGGGTGTCCGTGTTGAAGTCGGTACCGAAGAGGTCAGCTGTGACCTGTACGTGAATATTGAGTATGGCCGTCCGATCCAGAAGGTTGCGCTGGAGGCACAGGAAAGTGTGCGCAAGGCCCTGGAGGCCATGACCGGTCTGCATGTGGTTCGTGTGGATGTACATGTGCAGGGTGTCAGTTTCGAAAAGGAAAACAACGCCATCACGGCCGGCGCTCAGAAGGCTGTACTGACGGCTGCTGAACCCGCCAAGGAAGAAAAAAAGGAAGACCCCGCTCCCGTTGAGGAGCCCGCTGTAAAGGACGAAACCGCGGAAGCTGCTCCTGCTGAGGCTCAGCCTGAAGCAGCAGAAGCCGATGCACCTGCGGAAGCCTGAAAGAGTGGAGGTGAATGACGATGAAGATCAGGATCATGGATCGATTCTTTGCTGTGGTGACCGCTCTGCTTTTGCTTGGTTTGGCTGCAATCGTCATTCTCCAGGCCTTCTTCGGTCAGGAATGGCTGCAGCGATTTGCAGCGTGGCTTTGCCTGACGGATACCAAGGGCATCATCATCAAAGCAGGTGTCTTGCTGGTACTGCTTGTGCCTGCCCTTTTCTTGCTGTTCTTTGCTTTCCGCAGAAAAAAGCAGCAGGATGGTTTTGTTCGTCAGAAGACGGAACAGGGCGTGCTCTGCATTTCCATTGATACGATCTCCGGTTTGGTCACCAAATGTGTCAAAACGCACGGCGAACTTGCGCTGGAGAACGTCGGAATCGAAAACGACAGGGATGGACTGCGGATCACCATGAATATCACCATGGGTGATGACATCAGCATACCCCTGGCCATCAACGCTTTGCAAAAGCAACTGAAGCAGTATATCACAACGGCTACCGGTCTTGAGGTTGCCGAGGTCATCGTTCTGGTGGATCGGGCTGATATGGCGGTTTCCGTGGATACCTTCCGGATGCATGATCTGGACGTTCAGGCTCCTGCTGTAACCGAAAAGCCCCAGGAATTGCCTGTCCTTGAAGACAAGGAGGAGGCCCCTTCCGTTCCTGTCCATCCGGAACCTCCTGAAGAAGTTGCCGCTTCGTCTTCTGAGGAAGGATCGACGGTTGCTGGAGCTGAAACGCCTGAAAAGGAGAAAGAGACCGTATGACAGATGAAGAGCTGTTTGATATGATGGACGAGGAAAAGCCGGTCCAGGAACCCGATCCGGTCTCTTCTGAAAAGCCACAGACTTTGCCTGAACAGCTGGTAACAATCGGTACGCCCGCCTGTGGTTTTCTCTGCGCAGTTCTGGGCGTAGTCATTGCTGTTCTTTTGCTGGCTATCGGATTCTGGAAGACCCTGTTCATTTTTGCTGCCGGGGCAGTTGGCGCATTCATCGGCGGCGTTTCCAAGAAAAGCGATTGGCTGAAGCATTTGATCAACAAGACTTTCCCGCCCAAGCATTAAAACCAAGTAAATTCATTGGATAGATTGGAGAAGGTACCATGGCAAGAGCAACCGCCAGAATCGCGGCAATGCAGATGATCTTTGAACAACTGGCCGGTGGTCAGGGCGGTGAAGAAACGCTGCAAATGGTGTATGAAGAACTTCGCAGTGAGGACGGTTTGGAGGTACGGGAGGGGGATCCCAGCCTGGCGGACCGTGCCTGGATCAGCGGAGTGCTGGAAGGCGTTCTTGAGCATCTGGATACGATCGATGAGGAGATCAATGCCGCCAGCCGCAATTGGACGGTGGAGCGCATGCCGAAGGTCGATTTGACGGTGCTCCGGCTGGCTGCCTGGGAGATCCTTTACGAGGAGGGTGTTCCCGGCGCTGTCATCATCAATGAAGCGGTGGAGCTGGCCGGACGCTACTCTTCTCCCGAAAGCGGCCGCTTTATCAACGGCGTATTGGGTACCATCCTCCGCAAGAAGGAAGCAGCAAAATGAGGAAGGTCGTCGTCGGACTGGATACAAGCTGCTACACTACCTCTGCCGCCGCAGTCACGCTGGATGGAGAAGTCATCGCCTCCTGCAGGAAGCTTTTGCCGGTTCCGGGCGGAGAACGGGGACTACGGCAATCCGAAGGAGTTTTTGCCCATGTGCGGCAGCTTCCGGAACAGATAGAGAAGCTGTCGACCTATATCCGGCAGGATGACATCGCTGCGGTTTGTGTATCCAGCCGACCCAGGGACGATGAGAGTTCCTATATGCCGGTGTTCCTGGTAGGGGAAGCTCAGGCGCGTGCTTTGGCCGCAATGCTTGGCGTCCCCTGTTTTACTACCACGCACCAGCGTGGACATATCGCGGCGGCTTCTGTGGGAAGCGGCATCCAGCCCGGAAATCTGTTGGCCCTCCACCTTTCCGGAGGAACCACGGAATTGCTTTCATTGATGCAGGATCAACTGACGCTTCTGGGCGGCACGCTGGACCTTCATGCAGGACAGGTGGTCGATCGCACCGGTGTTGCTTTGGGCCTGCCTTTTCCTGCCGGGCCTTATCTGGAGAAGCTTGCCGTACAGGGAACAGCCCAGGCCCGCCTTCCCGTCAGTATGGAAGGCATCTCCTGCCATTTAAGCGGTGTGGAGAGCCAGGTCCAGCGGTGGATCCGGCAAAAGACACTCCCGGAAACAGATATCGCCCGTTAGGTTTATGATGTCCTCGCACGAACCGTGCTGCGTATGATCCTTGCCGGCAGCCAGGAAACAGGCATCCGGCAAGTCCTGATTGCCGGAGGTGTTGCTTCTTCTGCTTTGTTCCGGGAAATCCTCCTTTCGCGGATGGCCAAAGCTGATCGTGGCTTTCATGTATGCTTCGGCAAGCCGCAATACAGCGGAGATAACGCAGTAGGAGTTGCATTGCTTGGAGCACAGCAGCTGCAACAAACCCAGAAAGGTGTGTGAATCACAACCATGGCTGCAACCATACTGGACGGAAAGGTTATGTCCGCGCAGATCAAAGCGGAAATAGCTGACCGCGTAAAAGCTTTGAAGGAGCGTGGCATCACGCCGGGCCTTGCTGTGATCCTTGTAGGTGAAGATCCCGCAAGTCAGATCTATGTGAAAAACAAGGGGATCGGCTGCGAGCAGACCGGTATGCATTCCGTAACGATCCGCATGCCCGAGGAAACAACGCAGGAGCAGCTGGAAGCAAAAATTACAGAGCTGAACAAGGATACCTCTGTTCACGGCATTCTGGTTCAGCTTCCTCTTCCGAAGCATCTGGATGAAAGCCATGCCTTGGCTGCCATTCTGCCGGAGAAGGATGTGGACGGATTCCATATCCAGAATGCCGGCAGGCTGTTGAATGGGCAGCCCGGAGTGGTTGCCTGCACACCCAAAGGTGCTTTGGCCATGATCAAAAGCACAGGCGTCGATCTGGTTGGCAAGGAAGCTGTGATCGTTGGACGCTCCAATATTGTGGGCAAGCCCATGGCGATGCTGCTTCTGCGGGAAAACTGCACGGTTACCATGTGCCACAGCAAAACAAAAGACCTCGCGGAGCATACCCGCAGGGCGGATATTCTGGTGGTTGCTGTAGGGAAGGCGCATATGATCACCGCGGACATGGTAAAGCCCGGGGCCATCGTCATTGATGTGGGCATTAACCGTGTTGACGGTAAAGTGCTGGGCGATGTGGATACCGAGGCAGTCCGCTAGGTGGCGGGCTGGCTCACGCCCGTTCCAGGCGGCGTCGGTCGTATGACCATTGCCATGCTGTTGCAGAATACGCTGGAAGCGGCAGAACGGACACTGGCATGAATGACTGGATCCTGGATGTTTCCGGCTTGAATGATTATGTGGCTCAGGTACTGAGTGCAGACAGCATTCTCCGGTCATTACGGTTACGTGGAGAAATCAGTGGTTTTAAAGCCTACCCCTCGGGCCACTGGTATTTTACACTGAAGGATGAACGCTGCCGGATCAGCTGCGTGATGTTCCGCAGCAATGCCATGCGCATGAGCTTCCGCCCGCATGAGGGGGATGCCGTGATCCTGCACGGCAATGTCCGCTTGTATGAGGAAGGCGGAACCTATCAGTTTGTGGCAGACAGCATGCGGCCTGAAGGGGTTGGTACGCTGTATCAGCGGTTTGAACGCTTGAAGGCAAAGCTGCAGCAGGAAGGCCTTTTCGATATTGAGCGGAAAAGGCCGCTCCCAGCCAGACCGAAGAAAATTGCTGTTGTGACGAGCGAGGCAGGTGCTGTGCTGCATGATATCTGCAAGGTTGCCGGCGCACGGGACCCTGGGGTTGCCATTCTGCTTCTTCCTGTCCCCGTGCAAGGAGACGATGCCGCGCCGCTGATTGCCCAAGCCATTCGTACGGCTTCTCAGCGCCCAGATATCGATTTGATCATTACAGGCCGTGGTGGCGGTTCCATAGAAGACCTGTGGGCCTTCAATGAAGAGATCGTGGCCCGGGCTATCGCCGAAAGTCCGGTTCCGGTGATCTCTGCTGTTGGTCATGAGACGGATTTTACCATTGCCGATTTTGTAGCCGATGTCCGCGCATCCACCCCCTCCAATGCGGCGGAGATGGCTGTGCCGGACCGCCGGGAGATCCGGGAAGCCTTCCATATCATGACAAAGCGTTTTGATACGGCAGCAGCCCATCTTCTTTCGGAGAAAAGGGTTCGCTTGCTGGATCTGCAGCAGACAATGCAGTCAAAAAATCCTGAGATCCTTGTAGAAGCCTATAGCCGCAGAACTGAAGTGCTGTCGGCGTCCCTGGAACGCTTGATGGATGAGCAGCTGATAAAGCTTAAGCCCCGGATCCATATGGCTTCGATCCGTTTGGACAACGCAACAGACCGACTCTTGGCGGATCAGAAGAAAATGCTCGATCAAAGCAGGATGAAGCTGCAAACACTGAATCCGATGCGTACACTGGAGAGAGGGTATGCATTCGTTACCTCCGGGGAGAAGGTCATCTCCAAAGCAGCGGACGCCCCACAGCAGATGGTCCTGCATTTCAGCGACGGTACGGTTGCGGTACAGCGTGAGGAGTAGAAATAACGATGGCAGTCAAAAAGAAATTAACCTTCGAACAGAAGCTGGCTTCCGTGGAGCAACTGATTACAGCCATGGAGGAAGGCAATTGTACCCTGGAGCAGACCATCAGCCATTATGAGGAAGGCGTCACCCTGCTGCAGGAGCTGGAGGCAGAGCTCAATGCTGTTTCCCAACGGCTGACGGTTCTGCGTAAAAAACAGGATGGCTCCCTGCAGGAGGAACCGCTGGAGGTCGAACCATGAAAAGCTATGCGGAATATCAGCTGATTGTATAGGACGCTTTGGAAGGACAACTGCTTTCCCTTGGAGATATGCCTGCGCGCCTTCGCGAAAGTATGCTGTATTCTTTGAAGGCAGGAGGTAAACGTCTTCGCCCTGTGCTGCTGATGGCAGCCGGGGATGCTCTTGGCGCAAAGCAGGAGGAGCTTTTGCCCTTTGCCTGTGCTTTGGAGATGATCCATACCTACAGTCTGATCCACGATGACCTTCCGGCCATGGATAATGATGACCTTCGGCGTGGACGTCCGACCAATCATAAAGTGTTCGGCGAGGGGCTTGCCATTCTTGCCGGAGATGGTCTGCTGAGTGCGGCAATGGAGCTCATGCTGAAAGCCGCTTGCGCCAGACAGGACATGCGTGGCATTCGTGCCGCGGAGGCGATTGCCCGGCGCGCCGGTGTTTGTGGCATGGTGGGCGGTCAAACCGTGGACGTAACAGAGTAGGGGAAGGAGCCGACTGCTGAGAAGGTGGAGTATATTCATTTGCATAAAACGGCCGATCTTCTTACGGCCCCCATGGAAGCAGCGGCGCTTCTGGCAAATGCAGAGGGAGAAAGGCGGGACGCCTGCCTCAGCTACGGTCAACATCTTGGCCTTGCCTTCCAGATGGTGGATGACCTTCTGGATGTGGAAGGGGATGTCGCTCTGCTTGGCAAGAATACCGGTATGGATGCTCAGCTGGGAAAGCTGACCTGGATCGCGGTGCATGGTTTGGAACAGACAAGAAAAGACGCAGCAGAGCATATCCGGTTGGCTGTGCAGGCTGCTGCCAAATTTGAAGATTCTGTGAAATTTTTCTCAGGTCTTGCAGTCAGCACCCTGAACAGAGTACAATAAGGCGAGAAGGAGGGAAGCGCATGCATTATTTCAGCGAAATTATTTCGAACCGATATATTTGGTGTGCGCTGATCGCCTATGCCGTTGCACAGGGGTTGAAGATTCCGACCTACTATCTAACGGAAAAGAAATGGGACTGGCATCGTTTTGTGGGTTCCGGCGGCATGCCATCCTCCCATACAGCAATTGTCGTTTCCCTGGCTGTCATGATCGGCTCCCTCAATGGCTTTGACAGCCCTGTGTTTGCCTTGAGTGTTGCTTTTGCCGCCATCGTAATGTATGATGCCGCCGGCGTTCGCCGCGAGACCGGTAAGCAGGGAGCTGTGATCAACGAGATCCTGCAAAAGGTGCTGATCGACGGAAAGCAGATTTCTGATGACGAATTCAAGGAACTCGTCGGCCACACTCCCTTTGAGGTCGCCGGCGGCGCGGTTGTCGGACTGGTTGTAGCATTGATCTTTATCTGTTTCCTTTAAGAAGGTTTTTTCAGGGGCGATGCTCCTGTCAATAAAATTTGGAGGTATTTCAACATGGATTGTTTCCGCGAAGAGGCCGTCAGCAAGCATAACCGGATCCTGGAGGAGATCACCTACTATCTTTCCATCGTCATGATGGTCATTTTCGGTCTGTTTGCTTTGATTCAGATCTCCGGCTGCATTTCTTACATCTCGTCCACCGGTTTCGATCTGAACCTGATCGTTTCTCTGGTGATTGGCCTTGTGCCCGGTGCTTTCGCGGTGCTGATCTATCTCTATCGCGGCCGTCTGCGCACAGAATATGAGTACAGCTTCACCAATGGCGACCTGACCTTCTCAGCCATTTACAACAATGCCAAGCGCAAGAGCCTGGGCAGTCTGAATGTGAAGACGGTGGAAGCCTTTGGTCCGGTGAATTCCGGTGCCTTCAACCGTTATCTGAACATGCAGGGTGTAAAGCAGACCCGCTGGTTCCTGAACCGTGAAGCTGAACTGTACTTTTTCTTCTGGCAGAAGGATGGCAGCAAGCGCATCATCACGTTTGAGCCCTCCAAGGAAATGGTGGAGGATATTCAGAAATATCTGCCCCGTGGTGTCTATCAGGAGCATTGATCAGCATGCAAGTCTATCTGGATAACAGTGCCACCACCCGTCCTTCGGATAGGGTAATTGAGGCAATGTCACAGGCAATGCGGGAGGACTGGTACAATCCTTCCGCTCTTTACCGTCCGGCGATGTTGGCTCAGAAGCGCGTGGATGCCGTCCGCAAGGATTGTTTATCCGCTGCCGGTGCCAATGGGCAAAATATCCTTTTTACCGGCTGTGGCACAGAAGCGGATAACATCGCCATTCTCGGGCATATGCGTACCGTCAAAAACGGGCGTGTGCTGATTTCGTGCATCGAGCATCCCGGCGTTCTCCGCTGCGCGCAGGAGTTGGAGCGTCTGGGCCATCGGGTGGAGTTTATTCCGGTAACCCACGCAGGCTTGGTTGACCTTGAAAAGCTTGAACAACTGCTTGCACCGGATACCAGCATGGTCTGCGTCATGCAGGTCAATAATGAAACCGGTGCCATTCAGCCGATTGGTGAAATTGTTGCGCTCCGGAATCGTCTCTGTCCAGGTGCCGCCATTCACGTGGATGGCGTTCAGGGCTTTCTGCGGATACCTGTTGACTTCAACAAGACAGGCATCCAGAGCTATGCCCTCAGTGGTCATAAGATCCATGCGCCCAAGGGCATCGGTGCCTTGATCTACCGCAGGGATTTCAAAATCAGCCCGATCATGTTCGGCGGCGGTCAGGAAAACGGCTACCGCAGTGGCACGGAGAACACCCCCGGCATCATCGGGTTGGGCGAAGCGGTACAGAGTTATCCCCACGATGCCAATGAATGGATGCGGAATCTGAAAAAACGCTTGTGGGAAGGCTTGCGGAATGCGGTACCGCAGGCAGTTCTGAACGGACCGGCGCTCGATTCTGCTTCTTCCGCTCCGCACATCCTGAATGTAAGCCTGGTCCCTGTCCGCAGTCAGACCATGTTGCTTGCCTTGGAGGGGGATGGCATCTATGTCTCTGCCGGCTCCGCCTGTTCCAGCAAACAGCAGAAAGTGAGCGGTGTACTGACCTCCATGGGTATTCCGACCTCTGTGGCCGATTGTGCCCTGCGCTTCAGCCTGTGTCCGGACATTACCGAAGAGCAAATTGACTATACCGTACAAATGGTGAAGAAGCAGTATGAGCTGCTGAAGAAGTTTGTACGCAGATAAATGGGGTAAACATCATGAGGAATCTGCTTCTTGTACGTTATGGTGAGATCTTCCTGAAAGGTCTGAACCGACCGTACTTTCTGAAGGCATTGGTCAAAAAGGTGCAGCATGCGGTTAAGGGAATGGGGTGCCATGTCTGGCTGCATGACGGCCGCATCTTTGTGGCAGACTTTGAGGACCTTGATGCCGTGATCCAGAAGGTGACCAAGGTCTTTGGCGTGCACAGCGTCTGCCCTGCCGTTGAGATGGAGAAGGACTCTTTTGAGGCCATCGCCGAACAGGCCATTGCCATGATGCAGGATATGAAGGGCACCTTCAAAGTCAGCACCCGGCGAAGTGACAAGCAGTATTTCATGGATTCACCCACCATCAACGCGGAGCTTGGCGGAAGGATCCTGCATGCCAATCCGAATCTGTCCGTGGATATCCATCAGCCTGACCATACGCTGAATGTGGAGATCCGGGATTACGCCTATCTCTATTGCAAGGTCATTATGGCTTACGGCGGTATGCCCGTTGGCACCAACGGCAAGGCTACACTGCTGCTGTCCGGCGGCATTGACAGCCCTGTTGCAGGCTGGATGATCGCGAAGCGTGGCGTCTGGATCAATGCCGTTCATTTCCACAGCTATCCGTATACCTCGGATCGTGCCAAGGAAAAGGTGCTTGATCTGGCCCGCATCCTGAGTGAAAGCTGCTGCGGCATCCGTGTCTATGTGGTTCCGTTCACGAAGATTCAGATGGAGATCCACGAAAAGTGCCCTGAGGACTATACCACACTGATCATGCGCCGCTTTATGATGCGGATCGCTGAAAGGATCGCACAGAAGGAAGACAGCGGCGCACTGATCACCGGCGAAAGCATCGGTCAGGTCGCCAGCCAGACCATGGAAGCTCTGAACGTGACCGACAGCGTGGTTTCCATGCCGGTCTTCCGTCCGGTGATCGGCTTCGATAAATCAGAGATCATCAGCATCGCCGAAAAGATCGGCACCTTCGAGACCTCCTCTCTGCCTTATGAGGATTGCTGCACCGTCTTCACCCCCCGGCATCCGGCCACACACCCGAAGATGGAGGTCGTGCTGGAAGGGGAGTCTCACATGGATGTGGACGCTTTGGTGAATGAAGCGGTGGAAGGCGTGGAAATTGTGCAGGTATAAGTCATCAAATGCAAAGGAAATGCTTGTCAAGTCCGTCTGAATGTGATATCATTAACAATGTTTCCTGATTGCAAGCCTGTTGCAGGCATTGGCAATAGAAGCAAAACGAATGGATTAAAGGAGCGTGTGTACCCATGGCTAAGAAAACAGTGGATGATATCCAGGTAACCGGCAAGCGGGTGCTTGTCCGCTGCGACTTCAACGTGCCCATGAAGGATGGCAAGATCACCAACGATAAGCGTATCGTGGCTGCTCTGCCCACCATCAAGAAGCTGATTGCCGATGGAGGCAAGGTCATCCTGTGCAGCCATCTGGGCAAGGTCAAGAATGGCCCCAACCCCAAGGAATCCCTGGCTCCCGTGGCCGTGCGTCTGGCCGAGCTGCTGGGCCAGCCCGTGGTGTTCGCCGATGACATCGAGGTCGTGGGCCCCAAGGCCAAGGCTGCCATCGCCGCCATGAACAACGGCGATGTGGTGCTGCTGGAGAACACCCGCTTCCGCAAGGAAGAGACCAAGAACGTCGAGAGCTTCTCCCAGGAGCTGGCCTCTCTGGCTGACTGCTATGTGGACGATGCCTTCGGCTCCTGCCACCGCGCTCACTGCTCCACCGAGGGCGTGACCAAGTTCACCTCCCCCAACGTGGCCGGCTATCTGATCGGCAAGGAGCTGGACGTGATGGGCAAGGCCCTTGAGAACGCCGACCGTCCCTTCGTGGCTGTGCTGGGCGGCGCCAAGATCGAGGACAAGCTGAACGTCATCAACAACCTGCTGGAGAAGGTCGACACCCTGATCATCGGCGGCGGCATGGCTTTCACCTTCCTGAAGGCCAAGGGCTATGAGGTTGGCACCAGCCTGCTGGACGAGACCAAGATCGACTACTGCAAGGACATGATGGCCAAGGCCGAGCAGAAGGGCGTGAAGCTGCTGCTGCCCATCGACACCGTCATCATCAAGGAATTCCCCAACCCCATCGACGCTCCCGTGGACGCCTCTGTGGTGGCTGCCGACAAGATCCCCGCTGATATGCAGGGCTGCGACATCGGCCCCGCAACCCGCGAGCTGTTTGCTGAGGCTGTGAAGTCCGCCAAGACCGTGGTCTGGAACGGCCCCATGGGCGTGTTCGAGAATCCCACCCTGGCTGCCGGCACCCTGGCTGTGGCTCAGGCAATGGCTGACAGCACTGCCATCACCATCATCGGCGGCGGTGACTCTGCTGCGGCTGTGGAGCAGATGGGCCTGGGTGACAAGATGACCCACATCTCCACCGGCGGCGGTGCTTCTCTGGAGTATCTGGAAGGCAAGATCCTGCCCGGTGTTGCCTGCCTGGACGAGAAGTAATTTGTAAACTCAGGCAAGGGGAGATGCATCCGTGCGCTCCCCTTGCTTTTATGAAAAAGGAGAGATTTCATCATGCGTAAGGCGATTATTGCCGGCAACTGGAAGATGAACAAGACCCCTTCCGAGGCCAAGGCTCTGGTCAATGATCTGAAGCCCCTGGTGGCCAACGCCAACTGTGATGTGGTGGTCTGTGTGCCCGCCGTGGATATTCCCGCTGTGGTGGAGGCTGCCGCAGGCTCCAACATCAAGGTTGGTGCCGAGAATGTGCACTTTGCGGCTGCCGGTGCTTATACCGGCGAGCTCTCTGCCGCCATGCTGAAGGAGTGCGGTGTGGAGTATGTGATCATCGGTCACAGCGAGCGCCGTCAGTACTTTGGTGAGACCGATCAGACCGTCAACCAGCGTACCCTGGCTGCCGTGGCCGCCGGTCTTACCCCAATTGTGTGTGTGGGTGAAATGAAGGATGTTCGCGAGGCCGGTGCAACCGATGGCCTGGTGGACTATCAGACCATCATGGCGCTGAACGGCCTGACCGCTGAGCAGATTGCCAATGTTGTCATCGCCTACGAGCCCGTCTGGGCCATCGGCACCGGTCTGACCGCCACCGATGAGCAGGCCAACGAGACCATCGGCGTGATCCGCAAGGCGCTGGCACGCAAGTATGGCCAGGAGACCGCTGACAAGGTGCGTATCCAGTACGGCGGCAGCATGAACCCCAAGAATGTCAAGGGCCTGATGGCTCAGCCCGAAATTGACGGCGGTCTGATCGGCGGCGCTTCTCTGAAGGCTCCCGATTTCTCCCTGGTCGTCAACTACGACAAGTAAATCCATTTCAAACGCGCCGCTGCACGGGAGAACATCCGGCAGCGGCGTTTATTTGTTAAAAAGAAAAACACAGGCGCAATGACCTGTGTTTAAAAGCTGCTTACCCTTTAAATCAGCCCAGGATCCACAGAACCAAGGACAGCACCACAAACACGGCGGCAGCGATCTTGGTACCCAAAGCCAGCTTGGCATCCACAGAAGCAGCCTGCGTCTTGTTCATGTTGGCAGTCACTTCACCGGCGATGGCACCGAGGCCCCTCTGATTGCTGGACTGAAGCAGCACGGTCACGATCAGGAACAGCGCCGCGATAATGAGCAGGATAGAAAGCACAATCGTCATGGTAAAACCTCCTCGCATTTAGCCTCATCATTATAACATGCCAATCATAAAATTACAAGTGGAAATTCAATGATTGGATGATTTTTGTTGGCGCTTTTTGTTGACTCGGTCGTTGTTGCCACGATACGAACCAAATCCGAACATTTTTCAAACAAAATGATTAAATTTTCGGTTTCTCCTTGACAAAAAGCGGGAGATAGTGTAGAGTAAATTCCCGAGAGTCTGGAAAGGCTTTCGGATTTTTTGTAACCTGAACCGAATGAAGAAGGAGAAGACCGAACATGAAGAAGCTTGTTGCACTGCTGGTTTGCGTACTGTGCTTTGTCTTGGTTGCATCCCTGGCCATGGCTGACACGGTCAAGATCGCTGTTGTTTACTCTGACACCGTGGATGACAAGGGCTGGTGCCAGACCATGGATACCGGCATGAACAAGGCCATCGAAGCCGGCTATGAAATCGAGTACACTCCCGTTGAGTCTGTGGCCGTTGCCGATGCTGCCAGTACCCTGGAGCAGTTGGTTGGCGATTATGACATCATCATCGTCCATGGCACCCAGTTCAGCAATGCCTGCGTCGAGGTTGCTGAGGCTTATCCCGAGCAGGTGTTTGCCAATGGTACCAGCGGTGCCGTGCTGGGCGACAACATCTTCACCTACATGCCCATGAGCGAAGAGCCCGGCTACATCAACGGTGTGATTGCCGGCCTGACCACCAAGAAGAATGTGGTTGGTATCGTTGGTTCCGCTGACGGCGGCGACTCTGCCCGTTACGTCCGTGGCTTTATCCTGGGTCTGCAGTCCGTGAATCCCGATTGCGAGTACAAGCTGGCCTGGACCGGCAGCTTCTCCGATACCGTGGGTGCCGGCGACATTGCCAAGACCATGGTTGAAGCCGGCTGCGATGTGCTGGTTGGACCTGCCCAGCAGGCTGTTGGCGCTTTGCGCGTAGTGGAGTCCTCCGACGGCGTGCTGTGGGCCGCTCAGACCCTGAGCCAGATGACTGACTTCCCGAACGTAACCGTTGCCGCTGCTGACTATGACTACTCCGCTTTGGTCATCGAACTGATCAACCGTGTTGCCAATGGTGAGATGGGCGGCGTATCCATTCCTCTGAACTACAACAACGGCGGCTTCACCTTCGACTTCAGCGAGAATGCCGATTTGATGCCCGATGACGTGAAGGCTGCTGCCCAGGCTGCTCTGGATACCTTTGTGGCCGCTCCCGACACCATCGATATCAACACCGTTACTCTGGAATAATTCAACATTGCTCAGCTGGGCTGCAGGCTTCCTTATCGGGGAATGCCTGCAGCCCATTTTGCCACAGGGAGGGGTATTGTATGGCAGAAGGTCGTGAAGTGATCACAAGTCTCCGGGCGGAGCACATTACCAAACGCTTTCCGGGCATTATTGCCTGCAACGATATCACGCTGGAGGTCAAGCGCGGTGAAGTGCTGGCCGTTGTGGGCGAGAATGGTGCAGGCAAGACAACGCTCATGGATATCCTGATTGGTATGTATACGCCTGACGAGGGTAAGATTTTTATCAACGACAAGGAAGTGGCCTTCAAGTCGCCCAATGATGCCTTCTCCTATGGCATCGGCATGGTGCACCAGAAATACATGCTGGTGCCCAATCTGACGGTAACGGAAAACATTGCCCTGGGCATGCAGCAGATTGAGGAACGGCAGGGTGGCTCTGTCGGGAAACGCCTGCGCAGGATGAGCAAGCTGAATCTCAAAGAGATCCGGCAGCACATTGTGGACATTTCGGAGCATTATGGCTTGGCTGTGGATCCGGATGCCATGGTCTGGCAGCTTTCCGTTGGCGAACAGCAGCGCGTGGAGTTAGTCAAAACACTTTGCTTCGGTGCCAATTTCCTGATCCTTGACGAGCCCACCAGTGCTTTGACGCCTCAGGAAACAGACGAGCTGATTGCCCTGCTCAAGCGCATGAGTCAGGAGCTGTCCATTGTGTTCATCAGTCATAAATTGGCCGAGGTGAAGGCGCTTTCGGACAGTGTGACCATCCTCCGTCATGGCAAGGTGGTCTTCTCCGGCAAGACGGCAGCTTACTCCGCGGCAGATATCGCTTCGCTGATGACAGGCCATCCTGTACGACTTCCTGTGAATGAATCGGCCCGTAAGCCCGGTGGCCCTGTGCTTGAAATCAAGGACCTTTGTGTTCGCGGCGACCGCGGAAACATGGCTGTGGATCATCTTACCCTGACTATCCGTGAGGGTGAGATCATCGGCATGGCCGGCGTTGCCGGTAATGGACAGCGAGAGCTTGCTGAGGCACTGACGGGGCTGCGCAAGGTGGAAAGCGGCACCATTACGCTGAACGGCGAGTCACTGGTAGGGAAGACGCCCAAGCAGTTGATCGACATGGGCGTTGGTTACGTTCCGGAAGAACGCAACGTGGAAGGCATCGTGCCCGGTTTCTCCGTGAGAGAAAACCTGGTGCTGAAGGATATCGCGTTCCCGCCTTTTGCATCCCACGGTGTCATCAATAACAAGGTGATCGATGAAAATGCAGAGAAGAAGCGTCAGGATTTCGATATCCGCTGCTCTTCTGTGAACGTGGCAGCAGGCTCTTTGTCCGGCGGCAACATCCAGAAGGTGATCCTGGCCCGTGAATTCACACGGACCAAGCAGTTCCTGATGTGTGCTTATCCCACGCGCGGTTTGGATATGGGTGCTTCTGAGTTTGTTCACAAGCAGCTGCTGGAGCTGCGTGAAAAGGGTGTCAGCATTCTGATGATCTCCGAGGAGCTGGAGGAGGTCATCAATCTGAGCGACCGGATCGCGGTCATCTTCAAGGGAAATGTGCCGCGTACCATCGATCGCGGCGAGGCAACGCAGCGCAAGCTGGGCATGATGATGGCGGGGGTGAAGGAAAATGAAATCTTTTAAGGTTTGGTATACCCTGGGCGTCATTGTGCTGGCAGTAGTCTTCACCCTGGCGGTCGCCTCCCTGATTCTGGCGGTGCTGGGCGCGAACGTGATGGATACCTTCTGGGTCATCATCTGCTATCCCTTCACTTCGCTGAAGAATCTTTCCGGCGTGATCAATATCATGACGCCTCTGGTGTTTGTAGGTGTAGGTATCTGCGTTGCGTATCGCAGCGGCATTACCAACATCGGTGGTGAGGGCCAGATGATCATGGGTATCCTGTTCGGCGTCATCATGGCGCTGAATATCGATCTGCCCAAGGTCATTGCCTTGCCTTTGATCATGCTGGCAGGTATGCTGGGTGGTGCCATCTGGGGTGCCCTGCCCGGCCTGCTGAAATCCAAGTTCGGTGTCAGCGAGCTGCTCTCCACCGTTATGTTCAACTACATCGCCACCCAGGCTTATGCTTACGCGTTACGTGTGCCGCTGCTGGATCCTTCCATTCAGAGCGGCGCCGGCGAGCCTCAGACAGTCAAGCTGGCAACAGAGCAATGGCTCTCCAAGTTCTCCGAGCTTTTCCCCGGCGTGGATAAGATGATGCGTTTCCATTCCGGTATCTTCATTGCTATCCTTGTAGCTGTCATCGTTTTCCTCTTCATGTGGAAGACACCTACCGGCTATAAGATGCGCGCTGCGGGCGTTTCAGATCGTGCGGCCCGTTACGGCGGCATCAATGTCAGCAAATATCTGGTTCTGGCTATGATCATTTCCGGTGCCTGCTGCGGTCTGGCCGGAATCGTGGAGATCCTGGGCGTCCATCATCGCGGTTTGGGCAGCTGCACAGGCGGTTATGGTTTCTCCGGTATTGTCGTAGCCCTGTTTGGCGGCTTGCATCCTCTGGGCGTGATTCCCGCTGCCTTCTTCTTCGCGGTCATTTCCTACGGCTGCTCAGCCCTACAGATCAACAAGATCTCTGTGCCCAGCAATGTGATCGACGTGCTGCAGGGCCTCGTGATCCTGGTCATCGTTGCTGCCAAGATGATCATTTCCAACCGCTACTTGATGGACCGTGTACGCCGCAATGTGGAAAAGCGTTTCCACTTGGCTGACGTTAATGCCGCATCCAAGGAGGTGGCCTGACGATGCTTGACTTCATTGTACTGTTTATCACCGTCGGTATCCCGCTTTCCAGCGCGTTGCTGCTGGCTTCCCTTGGTGAGGCTGTTAACCAGCGCAGCGGCATCTTCAATCTGGGCTGTGAAGGCGTTATGAGCATGGGTGCCTTTGTCGGCATGCTTATTCCGTACATGGTAGGGAAGTGCTCTCAGGTTGCCTGGTACTGGAATGTGCTTGGTTTGGCGGCAGCCGCTGTAGTCGGTGCGCTGCTGGGACTGCTGTTCGGCGTGGTGGTCATCAAATTCAATGCGCCGCAAGGCATTGCCGGTATCGGTATGCAGCTTTTCGGGCAGGGCCTGGCAGGCTCCCTGTACCGCCACTTCATTGGCGGCGCGGAAGGCGTGTATGGTATCAGCTCCATCCATATTCCGGTGCTTTCCGATCTGCCGATCGTTGGTAAAATGCTGTTCTCCTGCAATCCGATGGTGTATTTCGCTTTCCTGATGGTGCCTGTAACTTCCTACATCCTGTTCAAGACACCGTGGGGCCTGAAGGTCCGTGCCTGCGGTACCATGCCCAGCGCAGCGGATTCTGTCGGCACCAACGTGGCCAAAGTCCGATATCAGGCGCTGGCCTTTGGCAGTGCCATGGCGGGTCTGGCCGGGGCTTATCTGTCCCTGTGCTATGCCAAGATCTTTACAGACACGCTGATCGGCGGCCGCGGCTTCATCGCAGTGGCTCTGGTGTATTTCGGGCACTGGTCTCCCGTGGGCATTCTGGGTGGCTCGCTGCTGTTCTCTCTGGCCCAGGCTCTGCAGCTTGCTGTACAGGCCTACGGCTTCAATGCTTTCCCGTATGAATTCCTGGTCATGCTGCCTTATATTCTTGTCATCGTAGTCCTTATCTTCGTGGGCAAGAACAAGCATGTAGGTCCCGCGATGCTTGGCAAGCCCTTCAACCGTGAGATGAGATTGTAACAGAGGTGCCTGTCATGGAGGAAGCACAGACACAAGTCAATGCCATCTTCAGCATTCTTTCCACCCTGAGTCTTTCCAGGCTCCTGGGTGCTTTGGCTATGCTGATTATTGGTATTTTGCTGATCCGTTGGATAATGAAGTTCCTGAATCAGGTGCTCCAAAGGATCCCTTCGCTTGATGCGACGGTGGAGCACTTGATCCGTTCCGCGCTGCGTTGGTTTTTCTATCTGATCCTGGCAGTTATTATTGCAGGGTATCTTGGAATCCCTATCAGTTCCTTTGTTGCGCTGATTTCCGTTGTAGGCATTGCGATTTCTCTCGCGATCCAGGGCGTCCTGACCAATCTGGCCGGTGGGATCATTATCCTTACCAGCAAGCCCTTTGCCCCCGGTGATTTTGTTCAGCTGGGTGATTTGACGGGTACAGTACAGTATATCGGCATCCTGTACACCAAGCTGCTTGCGCCGGATGGAAGGATAATGTATATTCCAAACGGAACGCTTTATAATTCCAATCAGATCAATTTTACAGAAAACGGGCGTCGACGCATTGATTTGTCCGTCTCCGCAAGCTATGACAGCGATCCGAAGGCGGTACGTGAAGCCGTACTGGATGCGATTGCGGTCATTGCAAAGGATCCGGACTGCGGTCTGCTGAATGAACCGACGCCCAGGGTGTACCTTGACTCATACCAAGACAGCAACATCCAGTATCTGGTGCATGTCTGGTGTGATAACGCTTCGTTCTTTGTCAGCAAAATGAAGCTGAATGAGGAAATTTATGATGCATTCAAGCGGCACCATGTGGAAATGTCCTATCCGCAGCTCAATGTTCATACAATGAAATAAATCTGCTATACAAACCCATATATTCATGGTATAATGCAGTGGAACAATCAGGATAGGGGAGGATCTTATGCGTAAGGTTGGTTTGATCGGCGTTGGCAACATGGGTGGCGCGATCCTGCATGGTATGCTGGATGCGGAATACATGAAGGCTCAGCAGTTGTATGCCTATGACAAGAGCTTCAAACGCCTGGACCAGCTTTCCAATGAGATCCGTGGGATCAATCTTTGCCAGTCGGCTTCAGATTTGGCGGAAGCCTGTGACATGATCATCCTGGCCGTAAAGCCCAATGTGCTTCGGTCTGTCGTGGAAGAGATCGCACCTGTTCTGAATGAAAGCAAGGCCGTCATTTCCATCGCGGCCGGCTGGACGGTAGCAATGCTCGGAGAAGCGCTGGAAGGAACCGGCTGCTCCTATCTGAGGGTCATGCCGAACACGCCAGCGATGATCGGTGAAGGGATGACCGCGGTTTGTGAAGAAACCACCATGAACGAGGAGGATTTCGCGTTTGCCAAAGGCATCTTTGACGCCGTGGGCAAAACGGTCGTCCTTCCGGAGCGCGTGTTTGACGGCGTGATCGCCATCAGCGGATCCAGCCCGGCTTATGTGTATATGATGATCGAAGCCATGGCGGATGCCGGCGTCGCGGAGGGGCTGACCCGTAACTGTGCCTATGAAATGGCAGCTCAGGCCGTATTGGGCAGTGCGCTGATGGTCCTGCAATCCGGGGAACATCCTGCCAGTTTGAAGGATGCGGTTTGTTCTCCGGCCGGAACGACCATTGATGCGGTGATAGAATTGGAACGGAAGGGCTTCCGGGCTGCCATTATGGACGCCATGCATGCCTGCGCTCAGAAATCCAGAGAAATGGCAAAGAAATAAACCTTAATGAACAAGGAGCTTTATCATGCAGTCCGCACAGAGAAAGCATGTGAACATTTATACGGACGGAGCCTGTTCCGGTAATCCTGGTCCGGGCGGCTGGGCCTGCATTCTGGAGTTTGGCCCGCATCGCAAAGAAATGAACGGTTATATGGCCGGCACCACCAACAACCGGATGGAGGTCTTCGCCGCCATCAGCGGTTTGGGCGCTTTGAAATAGCCCTGTGATGTAACGATTTATTCGGACTCCAATTATCTGGTTCAGGCCTTCAACGATCATTGGCTGGTCAGCTGGCAGAAGCATAACTGGGTCAAAAGCGACGGCAAGCCGGTAGAGAATAAGGATCTGTGGATGATCCTGCTGATGCAATGCAAAAAACATCACGTGTCTTTTGTAAAGGTCAAGGGACACAGCGATCATCCGGAAAACAACCGCTGTGATGAACTGGCACGTCAGGCAATCGATGAATGGCGCAGACTGAATCCGGATTATAAAGACGAGTGAACATCTCCAGTAGCCTCTGCGTTTCCGATGGGAAAGGGGCTTGTCTGAAGTTACAACTATTCGCTAAACCACAGTTTTACGAATAGTTTGGTCTGTTTTTTGTGAAAAGAGGTGTTTTAATGCCAAAGAGCAGCTCCAGCTACCGCGAACGGCTGGATACCGACCGTATTCTCAAAATTCGTTAGATCTGTCATGAGCTTCCGCAAGCCTGCGGAGATTTTCTGAATGGCATCGCATTAACGACCGGCACCTTTACGCGCCTGGCTTATGCCATTGATCTGAGAACCTTTTTCCATTATCTGCATCAGGAACGTGTTCCGTTTTGCGATATGAACCTGCGCCTGATGAAGGATGAAGACATCGGCTCGGTCACGCGGGCCGATTTGTTGGCATACGTTGAATACCTTACATACTATTTCCGCGATTCGGACGCAGAATCCGGCGACCCGGGCAAAGCGCTCATTAATAATGAAAGTGCCATCAAGCGCAAGCTGTGTGCCATCCGTTCCATGTACGATTACTTATTCAAAGCGCAACGGATTGCAGCCAATGTAACTACTTTGGTGGATCTGCCGAAGATTCACGAAAAGCCCATCCTGCGTCTGGATCAGAAAGAAATGGAACGCATCCTCCATATTGCCGAAACCGGTGATGATCTGACGGACCGGCAAAAAGCATATCAACAAAAAACAGCCAAGCGCGATTATGCGCTGCTGTCTCTGTTTTTAGGAACCGGTATCCGCGTTTCGGAATGTGTTGGTATCAATCTGTAGGATGTGGATTTTGAAGACAATGCTTTCCTTGTCACCCGCAAGGGCGGCAACCAGGTAGTCCTGTATTTTCCTCCCGAAGTCGCAACGGCCATGGCAGATTACCTTGCTGAGCGTAAAGAAATCGAAGCGCTTCCCGGCCATGAGCATGCCTTTTTCCTGTCCATGCAGCGGAAGCGCATCACGCAGCGTGCCGTAGAAAACCTTGTTAAAAAATATGCACGGGTCGCAGCTCCGTTGAAGCCGAAAATCAGCCCACATAAGCTGCGTTCCACTTACGCGACTAATCTATATCAGGCAACCAGCGATATTTATCTGGTTGCGGATGCCTTGGGACATTCCTCTGTGGATACCACCCGACGCCATTACGCTGATATGACCGACGAGCGCCGCCGCATGGCCGCTTCTTATATTCAACTGCCGGAACCATCGGAAACAGGCACTGACAAAGCTTCTAAGGAAGGCAATGCAGAAGAGAAACTCTGAGATTGTTACTCAGGGTTTTCCTGTTGTTCATGCTCCAGCTGAATTCCGGAAATTTGTACCGCGGCATAATCGGTTTCACCAATGACACATTTCATGCAGTTGTCACAGTGTTTGGTGGGATCCAGGTCGCAGAGGTCGTCTTCCTCCTCCTGCAACTCCCCTACCCTGTGTTCATTCATGGTACACGCCTTCTTTCAGGTTGAATTATAGCACATGTTTTCCATCTTTGCAATCAATTTTTTGCAAAAAATGCGAACAAATGTTTGAACCTCCTGGCATTTCGTGCTATAATAGGCTTGTAATGAAAGAAAGGTGGCTTGCGGAATGGAGCGGACCTATGGTGAGAATCAACAGAAGATCCTCAACTTTATCCGGGAATATATTCAGCAGAAAGGATTTCCTCCATCTGTAAGGGATATCGGCGATGCAGTAGGCCTGAAGTCCACCTCCACCGTACACGGGCATTTGCAACGGCTGGAAAAGCGCGGTTTGATCCGTCGGAATCCCATGAAGCCAAGAGCCCTGGAGATCGTTTGCGATCAGGAACAACAGGCCCCTGCCGGTGTGGCCGTCCCGGTAATCGGACGTGTTACAGCCGGCTTGCCGATCCTTGCTGAGGAGAACCTGGAGGAATACGTTGTTCTTCCGGATATTATGGTAAGTTAGGGCGAACATTTCATTCTGCTTGTTCGCGGGGAAAGCATGATCGAAGCCGGCATTCTGGATGGCGACTACATTGTCGTCCACAAACAGCAGGAAGCCAACAATGGTGAGATCGTAGTTGCCATGATCGATGACGAAGCCACTGTCAAGCGCTTTTACAAGGAAAATGGACATTTCCGCCTGCAGCCTGAAAACTCCGCCATGCAACCCATTTATGCAGATGAAGTCACCATTCTTGGAAAAGTCGTTTCACTGTACCGCACGGTAAAGTAAGAAAGGATCTGTCCACACGATGATAACCGCTGAAGAAGAGAAGAAGCATCGGATCGCGATTCCGGTGTATAGTCTTGCTGAGGAACTCATCAACTCCATTTCCCATGGTATTGGGGCTTTGCTCGGCATTGCCGCCCTGGTACTGTGCATTGTACAGAGCGTGCATTCCGGCACCGATGTTGCCTGGAAGGTCGTCTCCAGTTCGATTTACGGCTTTACAGTCATCCTGCTGTATCTGATGAGCTGCCTGTACCATGCCTTCAAAGTCAATAAAGCCAAGCGCGTTTTCCGCGTGTTTGATCACTGTACCATTTTCCTGCTGATTGCCGGCTCCTATACGCCTTATACCCTGGTAGCACTCCGGCCCACCTATCCTGCCATTGCTTGGACGGTCTTTGGCATTATCTGGGGCATCGCCATTCTGGGTGTAGTGTTGAACGCTGTCAGCTTAAAGAAATTCTCCAAGGTCTCCGTAGCCTGCTATCTGATCATGGGCTGGATGATCATCTTCGCCTATGGAAAGATGACCGAAGTGATCGCTCCCGCCGGTATTTCCTTCCTGGTTTGGGGCGGCGTGGTCTATTCGCTGGGGGCCATTCTTTACGGCATCGGCTCCAAGCGTAAGTTCTTCCACAGCATCTTCCATTTCTTCTGTCTGGGCGGCACCATTCTCCATTTTTTCTCTATCTACCTCTATGTGCTGCGTTAAGGAGACATGAATGAAAACGCAAATGTACAAGCTTCTGGCAGAACAGGCTTCTGCGCTTGGGGAGGGCTGTCCCGCTCCCCTGCCCGCTCTCTCCAACGCCTCAGCTCTGCTTTGGCAAAGCCTTGAAAACATCAACTGGGCCGGTTTCTACCTTGTTAAAGGGGAAACGTTGTACCTTGGCCCATTTCAGGGAAAGGTTGCCTGCACAGTCATCCCCTTCGGAAAGGGAGTATGCGGAACAGCGGCACAAACAAAAGAACTCCAGCTTGTGAAGGATGTTCACCTTTTTCCAGGCCACATTGCCTGTGACAGCGCATCCAATTCAGAAGTGGTCATTCCTTTAGTGAAGGACAGCATCCTCTATGGCGTACTGGATATAGACAGTCCTTTGCTGGAAAGGTTTGATGAGGAGGATGCCACAGGGCTTCAGTGCTTTTGTCAGCATCTTCTGGAATCAACAGACTGGACCCATGGGATTCTGTAATATAAAGGGCTTTCGGATCAATGGCAGATTCGAAAGCCCCATCTTTTTATTCGGCTTGTGTATACGTTGCGCCGGACACGGTTCCATTCACCGTAACTCGTTTCCCGTGCTGCCAGATCGTCGGCAAGGCAGTACCTTCCGTTCCCCCTGTGACATCTCCCGACACTTGAACGGCGCTGTTCTCTTTTGCAAGGATCGTATTCGTCTTCTTGCTGCCGGTTACATTCCCCTGAACGGAAAGAGTTCCATTTCCATCCGCTAGCAGCGCCGGCGAAGCACTGGCAGAAGACTGAACATCCCCCAGCACATCTATCTGACTATGATCATGCGCAACGACAGCATTCACATTTGCGGAAACTTTGACCTGCCCATCAACGGAAACGGAGGAGTCCCCTGCTGCCACTATCATACCGTTACAATCTCCGGTTACTGCAGCAGCTGCATGGTCCTGTGCAAGAAGGCAGACATTCTGCTTTCCTTTCTTCAGATTTCCGGTCACGTTGAGTTTGCTCTCGTCAGTAACGATGGCCATGCCGGTCAAAGTTCCGGTCATATCCACTTCTGAAGCATCTTCTGTCAGCAAAGAGGCTCCTTCACCGGTTGCCGTAATGTTCCCTACAATCGTCAGTACAGCATAGCCGGCCAGCCGGACAGCCGCTTCATTCTTTACACCGGTAATGCTGATGCTCTGAAGCACAAAGATTCCGCCATTCAGATTGATACGATTCTTCAACACGGCATTTTTCGACTTACTGCCACTTGAAATGACAACCGTTTCACTGTCCGCCACAAACCACGGTTTGTCCCACTTCTGGGAATTCCCATGTTTGTACTTTGCAGATAGAACAATATCATGTTCTCCGCTTCGAAGAGCATACAGCAGATCGGCGTAGGCAGCGGGTGCTGCCGGGATTGTTCCTTTTCCCGTCTTCGAGCCATCCACCGCAGCTCCCGCCACGGAAACAGAAGCATCCAATCCAAGCAGGATCCCATGCCCGCCGCTCAGGGCGCCATTACCGCCACAGGCATCCCCTTGAACCTCCACTTCAGCCTGAAAACAAACAACACCGTCTCCGGCATATCCAGAGGATGAATTGCCGCCTTCAGCATATTCGGCATATACTGTTGCGTGATTGCCGGCATAGATGCCATCTCCGCCGAAGGTCTTACCGTCTCCGCCGATGGCATTGCGCACCGTTACCCTTGCGTTTCCTTCGGCTTCCACGCCGCAGCCGCCCATAGCCTGGGTGGACGTTCCACCGGTGACATCGAGTACCGTTACCACAGCATCTCCGCCTACCCACAGTGCAGTCACAGCTGCGCTTCCCTGCAGATTGATGCGCTCAAAGCTTATCTCTCCGGAAGCAACATCAAAACGGCCAACCAGCGTGATTTCACCCTCCTGGGCGGGATGGATCACAACGGAGCCTGCAGGCTTCAGGCTTTCACCCACACCGGCAGTACCATGCTTGTAATCTGCGGCAATGGTGATATCGGTCGCACCAGTTTCATTCACGGCCTGAAGCAGCTCAGCATAACTGGATACCGTCGCCTCAATGCTTGGCGGAACAGCCGTCAGGAGCGTTGATGAAGAAGCTGTCTGTGCAACCGCTGCTGGCTGCACAGACAAGCATAAAAGGATTGCAGTCAACCAAAGAATAGATTTCAAGCATTTTTCAGGAAGGCGCAATAGCACTTGTATTCCTCCCACAGATCTGCCTTACTGATGACTTCGCAAGGTGCGTGCATGCTCAGCACCGCAATACCACAGTCGATGACATTCATGCCATACTTGGCGCAGATATAGGCAATGGTTCCGCCTCCGCCATAATCCACCTTGCCAAGCTCAGAGGTCTGGAAATCCACACCGTTGTCATCCATGATTTTTCGAAGTTTGGCAATATATTCCGCGTTGGCATCGTTGGAGCCGGACTTTCCGCGGGAGCCGGTGTACTTGTTGAAGCATACACCATGCCCAAGCAGTGCGGCATTCTTTTTTTCAAAGGCCTGAGCAAAGTTCGGATCATAGCCCGCGGAAACATCGCTGGAAAGCATGCGGCTGTTCTTCAGGCACCGACGCAGCAAAAGCTCGCTCTCATGGTCACAAAGGCGCACGATCTCGGCAACCGTATTCTCAAAGTAATTTGCGTTCATACCGGTTGCACCAACGCTGCCGATCTCCTCCTTGTCCGTCAGCAAAGCACACAGTGTCGCGGAAGGGACACCCTCATAGTTGAGCACGGCAGCCAGAGAGGGATAGGAGCAGACACGATCATCATGGCCATAGCCGGCAATCAGGCTGCGATCCAGGCCCAGTTCGCGGCTGCGGCCGGCAGGAACGATCTCCAGCTCCGCGGAGATGAAGTCCTCCTCCTCGATGCCATACTTTTCCTTCAGCAGCTGCAGCATGGCCGCCTTCACAGGCTCCTTTTCCGTGTCCGGAAGCGGCTTGGAGCCGATGATTACATTCAGCGCCTCGCCTTCCATCACGTTAGCGGCGGGCTTTTCCATCAGCTCATGGGACAGATGGATCAGCAGATCAGAAATATAGACAATGGGGTCATCGTCATTTTCGCCGATGGCGATCATCACTTTGCTGCCGTCCTTGCGCACCACAACGCCGTGGATGGCCAGCGGAACAGCAGCCCACTGGTACTTCTTGATACCGCCGTAGTAATGCGTATCCAGGTAGCAGAGGTCTGTATCCTCATACAGGGGATTCTGCTTGATGTCAATGCGAGGGCTGTCGATATGCGCACCCAGAATATTCATGCCGTTCTGGATGGGCTCACTGCCAATGACAAAGGCCAACAGGCACTTATTCATCCAGTTCACATACACCCGGTCGCCGGCCTTGAGGGGCGTATCAGCTGCAATCAACTGGTCCAGATCGCAGAAGCCCGCTTCCTTTGCGAGACGGACGCCTTCTGTTACACATTCCCTTTCCGTCTTGCCTGCATCGATAAAATGACGATAGTCCAATGCGAAGGACTCCAGCTTTTTCAGCTCTTCGGCATCATAATTCAGCCAGGCATTCTTTTTGAACATAGCACTTATTCTCCTTTTACTTGGTCAGGTTGGGCTTGCGGGTCTTTACCACCACATTCAGCGTGGCAAACACAGCAAGCAGAATGATCGTAACCATGATTGCCCGCATGCCGCCATCAAAGCCAAACCGGTCAGCCAGGCTGCCCACAATGGTAGGCATCGCGATGGCGCCGATGGAGCCGATGGCCAGCAGGGCGCTGGTTGCCATGGGATAGGTGTTGGTGAAGATCGCGGCGTCGGAGTAGATCATCGGGCAGATGCCTGCCATGCAGAAGCCCAGTCCCGCCACCGTCGCGGTGACAGAGGCAATGCTGTTTCCGTTCAGCATCAGGATAAAGAAAACCACCATACCGAAGGAGGAAACCATCATCAGGATCTTCTGGCTGACCCTGGAGGAAAGCCACGCACACAGCAGACGACCGATGAGCATGACGGTCCAAAGCAGCGTCGCCATAGTCTGACTGTAGGCAGAAAGCGTGGTTCCGGCCGAAACCAAGGCCTGCTGCAGGCTTTCCTTGCTCTGAATATAGGTCACCAGCCAGCCGTTGATGGCATACTCAGAGCAAAGGTAGCAGAACATCATCAGCGCCAGGATCATAAAGGACGGATTCTTCAGGAAGACCATGGTACTGTTCTGCTTATCGGAGCGCAGCGGATGGTCATCCTCGAGTTGCATGCGGGACCAGAGGATCTGCTCGATCACACCCAGCGCAACCACAAAGAGGATACCCGCCTGCCACCCGATCCAGCCGCGCAGCACCAGGAAAATGAGCGGCATGGCAATCGCGCCGACCGCAAAGCAGCTATGCAGCAGATTGGTAGCGGCTGCGCTGCCGTTGGAAAGCAGGTTCGTCATGCGACTATCAAAGTTGGTTACCGCACCGCGGCCGATGCCCACACACAGGAAGGCAATGAACAGCCATACTGGATTGCCGAAAGCCAGCATCATGGCATAGCCGATGAACGCGGCGACCGACAGTGTCATGATGCTTCTTTTGCGGCCAAGCCACAAGGGTACCAAACCACTGATGAAGCCCGCGATCAGATTACCGGCGGAATGCGCAGAGATGAACAGACCACTGACCGTATCGTTCAGCTGATAGGTTGCTTTCAGATCAGGCAGCACGCTGCCCATGAGCATGCTCAGCGTGCCATTCACCACAAACGCATAAAAGCATGTATAGAGAATGGCACGGTGTTCCTTGCTCATCTTCCGGATAAAATCAAACATGATTTACTCCCATCAGAAATTACAGCGTAACGCCCGTTTTGAATATGGCCAGATCATGGAAGCCGTGCGCCTCGGAACAGACTTCTTCTCCGGAAGCAACACGCAGGACCTGCTCCAGCAATTCCTGAGACAGCTGCGGCAGGGCCTTGCCCTCCTCCAGCAGCCGGCCGGCATTGAAGTCGATCCAGTTGCTCTTGCGGGCAGCCAATCCGGAATTGGAAGAGATCTTGAGCGTCGGAACAGGGCACGCAAAGGGAGTGCCGCGGCCCGTAGAGAAAAGCACCATCTGAGCGCCGGAAGCAGCCAGTGCCGTTGCCGCCACCAGATCGTTACCCGGTGCGGAAAGCAGATTCAGGCCATGGGTATGCACCTGCTCGCCGTACTTCAATACATCCATGACCGGAGCAAAGCCGCTCTTCTGGGTGCAGCCCAATGCTTTGTCCTCCAGGGTGGAAATGCCGCCGGCCTTGTTTCCGGGAGAAGGATTCTCATAAATGGTCTGGTGATGTTCCTCGAAGTAGCGCTTGAAATCATTGATCAGGGCAACAGTCTTGTGGAACAGTTCCTCCGTGCCGCAGCGGTCCATCAGGATGGTTTCCGCGCCGAACATCTCCGGCACCTCGGTCAGGATGGTCGTGCCGCCCTGGGCGACCAGCAGATCGGAGAAGCCGCCAATAACAGGATTGGCGGTGATGCCGCTGAAGCCATCCGAGCCGCCGCACTTCAGACCAATGACCAGGGAAGAAGCGGGACAGGGTACACGCTTCTCCTCACGCATAATACCAGCCAGGTCCTTCAGGATCTCCATGGCCGCCTGGAATTCATCCTCCACCTGCTGACTGATCAGGAAACGGACACGCTGCTCGTCCCAGGTGCCTAGCTTCTTCTGGATCTCAGCCACGCCGCTGTTCTCACAGCCGAGTCCCAGCACAAGCACGCCGCCCACGTTGGGATGCGAAACCAGATCCGCGATCACCCGGCGGGTATTCTCCTGGTCATCCCCCATCTGACTGCAGCCATAGGGATGCGGGAAAGCATAGACATGCTCCACACCACCGCCAACCAGGGATTGCGCCTCACGTTCCAACGCGCGGGCAATATCATTCACGCAGCCTACCGTAGGTACGATCCACAGTTCGTTGCGGATACCCACCTTCCCGTTAGCCCTGGGGTATCCCATGAAGGTCTTTGCCTCCGCATGCTACACCTTCGGGAAGGTCGGATGCCAGGCATACTCCAGTTCGCCGGAAAGCAGGGTATGCAGGTTATGTACATGCACATGGCTGCCTTGGGGAATATCTTCCTTGGCATAACCGATCGGAAAACCATACTTGATGATGTGGCCATCCTTCGGGATATCCATCAGGGTGATCTTGTGTCCGGCGGGAACATCCGTCTGCGCCGTTAAGGCAAGGTCTCCCAACTGAAGCACCTGCCCCTTTTCAATAGGCGCCAGCGCCACAGCCACATTATCCTTTTCTGTAATACGAAGCAAATCAGCCATAGTTCCTCCTGCGAAAACTGCGTCATACCGGAATAAGCGCCGGCATGACGCAGCTTGATTTCATTTGATGGAATTACACGGGGAATTTCTCTTCCAGCACGGGACGCATACCACGGGCCAGGATCTCCTTGTAGGAAGCCGTGACGCTCTCAGCCAGCCTGGGTACCTTCTTCAGGTCGGGTCCGAAGAAGGACTCATTGCCAATGAAGCTGCTCACAGCTTCTTCGGCGGTCATCTCATTGGCCTTGACGAAGAACTCCAGCACCGCGGCATCATCCTGCAGCTGATAGGGCTGACCGTTACGCACACACTCCAGTTTACCGTCCACCAGCTTGCCGCCATGATAAAGCGCCATCAGGCTGGCCAGGGAGAACGTCAGATGCTCAGGCAGCTTGCCGGTCTTCTCTACATAAATCAGCAGAGAAGGCATGCAGCGGGCACGCCACTTGCTGACGCTGTTCAGGCAGATAGAAAGCAGCGCATGACGGATGAAGGGATTCTTGAAACGGCCGGTCACCGCCTCGGCAAAGGCCATCAGGTCAGCCTTGTCCAGGGTCAGGGTCGGGATCACTTCATCATAGAGGGTCTTCTGCATGAAGGTCAGGATAGTCGGATCATCCATGGCCTGCAGCACGATGTCATGGCCGCACTGGAAAGCAGCGGGCACGAAGGAGGTATGGGCGCCGTTCAGGATACGCACCTTGCGCTGCTTATAGGGCTTCTGGTTGTCCGTGAAGATGACCGGCAGCCCGATGGAGGGCAGCGGCATCTCCTTGGAGATATCCTTGGCACTTTCAATGACCCACAGGCCGAAGGGCTCGGCGGTATCAATCAGGTTATCCACATAGCCCAGCTTGTCCCAGATGGCCTTGTCCTCGCCGCGGGGATAGCCGGTTACGATACGGTCCACCAGCGTGGAGGTGAACACGCAGGCGCTTTCCAGCCACTGCAGGAAGCGGTCGCCCAGCTTCCACATCTTGGCCAGGGCCACCACATCCTCATGCAGATGGATACCATTATCGTCGATCAGTTCCACAGGCAGGACGATCAGGCCCTTGTCTTCGGCATAATCAAAGGCAACGGCGCGCTCATACAGGAACTTGCACAGCTTGCCGGGATAGGACTTGGGCGGGCAAAGCTCAAACTTGTCCGTCTCATCCAGCACGATGCCGGCTTCGGTGGTATTGCTCACGATGAAGCGCAGCGTCTCGCACTTGGCATAGGACGCATACTTGTCATATTCGCTGTAGGCATCCACCGCGTCGCTGACAGAGGTGATAATGCGGCTCTGCTCCACCTTTTCGCCATCCACCAGGCCGCGCAGCATCACGGTGTAACGGTAATCCTGCTCCTTGAAAGCCGGAAACAGCTTGCCCATCTCGATGGGCTTGACCAGCACCACAGACCCGTCAAACACGCCCTTTTCATTGGCAATATCAATGAAATAATCCACAAAGGCGCGCAGGAAGTTTCCTTCTCCGAACTGGAGAACCTTGACCGGATGTGCCTTGGCGGGAGCCAGTGCGGCGTTCAACTGATTCATATCCATAACCTCCATCAAGAATGATTATTGTAAGAGCTAACATGCTCTTATTTTACACCAGGGAGAGCCTTTCGTCAATGCTTTTTCCTTACCGGGACAGAGTGCAGCGGTGATGTTTTGCAGAGTAATACGGACAGGACGCGTCATTCTCCGGACAATGATCCGTACTGTATCCGGGTGGGCACGTACCGCCGATCAGGGCCAGATCGTAGGGAGTGATCTGATAGACAAAGTAGTTCAGCCAGTTGGAATACAGCAGATGGGCGCTGGAACGCCAGGTGCAGCTCGGCTGTTTGCTATCGTCGTCATCTGGGTAATAGTTCACCGGAACATGGATGGGAAGACCCGCGTTCTTATCCCGCTCATACTCGTTTTTGAGGGTATCCACATCATACTCGGAGTGCCCCATGATGAAGATCTGCTTCCCGCCGTCTGTCGCCACGGCATAGATACCGGCCTCTTCGCTTTCGGCAATAATGCGCAGCTCCGGCACCTGCAGGATCTCTTCCCGAAGCACCGTCGTATGCCGTGAATGAGGCACCAGGAAGGTATCGTCAAAGCCGCGGAAGAGCATTGAGTTTTTCCGCACCACATGATGATGGAATACACCAAACAGCTTCTCATCCAGAGGCACCTTGTGGATACCGTAATGGTAATACAGTCCGGCCTGAGCACCCCAGCAAATGTGGAAGGTACTGGTCACGTGGGTTTTGCTCCACTCAAAGACCTCGCAAAGCTCGTCCCAATACTCCACTTCTTCAAATTCCAGCTTTTCTACCGGGGCGCCGGTAACCACCAAACCATCGAAGTTGCGATCCCTCACCTGGTCAAAGGTCTTGTAGAAGGCCAGCATATGCTCTTCGGAGGTATTCTTGGAAACATGGCTCTTCATCATCAGGAGCTCCAGCTCCACCTGGATGGGGGTATTGCCCAGCAGCCGGGCCAGCTGAGTTTCCGTCACGATCTTGGTGGGCATCAGATTGAGCAGCAGGATCTTCAAGGGACGGATCTCCTGAACATCCGCTCGCATCTGGTGCATCACAAAGATGTTTTCACTTTCCAGCATTTTCGCAGCCGGCAAATTATTGGGTATCTTGATTGGCATCAGCCTTGACCTCTTCCTGTTTTACAGTCTTATTCCTGAGCAGAGGGATCCGACTGTTTATTTTCATTCACCAGCTTCTGCAGTTCGTCCATAAAGGTTCCCAGATCGGTGAACTTGCGGTAGACAGCGGCAAAGCGGACATAGGCCACATCATTCAGCTTTTTCAATTCCTCCATGACCATATCACCCAGCTGCTGACTGCTGATCTCTCCATCCGCTTCCGCATAGGCTCTGCGTTCAATGCGCTGCACGATATCCTCTGTCTGCTGGACAGATACAGGGAGCTTGTCGCAGGAATGCAGAATGCCATTCCGGATCTTCTGCACATCAAAGATCTCTCTGCGCCCATCCCGCTTGACGACCATCAGCGGAAGAAACTCTATTTTTTCGTAGGTCGTAAAGCGGCGGCCACAGCCTACGCATTCCCGACGACGACGAATGCAGTTGCCTTCCTCTGTGGGTCTGGAGTCCACGACCTTGCTCTCCACGCAATTGCAATACTGACAGCGCATAACCAAGCTCCTTTCTCTCCCTGACGATCATTCTTCCATGGACATGACGATTTTCTCCGGCGTGATCGGCAGCTCGCGATGCCATACGCCGGTTGCCCTGAATATCGCCTGCGTGATCGCCGGAGCAGGCGTGTTGATCACGATCTCGCCGATGGATTTTGCACCGAAGGGGCCCGTAGGCTCATAGCTGTTTTCAAAATCGATCGTCAGCGGACAGATATCCGGACGGGTGGGGATCTTGTACTGCATCAGGGAGGATTCGATCTGGCGACCGGAGGCTGTATGGGTCACGTTTTCCCACAAAGCCATCCCGATGCCCTGCACAATGCCGCCCTCTGCCTGAATGCGGGCCAGTGCCGGATTCACAGGAATGCCGCAATCAACGACCGCGGTATAATTCAGCAGCCTGACTTCTCCTGTTTCCTTATCCACCTCTACCTCTGCCATGCCCACCATGAAGGGCGGCGGAGAGAAGGGTGAGGAATGAGTCACCGTGACCTCAAGCGTTTCACTTCGGCCGCACTGGGACGCATAGGCGATGGCTTCGGATGTTACAAAACGGTCATCGGCCATGGAGCGTACACCATTGCCTTCAAAGCTCACCGCGTCGGTGTCGCAATGCAGGAGCTAAGCCCCCAGCTTACACATGCGCTCCTTTAGCTGTGTGCAGGCCATTTCAACCGCCTTGCCTGTCACATAGGTGGTGGAGGACGCATAGGAGCCGGAATCATAGGGAGAGGCATCCGTATCGGCACCAAAGACTGCGATCCGATCCACAGGACAATCAAGCACCTCAGCGGCCATCTGGGCCAGGATCGTATCACAGCCGGTGCCCATATCCGCAGCACCGATGATCAGGTTATAGCTTCCGTCATCCGTCAGCTTGATCGTGGCCGAGCCCACATCCACGCCACTGATGCCGGAGCCTTGCATAGCCATGGCCACGCCGGAGGCCCGCACCTTTCCGTTCCCCATATCACGGACCGGCCAACGATGTTCCCAGTCGAAAAGCTCCCGACAGCGGGCCATGCAGCGATCAAGCGCGCAGGCATTCAGCTTTTCATTATAATAAGCAGGCATGATCATCCCCTCACGGACCATGTTGAGATCACGCAGCGCTGTTGGATCGATACCCATCATGTCAGCCAATTCATTGACCGCGGTTTCCACGGCATAAATGCCCTGCGTGGCGCCGTAACCGCGATAGGCACCCGTTGGCTGCAGATTGGTATAGACCACATCATAAGCAAAACGGAAGGCCTGCAGATTGCCGGTGTAAAGCGGGATGGATTTATGTCCGGATAGTCCGACCGTGGTCGGGCCATGCTCGCCATAGGCACCGGAATTGGACAGGGTGTATACATCCAACACCCGAATCTTTCCTTCAGCATCCGCCCCAAGCTTAACCCGGACCTCCATCTCATGCCGCGGAGACCCGCAGGTCTGGGTCTCCTGGCGGGTAAAGATCAGCTTGGCCGGCCGACCGGTCTTCCAGGTCACAAAGGCAGGATATACTTCAGAGACTGCGGTCTGTTTTGCACCAAAGCCGCCGCCGATGCGGGGCTTTTCCACGCGGATCATGCTCTTGGGGATCCCAAGCGCATGGGAAAGGATCCTGCGTGCATGGAAAACGATCTGCGTGGAAGAAATCACATGCAGTCTGCCATAGCGATCCATCTGCGTGTAGGTCCTGAAGGTTTCCATGGGGACCTGCTGACATGCCCTGACATGATAGGTGCGATCCACCTGGTAGCTGCACTGAGCATAAACAGCGTCCGGATCCCCATCGGCGGATATGTCATGCGCGATCAGATTGCGCCGGTTGTCCCCGCCGACAGGAACAGTTGGCTTCCAGTCCTCCTCCGGATGGACGAGCACCGGGTTGTCCAGCGCCGTCCGGAAATCCAGCACCGGCTCCAGCTTTTCATAGATTACCCTGATCGCCTTCATGGCCTTCATGGCGGCTTTTTCATTCTCCGCCGCGATGATTGCCACGGGATCACCCACAAAACGCACGTGCCGGTCCAGGATCAGCCGGTCATAGGGCGAAGGCTCCGGATAGGTCTGACCGGCGATCGCAAAGCGTTCCTTGGGCACGTCCTTCCAGGTATAAACGGCAACGACGCCAGGGATCTTCATAGCCGCAGCCGTATTGACGGACTGCACCATCGCGCTTGCATAAGGGGACCGAAGGAGCTTGACCACCAGCGCGCCTTGTGGAACAAGATCCTCCATATAGACCGGCTTGCCCAGCAGCAGTTGATTGGAGTCTTTCTTCCGGAAGGATTTGCCCACGTACTTCAGCTCAGTTCCCATGTGCGCTCTCCTTTCGGCTGTTCAGATAATTCCGGATGCCTCTCAGCTGGCCGTCATATCCGGAGCAGCGGCAAAGATTGCCTGCAAGGTACTGACGGATCTCATCATCCGTAGGATCGGGATTTTCCCGCAGCAGGGCGATCGTATTCATCACCATACCGGGATTGCAGAACCCGCACTGGTCCGCGCCCTGATCCGCAATAAAGCCGATAAAGGGCTCGGCCTCAGCCTGTAGTCCTTCCAGCGTTTCCACTTTTTTGTTCTGGACACGGACAGCCAGAAGGGAGCAGGACAGCACCGGCACAGCATCCACCAGCACGGTGCAAAGGCCGCAGTTGGCCGTCTCACAGCCACACTTCACGCTATAGCAATGCTGCTCGCGCAAAAAATCATACAGCGTAAGATCCGGAGCAACCTCCGCGGCAACAGGCTTTCCGTTCAATGTCAGCTTAATCTGCATATGCAAGCACTCCTGTCTGCCGCAGCGTCCGTTTCACCAGTACCTTGACAAGGTGTGCGCGGTAGGCTGCGCTTCCCCTGCTGTTGCTGCCGGTTTCAATCTGCTTTGATACTTCATCAATGATTATGGCAGGATCCCGATCGGAGTCTGCCTGCAGGGTCACAAGCTGCGCCTTCCCCGGACGGGCGCCCACCGCAAAGTGAAGCGTCCCCCCATCGTGGACACAGCAACAGGTCAGAACGGGAAAATCTGTCCGTACAGCCCGAATCGCCTGATAGGCTGCCTGGATGCCGGAAGTGTGGACGTGCAGCCCAACCAGAATATCGCGGTCCGGCTTCAGATGAACAAACTCTGCCAGCGGCACCATGCCCGCATGGAAGAGCTCCACCGTCGTATCCATGGCAAGGAAAACCGTCAACACATCGGAAAATCCGAAGCGTCCGTAAATGCTGCCGCCGACCGTCGCCATGTTTCGGAACTGCACACCGACAATATCCCGGACTGCCTCACCGACCGCCCCTTGTGTTGCCGCATTCAAAGCTTCATGAAGCTCCAGCTGACGCAGTGTCACGCAGGCACCGATAAAGAATCCGTCAACCTCCGGGCGGATCTCATCCAGGCCAAGCCCTGACAGATCAATGGCGGTATTGACAGTTATGTTTTCCATGCGAAGCCACATCATCCCGCCCAGAATGCGATTCCGCTTGTTCTGGTTCAGGTCATAGGCCTCCTGCAGCGTTTCCGGCCGGACATAGTTCTGTATCGTCAGCACGTTATTTTCCCTGCCTTCAAAGGATTCACGGTTTACCGTCCGAGCATAGCGGCACCGATAATGCCGGCATCCGGCCCAAGGTCTGCGATTTCGATTCTGCTGTAGGGCATTGTCTTGTACAGCAGATACTTCGGCACTGCCTCCCGCAGCGGCTTCAGCAGGAAATCTCCAGCCTTGCTTACACCGCCGCCCAGCACGATCACCTCGGGATCCAGGAAGTGGATGATCGTTGCCAGCGCCTGGGCGAGGTAGCTGATATAGGTGTTGAAGACCTCCTCACCCACCGGATCGTGGTCACGGGCAGCGTCAAATACAATCTTGGCATTGATCTTCTGGGGATCTCCGCCGCAAAGCGTCATGATCTCACTTTCCGGATGTTCCTGAACAGCTTCCCGGGCCATGCGGATAATGGCAGTCGCGGAGCAATAACGCTCCAGACAGCCATGGTTGCCGCAGGTGCAGGGCTCTCCATCCAGCTTCATGATCATGTGGCCGATCTCACTGCCCACGCCATGGAAACCGCTCCAGACCTTGCCGTTGATGACAATGCCGCCGCCCACACCGGTACCCAGGGTCACAAACACGCTGGAGCTGGTGCCCTTGGTCTTGCCTGCCACGCTTTCCGCCAAACCGGCAACAGTGGCATCATTGTTGATGTAGACCGGCTTGTCCAGATACTTGCGGAAGATCGTTTCAAAGGGAACCTCATGCCAGCCGAGATTCGTGCAGAAAGGAATCATTTTGGTATGTGGATCCACAATGCCGGGAACACCGGCGCCAACGGCCTTCAGATCATCCATGGTGTAGCCGGAGCGCTCCAGGGTTTCCTTTGCGCAGGCAGCCATCTGTGCGATCTGCTCTTCCACCGGCAGTTTGGTATTGGTGACGATAGCGCCCTTCTCCAGGATTTTGCCTTCTTCATCGACCACACCCATTTGAATGCCGGTTCCGCCGATATCGATACCAATGTACACCATAAAGCATATCCCCTTTTTATCTTTTGTTGATGGACCGGATTTAAATTTCCCGGTCCGACTGCGCGTTTTTGAGGATCATTTCCTGCATCCTGCGATCCAACTCACGGGCCGCGTTGTAGCCTGAGCGCTTCAAACTCAGGTCGCGGGCAGCCACCTCGATGATGATTGCCAGATTGCGTCCGGGACGAACGGGCGTCAGCTGCTGAGGTACCTTGACGCCAAGAATGGTGACGTATTCCTCCGTCAAGCCCAGCCGGTCATATTCCCGGCCCTCCACCCATTTCTCCAGCTGAATGACCAGATCGATGGATTTGCTCTTGGCCACGGCGCCAATGCCGAACATGGCCCGGATATCGATAATACCGATACCGCGGATCTCCATAAAGTGGCGTACCATCTCCGGGCATTCGCCGATCAGCCTGTTTTCGGAAACGCGGCAGATATCCACTACATCATCCGCAACCAGCTGATGTCCGCGCTTGACCAACTCCAGTGCCGCCTAGCTTTTGCCTACGCCGCTTTCGCCGGTGATCAGCACGCCCATGCCATATACATCCACCAGCACACCATGCCGCGTCACACGGGGAGCCAGCACCCGGTTGAGGTAGTTGATGGCCAGAAAGGTCAGTCGGGTGGTCAGCAGCTGGCTGACATAGACCGGCACGTCATGCTCCTTGGCAATGTCCAGCAGCTCCTGCGGCGGCTTCATGCCTCTGGCGCAGATCACACAAGGAACGGCATAGGAGAAGAACCGCTGCAAACGCCGGCTGCGTTCCACAGGATCCAGTTCCTCCAGATAGGTCATTTCCACCTTGCCGATCACCTGAGGCCGCTCATAGGCAAAGAACTCATAGAAGTCGCAGAACTGCATGCCGGGACGGTTCAGGTCGGCGCTTTGAATATCAAACTCTGTCCGGGTGGAGGGAGATATTTCGATCAGGCCAAGCTCACGGACAAAGTCATCTACCTTGATCATGCGTTGTTCTCCTTCAGAATGAAGTCTTCGATGAAATGGGCAACGCCGTCCTCTTCATTGGTCCCGCATACATGACCGACCTTCTGCTTCACATCATCCCGGCCGTTCGCAACGCAAACGCCGCAGCCGGCTGTTGTCAGCATCGTCAGATCGTTCAGGCTGTCACCGAAGGCAACGATGTCCTCCACCCCAAAGCCCAAGCGTGCGCCACACCGCCGAAGGGCACTCCCCTTGTCGGCACCCAATGGATTGAATTCCAGGAAGTAGGCTTTGGAGCTGGCCACATTCAGGCGCCCGGCAAATTGCTTTTGTGCCGTCTCCCGCATCCGGGCAATATGCTAAGGTTCATCTGCCATCAGGATCTTGGAGGTAGGCTCATGCAGATAAGCCTCCAGGTCACCCACATACACACCCTCCAGCAGACTGGAAACCGCATACTGGTCTGCCCATTTCCCCTTCCGCGAATAGTAGAAGCATTTGTCCTTATAGGTCTGCGCGCATACCTGCTCCTGCTTGCCGAAGTGCGCCACCTCTTTGGCCAGTTCCACGCTCATGGTCACCCGATCCAGCAGCTCATGCCGCGGGGACCACAGTTCAGCCCCATTACAGGCAATGTACGCCGCGGCACAGCCGATACGATCCACCATATCGCGCATGCTTTCCATGGCCCGGCCGCTGGCGGGAATGATCCGGATACCGCGCGCAACCGCTTGATGCAGCACCCTCACCGTATCATCCGAGATGCTCCGGTCATCCCGAAGCAGGGTATCATCCAGGTCGAAGGCAATCGCTTTCACCGTCATTCGTTTCACTTCCAGTCTGTAGCATTATAGCAAAAAAGCCCACAATATGCTATAGTAAATTTGCGGAATCGTGCCAAATCCGTAGAAATTAACGCAAAATTGATTTTCTTTCTGGTTGAAATAGGCGGTAAAGAGTGCTATAATTCTCTTCAGATACGCAGCAAAGGAGGCGTCTGAGTGAATATCTATGATATTTCGGAAAAAGCAGGCGTTTCTATTGCGACGGTCAGCCGGGTATTGAACAATAATCCCCATGTATCCGAAGCGACACGGCGCAAGGTCCTGCGTGTGATGAATCAGGCCGGTTATGTCCCCAATGCCTTTGCGCGAGGGCTGGGGCTTGGCAGCATGCATACCATAGGACTTCTGTGTCCGGATGCGTCCGACCCCTATCAGTCCACGGCACTGTCCTGCCTGGAAGCCGCGTTCCGCCGCAGGGATTATCGCTGTATCTTGACCTGCACGGGAGACACAGCAGCCGATCGGACCGCCAGCCTGGAAGCGATCCGGGAGCAAAAGGTGGATGCCGTGGTGCTGATGGGCTCCTCGTTTGGCGAACTGGACACCAAAGGGAATCAGCTGATCCGTGAATTGGCGCAATCCACGCTGATCGCCATGCTCAATGCAGAAAACGAATGCGAGCAGGTCTACAGCGTATGCTGTGATGACTGTCGGGCCACGCGCGAGGCTGTCACCCATCTTATCGGACAGGGACGGAAGCGTATCCTGTATCTGTACCACAGCGGCAATCAGTCCGGCCAGAATAAGCTGGCAGGCTACAGGCAGGCTCTGGAGACAGCTGGAATTTCCGAGGATCCGGATCTGATCCATCTTTGCGGTACGGATTTCGATATGGATTCGGTGATGGATCTGTTGGCTGCCCTGCATCATGCCGGGATCATCTTTGATGCCGTGATGACCAGCGAAGACCGCCTTGCTGTGGCTGCCGCAAAATTCTGCCTGCGAAACGGATTACGGATCCCACAGGATATCAGTATCATCGGCTATAACAATCTTCCCGTCTGCCGCTATTGTGAGCCGGAGCTTAGCAGCATGGATAATCATCTGCCCTGGCTGTGTGAAATGATTGCGGAAACGGTCGTCTCCGCGTTGCAGGGCAAAGAAACGCCTCATCGCCAAACGCGGCCGGCCAGCTTGTTTGAACGGGCAAGCTCCAAGTGTTGACTCGTCCGCCGGAGCGGACTGACATCATATGATTTTATCAAAAAGGAGAGAAGACCAATGCAAGCTTTCATGGACAAGGATTTCCTGCTGAACACCGAAACCGCCCGGAAGCTGTTCCACGAATATGCTTCCAAGCAGCCCATCATGGACTACCATTGCCATCTGAATCCCCGCGAGATCTGGGAAGACGTTCATTTCGAGAATATTACCCAGGTTTGGCTGGGCGGCGATCACTACAAATGGCGTCTGATGCGCTGTGCCGGCGTGGAGGAGCGCTACATCACCGGCGATGCAAGTGACTACGAGAAGTTCTGCAAGTGGGCTGAGGTCGTCGGCAAGGCCATTGGCAATCCCCTGTACCACTGGAGCCATTTGGAGCTGCAGCGCTTCTTCGGCTACTATGGCGCACTGAGTGCCAAGACCGCCGATGAAGTCTGGAACACCGTCAATGCCAAGCTGCAGAGCGACGGCTTCAGTGCCCGCGGCCTGATCGCCATGAGCAATGTGGATACCATCTGCACCACCGATGATCCTATCGATGACCTGCATTATCACAAGCAGCTGTGGGCTGATCAGACCATGAAGACCACCGTGCTGCCCGCCTGGCGTCCCGACAAGGCCATGAATCTGGAAAAGCCCGATTACCTGACCTACGTCGGCAAGCTGGAAGCTGCCGCAGAGATGCCCATCAAGACCTTTGCCGATCTGAAGGCCGCTCTGAAGAAGCGCATGGCGTACTTCAATGAGAACCGCTGCTGCCTGTCCGACCATGGCATGGCCTATGTGTGGTATGCTCCCGCCACCGATGAGGAGCTGGAAGCCATTTTCGCCAATCGTCTGGCCGGCAAGCTGCCCACCGAAGCCGAGATGGCTCAGTTCAAGCATGCCTGCATGGTATTCCTGGCCGGTGAGTACAAGGCCCTGAACTGGACCATGCAGCTGCACTATGGCTGCCGCCGCGACAACAACCTGACCATGTATGCCAAGCTGGGTCCCGACACCGGCTTTGACACCATCGACAACTATGCTCCCGCCGCGGAGACCGCCGCTTTCCTGGGTGAGCTGGAAGCCGCGGGCAACCTGCCCCAGACAATCCTTTATAGCCTGAACCCCAACGACAATGCCAACATCGACACCCTGTGCGGCTGCTTCCAGAACAGCGAGGCTGTCAGCAAGGTCCAGCATGGCTCTGCCTGGTGGTTCAATGACCATTTCCAGGGTATGACCGATCAGCTGACCAGCCTGGCAAACCTGGGCTACCTGGCTGGCTTCGTTGGCATGCTGACGGACAGCCGTTCCTTCCTGAGCTATCCCCGCCATGAGTACTTCCGCCGCATCCTGTGCCGTCTGCTGGGCGAGTGGGTCGAGGATGGCCGCTTCCCCGCGGATATGGACATCCTGGGTGAGATCGTTGAAGGCATCAGCTTCAAGAACGCCCAGAAGTATTTCCACTTCGCGCACAAGGAATGATCCCCTGACACAAAACGGCCGGTGCGGTTCCAGTCCCGCGCCGGCTTTTGTAATGCATTGCTTTTTCAGAGGCTCAAACCTTCGTCTCTCCGCGTACGATGCTGCGATAATCCGCAAGGTTCTTGCGCAGCAGGCTGGGGATCGGAAGCTCATAGGGGCAGCGCTTGAGACAGGCGCCGCAGTTAATGCATTTGTCCACCTTCTCCATTTCAGCCTGCCAGTACGGGCTCAGCCAGTTGGCGGAGGGGGCGCGGCGGATCATCTGAGACATTCTGGCGCACTGATTGATGATGATACCCACCGTACAGGGAGCACAGTAACCGCAGCCGCGGCAGAACTCGCCCAGCAGCTCCTTGCGGTCCTTCTCAATGACCTGCTTCAAGGCTTCCGTCAACTCCGGTTCCTTGCTGAAGAAAGCAAGCCACTGGTCCAGCTCGGTCTCCCGCTGGATGCCCCAGATGGGCACCACATTATCAAACTGCGTCATAAAGGCCATGCAGGCTTCGGCATTGTTCAGCAGGCCGCCGGACAGGCCCTTCATGGCAATGAAGCCCATATTGTTTGCCTTGCAGCTGTTCACCAGCGCAATATCGCGGTCAGAGGCCAGATGGCTGAAGGGGAATTGCAGCGTTTCATACAGGCCGCTGGCGACCAGTTCTTCCGCCACGCCGATCTTATGCGCGGTCACACCGATATGCCGGATCATGCCCTGTTCTTTGGCCTTTTGCATGCACTCATACATGCCGGAGCCATCACCGGGGCGCCAGCACTGGCCCACACAGTGGAACTGGTAGATATCGATATAATCCGTCCGCAGCGTCTTCAGGCTGGTCTCCAGATCCTTCCAGAAGCCTTCCGGTGTCTTGGCGGTCGTTTTGGTGGCGATGGTGATGTTCTTGCGGACATCCGCCAGTGCGGCTCCCAGCTTTTCCTCGCTGTCCGAATAGGCACGGGCCGTATCAAAGAAGGTGAAGCCGCCATCATAGGCCTTTTGCAGAATGCGCACAGCGGTCGGCAGATCCACACGCTGAATGGGCAAGGCGCCAAAGGCGTTCTGCGGCGTCTGAATACCGGTGGAACCAAGGGTGATCGTTTTCATGAAATGAGCCCTCCTTCTCACTTCTTTTTCCAAACCTGCGTGGCCCCTTCGCCGTAGCCTTCCGGATAAACGCCAGACTGCACCGGTACAAAGCCAAGGTCAGCATTATAGTTGCTGCCATTACTCGTTACATGAACCGGATAGGAGTCCACATTGTAATCCTTCATCTCGCTCACGGCACCGTTGAAATCATCACGATGCTGTGTCGGCGTGACTTCCTTCGGATAGTTGACGCGCAGGACATATTCGCCCGGATAGAGATCCGTAAACAGATAATAGCCATACTGGTCGGTGGTGGTCTCGGCAATCACAGCGCCGTCCAGCATCAGCTGCAGCTGAACGTTGGGGATGCCCTGCTCTCCGCTGTCCTGAAGGCCATTGCCATTCTCGTCCAGCCAGATATAGTCTCCCAAACGTCCCAGACCGACGGCGCCGATGTCCATAGTATTGCGGTGGCGGCCCATTCTCAGTTCAAAGACATCGCTGCGGCCATAATTGTCCGCAACCGCTGTCATCACGCTGTTAGCCACCTGATCCCGCACCCGCCAGTCACTGGCGCTGACCATGAACTGGTCCTCCGGCACCGTGGCATCCAGGATATAGCTGCCGGCGGTCAGACCGTCAAAGGCATAACGTCCGTCTTCGCCGGAAACGCGGGTATCCAGCACCGCGCCGTCCGCGTCCATCAGACGGACCGTGACCCCGGACAGCGGCTCGATCTTCCCGGCATTATCCTTCCACACCAGTCCACCAATAGAGGTAGTGCTGTACAGGCCGAGTTTCAACCCTGTAACGCCGTCGTTGCCTTTCAGCTCAATATCATCCACCACCAGGTCGCCATTCTCCATAACGAAGCTCATACTGTCGCCATAGACAGGCGTTGCAAAGGCATCCGGCGTATAGACCAGACGGTAGCTTCCGGGAAGTACGTTGGTCTTTTCGAATCGTCCGTTCTCATCCGTTACCAGTTCCGCTTCCGTTTCGCCGGTCTCCGTGTTCAACAGGCAGAGAGTTCTCCCCTCGGGACCTTCTTCCCCGGCATCAAACAGACCATTGCCGTTTTCATCCATCCATATGGTTCCCGATACGGTGCACGGCAGCGCAATACCAATCTGCTGGCCGCTCCAGTCGTCGCCTACGTGGACCGTCAGCTCAGCGGTAAAGGCATCGGCGCCCGTCTCCACCGGAAGGGTCACCTGATCCATACGGGATAATACATATCCCTCCGGCAGATCAATCGTCAGCGTATAGCTGCCCGGACGAAGCGGATTCAGGGAGAAGGTACCATCACTTCCCGTAACCGTTGACTGGCCGGGCACCAGTACATTTCCCTGATGGCTGGTCACAGACACGCTGCAGCCGGAAACCCGTTCCTCCCAGGCGTCCCAAACGCCATTGGCATTGGTATCCACATACAGGAAACCGGAAACCGGCGCGGTGGAGAGGCCGCCGATTGCGCCCAGGCTGCGCTTATCCCCCGCTGCTAAAGTAAACCAAGCGGTGCTGGCGGAAAGTCCATCGGAAGACAGTGTATAAACCGAGGTATCGATCTCGCCCACGAATTCGCCGGTTTGCGGCAGCTGCACCACCACGCGATAGGTTCCCGGCACTACCCAGAAGCTGTAGCGGCAGTTCTCCCCCGGATAGACCTCGGTCACTGTTCCGTTCTGGTTCTCCAACCGAACAATCGCATTGGTCAAGCCGGGCTCACCGCTGTCATACCGACCGTTGTCATTGTCATCACACCAAACCGCACCGCTGACGACCGCGGGCAGGATCAATCCTGCATCCAGGCCGGTCAGCTTGGTGGAGAGCTCCAGGTAGAAAGGCTCCGTCACACCGGTTTCCGTGGCCGTATTCCGGAAAAGGCAGCCGGTGCCATAGGTCGTGAACGCATAGCCATCGGCCGCGCTCATCCGGACCTGATAAGTTCCGGGATAGACATCCTCAAACAAATAGACGCCCTTGCTGTTGGTCTTTACGGTGTCCAGGACTTCTCCCTGCGCATTGAGCAGCGCGACCGTCAGCCCGGAAGCCGCTTCTTCCTTGGTATCCTTCACGCCATTGTTGTTCGCATCATAATAGGCAGTACCGGTAATGGCGCCGGTCTTGACCACGCCCACCAGGAGATCCGCACTTTCTCCAATTCCGAGGGCGATTCCGGAAAGGGATGCTTCGTCGGAGCCTTCATCCGCAACGGTGTTGCCGCCCGCTGCCGTCATGGTGAAATCGTAGTCATCCGAGGGCAAAACAAACCGGATCCGGTATTCGCCGGCACGCACATTGGCAAACAGCACCAAACCGTCACTGCCCGTGTTCGCCTTCTGCACAACGGTGCTGCTGCCTTGCTTATACAATTCGGCACGGAGGCCGGACAGCACCGTCTCATTTTCATCCCACATTCCATTGTAGTTGCTGTCCACAAAGGCCTGAACCGTCACTGCAGAGGCCGCCACAGCACCGATATCCTGGTCCGTGGATTGAACGCCGCCGTTCAGGTCATAGGTCTTCTTGTCCGAGCTTTCGCCTTCTCCATAGAAAACGGTCTCTCCCTGAACCGTAAAGATATATCCGTCAGGAAGCGTGACCTGCAAGGAATAACTGCCCGTCTTCAGTTGCGTCAAGGAATAATAGCCGGATTCATCCGTCACCACGCGATAGCTGGAACCGTTCTTGGTGCCATTCACCTCAATGACAGCACCCGCCAGGCCGCCTTCGTCCGCGGTATGCTTGCCGTCCCCGTTCGCGTCCAGCCACACCTGACCGGAAATGCCGGAAAGCACCATGGAACCGATGCCGCATTCCACCGTAGAACCGGCGCCCACCGTAAACAGCTCGCTGCTGTTTTCACGTTCCAGGGTCTGGGACATCATATTGGCGGTCAGCTTCAGTGATTTGGTATAGCGCTTGCTGTAACCATAGCCGGCAGGCAGGATCGCATCCACCTGATACTGCCCCGGCTGCAAGTTCTCAAAGGTGCACACGCCAGTGCTGCCGGTAACAGCAGAACCCACCGGCTGCCGTTCACCGTTCTCCACCAGATAAAGAGAGACGGTAACGCCCTCCAGCGCCTTTTCCGACTTTCCCTGCTCCGCGTTCTTGTTCTTGTCCACGAAAACATTCACCCGGACCGTGCCGAATTCCGGAAGTTCATCTGCTTCCTCCGTCTGGCCGGCCGTCATTTCGGCAGCTGCCATCGGGCAAAGCACCATGGCAGCCAAAAGCATCATCATCAACAGCAGGCATTGAACCTGTTTCATAGCTGGAATATCCTCCGCAGAAAGAATACAATAAACCAACAACTATGGTAAATCAAACCGAAAGAAAAGTCAATGAAAAACCATCAGAACTCGTCGGCAATACTTGTAAAGACAGGCAGCGGATACCATCCTTCCGGTGTGGCCGGTCTTTCCGGGTAAGCAAACGGCATCGTCAACAGCATGGAAGCCTGTTCATGGCTCAGGGCCAGCGGATGCTCTCCACCCTCCCGGACTAAGACTTTCCCCTGCCGCACGGTCACTGTCCAGGTCTGTCCATCCGCCTGGTAGCTTTGCTCTCCGTCCGCCAGGACGGTATAGGTGCTCTTCAGCCGCAGGAAAGCTTCAGTAACCTTCGCAAAGTTCATGATATGCAGCATTTCATGCCAGCCGTAGTTCATGCTTTGCACCCAGGTCGTCAGGTCGTGAATCTTCCCCTGCTCCCATGCCGGCAGACGCAGTTGTAACTCTCCGGCCTTGCTTTCCCGCAGCCATGCCTTCAGTATGCTGCGATATTGGTCATCCGCAACCAGAAGCTCCCGGATGTCTGCTTTGTCTTCAGAGGTAATCATCGCGCCACAGCATTTTCCCTGATACCGGATCAACCACGGAACGGAATGAAAGCCGCGTCCTGTGACCGCAAAGCCTGCCATGGAACGGTCATACCACAAGGGCTGCTCCTGATGGATCGCCTCTGCGGCTTCTTCCTCCGGCGTGCCGGGCAGGATCTCCACGAAGCTGTTAACCTTCGGCGGAAACCTCCTTCAGCGCATGACGAACGTTGCCGGCGCCGAAATAGAAGCGATAGATCTCTCCGCCGGGCACGAAGCCAAAGTAGCCATAGCGCTGCCGCATGCCGCCCAGCAGCAGCAGATCATAGCCTGCGGTCTTCTTTTCCGCCAACTGCAGCTGCATCAGCTTCTTCATATGGCCTTCGCCGCGGTTTTCGGCGTGAACGCTGACCGTACCAATATAGCCCGTTTTCAGCGTGCAATCCCCCACATGCAGCACTGTTGGCAGACAGGCCACCAAAGCACGCACCTCACCGGCATCGTCCACCGCAATATATTGCATATGGGCCGTATCCATACCCGGAGCATAGACCTTGGGCAGCAGGGTGTCAAAATGATGCTCGCCATGGGCATCGGTAAAAACCTTGTTGGCAAAAGCCAGATATTTGGGGTATTCCTCAGGGTGTGCTTTACGGTAGATCATGTTTTCACCGGCTTTCAAGCTTTCTTTGCTTTACCAGAAGCTTCTGTGCCTGACGCACCGTGATGCGCCGGAAATGGATCCTGCACCCAGGGCGGCATTGCGCCAGCAAGGGCAGATCGGCGCTGCATACGGTTGCGATCTTGGCATAACCGCCTGTCGTTTGGTGATCCGCCATCAGAATGATCGGCTGTCCGTTATGCGGCACCTGCACGGAGCCAAAGACGATGCCGTCGGACACGATATCCACATGCTCTGCATTCAGTGGCGTCCCCTGCAGCCGCAGTGCCATCCGGTCGCTGTCATTGCCGACCGTATATTCCGTTGCATAAAAGGCTTGGACCGTCTCCTTGGAAAAGCAATCTTCCTGCGGACCCGGAATCGCCCGGACAGTCAATTCATCCGCATAAACCCTCGGCTCAACCGGATAGCCATAACCGATACAGGAAGAGGTACCTCCGACAGAAAGCCTGTCTCCCGCTTTCAACGCACGGCCCTGAAAGCCGCCGATGCCGCATTTCAGATTGGTGGATCTGCTTCCCATGACCTTCGGGACATCAATGCCGCCCCGCACGGCCAGATAGGTTCGACAGCCATTGACCGCCGAAGAAAAATGAAGCGTCTGCCCGGCAAGCATGATAAATGCCCGGTCACGGGGTACCGGTATTTCCTGAACGGTTACCTGCATATCGGCTCCGGCAATTGCGCAAACGCATTCGCGGTCAAACCGAAGCACCGGCCCGACCATCGTGCATTCCAGAACCGCGTCCTGTCCGTGAGCATTGCCAACCAGCCGATTGGCAATCTCAAACGAGGCCCGGTCCATCACGCCGGAGGCCGTCATCCCCTCGGCCAGATGCCCGGTGCGGCCGACATCCTGTACAGTCGTCAACAGTCCGGGTTGAACAACGGTAATGCTCATGCTTCTTCACCTCGGTTCAGATACTGTGGACGCCAGGTTCCCGCAATGACCTCTAGATGAATGGCTTCAAACTCCTCTGGAAGGATCGGCACAAAACGGATAACATCACCGGCTTCAGCAAGAATGGGAGGCTCTCTGTTGGGATCATACATTACCAGCGGCGTTCTGCCGATCAGTCGCCAGCCGCCGGGAGAAGCCATCGGATAGATCCCCGTCTGTGAACCGCCGATCCCCACACTTCCAGCCGGAATAACCTTGCGCGGTGAATCCAGCCGTGGGGTATGTAAGTGTTCATCGAGGCCGCCCAGATAGACAAATCCCGGCAGAAAGCCCAGCATGTACACAGGGTAATCCACGGAAGAGTGCAAACGGATGACTTCTGCCTCATCTATCTGATGCAGCTTAGCCACCTCCTGCAGGTCCTGACCATCGTAGCAGCATGGCACAAGCAATGTCCTGCTTGTTGCCGCGTGGCCAAACTTCAGTCTCTTCAGACTGGATTTCAGTCTCTTTTGCAGACAACAGAAGGAGATTTGCATCGGATCATACAGCACCATCAGCGAGCGATATGTTGGCACCATTTCGGTGATCCCCACAATTGTTTCTTCTTTCAGCTGCCGTGCCAGTGCGTGCACCCTGGTATTGATAGCAGGATCGATAGTATCTCCGAATTCCACAACCACAGCCGAGTCTCCGGCGGGAAGGATACGTACAGCTTCCACAGTGATCCCTCATTCCAAGAAAATCCCCGTTCCCGGCAGGAACGGGGATGGATTTTTTACAGATTGGCGGCGATCCTTGCGGCCAGCCTGGCGTTGTTGTAAACCAGCTGAATGTTGGCAGCCAGACTCTTGCCTGCGGTCAGCTTCTGGATCTTGTCCAGTAGGAAGGGCGTGGTCTGCTTGCCGTGGATGCCCAGACGGTTGCATTCCTCAATGGCTGCATTGATGTTCTCGTTGATATAATCAAAGTCCATGGCATACTCTTCCGGAATGGGATTGGTAACCAGCATGCCACCCTTCAGGCCGCACTCCAGCTTCACCCGGAAAGCCTTGGCGATCTCTTCGGGGGTCTCCATACGGTAGTCCACCTCAAAGCCGCTGCGGCGCGTATAGAACGCGGGCAGCTCCTTCGTCTGGTAGCCCAGCACCGGCACACCCTTGGTCTCCAGGTACTCCAGTGTCAGGCCCAAGTCCAGAATGCTCTTGGCGCCGGCACAAACCACCATCACAGGCGTCTGCGCCAGTTCTTCCAGGTCGGCAGAGATATCCATGGTCGTTTCAGCACCGCGATGCACACCTCCGATGCCACCGGTCGCGAATACCTTTACGCCGGCCAGCGCAGCGGCGATCATGGTCGTGGTCACCGTGGTAGCACCGTCTTCACCACGAGCCAGCAGCACCGGCAGATCCCGGCGGCTGGCCTTGGTCACAGCCAGGCCCTTCTTGCCCAGATACTCGATCTGGTCCGCGGTGCAGCCAACCACCATCTTGCCGCCGATGATGGCAATCGTTGCCGGAACGGCGCCATTCTCCCGAACGATCCGTTCCACATTCATGGCCGTTTCCACGTTCTGCGGATAGGGCATGCCATGGCTGATGATGGTAGACTCCAGCGCCACCACAGGCTTGCCCGCGTCCAAAGCAGCCTGCACCTCCGGCGCAACCTGCAGATACTTCTTAAAATCCATCATATGGTTATCCTCCCTGTTTTATTGTTCGTTGCCGATGGTCTGCATCAGCAATTGCAAGCTCATATCCTGATTGACCGCGCTGTAGGACGCCGCGCAGATGGCTGAGGCCGCCTGCCCCCAAACGCACATTTCGCGCAGGGCTTTTCCTTGCAGGCAAGCGGTGACCGCACCTGCAAGGAACGCATCTCCACAGCCGCTGGTGTTCACAATGCTTTGCGTTACGCATGGAACGATGCCTGATGCGCTGCCGTCATTCCAATAGACGCCGCGGGCACCCAGCGAAATCACGGCGTACCGTGTTCCCGCGTTCAGCAGGACCTCCGCGGCCCTTGGCAGATCATCATCCTTCTCTATGTCCACACCCGTCAGCAAGGATGCCTCCGCCTGATTAGGCTTCAGCATGGTGCATCGGGAGATGATAGGCATTAACCGTCCGGCCTTCTTGACTGAAACAGGATCGGCGAAGATCGGTACATCCGTTCCTTCCGCAATGGCTGCCAATGTTTCCGCAGGAAGATTCGCGTCAAGGACGATCAGAGCGCTTTCCCGCAGGAAATCCATCCGGCTGCCGATCAACGCCGGAGTGACCCGGTCATAGATTGCCATATCCGAGACGGCACCAATCAGGTCTCCTTGCTCATCGTTCAAACAAAGATAGGTGGAGGTATGCTCCCCCGGAAGCGTCACACTGTGGCTCAGGTCCAATCCGATAGCTTCGCAATTTGTCCGGATCAGTCGCCCATTGTCGTCATCGCCAATCACTGTCACTATGCTGACCTGCTGTCCCAAGCGACACAGGTTTTCTGCAATATTGCGGCCGACGCCGCCGGGTGTGACCGTGATCCTGCCGGGGTTGGAATCGCCGATCAGCATTCTTGAAAACGGCGTTCCGCCGATATCCACATTCACACCGCCTACAACAGCGATATACTTCTTCAAAGCCGCTTCCACCTCCCGACAAACCTTATTATAGAATTTTCATGTTCTCCTGTCAAGCAAATACCCCGCCGCGGATCACGGCGGGGCGATTGGGAAACAAAGGAGCTTACATACCCTTCAGCTTCCAGGCAATGTCGTTGTAGAAGAGTTCCTTCTTTAGGTCCTCCAGGGTCGTCTTTTCGGTGATGTGTACGCATTCGATCTGCATCATCTCGGCCCAGTCCATCATCATCTGAGCGCTCAGAGCGGTCGTCAGCACGGTGTGATGCGCGCCGCCGCAGGCTACCCAGCACTTCAGGCCGGTCAGCAGGTCGGGCTTGGCCTTCCACATCACGCGGGCCACAGGCAGATTGGGCATCTCCAGGATAGGCTTGATGCATTCAATGTCCTGAATAATCAAGCGCAGACGGCCACCCATATCGATCAGGGAGACCACAATGCCGTCACCTGCCTTGCCCTCGAACACCAGACGGGCCGGATCCTCGCGGTTGCCAATGCCCAGCGGATGCACCTCAATGCGCGGCTTGGCGGCAGCCACAGAGGGGCAGACCTCCAGCATATGGGCACCCAGGGATACTTCCTTGCCGGGCTCCAGATCATAGGTGTAGTCTTCCATAAAGGCAACGCCCTGATCCTCCAGGCCTTCCGCCATGGCTTTCATGATGGAGGTCATGGCAGCCACCTTCCAGTCACCTTCGCCGCCATATCCATAGCCGTCAGCCATCATATTCTGACTGGCAATACCGGGCAGCTGACGCATGCCATACAGGTCCTGGAAGTTGTTGATGAAGGCCTTGGCGCCTTCCCGCTCCAGGATCTTACGCATGGCCACTTCCTCCAGAGCCTGATAGCGGATCGCCTCCAGGTTATCAGTCGCCACCTCATAGCGTGTGAGATACTCGTCATACTTGGCCTGGACCTCGGCATCGGTTACCTCGTTCATGACCTCCACCAGATGTCCCACAGGCCAGTAATCCACCTGCCAGCCCAGCTTGATCTCAGTCTCCACCTTGTCGCCCTCGGTCACGGCCACATCGCGCATATTATCGCCGAAGCGGACGACCTTCAGGTTCTGGCTGAAGGCGTAGCCGATGGCAGAACGCATCCAGTCGCCCAGTTCCTTCTGCACGGGAGCATCCTGCCAGTAGCCGGCCACGATCTTCCGGGGCAGGCGCATACGGGCACCGATGAAGCCATGCTCACGGTCGCCATGGGCCGCTTGATTCAGGTTCATGAAGTCCATGTCGATCTCTTCATTGGGGATGTTGCGGTTATACTGGGTTGCGAAGTGGCACAGCGGCTTCTGCAGCAGATTGAAGCCATGGATCCACATCTTGCTGGGAGAGAAGGTGTGGCACCAGGTCACGACACCGGCACACTTGTCATCCGCGTTGGCTTCCTTCATCACCTTGGTGATGCCTTCGCTGGTCACGCCAATGGTCTTGAACACAATGGTGCAAGGCAGATTGCCGCTGGCAGACAGGGCCGCGCACATTTCCTTGGCACGGGCTTCCACCGTCTCCAGCACCTCAGGACCATACAGGAACTGGGAGCCTACCACAAACCAGAACTCATAATTCTTCATGGACATGGGAATCATCCTCCTTCATTCTTTTGATTCTTTATTTCGACAAGCGGCCGGCTTATACCTTCTCAAAGACAGGAATCATTTCAAGCGGCGCGGCAACGGTGACAGTGCAGCCACCCTGCAGGACTTCACCGGTTTCCACATTGCGCCAGGAGCCTTCCGGCAGATAGACGCTGCGTTTCCGTGCGCCGGGTTCCAGCACAGGCGCTACCAGGTAACGGTCACCGAACATGTACTGATCCTTGATACCCACACAGGCAGCATCCGCCGGATACTGATAGAACATGGCACGGATGACAGGCGTGCCGTGCTCGTGGGCTTCCTGCATCAGGCCGCGCACATAGGGACGCAGCTCCTCACGGCGGTTCATGTACTTCACCAGGATCGGATAGGCCTCGTCACCAAAGCTCCAGACCTCGTTATCACTGCCGGAGTTCAAGCAGCGGGTTCCATCCTTGCGGTACACAGGCTCCGCAGGCTGCCGATCACCATGCAGACGCATGACAGGGCAATAGCAACCCCACTGGAACCAGCGCACCAGCAGCTCCCGGAAAGCAGGGTCCTTCGGATCGCCGGCATGGAAGCCGCCGATATCCGTGGTCCACCAGGGAATGCCCGCCACGCCCATGCTCAAGCCCGCACACAGCTGACGGCGGAAATCCTCCCAGCGGCTCATGATATCGCCGGACCAGACCAGCGCGCCATACCGCTGACTGCCCGCCCAGGCACAGCGCACCAGGTTGACGGGATTCTCCTGCCCTTCCTCCACCATACCTTCATAGAACAGCCTGCTGTACATCTGCGGGTAGATATTGCCGATCTGCTGATTGCTGCCCATGTGATAACGGTACTGCTTGAACTCATAGGTACCGTATTCCGGCTCCGCTTCATCCAGCCAGAAGACGCGGATGCCATGGTCATAGTAGTTCTTCTTGACCGTCTTCCACACATACTTCCGGGCACGGGGATTGGTCGCGTCAAAGAACATGCTGTCTTCCACAAAGCGCATGCCGACCTGTTCGCCATATTCGGCGCGCACCAGCAGACCCTGCTGCAGCATTTCCTCATAGTTCTCGCTGGTCAGGGCCACCTGCGGCCAGATGCTGACCATCAGCTTGATGCCCATGCTCTCCAGTTCCTTCACCATGGCCGCAGGATCCGGGAAAAATTCCGGATCAAAGCGATAGTCGCCCATATGCGGCCAGTGGAAGAAATCGCAGACAATAACATCTATCGGCAGGTTGCGGCGCTTGTACTCCCTCGCCACCTCCAGCAGCTGCTCCTGATTCCAGTAACGCAGCTTGCACTGCCAGAAGCCCAGGCCGTATTCCGGCATCATGGGTACCGTGCCGGTCGCTTTGCCATAATGCGCGCTGATCTCTGCCGGCGTATTGCCGCAGGTGATCCAGTAATCCATCTGCTTGGTGGACTCCGCATGCCAGCTCATCCGGTTGGTGCCAAAGGACACCTGACCGATGGCGGGATTATGCCACAGGAAGCCATATCCGCGGCTGCTGATGTAGAAGGGCACGCTGGCCTGGGAGTTGCGGTGCGCCAGCTCCATGGTGCAGCCCTTCCAGTCCAGGATCTCCTCCTGATACTGGCCCATGCCGTAAATATGCTCATCGTCCTGACCCACAAAGGAAACCGTCAGCTGGTTATCCCCGCCGATGTAGGGCTCCCACTTGCGGCTGCGCAGGCACAGGGCATTGGCTTCGGAGATCTCCTGCAGCAGCAGCTCATCCTTTTGATTGTAGAAGCTGATCCTCGCCCGCTTGGTCCAGCCTTCCACTTCGAGTCTGGCAGTCAGTTTGCCTGCACGGATGGAGGCCTTGTCGCCCTCAATGCGGATCTCCACATCATCCGTCTGTTCCGGCTCCAGCAGCGCAAAACGGTTGTCCGTCAGATCACCCATCTGCACCGCCTGCACACGGAGGCTGTCCTTACCCCAGGGGGTCAGCTTAAGGGTCTCCCCCTTGTTGCGCCAGATCAGGCTGTTTTCCTGCTTTTCATACCAGTTCATATGCTCGTCCTCATTTCTCAAGCAGCCAGACCGCTGCGTCATGCGGCTTCAGTGTCACCCTGATGCTTGTCCTGTTCTTCATCTGCTTGCCGGTCCAGAGCTCCTTGCCGGTCAGCTTTTCCAGTTCTACAGCTTCTGCCGGCAACTCCAGCGTCTGCTTCTTGTCGCTCAGATTGAACAATGCCGCATAGACGCCGGTACCGTCCTTGCGGGGCGCGATCCAGGCACTGGCCGTATCCGTGGTATAAAGCGGATGACCGCAGAAGCTTTCCTTGCCAATGGCCAGCAGCTCCGCGTTGGTCAGCAGGGAGACCGTGAAGTCATCCATCTTGTTCAGCTCACTGCCGATCATCAGCGGAGAGCGCATCATGCTCCACAGCGTCATCATGGTGCGCTGCTCCTCCTGGGTGAAGTGCGTTACTTCGTTCTCATCCTCACACTGGCGAAGGGCACCCACCGGCAGCATGTCGGCATCCGGCCAATGTCCGGGACCGGCGTGGATGCACCACTTCTCGGCCCGCTCGAACATCTTTTTCAGCAGATCCCAGCGATCCCAGAAGTCATCCGTGATCCGCCACATATTGGCGTACTTCTTCAGATGCTCTGCCCGTTCCACCGGAGCAGGTCCGGGAGACAGGCTCAGCACGATATCCCGACCGCATGTCCGGCTGGACTGGGAGATCATCTCGATCTCCTTTTCGCAGTGAGGATATTCCCGTGCAATGTCGTCACACTTAACGAAGTCCACGCCCCACTCCGCGTACAGACGGAAGATGCTGTTGTAATAATCCTGGGCCGCCTCCGGATTCTTCGTCCAGCCGTCGCAGCGCAGGCCATACATATCCGGATTCCACATGCAGATGGAATTCGGGTTGGCCGCGTCCGCGCAGGTAAAACGGCTGTCCTTGATGGGCAACTGATGCTGGGCAGCCATTCTGGGCAAGCCGCGCATGATGTGGATACCAAACTTCAGCCCCAGGGAATGGACATACTCCGCCAGCGGTGCAAAGCCTTTTCCATCCGCGGCACTGGGGAAACGGTTCACGGCGGGGATCAGACGGCCGTATTCGTCCATTTCCAGCGGAGCAAAGGGCACATAGTCATGGGAGCTGGCGGACGGCTGATACCACTGGATATCCACCACGATATACTCCCAGCCGTATTGTTTGAGATTTGCGGCCATATAGTCCGCGTTTTTGCGGACGGTCTCCTCGGTCACAGCGGCACCGTAGCAGTCCCAGCTGTTCCATCCCATCGGGGGGAATTGTGCGAGCATTGTATCTTCCTCTCTTTCTCAGAAGCCCTGATGATGCTGATCCAGGTCCTCCATATCCTTGAAGATCCTGTTGTACATATAATACCACTCCATCATGCCCACCTGATAGAAGGGGCGGAACCGGCGCTGGATGAAGCTGTATTTGCCACTATGACCGGGAAACGTATCAAATACATTCTCCTCCCCGTCCACCGGCTTGATCCATTCCTCCGGATGCTCCCGGTCACCGACCAGGACGGTCATTTCATCACAGGTCAGCACCAGCGGACCATACTTCAGCGCAACCACATTGGGATGCTGCTCGTCCACCTGGGCGAAGCTCAACCGATAAACAAAATTCAGCTGAACCGTATCGCCATTTTGCCAGGTGCGGTCCAGCGTCAGCCAGGTTCCCGGGATCGTATCCATCTTCTGCTGCTGACCGTCCACGAATACCTGGGTATCCTTGGCCCAGGCCGGTACGCGGATCCTGAGTGCAAAGACTGCGGGCTTGTCGGTTTCAATGATGAATTTCGCCTCATGCGCTTTGGGGAAGTCCGCCACGCTCTTCAGGCAAACCTTGGCGCCGTCATGTTCAAAGGTCACGGCAGCCGGGATGAACTGGCTGACCAGCGGGCCCTTCTCATCGAAGTAGCAGATCATGTTGGCATATTCGGCCACATCCTGCGGGAAGGTGCCGGTGCAGCACTGCCACACAAAGTCCTGCCCGAGGTGCTGCAGGCGGCGGTCATGATAGCTCTTGATGGCGCCATCCACAAAGTAGCTGGCGTAGTACAGCACCTGTCCCTTTGCGGTGATCGGCGGCTGCGCCAGGGTGCCGTTCAGCAGCAGGCGCTCGGCCCATTCACCGTATTTCGCTTCACCGGTCAGCTTCAGCAGATAATTGCAGAGCTTGAAGACTGCCCAGGAGCAGCAGCTGACCTCGCAAGAGCCCCAGGCATCGCTTCGCGCCACCATGCCATCGCCAAAGTTCCGGTAAACGATCCCCTTGCCCTGTTTGTAATAGTTGTCCCAGTTGGAAAGCAGAGAGTTTCCAAGATAGCCCGGATCTTCGCCAAACAGCGTCTCCGCCGGGCCATAGCCACCGGTTGCAAAGGTATGGTGCTCCGTGATAGCCTTGTAGCCATTGCAGATAACATCCAGGTAGTGGGGATCCTCTGTCACGATATAAGCCCTGGCCGCGCTGCTCAGGCTGTTCACATGGCTGTAGGCATGCCGCGGACCGATGTCCGTATTGCCCACCGCCAGCTTATCCCACACATGAGGATACAGCCACTCATTGGCATAATCCAGATACATCCGGTCACCCAGCAGCTGATAGGCGCGGTATAGATTTTCCGGCAGGGTATACCATTCGATCTGCCCCTTCATGGTGGCGTTCTGTATGCCTTCCCTGGGAATGGAGAGATCAAATTTCGCGATGGCCTTCTCCGTCAGGTGCTGAATATAGGGTGCGACTTCCTTCACCCCCATGTATTCATACATATCCAGCATACCGCCCAGCATCTTCTCATAAAGGTAAGTGCCGCGCAGCAGGACGTCCGGGGCCTTGTCGAAGCACTCCGCCCAGCCATGGAACACATCCATGCACTTATCGTAGAGACGGCGGTCCTGTGTACCCTTGTACAGCTTGGCATAAGCGCCCAGGTACTGGCCCAGCGTAGGCCCCCAGCCGGTCATGCCCTTGGCATCGGTAGGGATCCCCGCCGCGTCCCGGAAGGTCTTCAGAATGTCCTCCGTGGCGGGATGCTCCAGATATAATTCGATGGTCTCATCCCGCTGCTTTTTGAAGGGACTGTCCAACAGCGTCACGTTTGCATAATCGACGCCCTTCAGCTTATCCTGAATCACCAAGGTTCACCATCCTTTTCTTTAAAATAAAGCGTACAGAAACGGAAGTCTCTGTACGCTGAATGGGGATCAGCCCTTGACTGCGCCGATCATGACGCCCTTCTCAAAGTACTTCTGTACAAAAGGATACACGCACAGGATCGGGACCGTGGAAACGATGATCACGGCGTACTTGACCTGATCCGCGGAGGACTGGGCATAACCGCCCTGCACGCCGCCGTTGCCGTTGGCAAAAGCTTCGTTCTGGAGCAGGATGCGGCGCAGCACCATCTGCAGAGGCTGCACATCCGTGTTGGAGGTGTAGATCAACGCATTGAAGTAATCGTTCCAGTGGAACACGGCATAGTACAGCATTTCCACGGAAATGATAGCCTTCGAAAGCGGAAGCACGATGCTCCACAGGATGCGGAAGTGGTTTGCGCCGTCCAGCGTGGCCGATTCGAACAGGTCCTGCGGGATCGTGTTCTGGATGAAGGTACGGGCGATGATCAAGTTGTAGGTATTCACCAGCACGATGATCAGCAGGATCCAGGGTGTATTGATAAGGCCCAGGCTGTTGATCTGCATGTAGGTGGGTACCAGGCCGCCGGAGAAGTACATCGTAAAGACGAAGTACATCATGACCGCGTTGCGCGCCTTGAAATCCGGTCGGGACAGCGCGTAGGCGGCAGGCAGGGTAACGATCAGGTTCAGGATGGTACCAAGCACCACATAGAAGATGGTATTGCGGTAACCAATCCAGATACGGCTGTCCTGCAGGATCTGTTCAAAGCCGTAGAAGCGGATATCCACCGGCAGGAACACGACCTTGCCCTGGTTGACCATATCGGAGTTGGAAATGGAAGCGATGACCACGAACCACAGCGGATACAGGATCACGATGAGGCACAGGATGGAAAGGAAGATCACCGCAGCGTGGAAGATGCGGTCGGAAAGGGCGTTGTCACGAATCCGGTTCTTGGCGGGCACGTAGCTGATTTCTGCTTGCTTCTTTGCCATTTTCGCACATCTCCTTTCCTTACATCAGGCCGGAGCCGGTAACCTTCTTGCTGATCCAGTTGGTGATCATCAGGAAGGCAAAGTTCACAACATTGGTAAACAGACCGACAGCCGTAGCCAGGCTGAACTGAGGAGCACCGGTGGAGGGCGCCATCAGGTTATACACATAGGTCGATATCACTTCAGACACGGAACGGTTCAGGGTGTTCTGCATCAGATACACCTTATCAAAACCAACATTCAGAATGTTGCCCATGTTCATGATGAGCAAGATCATGATGGTGGGAACCAGTGTCGGGAATTCAATGTGAACGACGCGCTGCCAGACGTTTGCACCGTCGATCTTGGCTGCGTCATAAAGCTGCACATCCACGGAGGACAGCGCCGCAATGTAGATGATACTGTTCCAGCCCATGCTCTGCCAGATGCCGGAGCCCACATACATCCACACGAAATACTGCTTTTGGCCCAGCAGGTTGGCCTTTTCGGGCACCAGGCCGATGGTCTTGAGCAGATCGCTGAGCACGCCGCCGCTCTTGGCAAACAGCACGTTCAGCATGGATACCAGAACCACGGTGGAAATGAAATACGGAATGTAGACGATGGTCTGCAGGGACCGCTTGAAGCGCTGATTCTTCAGCTGATTGATGATGATGGCCAGCACGATGGGCGCCGGGAAACCGAAGACGATACTGGCCAGGGAAATGGTAAAGGTATTGGTGATGGTCGTCTGGAACATGGAGCTGGTAAAGTACTGTGTGAAGTACTGGAAACCAACCCAGTCGCCGCCGTAGATGCCCTTGGCGAAGTCATACTTGCGGAAGGCAAGCTGCGCGCCGTACATGGGCATATAGCAGAAAAGGAAAATATAGACCACAGCAGGAATGAGCATGACCCACAACTGCCAGTCATGGCTCAGATACCAGCCAAGGCTTTTCCTTGCCTTTTTCTTTTTGGTCAGGTTTGTAGTTGACATGCTGATTCCTCCCACTTTTCCGGAATAAAGGGAGACGGGATGCGGATCGCTCCGCATCCCGTCCGATTTGTCAGGAATTACTGAGCCTTGTAAGCGTCGTAGGCAGCCTGACGGATCTCCAGCACCTGAGCCAGACCGGCAGCCTCAACCTCGGCCACATAGTCGTCCCAGGTATCATCGATGTCAGCCTCACCGGTCAGCCAAATGCCCCACCAGCTGTCGGTGACAGAGGTGATGCCGGCCTGCAGGGTGGCCAGGGTGTTCTGGTCATCGGTGGTGTAGCGCATGAACATCTGGGGATAATATTCCTTATCCATGTCGATGGCAGCGATAGCGTCCTTGTACTGCTCGCGCTCCTGGATAGCATAGGTCATGTCCTGAGCCATGTTGATGGTGGTGGCACGACGAATGTACATGGGGCCGTTATCAGCAAAGGTAGAGGTCCACTTCCAGGTACCGGCGTCGGTGCCTTCGGGCGGATCCAGCACGGTGTACTCGTTGTCGCCAACCTGAGCGATGTTGCCGTCAGCGATGCCGCCGAACAGGGACTCCACGGAGTGGGTCTGAGAATAGAACTGATCCACGAAGGCCAGGGCAGCTTCGGGATTGGCGCACTTGGCGGACACAGCCACACGGTTGCTGCTCATGTTCAGGCCGGAGAAGTCATAGGTCACGCGGGCGGTAGAGGTAGCCAAATCGTCCACGTCGTCGGTCAGAGGTCCGAAGGGCACATACTGCTCATACAGATAGGGACCGAACTTGTCGGTTTCCTCCCAACCATAAACCACACCAACCAGTGCGTTGCCGTCGGCGTCGCCGCGGGACAGGGACTGGAACATGGAGTAGTCATTGGTGATGGCGTTCTCGTTGATGAGGCCTTCCTCATACAGACCGGCCAGGTACTTCATCATGGCCTTGTAGCGGTCATCCACAGCGTAGTTCTTGATCACGCCGTCTTCCGCGAAGTAGGCGTCGGTGCCCCAGTTGACCAGCTGGATGCCCCAGGAGCCGATCAGGTTGGTCAAGGAGTAAGCGCCGCCGAACCAGCCGTTGAAGTCCATGGGAACTTCGTCGTCAGCATTGCCGTTGCCATTGGCATCCTGAGCCTTGAAGGCTTCCAGAACGGTCTTCAGCTCAGACAGGGTGGTGGGAACTTCCAGACCCAGGTTGTCCAGCCAAACCTTGTTGATGAACAGCACGCCGTTGCAGTCAGGCCACTTGCCCTGGAACTTAGGCAGACCGTAGATCTCGCCCTCCAGGGTCTTGGCCAGCGCCAGGGTGTCGGGCTCTTCGGTGAACATGGCCCAGATGTTGGGGGTGGCTTCCTCAGAGAGGTAAGGAGTCAGCTCCAGGAACAGGCCGCTGTAGGTGGTGTAGTCGCTGTCGCTGGTGGCGTTGAACAGCAGATCCGGAATGTCGCCGGCAGCGAAGCGGGTGGTCTTCAGCTGATCCCAGTCAGTATAGATCTGCTCCCAGGTCACTTCGACACCGGCAGCATCGGCGCACTCCTGCACCCACTTCATCTCGGTAACACTCCGAGTGAGGGAGTGAGAGATGAACAGCGCGGTCAACTGGACCTTGCTGCTCTCGGCAGAGGCGAAGGAGCACAGAGACAGGACCATCATCATGGCCAGAACCAGTGCAACAATACGCTTCATAGGTTGAGTCCTCCTTATTTATTTGTGGTGCATTCTTGCACCATCTGGGTCTATTTTAGCCGTTTTCTCTGTTTCTTGCAATTGATAAATTGCCGAATTTATGTATTTTTTTCGTTTTTTATCCATCTGCATCCTGACGACTGAAATGTTACATTCTGTCATTTGTCAGGGGTACAGGTTTGTGCCTGAAATATTGAAAAATAGCGACTTTCATGGTCATTTGGAAAAACAAGTCCCAAATAAGTTACATTTTCGTGAATTGTGTTTCTCACCTCTTGCACTTGATTGAAAGAATGATTATACTGTATCCAGCCGCAGATTCATGTGTAAACCGGCAGAATCATGAAGAAAAAGGTGAAAAAACAATGGAGCTTGATCTTTTGCCCATTTCCTTCTCACGGAGAGTCACCCTTTGCGGGACCAATGTTTACCCGAATCCGGAGTTTCATCCGGACCGTATCATGCCGGAGCATGACCTTCTGTACATCTATTATGGAGAGCAGAAGGTGGGCCAGGATGACGAGGTTTACACGCTGCAGTCCGGTGACCTGATGTTTCTGCGCGCGGGCAGCCACCACTTCGGCCCGGAGCGCTGCTCGGTGAACCTGCGTTCCATGTTCATCCACATGAACCGGCTTCCCGATGACCACGGTCCGGTCCAGCTTACCCGAACGGAAGCAGCGACCTATGCGTCTGGGCGTACGATCTGCTTACCAACCGTCATTCATTGCGGGCAGGATGAAGGCATCTCGAATATGTTCAAAAGCATCATCGACGCCTATTGGTCCAGGAGGCCCGATGCCGAGCGAATGCAGACGCTCCAACTGAACGTGCTGCTGAATGAGCTCTGCCACAAGGCGCTCTCCTCCCAGCAGCCGGACGACGAATGGAGCATGGAGCTCATCCGCCTGTTCCGCGAGCATCCGAACCTCACCTATTCCCTGCAGGAGCTCTCCCAGCGGACCGGCATGCCAGAGCGTACACTTTCCTAGCATTTCCAGGCGGTGACCGGGCAGAGCCTGCACCAGTATCAGATCAATATGAAGCTGGACAGTGCCTACCGTGCGCTCCGGGACGGCGCCGGCTCCGTCAAGAGCGTTTCCGAGCGCTTCGGGTTCTGCGACCCATACTACTTCTCCAAGATGTTCAAAAAGAAATTCGGCTTCCCGCCCAAGCAGATCAAGGGGACCATGCCCGGCGCAAACATTAACCGCCCGCCCGTGAAATGACCTTGACATCGTTTTTCCCTTCTTCTATAATGCGCATGTACTTCGTGATGGAGGTCTTTTAATGGCATCTGCAATTCTGATCCCCGGCAAAGAAAAACGTGTTTACAGCGGTCATCCCTGGGTCTTCCGTTCGGACATTGCCCGGGTGGAAGGCGATTTCACGCCCGGCGACGTGGTCTCGGTGTTGTCCTCCAAGGGCAAATTCCTGGCCAAAGCTTATTATAACCCGCAGTCGCAGATCTCCCTGCGCATCATGTCCCTCAAGGACGAGCCCATTGACCGTGCTTTTATCTTCCGGCGCGTGCATGCGGCCATCGAATACCGCCGCAGCTTTGCCGATCTGCGTTCCTGCCGTCTTATCTTTGCGGAGAGCGACCGGCTGCCTGCCCTGATCGTGGACAGCTTCGGCGATGTACTGGTGCTCCAGTGCCTGGCCTTGGGCATGGAACGCTTCAAGCAGGATGTGGTGGACGCGCTGGTGGAGGAGCTGCATCCCCAGGGTATTTGGGAGCGGAACGATGTTCCGGTCCGCCGCCTGGAGGGTCTGGAGCAGTGTACCGGCCTGCTTTACGGCACCGTGCCCGACCGCGTGGAGATGGTCGAAAACGGCGTGCGTTTCCTGGTCGACGTCAAGGAAGGCCAGAAGACCGGCTTCTTCCTGGATCAGAAGGAAAACCGGGCCGCCATCGCTCCCTTTGTCAAGGACAAGACCGTGCTGGACTGCTTCACGCATACCGGCAGCTTTGCCCTGCATGCCGGCTACTACGGCGCGAAGGAAGTCACCGGCGTGGACATCTCCGCCTATGCCTGTGAGTTCGCTGCGGAAAATGCCCGGCTGAATCACCTGGAGGACCGGGTCCGTTTCGTGGAAGCCAATGCCTTCGATCTGCTCAGCGAGCAGAGCCGCAACGGTACCCAGTATGATGTGGTCATTCTGGATCCTCCCGCCTTTACCAAGACCCGTTCCGCCATCGAAAGCGCAACCCGCGGCTACAAGGAGATCAACCTTCGCGCCATGAAGATGGTCCGTCCCGGCGGCTACCTGATTACCTGCTCCTGCTCCCAGCACATCGTGCCGGACGCCTTCCTGAAGATCGTGATGGACGCCGCGCATGATGCCCATGTGCAGCTGCGGCAGGTGGAATACCGCACCCAAGGCAAGGATCACCCGATCCTTCCCGCTTCTCCCGAAACCCAGTATCTGAAGTGCGGCATCTTCCAGGTTTTTGACTGATACCTTCTGTAGACTTTAGTCTGTTTTATGATTGGAGGGAGTTTCTGATGCTTCAACCGATTCTGAATCAGTTTCCATTGAATGGTACCTCGGTTTCCTGTGAGCGCTACGGCAGCGGCCATATCAACGAAACCTACCTTGTGGTGACAGACGCCGGAAAGCGGTATATCCTGCAGAAGATCAACCACCACGTTTTTCAGGACGTGGAAGGCCTGATGCGCAACATTTCCGCTGTTACGGAGCACCTTTCCCGGAAGGATGCCGATCCCCGTCATAGCCTTCATATTATTCCCACAGTGGACGGCAAAGCCTATGCCACAGAGAATGCGGATGCTTACTGGCGCGTGTATGATTTTGTGGAGGGGAGTCTGTGTCTGCAGGCACCTGAAACCCTGGAGGATTTCCGTCAAAGTGCCCTTGCCTTCGGTGCATTCCAACGGGCGCTGGCAGACTTCCCTGCCGGAACACTGGCAGAAACCATTCCGCAGTTCCATGATACACCCAACCGCTATCGCAACCTTCACGCCGCCATTGACGTGGACAGCCTGGGCCGCGCCGCCAGTGTACAGCCGGAGATAGCGTTCGCCCTTGCGCATGAGACAGATGCGAACCGGAACATGGCCCTGCTCCGCGCCGGAAAGCTGCCATTGCGCGTAACACACAATGATACCAAGCTGAACAACGTGCTGCTGGATGCTGAGACACGCACGCCTCTGTGCGTCATCGATCTGGATACCGTGATGCCCGGTCTGGTGGCCAATGACTTCGGCGACTCCATCCGCTTCGGTGCCTCCACCGGTGCGGAGGATGAGAAGGATCTGGGTAAAATTGAAATGTCTCTGGAACGCTTTGGTGCCTATACCGAGGGCTTCCTGGAGGCCTGCGGCGCAAGCCTGACCCCGGAGGAGCTGGAGTCCCTGGTCTGGGGTGCCAAGCTGATGACCCTGGAGGTGGGTATTCGTTTCCTGACGGACTATCTCGAGGGGGACGTTTATTTCCATACCGCCTACCCTGAGCACAATCTGGACAGAATGCGTACCCAGTTCAAGCTGGTCGCTGATATGGAAGCCAAGTGGACCGAAATGCAGAAGATCGTCCGCAATGCTTCAGTCGATATATAAACATAATTTATGTTTACAATTTGGACACAATTTATCCATGTTGTTTCCATAATCCAAAGGGATAATCATCCTGTACCCTGTCCTCAGAGTACAGGATGATTCATTTGGAGGGTTCAACCATGAGAGGTTTTTTTGAACGGCTTGCCTGGAAGGCCGAGCGCATGATGCAGGGACGGAACGGTCAGGACGATCTGGCCCGCGTACTTTACTGGACCGGTCTGATCTTGCTCCTGCTTTCCATCTTTTTCAATTCCGGTATTGTCGGCATGATCCTCAACCTTCTCGCCTTTGCGCTGCTGATTTACGCCATGTTCCGCATGTTCTCCAAAAATGTGCAGAAGCGCCAGGCAGAGAACGCGGAATACCTCCGTCGCACCGAAAAGCTGCGCACCGCCGCTTCCCAGTACAAGCTGCGCTTTTCCGAACGCAAGCAGTACAAGTTTGCCAAATGCAAGTGTGGTACCACGCTGCGCTTCCGCCGCGGCCAGGGTACCAAGGAATTCACCTGCCCCAAGTGCAAGGCAAAGATGACCGTCAAGACCTGATGCCCCGGAGGATGATGTGTTCGGTTATGTGGTTGCCCCTGTAGAAGGGCTGGAGGAAGCGCAGCTGGCTCGATACAAAGCCGTCTATTGCGGGCTGTGCCGACGTCTGGGCGCGCGGTACGGACAGCTTGCCCGTTTGGGCCTGACCTATGACATGACCTTCCTGGCCCTGCTGCTGGCTTCCCTTTATGAGCCGGAGGAGCAGACCGGAACGAATCGTTGCCTTGTGCATCCGCGGGAGCCGAGAGCCTGGGCTGTGTCAGACATGACAGACTATGCCGCCGATATGACCATCGCGCTCGTCTATCACAAAAGCCTGGATGACTGGGCAGACGATCACGCGCTGCACGCCAAAGCCTACGCCGGCATACTGGCTTCCTCCTACCGCTAGGTCAAAGCACAGTGGCCTGCCCAATGTGCCTGCATTGAAGAGAACATGCGGGAATACACCCGCCTGGAAAAAAGCAATGTCAACGGTGGAGAGCTTTGCACCTGCTTCGGCAAGCTGATGTCCGGCATCTTTACCCCATACCATGATGAATGGACCCCCGCCCTTCGGTCCATGGGTGCGGCGCTCGGCCAGTTCATCTGTATGATGGATGCCGCCGTGGACTATGATGAGGATCAGAAAAAGCATCATTACAATGTGCTTGCTTCCCTGTCGCTTTCCCCGGAGGAGGCCAGGGAGACGCTGATGATCCTGATGGGGCGTGTGACGTCCATCTTTGAAAAACTTCCCCTGGTGCAGGATTTGCCGCTTCTGCGCAGTATATTGTATGGCGGCGTCTGGCAGCAGTATAACGCCGCAATGAAAAAACGTGCCGGAGAATCCGCTTCTCCGGTTGAAGGAGATTGACATGGTCCAGGATCCTTACAAGGTTCTCGGCCTCAGCCAGGGAGCCAGCCAGGATGAGATCAAGAAAGCCTATCGCAAGAAGGCCAAGGAAAACCATCCCGATCTGCATCCGGACGATCCCAGAGCCACCGAAAAGATGAACGAGATCAACGAAGCCTACGACATGCTGATGAATCCTTCCAAGTATCAGCAGCGCCGGGAGCAGGAGCAGGCACGGGAGCAGGCACGCCAGAGCTATCAGAGCTATTACGGCGGCGGTTCTTCCGGCGGCTCGGCCTATGGCGGTCAGCAGGGGGCTTATTCCACCTGGAGCACGTTTGATTTCGATGATTTCTTTGGCTTCGGCGGCGGCAGGCAGCAGCAGAGCTACGGCGGGACCAGCCATCAGGCGGGAGAAACCGAAACCGTAAGGCAGGCCGTGGATGCCATCAATAGCCGTCAGTATCAACAGGCCTGCATCTATCTGAACGGTGTGCTCAGCAGCAACCGCAACGCCCGCTGGTATTATCTGTATGCGCTGGCCCAGAACGGCATGGGAAATACGGTGCAGGCAGTGGATAATATCCGCAGGGCCGTGCAGATGGATCCCAATAACCTGGAATACCGCCGGGCCATGCAGCAGATGCAGCAGGAAGGCCAGAGCTATCAGCAGCGCGGCCAGGCCTGGGGCGGCGGTACGGATATGAGCCGCTGGTGCATGACCCTGTGCGCGGCCAATCTGTTATGTTCCATGTGCGGCAGAGGCGGATTCTTCTGCTGCTGATGTTTGAAATCGTTCAAAGGAGTTACTGTTCATGAGTAAAGCGATCGGTATTGATCTGGGTACGACCAACAGCTGTGTTTCCGTAGTGGAAGGCGGGCATGCCGTCATCATCCCCACCCCCGAAGGAGAACGCACCACCCCCAGCGTGGTGGCTTTCACCAAGGAAGGAGAACGCCTGATCGGCAGCAGAGCCAAGCGTCAGGCGGCCGTCAACAGTGCCCGCACGGTTGCGTCCGTCAAGCGTCACATGGGCGAGGACTGGTCCTTCGCGGTGGATGGGGATCGTTATAATCCCCAGACCATCAGCGCCATGATCCTGCGCAAGCTGCGCACCGATGCCGAGGCTTACCTGGGCGAGCCGGTCACGGATGCCGTGATCACGGTGCCCGCCTACTTCAATGATATCCAGCGTCAGGCCACCAAGGATGCCGGCAAGATCGCCGGTCTGAATGTGCTACGCATCATCAATGAGCCCACCAGCGCGGCACTGGCCTATGGACTTGATAATGGCACGGCCCAGAAGATCATGGTCTATGACCTGGGCGGCGGCACCTTCGATGTTTCGATCATTGAGATCGGCGAAAACGTGATCGAGGTACTGGCCACTGCCGGTGATAACCATCTGGGCGGCGACGACTTTGACCAGCGCGTGGTGGACTGGATCCTGGGCGAATGCAGGCGGAACTACCGCGCCGATCCTTCCCGTGATCCCGCTGCGCTGCAGCGCGTGAGGGAAGCCGCCGAGCAGGCCAAGAAGGAGCTTTCCGCACTGGATACCGCAAACATCAATCTGCCTTTCCTGATGATGCAGGGCACCGATCCGGTCCATGTGGATCTGACGCTCACCCGTGCCAAATTCAACGAACTGACCCGCGACCTGGTGGACCGTACCGCCGGTCCTGTGCAGAGCGCGCTGCATGACGCCGGCCTTGCCACCTCCGAATTGAACCGTGTGCTCCTGGTGGGCGGCTCCACCCGTATTCCCGCCGTTGCTGCCAAAGTCAAGGCACTGACCGGCATCGAGCCCAGCCGTTCCATCAATCCCGATGAATGCGTTGCCCAGGGTGCTGCTATCCAGGCCAATACCCTGAGCGCCTCCACCTCCACCGCTCTGAAGGGCCCTGGCACCGGCATTCTGCTGCTGGATGTAACGCCCCTTTCCCTGTCGATCGAGACCGTCGGCGGTGTGGCCACCCGGCTGGTGGAGCGTAACTCTACGCTGCCTGTACATTATTCGCAGGTATTCTCCACCGCCGCCCCCTTCCAGTCCAGCGTGGATATCCATGTGCTGCAGGGTGAACGCCCTATGGCACGGGATAACCGGACCATCGGCAAGTTCCGTCTGGGCGGCATCCGCAGGGCGCCTGCCGGCGTGCCGCAGATTGAGGTCACCTTCGATATCGACACCAACGGCATCCTGACCGTATCCGCCAAGGATCTGGATACCGGCCGCGCCCAGTCCATCACCATCACCGCCAATGACCGCATGAGCGACGCGGAGGTGGAGCAGGCCCGCCGGGATGCCGAGCAGTACGCCGCACAGGATGATACCCGCCGTGAGGCCATCGAGGTCACCAGGGAAGCCACGCAGCTGCTGAACGAAGCGGACCGTGCCCTGGGCGTTGCCGGAAAGCAGTTGGACAAGACCGAAAAGAAGCAGGTCAAGACCGATTGCGATACCCTGCGCAAGCTGCTCAACAAGGCCCGTCCCGACAAGCTGACCGCCGAGGATGTCAGCGCGATCCGCAATGCGCAATCCATTCTGGAATCCTCCAGTGCCCATGTACGGCAGCTGTATTCCGGTATGAACTGAGTTTCTTTCAAAGCCCGCCGATGGCGGGTTTTTTCTTGCGCAGGATTGAAAGAACGCGGAAAGAATGGTATACTTCTGCTGTTGTGAAACGGAGGAGCATCATGGGACGGATCGTTGTTGTTGCCGAAAAGCCCAGCGTGGGCAGAGATATTGCCCGGGTGCTGGGGTGCAATATGCGTGGAGAAGGCTACCTGAGCAATGACACCTATACGGTGACGTGGGCAGTCGGCCATCTGGTAACGCTGATGGAGCCGGATGAACTGGATGAGCGCTATAAGCGATGGTCCAATGAAACGCTCCCCATCCTTCCCAGGGAAATTCCTCTCAAAGTGATCCCCGCCACCAAAGATCAGTTTCAGGTCGTCAAGAGCATCATCAACGCGTCCGATACCGACAAGGTGATCTGCGCCACAGACGCCGGGCGCGAGGGTGAGCTGATCTTCCGCTACATCTACGAGAAGAGCGGCTGCCAGAAGCCTATCCTGCGTCTGTGGATCAATTCCATGACGGATGAAGCCATTGCCGAGGGCTTCCGCAAGATCAAGTCCGGGGATGAATATCTCGGCCTGTACCGCAGCGCCCAGTGCCGCTCCCAGGCTGACTGGCTGGTCGGCATGAACGCGACCCGGGCCTTCACCCTGCGGTATAACGCGCTGCTCAGCGTCGGCCGGGTACAGACGCCCACACTGGCCATCCTGGTCAAGCGCAGGAAAGAAATCGAGGACTTCAAGCCGGAAGGCTTTGCCACCCTGACCGCTGACTTCGGGGATTACAAAGGAACGTGGTTTTCCGCGGATCGTGATCCGGACACCCATCTCAAGGACAAAGCGGAGGCCGACGCCATCGCAGCCCAGGTTAAAAAGAAGCCGGCTACAGTGGTTTCCGCTGAGACGACCCGCGGGAGGGAGCTGCCGCCCCAGCTTTACGATCTGACCAGCCTGCAGCGGGACGCCAACAAGCTGCTGGGCTTCACCGCCGATAAAACGCTGCAGCTTGCCCAGAGCCTGTACGAGAAACACAAAGCGCTCACCTACCCCCGCACCGACAGCCGCTATCTGCCGCCGGATATGATCCCCAAGGTGGTGCAGACGATGCAGCTGCTGCCCCAAAGCTATCAATCGCTGGTGCCCGGTGCCCTGCCGGACGGCAAGCTGCCGGTCAGCAAGCGCACCATTGATGAAACCAAGGTCACGGATCACCATGCGCTGATCCCCACCGCAAAAAGGGTAAACCCGGAGTCCTTCACCGATGATGAGCGCCAGCTCTACGATCTGGTCACCCGGCGCATGCTGCAGGCCTTCTATCCTGCCTGTGAGTATGATACCACCAAGGTGATCACGCAATCCGAAGGGCAGCAGTTCCGTACCACCGGCCGCGTGGTGCTGAAGAACGGCTGGAAGGATGTTCCACCTTTGGCCGCGCCGCCCAAGGCCCGCAAAAAGAAAAAGGACGAAGAAGAAGATACGCCGCTCCCGCCCTTGAAGGCCGGAGACCAGCGGACCGTGACCGGAACGACCGTCAAGGAGGATATGACCAAGCCGCCCCTGTAGCATAATGATGCTTCCTTGCTGAACGCGATGGAAAACGCAGGCAAAGAGCTGGAGGACGAGGAGATTGCCCGCCAGATGAAAGGCAGCGGCATCGGCACACCGGCGACCCGCGCCGCCATCATCGAGCGGTTGATCCAGGTAGGGTACGCGGAACGCAAGGGTAAAAACCTGCAGGCCACTGACAAGGGTATGCAGCTTATCAGCATCATGCCCCAGGAGATCGCCTCGCCCGAGCTGACAGGCCGCTGGGAGCTGGCACTGGACAAAATTGCACACGGTGCCCAGGACCCGGACCAATTCATGGAAAGTATCCGTCGCTTCTCCACCTTCCTGGTGACCTACGCCCAAACCAAGAGTCCCCGGGTAACCATTGTGGATCAGAAGCGGCGGCAAAAGCGGCCTGCCGGCCAACAGAACTATGGTACTGAGCTTCCCGATTGCACCTGTCCGCTTTGCGGCAAAGGCATTCTGAAGGAAACCGACCGGAGTTTCTTCTGCAATCAGCAAGGAAAAGGCTGCAATATGACGCTTTGGAAGGATACGCTCACCCGTGGCGGTGGGCCGATGCTTTCCGAAAAGCTGCTGCGGCTTTTGCTGAAGGACAAACAGGTCCGCGGCTCCACGGGTGTCATCGTCCTGCACAAGGACGCAATCGCGTTTTATCCCAACGGCAGCGAGGAGCCTTCCGTCCTTCGCAAGCTGTCGTATCAACGGACATAAGGAGAAATCGCCATGGCAAACAACATTGAAACGATGAAGGCATACAGCAACGGCTCCTGCGGCATAGAGTTGCTTTCCAACGGTGCTTTCTTTTATACTTTGCATGGTCGCCGCGTACAGTGGGTTCACAGTTCTGCGCAGGCTTCTGACGGGCGTAAAATCAATACCCGCACCGCAGTCATGGGTAAAACCCTCTGCATAGAGGTCGTGACAGACATCGGCCCGGTGCTGCGCGTCACCACCGAATTTTCCGAAAACGGGCTGCGGCTGGTACAAACTGTGGATCTGCCTGAAAATGCGGAGCATCTTCTGGTGCAGGTCACTCTGTCCGATGTCAATGGCCAAAGCATCAGCACCAACTGTCTTTCTCCGATCGATACGCCCTATCCCAGTCCTGACGGTGAGCCGCTGTTGCTTTCGCTGGACCAGCGTATGCTGCTGGTCCCCTATGACAATGATATGTGGGTGCGCTATGAGTCCGCACCGCTGCGCCCCGGCCGCAGGAGCTATGATGTCACCGCGCAATTTGATCCGGTCTCCCGCAACGGACTGGTTATCGGCGCCGTAGACTTTGATGTCTGGAAAAACGGCATCACCTGCTCCGCCTATGATGCCCGCTGCCTGATTGCCACCAGCGGTATCGCGGACGCAGGCACCCATGACTACATTCCCCATGGGCTGGTCAGCGGCATTGCCGTCAGCTCTGCCCGCTTTATGATGCTGTGGAGCGGTGACGTGCGAAAGGGCATGGAAACCTACGGACAGGTCTGCTCTCAGGTGCTTCCGCCCATGCGTTGGGACGGCCACGTTCCCTTCGGCTACAATACCTACTCGGCCTTCGGCGGCTCCGCAACCATGCCTTCCTGGCAGGCAGCCGGCGATCTGATCCACGCCTTGCCCAGCTATGGCGATGAGGACGGCGTGACCTACATCAACCTGGACGCCTGCGCCAACCTGGATGAGCAGGGCGTCCGTCGGATGGTAAAAGATTTTCATGCCCGTGGGCAGCGCTGCGGTACCTATGGTGCTCCCATGATCACGCATCCGCTGTGGGGCTATGACCGCCCGCTGATGGGTACCAACGGTTTGTGCTTCAAGGACCTGATCCTGAAGGATGATAACAGTCAGCCGCTGCCGACTCCCGACGGCCTGACTGCCCTGGATGTGACCCATCCTGCCTGGGAGGAGCACACCCGGCTCTGGCTCCGGCATGTTTTTGACATGGGCTTTGATTACCTCAAGCTGGATTTCCTTGGGCACGGCTCCATGGAAGGTGCCCATGCCGATCCCGCTTGTGCCACGGGACGCATGGCCCTGAATCATGCTTATCAGATCATCCGTGACGAATTCGAGCATGCCGGACGTCCGGTTTTCCTCAGCCTGTCCATTGCACCGTTGTTCCCTCATGGCTTTGGCCATGCCCGCCGGGCCTGCTGTGACTCCTTCGGTCATGTGGAGGATGTCCGCTACGTGCTGAACGCTTTGACCTTCGGCTGGTGGACCAACCGCATCCTTTATCACTTTGCCGACCCGGACCATATCACGTTGTTCTGTTCCAAAGTGGATGGGCGCGGTGAAATCACCGAAAACGAAGCACGCTCCCGTTATAACGCCGCTGCTATCTCCGGTACCGTGATGCTGCTCAGCGATAACTTCGGGCCGGATGGCGACCCGGATACGATCCGCCGCTGCCGGGAACGCGTTGCCCGGATTGCGGATCAGCCCGCGATCAATGCAATTGCCCGATCCGGCATCGCTTTCCGTCCGGTAGAACTGACGGACGAAAAAATGGCCGTTTTCACAGCCGTCATTGAGGGACAAACCCACGCCGCCTTCTTCAATTTTACCGCTGAGCCACAGACAGTCCGGGTATCCGCCATCCGGGCCGGACTGCCGCAGACAGGGCTCGTAACCGATCTGAACCGGAATCAGACCTGGCGGTATGCCGATGTGCTTAATGTACCGCTTGCCCCGTGTGACTCCGCGATCCTTGCCTGGGAAAACTGACGCGATACGGGAGGTCCTTCATCCATGATCAGCAAAAAAATCCATTACTTCATCACCCTGGCAGAATGCCTGAATTTTACCCAGACTGCCGCCAAGTATGAAATTTCCCAGACCGCGGTCAGCCAATATATTGCCTCGCTGGAGGAGCGGCTAGGCGTCAAGCTGTTCACCCGGACCCAGCGTTCCGTTGTGCTGACGGACGCGGGGCAATACTACTACGAGCACGTAAAGCAGATCCTGCAGGAATATGAGGACACCCTGACCAACGTACATGCCATCGCGGAAAGCTACCACGGGTACCTCAAGGTCGGCATCGGCATGTATGAATACTGCTCCACGGAGCGGTTCTTCTCCGCGTTCCTGAAGGCCCATCCGGAGATCAAGGTCGATATCCTGCAGTATCCCTACAGCACCCTCACGGAACAACTGCGCACCGGAGAGCTGGACATCATCATCGGCGACGCGTTGTGCGAGAACGCCTTTTCCCGGCATGAGCTGATGAGCCGGACCCTGTTCTCGTCCCCGAACTACATTGTTGCCGAGACCTCCGTGGCCGAACGCTATGGAGATGACCTGGCTGGGATGCTGCACCATGAGTGTCTAATTACCAACTGTGAGGAGGACGGGCCTTCCTCCTTGGGCATGCTTCGAAGGCTGCTGATGGATGAACTGGGCTTTGTGCCGGAGAACATCGCGCAGACCAACTCCATCAACGCGCAGCTGATGATCGTCCGGGCCGCCCATGGCGTGGCTATCGTGCCCGGCTTCGTCGCGGATGTCCAGGCGCCCGATCTGGTGCGCTATCCGCTGCCCGAGCATCGGGATGTGCACTATCAGGTCATGAAGCTGCGCAACGCCAACAATCCCTTTGCCGACCTGATGTACGAATTCCAGCCGGAGACCTGAAGCTTATTTCTGACTGATGGCTGTAAGGAAGCGTTGGGTCCGTTCCTCCCGCGGCGCACCGAAGACCTGCTCCGGCGTTCCCTGCTCTACCACCACGCCGCCGTCCATAAACAGCACCCGGTTGGACACATTTCTTGCAAAGTTCATCTCATGGGTCACCACCAGCATGGTCATGCCATCGGAGGCCAGGTCCCGCATCACGGCCAGCACCTCGCCCACCAGTTCCGGGTCCAGGGCGCTGGTCGGTTCGTCGAAGAGGATCACCTCCGGATTGGAGGCAATGGCCCGGGCGATCGCCACGCGCTGCTGCTGGCCGCCGCTGAGCTCATGGGGATAGCTGTCCCCACGCTGGCCCAGACCCACTCTGTCCAGTGCCCTTTGAGCCCGCTCATAGGCTTCTTCCTTCTTCATGTGGCGCGCCACGATCAAACCGTGTGCCACATTTTTCAGTGCGGTCTTGTTGCTGAAAAGATTGTAATTCTGAAAAACGAATCCGGTCCTTTTGCGGAAAGCGACCATATTGCGGACCGTCGTTTTATGCATATCGAAGGTCTCACCGTCAAACACCATGGTACCGCTGTCCGCCTGCTCCAGGAAATTGATGCACCGGAGCAGCGTGGTCTTGCCGGATCCACTGGGCCCGATGATGCTGATGACGTCGCCCTTATCCACGTTCAAACTCACATGGTCCAGCACCTGAACGCCGTCAAACGTCTTGCAGCAGTCCTTGACTGAAAGCATACTCATCGGTTATCCCTTCTTTCCGGCTGCATGCCGATTCAGTTTCTTTTCGCAGTAATGCTGCAGCAGCGTCAGGATGGTGCAGAACGCCAGATAGATCACAGCCACCTCGCAATACAGGATGAAATGCTCATAGGTACGGGCCGCGATCTTTCGCGTCGCCGTGAACATTTCCACAATGGTGATGTTGCTGGCCAGGGACGTATCCTTCACCAGGCTGATCAGCGTATTGCTTAGGGGCGGGAAGGCGGTCCTCATCGCTTGCGGAAGGATGATCCCCCGCATCGTTTGCCACCAGGTCATACCCACGCAATACCCCGCCTCCAGCTGGCCATGCGGGATGCTCTCGATGGCAGCGCGAATGTCCTCTGCGCAATAGGCTCCCGTATTGATGGAGAAAACGATGACAGCGGTCGGAAAGGCATCCAGCATGATACCCATATACGGCAAGCCATAGAAAATGACAAACAGCTGCACCAGCAAAGGCGTGCCGCGGATGATCCACACATAGATCCGGGCCAATTGCCGCAGCACAGGCACCCTGGCCACCTGCACCATCGCCGTCACCAGGGCAATGACCAAACCGGCGGCAAAGGAAAGCAGCGTCAGCGGAATGGTCATCTTCAGGCCGGGCTCCAGGATCTTCAGAAAGGAGTCCTGAAGCAGTGCGATCTGCGCTTCCGTCATGATCCGCACTCCCCTTCCTGAGGCTGCTTCTCTTCATGACAGCAGCAGTCCATCGGGATGCCCTTCTTCAGCTGCCACAGCAGATAATCCAGGCAATCGATCTCCCGCTGCACCGCGTGCATATGCTCCAGCAGGCAGCAGCGATGCCTGGACAACAGCTTCAGCTGATCGCAAAGCGTTGCTGATTCGCCCATCTCCAGAAAGCGCTGGATCAGGCATTCATCACAGCCTGCGTCCCTTAACGTCTGCACAATGACTTCCCTGGACAGGACCTCCTGCATAGACAGACCCACCCCATTTCCTCTGAAAAAGAAACCGGGCAGCCAACCGCCGCCCGGCCTGTGAGTTTGAGATTACTTGGCTACGGTCAGATCGCCGCCGAAGTACTTGATGCTCAGCTCCGTCAGCGTACCGTCCTCAGCCAGCTCTGCCAAAGCCTGATTGATGGCCTCCAGCAGGGTTGCGTACTTTTCTCCCTTGGGTACAGGCACCACAATCTGCGCCACATCATCAGAGGTGGCGGCAATCTTCAGGGCCGCATCGGGATGCGCCCGCAGATAATCATAGTATACGGTGTCCGCGTTCAGGGTCGCGTCGCAGCGGCCGGTCAGCACCAGTTCGATGGTCTGGGCCAGATCGTCCACATTCAGCACCGTAGCGCCGTTGTCCTCAGCCAGCTTGGCATAGACGCTGGTCGCAGTGTTGCAGGTTGTCTTTCCGGCCAGGTCAGCCAGGCTGGTAATGGTATCATTGTCGTCCTTGGTGATGACCACGGTGCTGGTGTATGCATAGGGCGTGGAGAAGTCATACTTCAGGGCACGCTCCTCGGTGATCTCCACGGAAGCGATGACCAGGTCGAAGCGACCGGAATCCAGGCCGGCAAACAGGCCGTCCCACAGGTCGGTCTGGGGCTCGAACTCTACGCCCAGCTTGGCGGCGATGGCCTGGGCCACTTCCACATCATAGCCCATCAGGACGCCGTTTTCGTCCTCATAGTTCCAGGGAGAATAAGTGCCTTCGCAAGCAACCACAAGCTTTCCCTTGGCCTTGATCTCTGCCAGCGCGTCCATTTCTTCAGCGGAGGCGGTGCACAGCAGGCACAGGGCAGCCATCATGACAGCCAGAATCAGCGCAATTTTCTTCATTGACTTTTCCTCTTTCTGCCGGGAGCTTCGCTTCTCCGACGGCAGCACCATCATACCACATTACCGAAGCAATGGCAAATACCTATCAAATATGGTTTCCTATGCCTTCAAGGCATGGATGCGGTGGATTCCAGAACCTTTGCGCCATAGGGCGGTAGTTCGGTCGTGCCTTGCTTTACCGTTCCATCCTCCGCGTCCTTCATGGGCTGCAGTAGCTCAATGGTTTGCGGCACGGCCAGGTAATTCAGCAGGAAGAACCACTGTCTTCCGTTCTTTTGCCGGACGGCCAGCTCACAGCCTTCCGGCAGCTTCACAGCATCGGCAAACGGCTCCAACGCTCCCAGCTTCTTCAGGAACAGGATCACGGTATCCTCGGCAAACGCCCCACCGAAGTAGTAGGCCTCGCCCTTGCTGGCTTTATGGCGTACGAGGGCTCCGTTACCGACGACATAGCCCCTGGTATAGCGTGCCAGGCACTCGCCCTCCCCGACCGGCTCCAGCAGATCGTTGAAGACAGCCGCCTCCGCTTCTTCTCCGTCCCAACGGAACTTACTGGGTACCTCATCCGGCGGAACAAAGGAGTACTCGGGAATGTCCACGCCGCACAGCTCCGCAGCCAGGCCCGGCAGCTTGTCCATGACGCAATGGCCATGCAGGTCCTTGTATCCGGTCCTGGCGCCAAAGACCAGCTTGCCGCCCCGTTCCACATAGGCCGTCAGCAGCTTGATGCGCTTTTCCGTCAGGATGCAGGCATGCGGATAGAAAAGCACATCATACTTCTTCAGCACATTCAGCATTTCCGCAGCATCGAGATCATCCCGCAGCCAAACGTAGTCAAAGGGTGTATGGCTCTTCTGCAGTGCGGAGAACAATGCCTTCTGGCTCTGGGCCTCCAGCCTTCCGTGCCAGGAATCCGTTTCACTGTGCCAAATGTTATCATAATCGCGCAGGATGCCCACCTTGGCCACGTAAGCAGCACCGGCCATGTCCTGCAGCTTTTCCAGCCGCTGATGCACACTGCGCACTTCGCGGAGCCGCCGGTTCTCTCGGCTGGAATAATCAAGGATGCCATGCCAGTAGATCTCCGTGCCGAAGGTGCAGGTACGCCAGCGGAAATAGCTGACATAATCCGCGCCATGGGCAATGGACTGCATGGTCCACAGGGTCAGCTGATCCGGCCTGGGAGTAGGTGCTTCCATGCGGGTGGTCCAGCCGTTGGCACCGCTTTGCTGCTCCATAATGCCAAACATCGGGCTCAGGGCGCGCACCTCCGCCAGGTGGCGGCTCCAGTTGCGATCCCGCAGGCCGGGATCCTCCGGCTGCCAGGTGCCCAGGCAGTACGCAAAATTCGGGTAGCTGTCATAGGTCAGCACGTCCAGGCTTTCCTTCATCATCCGGTTGTAATCCAGCCGACCGAAAATGCCATTGGTGGTAATGAAGTCATCCGGCTTACAGTATTTGCGGATGATCTCCGCCTGCTCCTTCGCGAATACGCATACCAGGTCCGAAACAAAGCGAATGTAGTCCAGATGCTGGTGCGGGTTGCCGGTGCAGTTGGCCAGCGTCCGGCGAGGAATATGCACATGCTCCCAATCCATATAAGCCTGATTCCAGAACACCGTACCCCAGGCATCATTCAGCTTGTCCAGCGTTCCGTAGCGTTTTTTCAGCCAAAGACGGAAGGCCATATCATCCGCCTTGGAATAATACTCGTTGGTCTCGCAGTTCAGCTCATTGTCCAGCTGCCAGCCGATAATGGCCGGATGCTTTCCATAATGCTCCGCGATCCTTTCGGTGATCCGACGGGAGAAAAGACGCATGACCTATGAGGTATGGTTGCAGTGCACCCGCAGACCGTGATAATAATTCAAGCCATCCCGGCTGGCATTCAGCACCTCCGGATATTTCTCCGTCAGCCAGGCGGGCGGCGTAGCGGTGGGAGTACAGAAGATGACCTTCATCCCCTTCTGGGCACACAGAGCCAGGAAGCGGTCAAAGAAGTCATAGGTGAAGCAGCCTTCCTCAGGCTCAAACTTGTTCCAGGCAAACTCCGCAATGCGGATGGTCAGGATGCCTGCCTCCAGCATGCGGTCCAGGTCCTCCGCCCACATGCTTTCGGGCCAGTGCTCCGGGTAATAGCAAGTACCCAGTTCGATCGTGGTGCCGTTCATGATCTTACGCATGGTGATTCACTCCTCCCTGTCAAAGCTTCACAGCCCATTCGCCGTTCACGAAGATCGGCGTGGGCTCCCCGTTCTTCCAGCCTGTGATGCACAGGTCCGGCGCACCGATCATAAAGTCCGTATGGATCATGCTGTCATTGATGCCCAAGGCCTTGCACTCCTCATCGGTCCTTTGCTGATAGTCTTCAATGCAGTCATTGAAGCCCCGACCCAAAGCCACATGACAGCTGGCGTTTTCATCAAAGAGTGTCTCATAGAAGAGAACGCCGCTGTTATTGATGGGGCTGTCGCATGGCACCAGCGCCAGCTCTCCCAGATAAGCAGCTCCTTCATCCATATGAATCATCTGGCTCAGCAGCTCTTCGCCGACCTTTGCCTTCCAGGAGACTTCCTTACCCTCCTTGAAGGTAATGGAGAACCCGTCGATGATCTGCCCCTGGTAGGACAGGGGCTTGGTGGATACCAGGGTACCTTCCGCCTTGCCCCGCATGGGGCTGGTAAAGATCTCCTCTGTGGGCATATTGGGATTGAAGAAGATGCCACCAAGGGTCGTCTCTCCGCCGCCGCACCACTGTCCGACCGGGATCAGCTCCGCCCGGAAATCCGTTCCGTTTGCGCTGTGATAGGTGACGGCGTCGAAATGATGCTCATTCAGCCAGCGACTGCGGGCGATGAACTGACGGTCATGCTCCTGCCACGCCGCCACAGGGTCATTGTCCTCCGTCACATGGCAGGTCATGAGAATGTTTTCCCAAAGCTTCTCCACCGCTTTGGCCGCGGACAATTCAGGAAATACCTTCTTCGCCCAGGCTTTGGAGGGTACCGCCGCAATCGTCCACTGATACTTGTTCTCTATCGCGTCACGATACGGCTTGACGATCGGATAGGTCGCCTGTCTGGCCTTCATCATCTTTTCACGGTCAATGCCCGCCAACCCTGCCGGATCATCGGAAACAATGTAAATGCGCGCAGGGAGCTCATCCACCGCTTCCTGCAGCCGGGCCTTCTGCCATTCAGCGACCTTGCTCAGCTCTTCCAGAGACTGGTATTGATAGGCCAGCTTGGTCTGCTCCTGATTACTCCAGTCCACGCGGACTTTGGATGCACCGGCACGGTAGCAGGCTTCCATTACCAGGGTTACAAATTCGTACTGGTCTACGCTCGCGTCAATGATCACCGGCTGTCCCTTTTGGACATTGGCGCCGCTGACAGCAATCAGGTTGGCATATTTTTTCAGCATGGACCGCTTCATATTCAATTCACAACTCCTTTGTATCATTACAAGGAAAACCAAAGTTATTTTCTGCCCGTCCTTCCCTTTTTCCTGCAATCTTCATGAAATTCCGGGTTTGCCCTTGCAATTTTGAAATTTCTGCTCTATGATAATCAGGAATGAAAGCGGTGGCGGATTCAAAAAAACCGGAGGAGGTTTTTCCCATGTACAGTGAACAGGAATTGCTTGATATCAAGGCTCAGCAGAAGAAGCGGTGGATCCTGCTTGTCATTCCGTAGGTCTGCCTGATCGCCGCGGGCGTGGTGCTGCTGGTGCTCCGTTCCCAGCGGACGCTGGATGATACCACCGCCCAGATCATCATCGACGTGCTGTCCATTCTCTTTGCGGTCATCCTCATCGGCGGATGGGGTCTGCTCCTGAAGCCGCTGCACTGCTACGAAAAGTTCCTCGACGGTCTGCTTCACGGCATTACCCACGTGATCGAAGACGGCCACTTTGCGCATCTGGATCAGGAAGTTTCCCAGATTGACGGTGTGGATTGCTACAGTCTGACGGTCACCAGGCTGGATGAGAAGCAGAAGCCCTATGAGCAGCTGTTTTACTTTGATGCCCAGAAGCCTCTGCCCCAGCTGACAGAGGGCCAGCAGCTGCGCATCACCTACCATGACCGTGCCGTCGGTCAATTGGAGGTCATCGGCTGAATATCCGCTCCCGTTTCCACGGGAGCTTTTTAAAATTCAAGACAGGGAGCGTAGTGTTATGAAGCGTGTTTTTATTACCGTATTGGACGCAGTAGGCTGCGGTGAACTGCCGGATGCCGCCGACTATGGCGATGTGGGTGCCAATACCCTGGGCCATGTGATCGCAGCCGAGCATCCTTCGCTGCCGAACATGGCAGCCATGGGACTGGGTCATATCGCCTCCATCGGATATCCGAAGGAGGCGTATGCTGTCGGCGCGTTTGGCAAATGTCTGGAAAAGAGTGCTGGCAAGGACACCACCACGGGCCATTGGGAGATCAGCGGTCTCCGGCTGGAGCATCCCTTTCCCGCCTTTCCGAATGGTTTCCCTGCGGAATTCCTGCGGGCCTATGAGGAGCGGATCGGCCATGCGGTGATCGGCAATATCGCCTCCTCCGGCACGGCGATCCTGGACTTGCTGGGCGAGCAGCATATGCGGGAAAAGAAGCCCATCGTCTATACCTCCGCCGACAGTGTCTTCCAGATCGCCTGCCACGAGGAGATCTTCTCCCGTAATGAGCTGTATCACTTTTGCGATGTCGCCCGTGAAATGCTGCAGGGGCAGCTTGGTGTCGGGCGCGTGATCGCCCGCCCCTTTGTGGGAACTTCGGGACATTTCACCCGCACCGCCGGGCGTCGTGACTTCTCCCTGCCGCCCATCGGCCGCACCCTGCTGGATGCTGTCAGTGAGGCGGGAATGCAGTCCTATGGTGTCGGCAAGATCGAGGATATCTTTGATCATAAGGGACTCACCGGCTCCAACCACGCGGCCGGCAATCCCGCCTGCATTCAGGCCTGGCTGGACTATATGCGTCAGGACTGGAGCGGCCTGTGCTTTACCAACCTGGTGGACACGGATATGCTGTACGGCCATCGCCGCGACCCCAAAGGCGAAGCGGCAGCCCTGGAAGCCTTTGACGCCTGCCTGCCGGAGGTCAAGACTCTCATGGGGCACGACGATCTGCTGATCATCACCGCGGATCACGGCTGCGATCCCACCTTCCGTGGCACGGATCATACCCGGGAATACATTCCCCTGCTGGTATGGCATCCGCAGATGACCGCCTGCACCGATCTGGGTATCCGGGCCACCTACGCGGACATCGCCGCCACCTGTGCCGAATGGCTTTCCCTGCCTGACCGTTTCAACGCCCGATCCTTTGCGTCACTGCTGAAATGAGGTGTACCATGGATTATTCTGACAACAGGGTCTATGAAGCCGCCATCACCATCGCGGCGGATACGGTGCGCGCCCATTGCGGCACAGCGGAGATCGGCATTGTGCTGGGCAGCGGCCTGGGGGATTTCGTTCAGCAGCTGGAGCAGGGCGTATGCGTGGATTACGCGGACATTCCCGGCCTCCCTGTCAGCACGGTACCCGGACACGCGGGCAAATGGTGGAGCGGTCTGCTCTGCGGCAAGCGGGTCTTTATGCTGCAGGGGCGCTTCCACACCTATGAAGGCTATTCTCAGCGCGAGCTGACCATGTATGTCCGCATGATGAAGCTGCTGGGCGTGCACACCCTGATCCTGACCAATGCTGCCGGCTGTGTCAATACCGCATGGCAGCCCGGCGATCTGATGATCATGACCGATTTCATTAATTATTCAGGCCAGAATCCGCTCATCGGAGCCAATCTGGATTCCTTTGGGCCGCGCTTCCCGGATATGAGCCATGTCTGTGATCCGGCGTTGGTCCGACTCTGTGCCGCACAGGCGGAAAAGTATGGGCTGCCCATCCCCAGACAGGGCGTCTACATGTGGTTCAACGGGCCCTGCTTTGAAACACCCGCGGAGATCCGCATGGCACGAGTCCTTGGCGCAGACGCCGTCGGTATGTCCACGGTACCGGAAGCCATTGTCGCCCGGCATTGTGGCCTCCGTGTGCTGGGGATCAGCTGCCTGACCAATATGGCCGCAGGCATCCTGGATCAGCCCTTGACCCATGAGGAGGTCACCGAAACCGCAAACAGAGTCAAAGGCACATTCACTTCCCTGCTGCTGCATACGGTGGATGCACTCTGACACTATCCCTTTTTTGCGCTTATAATTGTAGAAAAAGCTTTGCAACAAGGTGCTTTTGTGCTATAATTGTATGTGGGTTGAATTGGCTTTTGGATGCCGTACTCACCCGGGAAGAAAGAGGTAAAGCATGGCAGAAGAAATGAACCGTACAAGCCTTGAGCAGGAAATAGAAGAAGCTATCAAGGTGAACGAGGATTACGGCGAAGATCAGATTCAGGTGCTTGAAGGTCTGGAGGCAGTCCGCAAGCGCCCCGGTATGTATATCGGTTCCACGGATGACCGCGGTCTGCATCATCTGGTTTATGAGATCGTGGACAATTCTATTGATGAAGCGCTTGCAGGTTACTGCAAGCATATAGAAGTGATTCTGCATAAGGACGGAAGCGTTTCTGTCGCGGACGACGGCCGTGGTTTCCCTGTGGGCATTCATCCCAAGATGGGACGCCCGGCGGTAGAGGTCTGCCTGACGGTGCTGCATGCCGGCGGCAAATTCGGCGGCGGAGGCTACAAGGTTTCCGGTGGCCTGCATGGTGTGGGCGCTTCCGTGGTGAATGCGTTGTCCTCCCATCTTTGTGTCACCGTGTATCAGGACGGCAAGATCCATCAGCAGGAATACAGCCGCGGCAAGTATCTGTATGACCTGAAGGTCGTCGGCACTACGGACCGCACCGGCACCACCATCCGGTTCACGCCGGACATTCGTAGCGAAGAGAACCCCACCGGTATCTTCGAGCCCGGGATCGATTTCCGCTATGATACCCTGCGGAACCGTCTGCGGGAGATGGCCTTCCTGAACAAGGGCATCACCATCACCTTCCGGGATGAGCGTCCCGAGGAACCTCTGGAGGATGTCTTCTGCTATGAGGGCGGCCTGCGGGAGTTTGTGACCTATCTGAACGAGAACCGTGCGGATCTGGTGCCCGCTACCCCTATCTATACGGAAGGCGTGAAGAATGGCATCCTGGTCGAGGTTGCCATGCAGTACAACGACAGCTACCAGGAAAACATTTACACCTTCGTCAATAACATCGCCACCCCCGACGGTGGCACCCATCTGACCGGCTTCAACACCGCCATCACCAAGGCAATCAACGACTATGGCAAGAAGTTCAAGCTGCTGAAGGAAAAGGACAACGACCTGAAGGGCGAGGACGTGCGCGAAAGCCTGACCGCTGTGGTCTCCATCAAGATGGAAGATCCGCAGTTTGAGAGCCAGACCAAGAGCAAGCTGGGCTCCGCGCAGGCCCGTCCGGTGGTCAATGCACTTGTGTATGAGGAGCTTTCCACCTATCTGGAGGAAAACAAGGAATTCGCCCGGCTGATCTTTGAGAAGGCTTCCCGTGCGGCCCGTGCCCGCGAGGCTGCCCGCAAGGCCCGTGAGACCGCCCGCAAGACGCCCTTTGAAACGGCCCGCATGCCCGGCAAGCTGGCGGACTGCTATGAGCGCGACGCCACCAAGTGCGAGATCTTCCTGGTGGAGGGCGACTCCGCAGGCGGTTCTGCCAAGGAAGGTCGTGACAGCAAGTTTCAGGCGATCCTTCCTTTGCGCGGCAAGATCCTGAATATCGAAAAGGTCAGCCTGGACCGTGCCATGGCCAACCAGGAGATCCAGGGCATGATCACCGCCTTTGGCTGTGGCTATGGCGAAAATTTCGATGAGAGCAAGCTTCGCTACCACCGCATTGTCTGCATGACGGATGCTGATGTGGACGGTGCTCATATCCGCATCCTGCTGCTCACCTTCTTCTACCGCTTCATGCGCCCCTTGGTGGAGAAGGGCTACGTTTATGCCGCCATGCCGCCTCTGTACAAGGTGACCCTCGGCAAGACGGAAAAGTATGTTTATGATGACGATGAACTGCAGCGCACCCTGGATGAACTGGGACGCGATAAGAAACCTGAGATCCAGCGCTACAAGGGTTTGGGCGAAATGAGTAAGGAACAGCTGTGGACCACCACCATGGATCCTGAGACCCGCTCCATGATGCAGATCACTCCGGATGACGCCATGGAGGCAGACCGCCTGTTCACCCTGCTGATGGGCGATCAGGTGGAGCCTCGCAAACAGTTCATCCAGGAAAACAGCGACCTGATCAAAGATTTGGATGTTTAAGCCAGAGGTGCATAGAGTAACATGAGCAGTACTATTCAGGATAAACTGATTCCGGTGAACCTGGAGCAGGAAATGAAGAAGTCCTTCATTGCCTACTCCATGGCTGTGATCGTGGACCGTGCACTTCCGGATGTGCGTGACGGTCTGAAGCCCGTTCATCGCCGCATCCTTTACGATATGTCCGAAGAATTGGGCATGACCCCCGATAAGCCCTATCGCAAGAGCGCCCGTGTGGTGGGCGACGTGCTTGGTAAATATCATCCCCACGGCGACAGCTCCGTCTATGATGCCATGGTGCGTCTGGCCCAGCCCTTCAATATCCGTTACCCCCTGGTGGAAGGTCAGGGCAACTTCGGCTCTGTGGACGGAGATGGTGCCGCTGCCATGCGTTATACCGAAGCCCGTTTGCAAAAGCTGACCATGCACATGATGGAAGGCATCAAGGAGGATACCGTCGATTTCTACCCGAACTTCGATGAGACCCTGATGCAGCCCACGGTCCTCCCCTCCCGCTTCCCGAATCTGCTGGTCAACGGCTCCAACGGCATCGCCGTAGGTATGGCCACCAATATTCCGCCACACAATCTGACGGAGGTCATCAACGGCGTCATCTGCATGATCGACAATCCCGACTGCAACGTGGATGACCTGATGCAGCATATCAAGGGACCGGACTTTCCTACCGGCGGAATCATTCTCGGCCGCAAGGGTATCCGGGAGGCCTACTTCACCGGACACGGCCATATCGATGTGCGCTCCAAGACCAATATCGAGTAGATGAGCGGCGGCCGCAGCCGTATCGTGGTGACCGAGATCCCCTACATGGTCAACAAGGCCCGTCTAGTCGAGAAGATCGCGGACCTGTGCCATGAGAAGCGCCTGGAGGGCATCAGCGATATCCGCGATGAATCCGGCCGCGGCGGTATGCGCATCGTCATTGAGCTGAAGAAGGATGTTCATCCGCAGGTGGTGCTGAACTATCTGTACAAGCACACCTCCCTGCAGGAGACCTTCGGTGCCAATATGCTGGCCCTGGTGGATGGCAAGCCCCGCGTACTGAATCTGCGGGAAATGATTTACTACTATCTGGAGCACCAGAAGGATGTCATTACCCGCCGTACGCGCTTCCGTCTGGAAAAGGCACAGGCCCGCGCTCACATCCTGGAAGGCTTGCTGAAGGCGCTGGATCACATCGATGAGATCGTGGCCATCATCCGCGGCAGCAAGGATCCCAATGAAGCCAAGGAAATCATGATGGCCCGCTTTGACTTCAGTGATAAGCAGGCACAGGCGATCCTGGATATGCGCCTGTCCCGCCTGACCGGACTGGAGCATGACCGTCTGCAGGCTGAATATGACGAGCTGCAAACGGAGATCGAACATCTTTCCGCCATCCTGGCCGATGAGAAGCTGTTGATGGGCGTCATCAAGGAAGAGATCACTGTCATCCGGGATAAGTATGGCGACGAGCGCCGCACGGAGTTGACCACTATTGACGGCGAGATCGATGTGGAGGACCTGATCCAGGAAGAGGATATGGTCGTTACGCTGACCCATGACGGTTATGTCAAGCGCGTCAGCAAGAGCGTCTACCGCTCCCAGAATCGTGGCGGACGCGGCGTCTCCGGCATGAATACCAAGGAAGAAGATTATGCCGTACAGATGCGCGTGGTCGGCACGCATGACGAGATCATGTTCTTCACCAATATGGGCCGCGTCTTTATGCTGAAGTGCTATCAGATCCCCGAAGCCGGACGTCAGGCCCGCGGTACCGCGATCATCAATCTGCTGCAGATTACAGGAGCGGAAAAGGTCAGCCGCATGGTGCCTGTGCCCGGGGCGACCGTGGAGCATAACCTGGTGATGGCGACCCGCAGCGGCGTGATCAAGAAGACACCCTACAGTGAGTTCCGCAACCTGCGGCGCAGCGGCCTGATTGCCATTGTACTCCGTGAGGGTGATGAGCTGATCGGTGTGGAGCTTTCCAACGGTGAGGATGAAGTGCTGGTGAGTACCCGCAAGGGCATGTGCATCCGCTTCAATGAATCCAACGTCCGTGCCATGGGCCGTGCCTCCACCGGTGTCCGTTCCATCCGTCTGGACGAAGGCGACGAAGTCATCGACATGGCCGTTATTGAGCCGGACAGTCAGGTGCTGTGCATCACAGAAGGCGGCTACGGCAAGCGGACAGATGTGGATGAGTACCGCGAGCAGGGCCGCGGCGGCAAGGGCATCCGCGCCATGAATCTGACCGAAAAAACCGGAGACATGGCCGCCATGCTGGTGGTGCATGAGGAAGAGGATCTGCTGCTGATTACCGATGACGGCACCATTATCCGTACACCGGTCAGCGATATCCGCCTCTGTGGCCGTTATACGCAAGGCGTACGCCTGATGCGTATTGCGGAGGGTAAGCGCATCGTAGGTGTGGCCCGTGCGGAAAGTGAGCCGGAAGAGCCGACTGTACCTGAAGAAAGCAACGACGAGACGGAGGTATAAGCCTCCACCAGAAAAGACCTGAGGCGCTTTATTGCCCCAGGTCTTTTTGATTGCTGTCAGAAATCGATATCCACCACGTAGCTCACGTATCCATTGACAGCCAGCGTAGGACCGTACATGGCCTTCCGCTGAAACTGATAGGTGTAAGAGCCATGAACATGAGCGTAGGCGAACAGCTTAGGCCGGTACTTTTCCAGCAGTGGGCGGAAGCACTCAAAGCCCCGGTGGCAAAGGTCGGGCAGATCGCCGAAGTCCCGCATCGGCGCGTGGGTCAGCAGGATATCGAAGCCCTTCTTGCGCCACAGCTTGAAGCGCAGCTTTTTGATGCGCTTTTGCATTTCTTTTTCGGTATACATACAGGTTCCGGGTTTATAGCGCATACTGCCGCCAAGGCCAAGGATGCGTACACCCTTCACTTCAATGATATCGCCATCCGCGCAGATGCAGCCCTCGGGCTCCTGCTTCTCATAGGCGGTATCGTGATTGCCCGGTACATAAACGATGGGCGCGTTGGTAAAGCAGGTCAGAAAGGAGAGGTAATGGGCGGAGAGGTCTCCGCAGGATAAAATCAGATCGATCCCTTCCAGACGCTTCCGGTCCAGATGGTCCCACAGCATAGGATCCGGCTCATCCGCAATCAACATGATCCGCACTGTATTGCTTCTCCTCCCTTCTGTTTATTTGGCACCGATTTCAGCCAGGTCCGGGGCCTTGGTAACCTTGATGCCCTGCATGCTGACAAAGGGTCGTGCCTCCGCCTTGAGCTGGTTCAGCTCCGGGAAGGTACCGATGACATTGTCACACAGCCAGTCCATGGTTACGATCTGGGCAGGCGTCAGTTCTTCCCCATCCTTGCAGCGAAGCTAGCCATCCTGGGAAATGATCTGGTCCGAGAAAGGCTTCAGCGTGCCGTTTATCAGGTCTTTGCGCAGCACCTCGATCAGTCTGCGGGTACCGGCGTCCAGCTTCTTGGAGTAGAAGACATCGATGGCACCGGCATCCATGCCCCACCAGTAGTTCAACGCCTGCGCGTCACGCTCGGTGGTGTCATTGTCCCAAACACCATTCTGAATACGACGGATCAGGTCCTCATACAGCTTGCCCCATTGCCATACCGGCATGGCCAGATTCTGAGGCTTACCCTCCTTGTTCTCATAAAGGCCGAAAACAGTGGATTCAAATGCCGGGGCCGCAATATCCCTGTTGCAGATGACCTGCACATCCTGCTCCGCCAATGCTGCATCCGGATCATGACCGACAATGGTGGACCATTCCAGGTAGACCTTCGCCCGGGGATTGGTCATTCTCGCACCCAGCGCAAAGGCGTTAACGCTTGCCGGGATGCCGTAGACGGGATAATCCGTGATATAGCCGATCCGGTTATTGTCACACACCACGCCGGCAATAGCGCCCAGGATGAACTTTGCCTCATACATCCGCAGATAGTAAGAACGGACCGCGTGATATTCCGGCAGCAGGGAGCAGTTCAGGATCTTTGCTTCCGGCAGATTGACGGCGGCCTTCATGGCGCCATCCAGCAGCACGGGCGATGTGGTAAAGACCACATTGGCTCCGTCCTTTACCGCGTCTTCAATCACATGCTGGCAGTCCGCGGCGTTCACGTCATTGATCATCTGTGTGGTAACGCCCTTGGTGAAGGTACTGTCCACATGGTTCTTGCCCAGCGCATGCCAATAGGTCCAACCGGAGATCTCCGGGTTCCGGTTATTAATGAAGCAGACCTTCAGCTGCGGGGTCCCGCGCAGGATCTGCCGCAGCAGATTGGGGGCTTGTCCTTCAGCGGACATCTTCAGGGCAATGGAAACATCCTGGGACATGGCGGTCACTTCGCTGCGCATGCGGGTCAGGTGATTCTGCAGCTCGGTATCCGTGGCCTTCAGGAAGCCATCATAGCCAAAGACCTTGAGGTAGAGCAGCAGGACATCTCCGTCCGTGACCTTGCCGCTGCGCTGCTCCATTTTGGAAAGGATACCGGAAAAACGGTAGAAGGCCGAACGAAGGGCTTTTACGTCATCCTCCGGCCACTTCTCACCGGGAGTATGTCTACTGAGCTCAATGAAAGCCCCAAAGCTTCCCTCCTCGGAGAAGTAGATATCGCTGAGCTTTGTATCGGCATAGAAATCAAGGAACTCGAAATAGATCTTGTTCTCCTTGTCCTCTGTGCGCTTGGGCAGTACGCGGGTAACATCGGCTTCCATATAATCGCCACCGAGCTCCCGCATCACAGAAATACGCTTGTTGCCTTCGATAGCGTAGTAGCGGTTCATGTATTCCAGTACCTTGATCGCCTCGCGGACACCATTTTCGGATACGCTCTCATACAGGCTCCGCCATTTGGCTGCAAACTCTGTTGCAACACCCAGCAAGGGCTTGAAGTCATAGGAGAAGGCCGGGGTCCGTCCGGCTGCCATGGTGCCTACAATGCGGTCCTGACGGATGGTCTGAATGCCAAGTGGAACACGGGACAATTGATTCAGATTCGGTACCAACTCTTCCAAGGCCTGCAGATAGGGATTTTTTCCCTTTTCCTCTGCCTCCCGGACGATCCGCTGGCCGGCGCGCATGGCTTTCGTATAAATATATTCAGTCGATTGATCCATTATTCATTCCTCCTCGGTACAGAAAGAGCTTATGGCACAAGCTCTTCTGCCTATGGATGTTCTTCTTCGCTTTCGGGCATCGGCGGCAGATCTCCCAACTCCGAGATGCCAAAGTGCTGCAGGAAGGCATCGGTGGTCCCATAAAGGATCGGGTGGCCGATGGTATCCTTGCGGCCAATCTCGGCGATCAGCCCCTTGTTGACCAGGGACTGAACGGAATAATCACATTTCACGCCGCGGATCTGTTCGATCTCCACTTTGGTCACCGGCTGCTTGTAAGCCACGACCGCCAGCGTTTCCATCACTGCCTGGCTCAAACTTTGTTTCTGTACCGGCTGCAGCAGATGAACAATATCAGGCGCATAGAGTGCCCGTGTGGTCAGCTGCACCTGCTGACCAAAGCGGCGCAGTCTGAAGCCACGCTGCTGGAAATCATACTCATCCCTCAGCTCGGCCAGTGTCTGCTCCAGTTCTTCCATGGGTACGTTCAGCGCTTTGGCCAGATCCACCATTTGTACAGCTTCCCCGGCGACATACAGGATTGCTTCAATGCGTCCCTTCAGATTTCCGCCCTGCTCGACGGCCTCTTGGCTCTCCAAGCTCCTCACCTTCCTCCGGATCCGGCTTGCGGCCGGATTTCAGCAAAATATCACCATAAGTCTCACTTTGCTCCGCGTACATTTCACCCAGCTTCAGCAGCTCCAGGAGCGCCAGAAACTGGGTCACCACCTCTTCCCGTGTCGGGCATTCACTGAAGGCTTCTTCAAACAGCATCTGTCCGCCGCAGTGTCTGATCCGCTTGAGCAGTCCAAGCATGCAGCCTTGCACCGTATGCTCATCCCGGTGGATCTTTCTCGGATCGAACTTGCGGTCATCCGCAGGTTCTTCCGGACGGCGGGCAAGGATACGCTTCAAGGCTTCCGTCAATCCCTGCAGCGTCAGGCCGACCAGTTCGGTCTCCTGCGGGGGCAGAGGAAATTCATCCGGCAGCTTGGTGAACAGCTTCTTGGCTGCTTCCTCAAATTCCTTCATGGAGTCCACCGATTCACGGATACGCTTGTATTCCTCCAGACGCCGGATCAGCTCTTCCTCGGGATCGACGCCGTCCTCCGGTTCGGGAGGCTTGGGAAGCATGGCGCGGCTTTTGATCTCCAGCAGCGTCGCGGCCATCACCAGAAAATCAGAGGCCTCCTCCATGTCCAGATCCGGTGCTTCGGAAACCGCCTGAATGTACTGGTCTGTGATCTCGCTGATAAAGATGTCGTGGATGTTGATCTGTGCCTTGGAGATCAGATGCAGCAGCAGGTCCAGCGGGCCATCGAAATCCTTCAATCGAAAGGTCATTGCCATGGCAAGTCACCTCACGGAAGGATAGTGTACATCAGCTGCACAGCCCAGTTGAAGATGGCAGTATGCACGGCGGACAGCAGATTGCTGAGCACACCGGTCAGGCAGATGGCGATCAGCACGAATTGCATGATCTGGAACTGCTGTCGCGTCATCTGGATGCGTCCGCGGAAAATGATATCATTCAGCAGATGGTACCCGTCCAGCGGCGGGATCGGCAGCAGATTGAACAGCGCCAGGGACAGATTCAGAGACGACATCAAATAAAGGAACAGATAGATATAATACATGAACGTGGAATAGGTCACATGCCGCTGAATGGCCACCACCAGCGCGGTGGTCAACAGGAACAGGATGAGATTCATCACAATGCCTGCAACGGAGACCAGGATGTCATCCCTGCGATAGTGCCGGTAGTTCCGCGGATTGACCGGAACAGGCTTGGCCCAGCCGATACCGAAAATCACCATGCATACCGTACCGACGGGATCCAGGTGCTTCGCGGGATTCAGGGAAAGACGACCCATCATCTTGGCCGTAGGATCACCGCAGCGGTAAGCCACATAGCCATGGGCAATCTCATGAAGGATCAGGCTGACCAAAATGGCTGCCGTGAAGCACAGCAGATAAAGGATGCCATTCAGCGGGTCGGACCGGATCATGGAGATAATCGTTTGCAGTCTGGATAGCAAGGTTCATTTCCTCCGTCAATCGATCAGTGTAATGGAGCGGGCATCCGCGTCCATGCGGTAGGTATGGCCCAGACAAAGGGTCAGCTTCTGCTTCATATGCCCGGCCTGAAGTCCGGCAATCACAGGCACCCGCAGCGGTTCGACAATGCCACGCAGGATGTCCAGCATACTGAAATCCTCTCCGTCGCCCTCCACATCATCAAAGCCGCCGAAAATGATGCCCGCGCAGCCGTCCAGCTTTCCAGCCAGACGCAGGGTCTGCAGGTAGCGGTCCATGGTATAGACGTGCTCGCCCACATCCTCCAGGAAAAGGATCTTGCCCCAGGTATCCAGTTCATAGGGAGTACCGATCGTGGAGGCGATCAGGCTCAGATTGCCGCCCACCAGCCGCCCTTCCGCTCTGCCGGGACGCAGCCGCTTCAGCTCGGTGCCGTCCGGGTTGATCAGCGCCCGATCCGGGTGGCCTGTTACCGCATACCTCAGGCTTTCCAGATTGGCACCGGTGTATTCATCTGTAACCACCATGGGGCCGTGGAAGGTAGCCATGCCGCAGCGCTCCTGCAGCACCGTATGGATGGCGGTGATATCGCTGTAGCCGACAAATACCTTGGGATGTTTGGCGATGGCATCCCAGTCGATCTTATCCAGGATACGGATACAGCCATACCCACCACGCACACACCAGATGCCATTGACCTCGTCATCCAGAAAAGCATTGGTCAGGGCAGCGGCACGCTCCTCATCAGTACCTGCCATATAACCCCACCGTCCGCAGGCACTGGGGTCGATCTTCACCCGGAAGCCCATCATTTCAAGATTTTTCGCGTGCTCCTCCACTGTTTTGCGCCGGTCTTCGCCGCGCACGCAGCCGGCAATGCCGATAATAGCAACAGTATCGCCGGGCTTTAAAGGCTTGGGATAAACCATAAAACAGGACACTCCTTACAGACAGAAATGGAAGAAAGTCAACACATCGAACCAGCTTTTGCTTTCATACCGAACGGTGCGCTCATCCAACTGCGCGGCACCGGGATACCAGCTCTTGCTGCGGGCCTGCTGATGCTGGCGATACACGACTTCCACAACATAATTTTCAGCGGTCGGGAACATACAATCCGCAGCGTTCAGTTCCATGGTCTTTTCCGCCCCGGCCCGGATACGCCGCACAGCTTCTCCGGGCATGATGGACATGCTGCCATTGCCGATGCCCCGGGAAACAGGTACCGTTACAGCCTTTGGTACCTTGCTGTGGAACCAGTCGCACAGCTCCGCATCACCGGAAACCATCAGCACAGGCACCTCAAACATGGCCGCGGTCAGGCTGTTGATCATCAGCTCGGACGCTGTTTCACCGTTGATTTTGACCGAAATATTCTGCAGGTTCATGGTATGGCTCAGCGGATTGCCGCTCCAACCCACCGCGGAATGATAGCCTGTGAACATTGCGCCGGCAAAGCTTTCATCCAGTCCGCTCATCATGGCATAGGGATCCCTGCACCAGCCACGGATCATTTGGATCCTGTCGCTGTCCGGCAGCATGGTGGGCCGGATGTTCCTTGCGGTATCGTGGGCATCACGGACGAGGATCGCTTCGGCCCCTTTATTCAGGAGCCCCTCACAGGCAGCGGCAACCTCCCGACTCATCTGCTCCGCAAACGCCGGATAAGAAGCCTTGTCCGGCTCTGTTTCAGCCCAGTCGACGATATTGCAGGTACCTTCAATATCACAGGACAGAAAGATCTTGCCTTGAATCATTCCTTTTCCTCCAATATGCCAAGAACCGCAGCGCATTGCATCGCGATACCGGTTTCCAGCACTCCTTCATCGATCACCATGGTGGAAGAATGCAGTGCCGTGGAAACGCCGCTGCCCAAATCATAATAGACTCCGGGCGTATGATCCTCAAAGTAGCAAAAGCTCTCCACGCCCAGGCTTGGTGCTTCCCGTGTGATCACCTCAGGGCAGATCTCCCGGGCTGCTTTTTCGACGATGGCGTAATAATGGGCGTCGTTCGTCACCGCTCCGTAGCTGGGGCGGATGGTAAGCTCAGCAGTTCCGCCCATGCCTTCCGCAATGGAGCAGCAAAGCTTCTTCATTTTATCCTGAAGCTCTTTGCGTGTTTCGACTGTCAGCGTGCGGAGCGTACCGGTCAGGCGTACCTCATCGGCTACCACGTTGTTGGCACGTCCGCCCTGAATGGTGCCGAAGGTGATGACCGCGGGCGTGAAGGGAGAAATCGTGCGTGAAACAAGAGATTGCAGCGCGCTGATGATCTGTGCCGTGATGACGATTGCATCCACCCCAGCGTGTGGGTAAGCACCATGACAGCCCTTGCCATGCACTGTCAGATACAGTTCATCACTGCTGCCCGAAACAGACCCCGGTCTGGAAAAGAAGGTCCCGACCGGAAGAGACGGGTTTACATGCTGCCCGATGACACAATCCACGGTGGGATGCTCCATGCATCCTTCTTCCACCATGTGCTTTCCGCCACCAACCGTTTCCTCCTGCGGCTCGAACAGCCACTTGATCGTACCTTTCCAGCTATCGCGGTGCGTACTGAACCATCGGGCCGAGCCAAGCGCCATGGCCATGTGCGTATCATGGCCGCAGGCATGCATCACGCCTGGATGCTCACTGGCAAAAGACAGCCCCGTTGCCTCGGTCACAGGCAAGGCGTCCATATCCGCGCGGATCGCCACACAAGCCCCGCCACCGTTATCGAGCGTCGCGACAAGCCCGTAACAGTCGGATACGCATGTAAACGGAATGTCCATTTCTGTCAGCCTTGACTCCAGATACTCTCTGGTGCCTGCCTCCTGTCCACTGACCTCCGGGTGACGGTGCAGCCAGCGGCGCCATTCGATCACCTCGGGCATCACGTCCCGAAGTGCCTCGTTCCAGTTGATGTTCATGCTTCAGGTCCTTTCGCGTCCAGCAATCCATCTGTTTCACACAGTACCTGACCATGCGCATGATAGACTCTCTGCGGACGCTGGGAGAGGATGGTCAGACACTCGTTACGATTGGTATGACACCAGTTGCTGTAGGTCATATAGTCAATGCCGCCGCCCAGCAGCACAACGGTGTTCCCTTCCTGTACATCGGGAACGTCGGTTACGTCCACCATGGCCTGATCCATACAGATGAGCCCGATGACCGGGCAAAGCTTGCCTCGGATGAGCACCTGTCCATTGCCATTGGACAGGCTCCTGGGATAGCCATCACCATACCCGACGCAGATGGTAGCAATTTTGCTGTCCCTTGTCAACGGCATATCATCGCCGTAGCCAACGATCTCATTCCTGGCAACATCATGGAGCTGGGCGACCGAAGTACAGAAGCGCAGCGTTTCCAGACAGGTGAACGGCATATGATCGCTCCGGCTGGGGCGAACGCCGAAGAGCAGCGCTCCTACACGCACTCTGCTGCCGTGCCACGCTGGATAGCGCACCAATCCGATGGAATCGCAGATATGCACATCCTACAATAACAGTCCCTGTGCTGAGAGGTAGCCCTGCATCTGCGTCAGGCGCTGATACTGCAGGGTATCCAGGTCGGTGTTGATCAGTCCAAGATGACTGTATAATCCGGCTGCGGTGCAATGCGGCGCCTGCTTCAGAGCCTGCACGATCTGCCCGGCCTGTTCCTCTGTGCAATCAAAGCCCAGGCGATGAAAGCCTGTATCCACTTTAATGTGACAAACCGCCTGCTTGTTTGCGGCGGCTGCTGCCTGCTCTATCGCCTGAATATCTTCCAGCCGCGCGGCCGTCAGGATCAGGTCCTGAGCGATGGCTGTCTCCAGCAACGGAGCTTCCGCCAGACCCATGACCAGGATTTCTCCGGAGATCCCTGCCTGACGCAGCTGCAGACCTTCACGGATGCAGCTGACCGCGAAGGAACGGCAGTCCTCCCGCTGCAGTACTTTGGCAATCATCACAGCGCCATGACCATAAGCATTGGCCTTCAGCACGCAGGTCACGGTGGATTTGGTCAGGGAGCAAGCCGTATGGTAATTGGAAACCAGGGCATCCAGGTCGATATCGATCCAGGTTCGCTTTTGCATCATTGTCTTGTGTTATCCTTCCGCCTGAGCCGCTCCCCGGCGAAGCAGCTCTGCCTCGTCGATGACTTCAATGCCCAGGGTCTGTGCCTTCGTGAGCTTGCTGCCTGCGGCTTCACCGGCAACAACAAAGGCAGTTTTTTTGCTTACGGAGGAGGCTGCCGTTCCACCGTGGGCACGGATGTAGTCCTCTGCTTCTTTTCTGGAAAGCGTGGGTAAGGTGCCTGTGACCACGATGCTCTTTCCGGAGAACACGCCCTCGGCTTTGCCTTCCGCCTCCGCAGGCTGTACGCCGGCAGCCAGCAGCCGGTCCACCATTTCCAGGTTTTCCCGGAAACTGAAAAATTCCACAACGCTTTGGGCCACGATGTCACCCACATCCGGAATCGCAACCAGCTGTTCCAGCGTTGCCTCTTTCACCTTTTTCAAGGTGCCGAAGCTGTTGGCCAGGTCCCTTGCCGTCTTGCGCCCGATGTTCGGAATGCCGATGGCGAACAGGAAAGCATCCAGGGTGCAGTGCTTGCTCTTGTCCAGGGCAGCAAACAGATTCCGGGCTTTTTTGCCAGGTGTACCGTCTTTTTCAACAGCAAAGCCATCCAGCACCTTCACATCATGGATATCCATATGGAAGAGGTCCGCGGGGTCACGGATGTCAAGGTCATCGTAAAGCTGGGCAGCCGTTTTTTCGGAGAGGCCGTCAATGTCCATGGCATCCCTGCCGGCAAAGTGTGCAATACGCGCCACAGCCTGGGGCTTACAGGTCTTGCGGTTCATGCAGAACAGATGCGCCCCGACCTCAGTCAACGGCTCTCCGCAGGAGGGGCAGACCGTGGGCTTCAGCACCGCGGTTTCATCCGGTCCCGGTTCACCCACACGCCCCATGATCTCCGGGATCACATCATTGCTGCGGCGGATCCACACCGGGGCATTGATCGCCACACGTTTGCGGCAGATATCGCCCCAGTTGTTCAGGGTCGCACGCTGCACCGTGACACCATAAAAATCCACCGGATCAAGATGGGCCAGGGGCGTCAGCTTGCCGGTACGCCCCAGCTCCCAGGTGACTTGGCGCAGGATCGTCGTGGCTTCCTCCGCTTCAAATTTGTAGGCCACAGCCCAGCGCGGGAATTTCTCCGTGAAGCCCATCTGCTCCCGCAAAGCAAAATCCCCTACCTTGATGACCACGCCGTCGATCAGCCAATCCAGGCTTTTGCGCTGTGCACCGATCTCCCGGATGCATTCCAGCAGTTCCGCTTTGTTGTGTGGTGTGCCCAGATAAGGGCTGACATTGAAGCCGTTTTCCCGCAGGAAGGCCAACATATCCGGCTGCGTGTTGAAGGGGGCGTTCTCGATCGTGCCAACCTGATAGAAGAAGGCATCCAAATTCCGGGAAGCAGTCACCTTCGGGTCCAGGTTGCGCAGGGCACCGGCAGCAGCATTCCGAGCATTCTTGAGCGGCTCTTTCGCTTTGGCGTTGTACTTTTCCAGCTCGGACAGCCGCATGATGCATTCGCCCTGGACTTCCAGAAGCCCACGGTAAGGGATGGACAGCGGCACCGTGCGCACTGTCCTGGCCTGCGGAAGGATCGCTTCACCGGTTACGCCGTTGCCGCGGGTGGCAGCCTGTACCAGCTGGCCATCACGATAGGTCAGGTTCAGGGTCAGACCGTCGAATTTGTACTCCACATAATAGGTCAGGTCGGTACGCCCTGCAAGCTTTTCCGTGCGGACGATCCAATCCTCCAAAGCGTCAAAGGATTGAACCTTGTCCATGCTCCACAGACGATTGATGTGGGTATGGGAGGCAAAGGATCGCAGCGGCTCTCCGCCCACGCGATGGGTCGGAGAATCAGGCAGCACTGTATTGGTGGCCATCTCCAGGGCCTGGAGTTCGTTGTACAAGCGGTCAAACTCCATGTCCGTCATGTACGGGTCATCCAGCACATAATATGCATGGGCTGCGCGATTCAGTTCCCGTACCAGTTCGTGCATGCGGGCTTCTGTCGTCATTCGTCATCCTCCAGCTTGACAATGGGCGCAATGGACAGGCTGAATTCCTTCACGCCGTAAGCAGTAAATTCAATTTTGATCCTGGCTTCGGCGCCGCTGCCGGTGGTTGCGACCACAACACCTTCGCCGAATTTCCTGTGCATGACCCGGTCTCCGGGCTTGAACAGCTTCTGCATGGCGCTCTGCTCCAACTCGCGGGCAATACTTGCGGAAAAGCCCTTATGGACGCCCGGAATATTCAGTGCCCGGCCCGCGGTCAGCAGCTGCGAGGGCTGGGTCGACCGGGTTGAACCGCGGACAGGGCGAACGATCTGAGGCGCGTTTCTGGAAGCACGTTCCCGCTTCTCAGCCCAATCATCCTGCAGCAACCGCTCCGGGATCTCCTCCAGGAAGCGGCTGGGGCCATTATGATTGATCTGGTTGTAGATGGTGCGCTGGGAAGCCCTGGAGAGGAACAGCCGTTTCCGGGCGCGGGTGATGCCGACATAGCACAGGCGGCGCTCTTCCTCCAGCTTGGCATCATCCTGCATGCTGCGTCCGGAGGGGAAGATGCCTTCCTCCATTCCGGTGATAAACACATTCTGGAACTCCAGCCCCTTGGAGGAGTGCAGCGTCATCAGCGTGACGTAGCCACGGCTGTCCTCAGCCTGATCAAGGTCAGTCACCAGAGACACATTTTCCAGGTAATCCTCCAGGGTGGCGTTTTCACTCTGCTTACAGAATTCCTCCACCGCGCCGATGAATTCATCAATGTTTTCCACCCGGCTGCGAGCATCGTCCGTATCCTCATGGGCATATTGCTCCCTGAGGCCGGTCTGTTCCACCAGGAAGGGAATAAATTCGCTCAGCGGCATGGTTTCCTTCATGGCTGTCAGCATGGTCATCAGCGTGAAGAAGTCCGTCACACACTTACGAGGACGGCTGGATAAGGACTCCGGCAGCTCAGACAACACGGAGAAGATCGGCACCTCACGCTGATGCGCGCATTCCGCCAGCTCATTGACGGTACTTTCGCCGATGGAACGCTTGGGTACATTGATGATGCGGCGCAGACTCAGGTCATCTGCCGGATTGGCGATCACGCGCATATAGGCAATGATGTCCCGGATCTCCCTGCGCTCATAGAACTTCTGTCCACCGAACACCTTATAGGGCACCGCGGCGCGGACCAGCATTTCTTCCAGAACACGGCTCTGACCGTTCGTACGATAGAGAACCGCCACATTGCCGTAGGGCTCGCCCACACGGTTCATCTGGCGGATGCGGTCAGCCACCCATGCCGCCTCTTCCCGCTCGTCCCCGGCGCAGAAGAGCTTGATCGGGTCTCCGGCATCCGCTTCCGTCCACAGGCGCTTTTCGGTACGTCCAACATTATTGGCGATCACCTGGTTGGCCGCGTCCAGAATATTGGCTGTGGAGCGATAGTTCTGTTCCAGCTTGATGACCGTTGCGTCCGGATAATCCTTCTGGAAATCCAGGATATTGCGGATATCCGCGCCACGCCAGCCGTAAATGCTCTGGTCATCATCGCCCACCACGCACAGGTTGCGGCTCTCGGCTGTCAGCAGCTTCACCAGCATATATTGCGCATAGTTGGTATCCTGATACTCGTCCACCATCACATAGCGGAAGCGTCTGCGATAGCTGTCCAGCACCGGCTGATGATCGCACAGCAGCTCCAGCGTCTTGACCAGCAGGTCATCAAAATCCAAAGCGTTCAGCGTCTTCAGTCGGGATTCATACTCGTTATAAACATCATGGATCATGGAGGCTCTGAAATCACGTTCGCTGTGCTGGAACCATTCGTCCGGGCTCATCAGCTTGTTTTTGGCATCACTGATCTTAGACTTGAGTTCCCTGGTTGTCAATGTCTTTTCGTCGATATTCAGGCGCTTCAGGATCTCCTTCAGTACCGCATTCTGATCGTCGTCATCATAAATCACAAAGGAACGGCTGTAACCGAGCTTTTCAATATCGCGGCGCAGGATACGGGCACAGGTGGAATGGAAGGTGGAGATCCACGCGTCCTCAGCCTGTTCATCTCCCACCAGCGCGGCTGTACGGTTCTTCATTTCCTTTGCGGCCTTGTTTGTAAAAGTAAGTGCCAGAATGCTCCAGGCCTTCACTCCATGGTCAATAAGATTCGCCACACGATAGGTCAGTGCGCGGGTCTTGCCGCTGCCGGCACCGGCCAGGATCAGCACCGGTCCCTCCAGAGTTTCCGCAGCCAACCGCTGTTCCTTATTGAGCATGCTCAGATCCATGTTTTTACCTCAATCTTTCTGTTGTTTCCCTGAGTTAATTTTCATCTGCCGGGCTGATCTCTTCCAGCACACGGTTGTATCCATCCGCACCATACGTCAAGGCACGGTTTACGCGGCTGATGGTGGCTGTGGAAGCCCCGGTCCGGCGTGCAATCTCCTGATAGGTGACCTTTTCCCGCAGGAGCGCAGCCACCTCCAGGCGCTGGGCCATGCTCTTCATCTCGGCAATGGTGCACAGATCCTCAAAAAAACGATAGGCTTCTTCCTCGGATTTCAATGAAACGATGGCATTCATCAGCAGGTCCATCTGTTCCGACTTGAGCTTGGATTCGTACATGCGTTTCAGCCTCCCATGCATGCGTTCGATACTCTGAAAAAACCCCAAAATAGTATACCACAATTCCGCCTAAATGACCAGTGGCAACATCATTCTTTCTGCAAAAGAATTACCTTTTTATGGTAATGACGGACACCCGAAAAAGCATTGACAAAACGGGGCAAAGTGTTACAATTACGAACGACCGAAGAGGCATTCTCCGGATCCAATGTATAGGAGGTTTTGCTATGCAGCTTCTTGTTCTCGTGCTGAACAAGCTGGAGGCGCTCGAACCGATTCTGGAAAAGATGCTGGAAAAGGGTATCGGCGGTGCAACCATCCTTGACTCCACCGGTATGATGCGCGTTCTGGATGGCGACGACAACGTAGACCTGCCCATGATGGGCCTGCTGCGTCATTTCTACAGTCCCGAAAGAAAGCGCTCCAAGACCATGTTTGCTGTCATCAAGGAAGAGCAGACGCAGGTACTGATCGACATCATCAATGAGGCCACGGGCGGATTGGATAAGCCCGATACCGGCATTGTGTTCTGCACTCCGATTTCTCGTATAGAAGGACTGGAAAAGAAGAAATGACCAATGTACTTCTCGCACTCTCCATTGCCATGGCAATGGGGCTTTTGCTGAGCCGTTTCATCAAGCTCATCAAGCTTCCCAATGTGACTGCTTACCTGATCGCCGGTCTGGTGGTGGGACCTTATGTTCTGGGTGCTCTTACTCCGGAAATGAATGACCAGCTGGCCATCATTTCCAATGTTGCCCTGGGCTTCATTGCCTATTCCATCGGTGCCGAGTTCAAGCTCAGCTATCTGAAGGAAATCGGCATCAAGCCGATCGTCATCACGATGTTTGAAGGCTGTACCGCTTCGTTGCTGGTGTTCCTGGTGCTGTACTTCCTGGGCCAGCCCATGCAGCTCTGCCTGGCGTTAGGTGCCATTGCCGCTGCCACCGCTCCCGCTGCCACGCTGATGGTCGTCCGTCAGTACAAGGCAAACGGACAGGTCACCAAGATGCTGCTGCCGGTCGTGGCCATGGACGACGCCCTGGGCCTGATGCTGTTTGCCATCATGATGGCTGTAGCCAACACGTTCGAATCCGGCGCTGCCCTGACGGTCCAGTCCCTGCTGCTGGAGCCCATGCTGGAGATCATCGAATCCCTGGGCCTGGGTGTGCTGATCGGTTTGGTGCTGGTGTTCGTCATCCCCTTCTTCCACAGCCGCGGCAACAAGCTGACCCTGAGCATCATGGCCGTGTTCTGTGCCGTAGGTCTCAGTGAGATCTGGGACCTGTCCAGCCTGCTGGTGTGCATGATGGTCGGTGCTACCATGGTGAATATGTGCCCCCAGAGCGATGCCATGCTGGAGCAGGTGGACCGTTTCACGCCTCCCCTGTTCCTGCTGTTCTTTGTGCTGAGCGGCGCGAACCTGAACCTGTCCGTGCTGCCCACCGTCGGTGTGGTCGGCATCGCCTACGTGCTGACGCGTGCTATTGGCAAATGCATCGGCGCTACCGTAGGTGCCATCACGCAGAAGTGCGACAAGAACATCATCAAGTATCTGGGCTTCACCCTGATCCCTCAGGCCGGTGTGGCCATCGGTATGGCGCGCATGTCCATGACGCAGCTGCCTGAATACGCTGCGATCATCAACGCGGTCGTGCTGTCCGGTACCCTGATCTACGAGCTGACCGGTCCCGTCATCACCAAGATCGCGCTGACCGGTGCCGGTGAGATCAAGGCTGCCCCCAAAGCGAAGAAGGCCTGATTTTCAACTGCTCCTGAACCGTGTGGCAAACGCCGCACGGTTTTTCTGTGAAATTGTTTCAAATTATTGGCAATCTGTTACAATTCATGATTTACTTTTGCCTTGAAATCAGGTAAAATAAAAATGGTTTTCTTTATGCAAGGGAGTTGGAGGCTAAAGAGATGGAAAAGATTCTCGGCATTCTGCCGGTCAGTGTGGGCGATCTGGCCAATTATATCGTTTATGCGGCCATCGCCATTGTAACCATTATCGGCGTTTTCAAATGTCTGTTGCCCTTGTGGACGACCACCCATGCGCTGCGCAGGGCCATCCGTCGCCTGCAGGATGATGCCGGCAACAACAGCGAGGTCCCTGTCTGGCAGGAAAAGCGCTTCATGGGACGCCGCCTGAAGGGCAGCTGGGTCCGCTTCCTGCAGAACGCGGAGCAGCTGGACCGCCGCGGCCTCCCCTGCAATGTGGAGGATTATATCAACGATGACACCGTGACTCACGGCCCGGGCAACGCACAGCTGGCAGAGCTGATCCCCAGCCTGCTGACTTCTTTGGGTATCCTGGGCACTTTCATGGGCATGACCTCCGGTTTGAGTGGTCTGGATCCCACCAGCACGGAATCCATGATGTCCGGTATCAAGACGCTGCTGGGCGGCATGCAGTTTGCCTTCGGCACCTCGGTGGCCGGTGTCAGCTGCTCTCTGATCTTCAACATGACCAACCGTATTGCCCAGGGCTCCAGCTATCGCGCGATCGATGATTTCGTGGAATCCTTTACTCAGCTGGCCATGCAGCGGCCTTTGGATAATGATGTGCAGCTGATCTGCCAGAATCAGGACCGCAATCATCTGCTCAATAATGTAACGGATACCCTGACCACCTCCATGTCCAGCTCCATTGAGAATGCCATCACTCATGCCATGAGTCCCATTGCCGCGTCTATGGATCAGTTCCTGGTGGGCGCCACCCGCGCGCAGGTGGACGGCGTTGGGCGCATCGTGAATAACTTCATCAACCGGATGAATGCTTCCATGGATGACCAGCTGCTGAGCTTTGGTCATACGCTGGCTGATCTGAATCAGCAACAGATCCTTTCCAATCAGCAGATGCAGATCTCCATGCAGAGCACACAGCAGTTCATGGCCAGTGTGCAGCAGCTGCATGGCATTTCCCAGGACCTGCTGGCACACTTTGAGCATTATATTTCCACGCTGACCGATGCCAGACAGAGGGATGGCCAGTTTGAAAGCAACGCTGCCGCGCTGCTGGATCAGCTGAAGCAGACTGCGGATCAGCAGATGACCACGCTTCAGCATATTCAGGCCGGACAGGAAAAGCTGGATACTTCCATGACCCAGTATGAGCAGGCGGATGCTGACAGCTGTCATGTGATCAGCAAGGCTTATGAAACCTTTGTGAAAGAAACTGTGGAAGAACTGAACAAAGCCGTTTCCGCCTTTGACTGCACGATCCGGACCACAGTCGGTTCCCTGGGCGCGCAATTGGATCGTCTCGAAGCTGCCGGTCAGACAACGGAGACCATCTCCTCTGTCAGTGAGCTGCAGCGTCTGCTTGCCGATATCCAGCGCACCCTTGAAGTCAGGCTTCCCAACGAAAAGAAGGAGGCGTGATCAGTGGCACGGCAGCGTGTACATAACCAGCGTGCCGGTCATGGCGGAGGCAATGGCGGCGCAAGCTGGATCAGCTATTCCGACATCATGGCCGCGCTGGTCCTCGTTTTTGTCCTGTTTCTGGTTTATAATCTTTATCAGTATAACACCGTTCTGGAGCAGAAGACACTGGAGTTGGAGACCCAGCAGCAGCTTCTGGATGAAAAGGAGGGTATCCTGATCATTCAGCAGACGGAGCTTGAAACCAAGACGGATGAACTGACCATAGCCCAGGAGGAATTAGCAAAGGCCCAAAGCGATCTGGAGCAGCAGACCATTATCCTCATTGGTCAGCAACAGGAGTTGGAGGAGGCAAAGGTCACCCTGGCCAGCAAGGAAACAGAGCTCGCTGCATTGCAGCTGCAGCTTACCACCAAGGAGACCGAACTGAAGAACGCCACGGCGCTGCTCGAAACCCAGCAGGCCGCCTTCCAGTCTCAGGCCTCCAAGATCGACAGCATCGTGGGCATGAGGACCGAGATCATCCAGGCTTTGAGCACTGCCTTGAGCAACAGCAGCATCCACGCAACGATCGACCCCTCCACCGGTGACGTGGTGCTGGAGTCCGCTGTTTTCTTTGAAACGGGCAAGTCTATCATCAAGGAAGAGGGGCAGGAGCTGCTGAATACCTTCCTGCCGCTTTACCTCAGCGTGTTGCTGGATCCGGAATACAGCGATTATTTGGGTGAGATCATCATTGAAGGCCATACAGACTCCACCGGCAGCTATATCACCAATCTGGAGCTTTCCCAGAACCGTGCCTTGACCGTGGCCAAGTATTGCCTTTCCATGCCGTCCCTGACCAAGGAACAGCGCACCCTGCTGCAGTCCATCCTGACCGCCAAGGGGCGTTCCTCATCCGACTTGATCTACAACGAGGATGGTACCGAGAACAAGGATGCTTCCCGCCGTGTTGAATTCAAGTTCAGCCTGAAGGATGCCGAGATGATCGACGAAATGCAGAAGATCCTGACGATGGATTCTCTCGAGACGACCGACACAGAAAACGGAACAGGATCGGGGGCGGAAGGATGAAACGCCTGTCCATTCTGATGCTCCTGGTCTTTGTCTTCTCGCTGATCGGTATGGTCTATGTGTACCTGACGGCAAATATCTCTGTCAAAGGTACCGGCATCCTCCTGACATAGGCTTCCACGCAGCCGGAGTACTTTGAATCGCTGTGCAAACAGATTGAGGATGACGCGGTCGTCGGTACCTCTTTTTCGAAGGTCGTTCCAGAAGACATCAACAGTTATCAGTTCTGTACCTTCCGTATACAGCTGAAGAACAACAGCCTGCTGAACGCGGAAATGGTGGAGCTCCAGGTAACGCCACGGGACGGTGATGTGCTGCAGATCGGCACACAGACCCCTCAGACGCTTCCTGCCGGAGAAACAGCCATTTTTGAAGTGACCATTCTGACAACGACCAGCACTTATACCGGTCATGAGCTGAACATCACCTACTATCTTTGGGGGCAGCCCTTTACGCTGCGTACCACCTGCAACAGCAACTGAATCTTTCCCGGGGCTTTTTGCCGGGAGTGGTAAGAAGCCCCGGCTTTTTTGATTGTGCGTTGACAATCGCGAGGAAAAGCTGTATATTTATGGTAGTTTCCTGTCGTTTCCTACAAGCTTTTGAAAGGAGTGACATTCCAATGAACAAGGTTCAGATTTATGCCTTTGCCGATGAAGCAGGCACCGCGTTCTCCACGCAAATCGCGGCCATGCAGCGCAATCAGCTGCAGGGCATCGAAGTCCGTGGTATCGATAAGCTGAACGTATCCGATTTAACGGCAGCCCAGGCCAAGGAGATCCGCAAGCAGTTGGATGATGCCGGACTGAAGGTGTGGTCCATCGGCTCCCCCATCGGTAAGATCGATATCGCAAAGGATGATTTCAACGCGCATATGGATAAGCTGCGCAATACCATTGACGTGGCCCGCATCATGGGTGCGGAAAATATCCGTATGTTCTCCTTCTTTATTCCCAAGGGAGATGATCCCATACAGTATCGCCAGTCCGTGCTGGACAAGCTGCACACCATGGTGGAAGCTGCTGAAGGCTCCGGCGTGGATCTTTGCCACGAAAACGAAAAGGGTATCTACGGTGATGTGGCCAGCCGCTGCCTGGACGTGCTGACCGAGGTGCCTGAGCTGACGGGCATCTTTGACCCGGCCAACTTCGTACAGTGTGGCCAGGAAACCATGGAAGCCTGGACCATGCTGCATTCCCATATCAAATACATGCATATCAAGGATGCTTTGGCGGACGGCCATGTGGTGCCTGCCGGAGCAGGTCTGGGGCATGTGCCGGAGATCCTGAAGCAGTTTGTTGCTCAGGGCGGCAGCGCGGTAACCTTGGAGCCTCATCTGTTTGATTTCAGTGGCCTGAGCAAGCTGGAGCGGGAGGGCGAGAAGTCCGTTGTGGGGTCTTATCATTATGAGACTCCGGATGCTGCCTTTGATGCCGCAGCCAATGCTCTCAAGGCCATCCTGAATACGCTGTGACCTGATTATTTGAAAAGGAGAATGATTCCCCATGGACAAGAAGATCAAGCTTGGTATCATCGGTATCGGTAATATGGGCACCGGCCATGCGAACAACGTGGTCAAGGGTGAAGTGCCGGATTTTGAGCTGGTGGCTGTGGCCGATATCAACCCCGACCGTATCGCCTGGGGCAAGGAAAACCTTTCCGACAAGATCACCTATTTTGATGACGCCATCAAGATGCTGGACTCCGGTCTGGTGGAAGCCGTCATCGTGGCTGTCCCCCATTATTTCCATACCCAGTATGCCATTGAGTGCATGAAGCGCGGCATCCATGTGATGGTGGAAAAGCCCGCCGGTGTATACACCAAGCAGGTGCGCGAAATGAACGCTGTGGCCGCGGAGCATCCCGAAGTCAAGTTCGGCATGATGTTCAATCAGCGTACCAACCATGTATACCGCAAGATGCGTGAGCTGGTGCAGAGCGGCAAGTATGGCCAGATCCGTCGTACCAACTGGCTCATCACCAACTGGTATCGCCCTCAGGCTTATTACGATTCCGGTGACTGGCGCGCTACCTGGTCCGGTGAAGGCGGCGGCGTACTGCTGAACCAGTGCCCCCATCAGCTGGACCTGTGGCAGTGGATCTGCGGCATGCCCGTGGCGGTTTCCACGCAGATGAAGTTCGGCAAGTGGCATGATATCGAAGTGGAAGATGACGTGACCACCTATGTGGAATATCCCAACGGTGCGACTGGAGTGTTCATCACCACCACCGGCGACGGCTATGGCACCAACCGCTTCGAGGTGCAGCTGGACGGCGCCAAGATCGTTGTGGACGACGGTGAGCTGTCTTTATATGAATTCGATATGCCCGAACCTGAATTCAGCAAGACCAACAAGATTCCCTTCGGCCATGTAAACGCCACCAAGGTACCTGTGGAGACCGACGGTGAGAATCCCCAGCATATCGGTGTGCTGAAGGCCTGGGGCGGCGCGATCCTGCGCGGCACCCCCATGATTGCCCGCGGCGAAGAAGGCATCAACGGGCTGACCCTGTCCAACGCCATGCATCTGTCCGCCTTCACCGGCAAGAAGGTCGAGATCCCCTTCGATGAAGACCTGTATTATGAAGAGCTGATGAAGCGCGTGGCAACCTCCCGCCGCAAGGTGGGCGTGAAGGCAGTATTTGCGGACACCCGCGACACCTATTCCGGCGCCGCCAGCAAGAACAAGAAGTAAGAGACATCGGAGGTTCGACCTATGTCTATGATTCGTGCCGCTGTCATTGGCATCGGCAATATGGGAACGGCTCACGCCAACACGCTGTACCAGGGCAAAGTGAACGGGATGCAATTGGCCGCCGTTTGTGACAGCAACGCCAAGCGTCTGGGGGAGTGCGAAACGCTCTTCCCCGGTGTGGCACGGTTCGCTTCCGCGGAGGAACTGGCTTCCTCTGGAGTGGCTGACGCGGTGATCGTGGCGGTTCCCCACCCCATGCATGCGAAGATCGGCATGCTTTGCCTGCAGCATGGACTGCATACGCTGGTGGAGAAGCCCATTGATGTCAGCCTTTCTCAGGCGCAGAAGCTGTGCGAAACAGCAAAGGCCAGTGGTAAGATCTTTGCGCTGATGCTGAACCAGCGTACCAATCCTCTGTTCCGTAAGGCACGGGAAATCGTCCATGGCGGAGAGTTGGGTGAACTGAAGCGCAGTGTATGGATCATCACCAATTGGTATCGCACCCAGCACTACTACGATTCCGGCGACTGGCGTGCTACCTGGGCCGGTGAAGGCGGCGGTGTGCTGCTGAACCAGGCGCCCCATAATCTGGACCTGTGGCAGTGGATCTGTGGCATGCCGGTTTCAGTGACCGCTTTTTGCGATATTGCCAAATACCATCACATTGAAGTGGAGGACGATGCCACCATCCTGACCCGTTATGCCAACGGTGCCACGGGTTGCTTCATCACCACCACCGGCGAGTTCCCGGGTACCAACCGCCTGGAGATCTCCGGTACCAAGGGCAAGCTGGTGCTGGAAGATGGCAAGATCAAGTGGTGGAAGCTGAAGATCCCCGAGGATGTGGTCCGTTTCGAGTCGGACGTGAACTTTGCCAAGATCGATATGGACTATGAGGAGCTGGTCCCGGAAGGCATTGAGACCGCGCATCTGGGCGTGCTGCAGAATTATGCGGACGCCATCAACACCGGCGCGGAGCTGCTTTCTCCCGGCTATGACGGCGTCTATGAGCTGACCATCTCCAATGCCGCCTATCTGTCTTCCTGGCAAGGGAATATTCCTGTTGCATTGCCTCTGGATACCGCACTCTTTGATCGGCTGCTGAAGGAACACGCCGATGCTTCCGCTTATGTGCCCGGCGAGCTTTCCCATAAGGCTGCCGACGGCAAATACAGCGAGCGTTGGCAGGTTCGCTGGTAAATACCCGTTCAATTCCTACCGCTCTCCGGGAATGGAGGGCGGTATTTTCTTGGTTTTATCTGTCATCCTGCCGTTTCCTGTGGTATAATGAACAGGATTTTCAAAGTGATCGGAGGCAAGTCCAATGACGGAGCTTCATTCTGCCAATACAGAATCATCCATCATCCTTTGGTGGGAGCCGATAGATGCGGCAGCGCATACTTATGCGGTTTTATTGAACGTCGTTGGCACGATCCGGACCAACGTAACGCATGCCACATTCAACAATCTGCAGCCGGATACCGATTATGCGGTAGTTCTGCTTTGTGATAACAACACGCTTGCAAATGTTACGGTTCGCACGGGTGCAATCCGCACCAGGATCACGGTAACGGATGCTCCTTATCGTGCGGTCGGAGACGGTGTTGCATTGAACACGCAGGCGCTGCAGCAGGCGATCGATGCCTGCCCTGAAGGCGGCGAGGTGTATGTGCCCGCAGGGATCTATCTGACCGGTGCTTTGCGGCTGCACAGCCATATGCGGCTTCATCTGGCAAAGGATGCTGTGCTGCAGGGCACGGACCGTCCCGCTGATTATTTGCCCAAGATCCATAGCCGCTTTGAAGGCATTGAGCAGGAATGCTATCAGAGCTTGCTGAATCTGGGCACGTTGGATCACGCAAGCGGTCCCAATTGCTGCGATATACTGATCGACGGTGAGGGCACGATCTGCGGCGGTGGGCAGAAGCTGGCTCTGGCCATTATAGAAGATGAGCGTGTCCGGCTTCACGATTACCTTGTTGCCTTGGGGGACAAGATCAAGGAATGCGAGAACGACAACACCATTCCCGGGCGTGCCCGCGGACGGCTGATCAACATCAGCAATTGTGAGGATATCCGCATTTCCGGATTGACGCTGAAGGACGGCGCCAGCTGGAACGTGCACATGGTCTATTCCAGCGATATCGTTACCGACCATTGTGTTTTCCGCTCCGAAGGTGTATGGAACGGTGACGGCTGGGATCCAGACTCCAGTGAGGACTGCACGCTCTTTGCCTGTGAATTCCATACCGGAGATGATTCCGTAGCCATCAAGAGCGGCAAGAATCCCGAAGGCAACGTTATTGGCCGTCCCACTCGCCATATCCGCATCTTTGACTGCATCAGCCATTATGGCCTCGGCATTGCCATCGGCAGCGAAATGTCCGGCGGTGTGGACGATGTATGCATCTGGGACTGCGACATGGAGCATTCTCTGGACGGCGTTCAGATCAAGGGCACGAAAAAACGCGGAGGCTATGTCCGCGATGTGCATATCCTGAACTGTACCCTTCCCAGGTTCCTGGTCCGTGCGGTCCTGTATAATGATGACGGGATCGGAGCGAAGCATCCGCCGCTCTTTTCGGACATGACGCTTACCCATGTTCACTTTACCGGCTGGTCCCGGAATTACTGGGAGCCCGAGTTCCATGAACTGCCTGTGCTGGACCTTTCCGGCTTTGATGAGCCCGGGTATGAGGTGCGAGATGTACGGCTTGTTGGGTGTACTGCCGGTGAGCATGCCTAGGTACATCTGAAGCACTACAAGAATATCTCTGTGGATATAACATCCCGTTGATTCCGGAGGAGCTATGGAAAACTTCGTCTTTGCCCTGAATGCTACAATGCCGGTCTTCCTGATCATTCTGCTGGGGTGGTTCCTGAAGCGAGTTCAGCTGCTGAATGACGCCTTCTGCAAGGTAGCCAATCAGTATGTGTTCAAGGTTGCGCTGCCGGTCAGCCTGTTTCTGTCCATCGCAACCATGGACTTTGCCTCAGATTTCAACGCAGGATTTTGCCTGTTCTGCTTTGGTGCGACGGTGATCATGTTTCTTGGAGTGTGGGCTATTTCCTGGCGCGTATTGAAGAACAAAACCTATATCGGCGCCTTTGCGCAGGCTTCTGTCCGCTCCAGCGCTGCGATCCTCGGCATCGCCTTCGCCACGAATATCTACGGCAGCTCCGGCATGGTCCCGATGATGATCATGGCCGCTGTCCCCTTCTTCAATGTCTTCGCGGTGCTGATCCTGACCTTTTCCCCAACAGCCGACACAGCATCCGCTGCCCCGGAGAATGGTGCCGCTCTGGTCCGTAAAGCCGTGATCAACGTGCTGAAGAACCCGATCATCATCGGTATCCTGCTGGGCTTACCCTTTTCCTTCTTCAGCATTCCGCTGCCGACCATGCTTCATTCCGCGCTGAACTCCATCGGCGGCACAGCCTCTCCGGTCGCACTGCTTGTGGTGGGGGCGTCCTTCTCCGGCGGTGAAGCCATGACCCGCTGGAAGCCCGCTGCCTGGGCCAGCACGATCAAGCTGGTCCTTCTGCCCCTGGTTTTTCTGCCGCTGGCTGTATTGTGCGGCTTCCGTCAAAGCGAGCTGGTCGCGATCCTGATCATGGTCGGCTCCCCCACCACCGTGGCCGCCTATGTGATGGCTCGCAGCATGCATCAGGACGGTGTGCTGACCAGCAATACCATTGTGCTGACAACGCTCTTTTCCTCGGTCACGATCACGCTGTGGCTCTTCCTGCTTCGTACGTTTGCATTGATTTGAAAGGATAGATCCCATGAAACTGCAAATGGTTCTCTTTGATCTGGATGGCACACTGCTTCCCATGGACAATGAAGCATTCACCAAAGCTTATTTCAAGCTGCTCGCCGGCAAGCTGCTGCCGCTTGGATATGAGCCGAAGCAGCTGGTGGATGCCATCTGGACCGGTACCGCGGCCATGGTGCGCAACGATGGCTCGGCCACCAACGAGGAAGCCTTCTGGCGCACGTTCTCCGGCATCTATGGCGAAAAAGCGCTTCAGGATAAGCCCGTTTTTGATGGCTTTTACCGCAACGAGTTTCAGTCTGCCCAGGCAATCTGCGGCTGCAATCCTGCAGCGGCTGATACCATACTTCAGATCAAAGCGCTTGGCCTGAGGACGGCTCTTGCCACCAACCCGATCTTCCCGGAAATCGCCACGCAAAGCCGTATCCGCTGGGCCGGCTTGAACGCAGAGGACTTCGAGCTGGTAACGACCTACGAAAACTCCTGTCACTGTAAGCCCAATCCGGCATATTATCTTGATGTTGCCAGCGCGCTGGGCATTGATCCATAGGCTTGCCTGATGGTCGGCAATGATGCGGTGGAGGACCTGGCAGCCGCCAAGACAGGCATGCAGGTCTTTCTGCTGACCGATTGCCTGATCAACAAGACCAATGTGGATCTCAATACTTGTCCCCACGGCAGCTTTGACAGCCTGATAACCTTTATTCCGCAACAGCTGTAACCCGATTAATTTTGAGAACCCTGAAGGAGGTAACGTTCAGTGCCTCCTTTTTATCTTGCACAGTAATGGTGCTGTTATCTGCCGTTATACAAAGATCAGGCGTATTGCGGATTTGCAGCGCGGTTGCCTGATGCTCAGGGTCCATAAATCTGAAATCGTTCAGGCAAACTTCGTCTGCCCGGGTTTCCCAGGCAATAGCAGGATTGTTGCCGGCTGTTCGTCTGCAAGCCATGTGGTCAATGGACACACCACGGATCATGCCGACGCCGGCAGGTTGTTCATCTTCGCGAAAGAGCGGCGTTCTGCAGTAGCGGGCACCGTCCGCATTGATGGCATAGCAGCGGAAACCCGCATGCACATTACGGAAGCGGATGCGTTCAATGGGATGGTCCACGCTCAGCAGCCGGATGATGGTGTGGCAATCCTATGCATAAAGATCGTCGAAGTCGATTTCGGTGATTGGACCACGAACCATGCCGATATTCTCCACCCGCTCCATAGAGTCATCCGCATTCAGTGCGATCAGGTCGTCATTGGTTTGCCCCTTGGATAGAGCGCGAATGTTGCTGACTTTTCCATGACTGCAATACCCGTTGAAGTGTAGCCCGTCCTGATTCTTGCCAAGCTGATCACTGACAAAGGCGATGTTTTCGATCGTGAAGTCCTCGATTCTCGCCATGCGAATATTGTAGGTTTCAGAATTTGCAATCACGAAGTTCCGCAAGTTCAGTCCTTTTACGCCAAAGAAATTGAGCACCACGCCGGAATACCCGGACAGATCAAAGATATCGCCTTTCTGATTGAAGGGACAGGTATTCACGCCATCCCATATGCCGCCCTCAATGGTTATGTCGTGGTCACCGCCCACACGGTGGTTCTGGTTGGTCAGCAGGTATTCATGGGCCCGGAGCCTGCGTTCCGGAAGAAGAAAGAAATGTGCCTGCGGGTGCGCTATGAGTGTAGTCCCGGAGGGAACCAACAAGGTGGAGCCGACGCGGTACTCCCCTTGCGGAATTTCCACATGACCGCCTTGGGACAGAAGCTCATTCAGGAATGGTGCCGCATCCTTCTGCAATGCATTGATATCAGAGAAATCCATTATCCTTCTCCTCCCTCGTTTATGGTAGGTATTATACCTGATTTTGCACATTCCCGCAAGTTAATTCCACAAAAATCATAAATGTTCGTGTTTTAACCCATTTTCTTGAAAATTTATAGAAAAATGTTCGTGAATCTATTCACATTCAAACGAAAATGTGCTAAAATGCGCATGGTTTTCTGAATGCATCAACGGGGGTTGAAGATTTTGAGCGGTTTTTTCGGAGTTGCAGGTAAATCTACATGTACTTTCGATCTTTTCTTCGGCACGGACTATCATTCCCATTTGGGTACCCGCCGTGCAGGTATGGCCGTATTCGGTGAAGACGGTTTCCAAAAGGCGATACATAATATTGAAAACACGCAGTTCCGTACCAAGTTTGAAAAGGAACTCAAGAATCTCAAGGGCAATTATGGTATCGGCTGCATTTCCGACTTTGAAGCACAGCCGATCCTCGTTCGTTCCCATCACGGCACGTTCGCCATTTCTACGGTCAGTAAGATCAACAACGCCAATGAGATCGTGGATGAGATCGTAGCCAAGGGCACTCATTTCTTCGAGATGAGCAACGGTGAGATCAACGCGACCGAACTGGTAGCGGCCTTGATCAACCAAAAGGACAATTTCATTGAGGGCATTCAGTACGCGCTGGAGCGCGTGGATGGCTCTCTGTCCATGCTTGTCCTTACGGACAAGGGTATTTACGCCGCCCGTGACAAGATGGGCCGTACGCCGATCGTGCTTGGCAAAAAGGAAGATGCCCGATGCGCAAGCTTTGAGAGCTTCGCCTTCCTGAATCTGGGCTATCAGACGGAACGCGAGCTTGGTCCCGGCGAGGTCGTGGTGTTTGACGAGGAAAAGTGCCATACGCTGGTCGCTCCCGGCAAGAAGATGAAGATCTGCACCTTCCTCTGGATCTACTATGGCTATCCCACCGCGGTCTATGAAGGTGTCAACGTGGAGGAAATGCGTTACCGCTGCGGACAGCTTTTGGCCCGCCGTGATAACGTAGAGGTCGACGTGGTGGCCGGTGTTCCGGACTCCGGCACGGCGCACGCTGTCGGCTATGCCAATGAGAGTGGTGTCCCCTTCTCCCGACCCTTTATCAAGTATACTCCTACCTGGCCCCGCTCCTTCATGCCTACCATCCAGGAGAAGCGGAACCTGATCGCGCATATGAAGCTGCTGCCGATCCATGAGCTGATCAAGGACAAGCGTCTCCTGCTGATCGATGATTCCATTGTGCGCGGTACCCAGCTGCGGGAGACCACCGAATTCCTGTATGAGAGCGGCGCCAAGGAAGTGCATATCCGTCCCGCGTGTCCTCCGCTGCTGTTCGGCTGCAAGTACCTGAACTTCTCCCGTTCCACTTCGGAAATGGAGCTGATCGCCCGCGTGGTGATCAATGAACTGGAGGGCGGCAATGTTTCCCGGTAGACGCTGGAGGAGTATGCAGATCCGGACTCTGAGAAATACGCAGCCATGGTGGAAGGCATCCGCAAGAAGCTGAACTTTACCTCCCTGCGGTATCATCGTCTGGATGATATGCTGGAGGCTGTCGGCATTGACCCGGATCATCTTTGCACCTATTGCTGGAACGGCAAAGAATGATCCTTACCGTTATCAAGCGGCACATGTGGTGCCGCTTTTTTCTGTATAGAAAAGGAGGAAGGTTGCCCTTCCTCCTGATGGAACCTCTGGGGTATTATTCGTACAGGATGTTGACGTTGCTCCAATCGGTGCCGGGGTTGCCTTCGGGAGCGTCGGCAGAGATGGCCACATCGCCGGCCAGCACAGCAGCAAACAGCTCTTCGTACTCGGCCACGGTGTAGTTCTCTAGAGCCCAGGTATCGGTGGGCAGGCCCACAGCGTCATTCTCAACGCCCAGGGACACGCTGGAAGCACCGATCTCATCCCAAGTGCCGTCGAACACCTTGGTCACAGCCCACTCGGTAGCGGCGGTGATGCCCTTCAGAGCGGAGATAATCACGGTGTCAGACTCATAGGACTGGTCCACGTCCACGCCGCACACATAGGCGTCGTTAGCGGAAGCAGCAGCGGTGATGGAGCTGAAGATGGAGCCGCCGCAGGAGAACACGATCTCAGTGCCGGTCTCATACCAGCCGGAAATCAGAGTCTGCAGTTCGGGAGAAGCGGAGAAGCTGGCGCCATAAGCCCAGGTGTAACGCATATCGACGGTCACGCCCAGCTTGGCAGCAGCGTCATTGGCGCCCTGGATGAAGCCGTAGCCATAACGCATGCAAGCGGGGTTGGTGCCGCCGCCGCCGCCGGAGAAGCCCAGCTTGGTGAAGCCCTCAGCAACGATGGCATAACCGGCGAAGTAACCGGCCTGCTCTTCCTTGAAGGCAACGCCGGCCACGTTAGCCAGCACGTTGCCGGCATCATCGGTCAGAGGATAGCCGTCGATGAACACGAACATCACGTCCGGATACTCGGCAGCGGTCTTGGCCATAGCGGTGGCCTGCATGAAACCGGGAGCAACGATGACCTTGGCACCGGCTTCGCAAGCGGCCTTCATGGCATCATAACGGTCGTCATCAGTGGCCTGATCGCCGTTGGCGGGCTGATAGTACTTATAGGACAGACCATTGGCAGCGGCATAATTCTTCACGCCGTTCCAGGTGCCTTCGTTGAAGGACTTATCCTTCAGCTGGCCAACGTCAGTCACCATGGCGACGACGTAGGTGCCATCCTCAGAGGTCATGGTATCCGGAACTTCGTCGGTAGACTCGGCGAAGGCAGAAACCATGGTCAGCATCATGGCAAGAGCCAGAACCAAAGCCAGAAGCTTTTTCATGGGAAATCCCTCCTTTGTCATTGCACATTCCGTGCTTTCAATATTATAGCAGAGGAAACAGCTTTTTCAAAGCATTTTTCGGATTTTCTCTGGGGAAAATCAATTATTCAAGGGTAAATTCCGCGGTCCCGGCCAGTGCTCCGTCAATATAAAAGGCAAATGTGTAGGTTCCAGCCGCGGCTGTACCTTCCGTATACTTCAAATAATCGGAGAACAGCTCTGTCAGGTTCCAATGCCACTGGTCCACAGGCATGTATTCCGGGGCAAAGGTAAACGAACCGTAATCCCAGAAGCACAGGCCATCAGGTGTTGTCATCGCGGCCACCAGCAGGCAGCCGGAAATCTCCTCCTCCACCTGATACAGGGAGGAGGACATCATGTACAGGGAATGTTCGCCGTCCAACAGTTTTTCCCGGGTAATTGCTTCCTCCGGCAGGAGGTCTGTATCGGAATATTCATTGGTCGTTGGCAGCAGCGTTATGAATGTACCGCCATCCTGATAGTCATAGAGCGTATAATCCTGCGCTTCAGGAACAGCGACCAGCAGATCAGGAAGGTCGGACATAAAGTCTGGCGTTTGGTCAACTGTCGTCACATAAATCAGCATGTTCCGTCCGGGTACCACGGGAATGCTGCAATGATCAGCACCGGCATCCACCGTGAAAACCGAGTAATATGGATTCTCATAATCAATGAAATAAACCCGGTGCTCCACGTCCCGCTCATTCAACCCTGACAGATCAACAGTCAGCCATCCATCCTCCAGACTGTAGGTCACTGTAGGAACTGCAATTTCCGGTGCTCCGGCCTGTACCCCCATTGTGAAGCGTGTTTCATCCGTCAGGAAATCATAAATGGACACAGCCGTCAGTGCCACATATCGGGATTTTCCCTCACCTTGGGCAGCCATCACCATGCCGGTCATTTTCCCGTCACTGCCGCAAAGGATCGCACCCAAGCTCACTGCCTCATCAGCCCGGAAGGAAACCGCTTCTGCCTCCGAATAGCAGGATTGCGCAAGTTCCAGCAACGGGACCGTCTCAAGCGTTCCCCCTGCATCATATTGCAGCAGTCCGACGTTTGCGCCGTCCGAAAGGGTGAGCGGCGTGGTGGTCTCATCAATATGGAGCACGATCAGCCCGCAGTCCTTTGCGTCGCGAATGGCAGAGACCACCGGGTAGCTGCCTTCCTCATTCACAGCATAAAGCTGATCCAGGGAGGCGAAACAATCCACGGTCAGCAGGTCTCCATACTCAGTGATTGCAGCCGCCATACACAGCGTGGACTCCCCGTCCTCCCCAGCCTGAACGATTCTGTATGCAGAAGCTGTATCCTCTCCAAGGGCCGTCCCAAGGCAAAGAAGGCTCATCATACTCAGAAAGACACATAACAGAACAATACGCTTACGCATAGGTCACCTCATTCTTTCAGCATCAGCCAGTGAATGGCTTTGGACAGCCGCTCCGGCACCTGCTGGAAATGATTTCCGGGATTCAGTTCAAAGGTGCTTTGAATACCAAGCAGTGCCGTCTTTTCTGCAATTCTGCGAGACGCGTCTTCCACGCAAGCCATTCGACCATTGCGGGTACGTTTTTCCTTATCTCCTACCGAGAAATAAGCACGTTCAACCTTCAGCCGGGAAGCATGCTCCGCAAACCAGTCCTCGAAGCCATCATACCACAGGCTGCCGCTGACGCTGGCCACGAAGCGAAATCGATCACACTGCATCGCTGCCCAAAGGGCAAACAGCCCTGCCAGAGAATAGCCGCAGATCCCCCAAGGAAGCGAGCAGCTACCATACACAGAGGTTGCCTCCTGCTGAATGGACGGGATGCACGCATCAAGCAGTTGCCGCAGAAAAGCATCGGCACCGCCGCCAAAGTCTTCTTTACCGAAAACCGCGGGCGCAGGCCAGGGTGACAGGTCCAGATTCCAATCCCTGCAGGAAACACATACCACAGCACACGGTAAATCGACAAGCAGGGAAGCCACTTGCGCAGCTTCCCCGTGGTCGCCGATCAATATCATAATGCATTCGGCATGTTCAGATCGATGGATCCATTCAAATTGCTCAGCCATTGTTTTCACGGGTGTAGTTCAGCAGGCCGCCCGCTAGGATCATTCCGCGCTGACGGTCAGTCAGAGGCAGGAGCATGGTGTACTCCTCCCCGGTCGTCTTGTTGGTCAGCGTCAGCTTTTCGGCACCGGCTTCCACCGCGGCACGAACACCCTTCAGCTCCAGGCTATCTCCCTGATGGATGCGGTCATAATCCTGCTCCATCTCGAAGACCAGCGGCAGGATGCCATTGTTGATGAGGTTGTCCCGATGGATACGGGCAAAACTCTTGGCGCACACCGCGCGGATGCCCAGATACAGCGGAACCAGCGCCGCATGCTCGCGGCTGGAGCCCTGGCCGTAGTTCTGACCGGCCACCAGCATGCCGCCTTTGGCCGCCTTGGCACGGGCCGGGAAGGTTTCATCCACGGGGGTCAGGCAGTAGTCGCTCAGATAAGGCACGTTGCTGCGATAAGGCAGCAGCTTGGCATTGCTGGGCATGATGTGGTCGGTGGTGATGTTGTCCTCCATCTTCAGCAGTACATCCCCACTGACATCGGCAGCCAGCGCTTTGCCCATGGGGAAAGGCTGGATGTTGGGACCGCGAACCACCTGTACCGTATCCTCCTTGCCGGGCTCTACAGGAGGAATGATCATATTGTCACTGACCTCAAACTGCTCCGGCTGCGGGATCTCCAGATCGATATCCAGGCAGCGGGGATCCGTCAGCACACCGGTCAGTGCGGAAATGGCAGCCGTCTCGCAGGAGGTCAGATAAATGGACGCGGATTTGGTTCCGCTGCGGGCATAGAAGTTGCGGTTGTTGGTACGGATAGAGATCGCGTTGGTCTTGGGGCTCTGGCCCATACCGATGCAGGGGCCGCAGGCGGATTCCAGGATACGAGCACCGGCGGCGATCATCTCCGCCAGCGCACCGTTCCGTGCCAGCATGGTCAGCACCTGCTTGCTGCCGGGGCCGATGACCAGACTCACATCGGGATGCACGGTCTTGCCGGAAAGGATCTTTGCCACGCGCATCATGTCCTGATAGCTGGAGTTGGTGCAGCTGCCGATGAATACCTGGTCCACCTTGATGGGGCCGACATTCTCCACGGTATCCACCTGGTCAGGCATATGGGGCTTGGCAACCAGCGGCACCAGCGTGTTCAGATCGATATCGACGATCTCATCATATTCCGCATCTGCATCCGCTGACAGCGGAATATAATCCTCCTCGCGCTGCTGGGCCTTCAGGAAGGCATGCGTCACTTCATCGGAGGGGAACACGGAGGTGGTCGCACCAAGCTCCGCGCCCATATTGGCAATGGTGGCGCGCTCAGGCACAGTCAGCGTCTTCACACCTTCACCGATGTACTCCATCACCTTGCCCACGCCGCCCTTGACAGTGAGCCGGCGCAGGACCTCCAGGATGATATCCTTGGCAGTGACCGCATAGGGCAGCTTGCCGGTCAGCCGGATGCCCACCACCTTGGGGCAGGTCATGTAATAGGCACCGCCGCCCATGGCCACAGCCACATCCAGGCCGCCGGCGCCGATGGCCAGCATACCGATGCCGCCGCCGGTCGGCGTATGGCTGTCAGAACCCAGCAGGGTCCAGCCTGGTTTGCCGATGCGCTCCACATTCACCTGATGGCAAATGCCATTGCCGGGCTTGGAGCACCAGATGCCATGCTTTTTGGTCACGGACTGGATATACTGATGGTCATCCGCGTTTTCAAAGCCGGTCTGCAGCGTATTATGGTCGATATAGGCGATGGACTTCTTGGTCTTCACGCGATCCACGCCCATGGCTTCAAATTGCAGATAGGCCATGGTACCCGTGGAATCCTGGGTAAGGGTCTGATCGATACGGATCGAGATCTCCGTGCCGGGCACCAGCTCACCGGAAACCAGATGAGCCGCCAGCAGCTTTTGCGTAAGATTCATGGTTTGTTTTCCTCCAATAGTTGACAATGATCAATCCTGATTGATTTCGTCCAGCAGTGCCACCAGATTTTCCCTGCTCAGGCCGCCGCCGAAGCTCAACAGCCCGCGCAGAGGCATGTAAGCAATTATGGCGGTATTCATTTCACTGGTAATGACCTCGGATGCGGCAGAGCCTTCCTCTTCCGCTCCAAAGGCTTTCCTGATGCCGTCCATCAAGGGCTGCATCTTGCTGACAGCCTTTTCATCCTTCAGCAGATCCAGGAAGATGCTGTCCAGGGTGTAATGTGTGGGAATGCGTACCGTGCTTGTAACCTTCACGGTTTCCGCCAGCACGATATCGCGGCAGCTGCGGCCGATCTCAATACGGAAGTCGCCCGTCTCCACATGCCAGTCATTCAGCTGGGTATTCCAGTAGGCAAAGGCCCGCTTGCCCAGGGTGAAGGTCACGGTTTTGGTCTCGCCGGGCTGCAGCTCGATCTTTGCGAACTCCTTCAGCTCACGCACAGGACGGAACACGGTGCTTTCCACGTCACCCACATACAGCTGCACGACTTCCTTGCCGGCAACCGCGCCAGTGTTGGTCACATCCACCTGAACGGTAAGCGTGTCCGTGTCCTGGATGCTGTCGGAGCTCAGTTTCAAATTGCTGTACGAGAAGGTCGTGTAGGACAGGCCGTATCCGAAGGGGAACAGCACATCCATCTTCTTGCGGTCATAATAGCGATAGCCGACAAACACACCCTCGTTGTAGATAGCGGTATTGCCTTCCCCGCCGTAGGTCAGATACGAGGGATTATCCTCCAGCTTCAGCGGGAAGCTTTCGGGCAGACGGCCGCTGGGATTGACCTTGCCGTACAGCACGTCGCAGGTTGCGCCGCCAACAGCCTGACCGCCGAGGTAAGCTTCGATGACAGCTTTGGCCGAACCGATCCAGGGCATCTCCACAGGAGAGCCGTTGTACAGCACGACCGCCGTATTGGGATTCACCTGAGCTACCTTTTCGATCAGCTCCACCTGGCAGTCAGGCATCCGCATATGTTTGCGGTCATAGCCTTCGCTCTCGAAGGAGTCCGGCAGACCGGCCACGATGACCACCTTTTCAGCGGCCGCGGCCTTGGTCAGCGCTTCCTGAAGCAGAGCTTCATCTGTCTCATCCTTGGCCGTCTGATAGCCCTGCGCATAGGTAACATTGGGATTCTCCCGCAGTTCATCCATCAGGCTGGTCACCTTGAAGGAATTGATATGGCTGCTGCCGCCGCCCTGGTAACGGGGCTTCCGGGCAAACAGACCGATGACCGCGACCTTGTCGGACTCCTTCAAAGGCAGGAGGTTATCCTCATTCTTCAGCAGGACCATGCAGCCGGCAGCAGCTTTGCGGGCCAGCTCATGCTGGGCTTCCATATCCCAGACAGTCTCCGGCCTGGCCTTTTCCAGGTACCGCTGATTGATGGTCAGGATGCGTTCCACCGCCTGATCGACCACAGCCTCGTCCAGCTCGCCGGCACGGACAGCTTCCACAATGCGGCGATCGTTCACACCGCCGGAGCCAGGCATTTCCAGATCCAGACCGGCAGCGACGCCCTTCACGCGATCACTGACAGCGCCCCAGTCGCTCATCACATAGCCCTGGAAGCCCCAGTCCTTGCGCAGCACCTTCGTCAGCAGCCACGGATTCTCGGAGGCGTAGGTACCATTCACCTTGTTGTAGGAGCACATTACCGTCCAGGGCTGCGCGCGCTTCACGGCCTGTTCAAACGGATACAGATAAATCTCACGCAGGGTACGTTCATCCACCACGCTATCGGAGGACATGCGACGATGCTCCTGGTTATTGGCCGCGAAGTGCTTGATGCTGGTGCCAACATTCCGGCTTTGAATGCCCTGGATCAGACTGACCGCCAGTTCACCCGCAAGATAGGGGTCCTCACTGAAATATTCGAAATTGCGCCCGCACAGCGGGGAACGCTTGATATTCACAGCAGGGCCGAGTACCACCGCCAGCTTTTCATGCTGGCAGCTGTCACCGATGTTCTCACCGACAAGCTTTACAGTTTCCCGGTCAAAGCTTGCAGCGGAGGCACTGGCAGCGGGAAAGCATACTGCCTTGATGCTTTCGTTGATGCCCAGGTTATCTACATGGTCATCTTGCTTGCGGAGGCCGTGAGGGCCATCACTGACCATCACAGAGGGGACACCCAGCCGTTCCACAGGTTTGGTATGCCAGAAATCCAGACCGGAGCACAGACCGGCCTTCTCCTCCAGCGTCATTTCAGAAACGAGCTTCCTGATATCCATGCCGCCATCCTCCTTGTCAGTCATTCACGCCTTCGATACGAAGGATCTCATTGAAACCGGTCACATTAAAGATATCCGCCACCATTTGATTCACATTGCGGATGACCATATTTCCCTGCTTGGCCATGGTCTTCTGAGCCCCGAGCAGTACACGAAGACCGGCGGACGAAATGTACTCCAATCCGCTGCAATCAAATACAAGGTTCCGGATACCGTTCAGGCTCATCTTGATCTCGGCATCCACCTGGGGCGCGGAAGTGGTATCCAGCCTTCCCTCCAGTGTCAGGATCAGTTCCGAGCCATTGGTCTTCTTATGTACAGTCATGGCAAACAACCTCATTTCGCTATAATGAGCAACCTTGAAAAGTATAACACACTTTTCCCTGATTGTGAATCGTATCTGCCTGGAAACAACAAAAAAACTCCCTCTGTTTTCACAGAGGGAGCAGGAATCAAAGGAATTACTTCTCGTCCTTGATCGCGGCCTGAGCAGCAGCCAGACGAGCGATCGGCACACGGAAGGGAGAGCAGGACACGTAGTCCAGACCGATCCGGTGGCAGAACTCCACGGAGGTCGGATCGCCGCCATGCTCGCCGCAGATGCCCACATGCAGCGCCGGATTCACGGGACGGCCCAACTTCAGGGTCATATCCATCAGCTTGCCAACGCCGGTCTGGTCCAGCTTCGCAAAGGGATCGTTCTCATAGATCTTGGCATCATAGTAGGCGCCCAGGAACTTGCCTGCGTCGTCACGGCTGAAGCCGAAGGTCATCTGAGTCAGGTCATTGGTGCCGAAGCAGAAGAAGTCAGCTTCCTTGGCCATCTCGTCAGCGGTCAGGCAGGCACGCGGGATTTCGATCATGGTGCCCACTTCGTACTCCAGCTTCACGCCGGCAGCAGCGATCTCCGCATTGGCGGTCTCAACCACAAAGTTCTTGACATACTTCAGTTCCTTGACCTCGCCGGTCAGGGGGATCATGATCTCGGGCTTCACATTCCAGTCGGGATGAGCGGCCTGAACCTTGATCGCGGCACGGATGACAGCCTTGGTCTGCATCACAGCGATTTCAGGATAGGTCACAGCCAGACGGCAGCCACGATGGCCCATCATGGGGTTGAACTCGTGCAGGCCCTGGATGATGGTCTTGATCTGCTCCACAGTCTTGCCCTGGGCAGCGGCCAGCTTCTCGATCTCGGCTTCTTCGGTGGGCACGAACTCATGCAGCGGAGGATCCAGGAAACGGATGCAAACGGGAGTGCCTTCCAGAGCCTCGTAGAGCTTCTCGAAGTCGTCCTGCTGATAGGGCAGGATCTTCTCCAGAGCAACCTCGCGCTCTTCCTTAGTGTCGGAGCAGATCATCTCACGGAAAGCAGCAATGCGCTCTTCGTCGAAGAACATATGCTCGGTACGGCACAGACCGATACCTTCAGCACCCAGCTCGCGGGCCTTCTTGGCGTCGCGGGGCGTATCGGCATTGGTGCGGACCTTCAGGCGACGATACTTGTCAGCCCAAGCCATGATGCGGCCGAACTCACCGGCGATGGTGGCGTCAACGGTCTTGATCACGCCATCATAGATCTTACCGGTGGTACCGTCGATGGAGATGAAGTCACCCTCATGGAAGGTCTTGCCGGCCAGAACAAACTTCTTGTTCTCCTCGTCCATGGCAATGTCGCCACAGCCGGCCACACAGCACTCGCCCATACCACGAGCCACAACAGCAGCGTGGGAGGTCATGCCGCCGCGCACGGTCAGGATGCCCTGAGCGGCCTTCATGCCGGTGATATCCTCAGGAGAGGTCTCCAGACGGACCAGGATGACCTTCTCGCCGCGCTCATGCCAGGCCACAGCGTCCTCAGCAGTGAAGACGATCTTGCCGCAGGCAGCGCCGGGAGAAGCACCCAGGCCCTTGCCGATCGCTTCGGCCTTCTTTAAGGCAGCGGCGTCGAACTGGGGATGCAGCAGGGTGTCCAGGTTACGAGGATCGATCATGGCAACGGCTTCCTTCTCGGAGCGCATGCCCTCGTCCACCAGATCGCAGGCGATCTTCAGAGCGGCCTGAGCGGTACGCTTGCCGTTGCGGCACTGCAGCATGTAGAGCTTGCCGTTCTCCACGGTGAACTCCATATCCTGCATATCACGGTAATGGTTCTCCAGCTTGCCGCAGACTTCCACGAAGTCCTTGTAAGCCTGGGGGAACTTCTCAGCCATCTGAGCGATGGGCATGGGGGTACGGACACCGGCCACCACGTCTTCGCCCTGAGCGTTGAACAGGAACTCGCCCATCAGCTTCTTCTCGCCGGTGGCGGGGTCACGGGTGAAAGCAACGCCGGTACCGGAGTTGTCATTCAGGTTGCCGAACACCATGGGCATCACGTTCACGGCAGTGCCCCAGCTGTAGGGGATGTCGTTGTCACGGCGATACACATTGGCGCGGGGGTTGTCCCAGGAACGGAACACGGCCTTGATGGCCAGGTCCAGCTGCACCAGGGGATCGGAGGGGAAGTCCTCGCCCAGCTGAGCCTTGTACTCAGCCTTGAAGGAGTTGGCCAGATCCTTCAGATCCTCGGCGGTCAGCTCCACGTCGAACTTCACGCCCTTCTCGGCCTTCTTGGCGTCGATCAGCTTCTCGAAGTACTTCTTGCCGACCTCCATCACGACGTCGGAGAACATCTGGATGAAGCGGCGATAGGAGTCATACACGAAACGGGTGAACTCGGGGGTGGGGTTGCCGGCGATCATCGCGGCCACCACATCGTCGTTCAGGCCCAGGTTCAGGATGGTGTCCATCATGCCGGGCATGGAAGCGCGGGCACCGGAACGAACGGAGACCAGCAGAGGGTTCTTCAGATCGCCGAACTTCTTGCCGTTGTACTCTTCCATCCAGGCAATGTTCTTCTTGATTTCGGCCATGATCTCGTCGTTGATCTTCTTGCCGTCCTCATAGTACTGGGTGCAGGCTTCGGTGGTGATGGTGAAGCCCATGGGCACAGGCAGACCGATATTGGTCATCTCGGCCAGGTTGGCGCCCTTGCCGCCCAGCAGCTCACGCATGTTGGCGTTACCTTCTTTGAAGGTATACACATACTTCTTCGCCATTGGAATCTCCTCCTTCATGGTTATAGCGGATGGAATGATATCCATCCGTTGGTCAATGCCCCTCTGCGTGGGCAGAAAGACAGTTACCTTCGGTATCCAGGAAATTATACAATGAAAGCCGTAAATTGGCAAGGCATTTCATACTTTTTTAAGATAATTTGATGACTTTTTTCCTTAAGAATCGGCAATTTCCGCATTCTTTACCGGATATCATCCTTGATATCGCAGTTGACTCCCTTCAGACCGATCACGGCACCACCTTTGGCCTCATCGGATTCAGGATGCGCCAGCAGCCATTTATTGGCCGCGGTCAGCAGGGTGTCCTCATGCGTGATGGGCTGGAAGTCCGGCTTCTCCAGGTTTGTTCCCTTCGGCAGCAGGATCAGCACACGGAAGCCATGGGCCGCATGCCAGGAGCAGGGCGCATAATGGAGGGAGGTGGCATAGACCTCGACCAGCACACCGGCGGGAGCCATAAAAGCTTCCACGTCCGCCGTGTCCAGCAGACCGTCCGCACCGATCTTCTCCTGCTTGGCCAGCAGCAGCACAAAGGGCTCGGTACCCAGGTTGAATTCGCTGCAGCGGTGGTATTCCAGGCAGTTCAGCTTGGTATTGTGACCATTGCACCAGCCGAGCTGTACGGGCAAACCGCCATACAGATGTTCGGAGAATTCCTTGGCAATGGACAGAGCCTGAAGTTCGGGCTGCTCCGGCACATACATCACGCCGTCGGGCACAGGAGTCACTTTGGTCAGGGTATCCAGCAGCTCTTTGGTATCAAAGCCTTCAACGACCCGGCCATAGGGTGCAAAGGTAGCATCATACACGGATTGGATCTTCATGTTCTTCTCCCCTTTTACTGCTGCATTTGCCGCAGCTTTTATTAAATTCAGTATAAGGATTTTCATCTGCCTTTGTCAAGTATAACTTGAAGCCAGGACAGAAAAACAGCAGCCCGAAAGCTGCTGTTCAGGGATTATTCCTTCTTTTAGGCTTCCGCGGCCGCCTTGGCTGCGGCTTCGCGCTCCGCCTTGGCCTTCAGTGCGGCGTCGATCTTCGCCTGAACTTCAGGAGAATACTGAGGCTTGGGCTTGGCCGCAGGCGTTGCCGCAGCGGTGGGATTTACGGTCAGCACTGCTTCAGCGGTCATGCCCACCTTGGCATGGCGGTCACGGTCATGCTCGCGCACCTTCATGGTGATGCACTTCTTGGGGCACTTCTCCGCGCAGATGCCGCAGCCGGCACAGGCAGCGGTGATCGTGTGTTTCTGACGCAGTTCACCGGCAATGGCCTCGAACTGGCAGTTGCGCTTACACATACCGCAGCCAACACAGGCAGCCTGGTCGATCTCGGCGATCATGCGATGCTTCACATCTGCCCAGATAGCCTGGGTCGGGCAAGCCTCATAGCACATCATGCAATGACGGCACTTGCTCATGTCGAACTTCGGCAGATGGTTCACCATGGTGATGGCCCCGAACTTGCAGGCATTCAGGCAGCGCTCGCAGCCGATACAGCCGGCCTTGCAGTTATCGCTGACAAGATATCCTTCTTCTGCGGCACGGCACTGCACGCGCACAGGCTGCGTTACAGGCTGGAGATCAAGTACACCGCGGGGGCAGGCCTTCACGCACTGACCGCAGCTCTGACACTTTTCCGCGTCCACCACAGCAATATGCTGGTTCTCATCGATATGGATGGCACCGAAGGGGCAGGCCTTCACGCAGGTACCGAGGCCAAGGCAAGCGTACTTGCAGGCACGGTAACCGTCATTCACCAAACTGGCAGCGACGCAGTCCTGGATTCCGTCATACTCAAACTTCTTGAGGCAGTTCTCATCGTTGCCACGGCAGATGACCCGGGCAACCTTCTTCTCGCCCGCGGCTTCCGCCTCAAGACCCATGATGCCGCTGATCTTCGCAGCGACCGCCGCGCCGCCCACAGGGCAGGCATTCGGAGCTGCCTTGCCGGAAGCAATGGCATCCGCACAGGCATCACAGCCGGGGTAACCGCAGCCGCCGCAGTTGGCACCGGGCAGCACTTCACGGATCTGATCCTTCTTGGGATCCGATTCGATCTCAAAGAATTTGCCTGCCACCTTCAGGAGCAGACCAAACACCAGTCCCATTCCGCCAAGCAGAAGGACCGCATATAAAATGTTCATCGTCTTCGCTCCCTTAAATCAAGCCGCTGAAGCCCATGAAGGACACAGCCATCAGTCCGGCAGTAATCAGCGCACCCGGGAAGCCCCGCATCCACTTGGGCATATTGGCCAGCTCCAGACGCTCACGGATGCAGCTCAGCAGCAGAATGGACAGGGTAAAGCCCAGAGCCGCACAGCAACCGCTCAGGGTGGACTGTAGCAGGTTGTAGCCCGCGTCAGCGTTGGAAATGGCGCAGCCCAGCACAGCGCAGTTGGTGGTGATCAGCGGCAGGTAAACGCCCAGCGCCTGATACAGGGAGAAGGACAGCTTCTTCAGCGCCATCTCTACCACCTGCACCAGGACCGCGATCACCAGGATGAAGGCGATGGTCTGCATATAGGCCAGGCCCAGGGCATTCAGTACAAGATTCACCAGATACGTGATGAAGGAGGCCAGCGTCATGACAAAGGTCACGGCCAGGCCCATGCCCAGAGCTGTGTCAAACTTCTTGCTGACGCCCAGGAAGGGGCAGATACCGAGGAACTGGTTCATTACGTAGTTGTTCACCAGCAAGGAACCGATCAGGATGACAAGATAGGTATTCATGCCTCTTCCTCCTTTCTGGCAGCAGCAGCCTTGGTGATGGTCTCACGCAGCGTATTGACCAGGATCAGCAGGATACCCAGCGTCAGGAAGCCGCCGGCCGGCATGGTCAGGATACCGATGGGGGTATAAGCCTCGCCCATGACCTGCATGCCAAACAGGGTACCGGAACCGAACACCTCGCGGATAGCGGCCAGAATGGTGATCGCGCAGGTGAAGCCGAGGCCCATGCCCAAACCATCCACAGCACTGGGCAGCGGAGGATTCTTGAAGGCAAAGGCTTCCGCCCGGGCCAGAATGATACAGTTGACCACGATCAGGGGAATATACATGCCCAAAGCTTCGCTCAGGGACGGCAGGAAAGCCTTCATCAGCATCTCCAGCATCGTCACAAAGGAAGCAATGATGACCACGAACGCCGGGATGCGGATCTTATCGGAGATCACATTCCGCAGCAGGGAAATGAACAGGTTAGAGCACACCAGCACGAAGGTGGTTGCCAAACCCATGCCGATGCCATTGGTGGCAATGGTGGTAATACCCAGCGTGGGGCACATGCCCAGCATCAGCACGAAGGTGGGATTTTCCCAGATCAGGCCGTTCAGAAACACGCCCATCAGGGATTTCTTCTGATCATGCATGCTTCTTCACCTCCCCAAAGTGTGCAGGCATCGTGAAGCGATCGATCAAAGGCGTGCACACATTCATGAACAGGATGGCGAAGGAGCAGCCTTCGGGATAGCTGGCGAACTCACGGATGATGAACAGCAGCAGACCACAGCCCACACCCATGATGACGCGGCCCACATTGCTCACGGGGCTGGTGGCATAGTCTGTTGCCATGAAGAAGGCACCCAGCATCAGACCACCGGCCATGATCTCGCACATCGCCAGCTGGAAGCCGCCCTTGAACAGGTAGCACAGGAAAGCGGTGGCGATGAAGCAAACCGGGATCTTCCAGTCAGCGATCTTCATCACGCACAGGAACACGCCGCCGGCAATGATGGCCAGCTTGCAGGTCTCGCCCAGCACACCACCGCAGTTGCCAATCATCAGCTGCCACAGGTTCACGGCACCGGCGCCGCCCTCCGCCATCATGGCAAGAGGTGTGGCAGTGGTCACAGCATCCACCGCCATATTGGTCTGCGGATAGCTGGCCATGATCCCGGAGAAGGAAACAAACAGGATGGCACGGGCGGTCAGGGCAGGGTTCATGAAGTTGGAGCCGATTCCGCCGAACATCTGCTTGACTAGAATGATGGCGATCACACCGCCGAAAACAGGGATCCACCACGGCGCGGTCGCAGGCAGATTATAAGCCAGCAGCAATCCGGTCACCACAGCGCTCCAGTCGCCGATGGTCACCTTCTGCTTGTTCAGCTTTTCCCAAACGAGCTCGCTCAGCACGCAGGTCGCCACGGACAGCAGGATCAGCTTCAGGGAAGCCCACCCAAAGTAAACGATGCTCATCACACCGGCCGGCAGCAGCGCCAGGCACACCAGCTGCATGATGCGGGCCGTGGATAGACTGTCGCGCAGATGCGGCGAAGAGGATACGGAGATCTTATTCATTTCAATCCTTCCTCCTTACTTCTTAGCCGCAGCCTGAGCCTGTCTGCGACGGGTCGTAATGATCTTCTTGCCGGTACGGCAGCTTTGGGTCAGGGCACGCTTGGCAGGGCAGGCATAGGTGCAGGCACCGCACTCCAGGCAGTTCATGACGCCATTCTTCTCCGCCGCTTCGATCCGGCCGGCGCGCACCAGGGAATCCAGCTTGGCAGGGGCCAGCTTCATGGGACAGGCCCGCATGCAGCGGCCGCAGCGGATGCAGGCGCTTTCCACCGGCTCCACTGCTTCCTTGCCGAGCGCCAGGATACCGGAGCAGCCCTTGGTGACCGGAATATCGGTCCGGTTGATGGACATACCCATCATGGGGCCGCCGCTGAGCAGCTTGCGGACGCCGTCCTGCATACCGCCGCAGGCATCGATCAGCGCATCCATGGGGGTACCGATGCGCACCCGGAAGTTGCCGGGCTTGACCACCAGACCGCCCACGGTCGTGATGCGTTCGATCAGCGGCTTGCCTTCCCGGACGGCCTGTTGGATCGCATAAATGGTGCCAACGTTGCAGACAACGCAGCCCACATCCAAAGGCAGTCCGCCATTGGGGACCACCCGGCGGGTCGTGGCATAGACCAGCTGCTTCTCACCGCCCTGCGGGTAACGTACCGGCAGAGCCATCACCTGTACACCGGTCACATTGGCCGCAGCGGCGGAAAGCGCGGTGATAGCGTCCATCTTGTTGTTTTCCACGCCGATGATGGCTTCCTTCACGTCAAAGGCCAGCATCAGCAGACGGATGCCGTCAATAATCTCCGCAGGCTTTTCCAGCATCAGACGATGGTCAGCGGTCAGATAGGGCTCGCACTCCGCGCCGTTGATGACCAGCTTCTCAATCACCTTTCCGGGGGCGGGCGTCAGCTTGACATGCGTCGGGAAGGTAGCGCCGCCCATACCCACGATGCCGGCATTGCGCACGATCTGCTGCATTTCCTGAGGGGTGAGCGTTTCAGGATGATCCGCTGGATGAAGCTCCACCCAGGTCTCCTTGAAGTCGTTATCGATAATCACAGCCGGGCAGGATGTGCCGTTCACGAGCAACGTAGGCTGAACATCCACGACCGTACCGGACACGCTGGCATGGATCGGTGCCGATACAAAACCGCCGGCTTCACCGATCACCTGGCCGATGTCCACGTGATCTCCTTTTTTAACAATGGCTTTGGCCGGTGCGCCGATATGCTGACTCATCGGAATGACCACACGCGGCGGTGCGGGCAAAGTGATGATCGCATTTCCTCCGTTATCGGCTTTTCCGCCACGGCCTTCATGCGGATGAACACCGCCGGGAAAAAGATGCTTTCCAAACACGGACCAATATCCCCTTTCCTTGCTTCAGACGGCCCCTTTCTGCCGTCCGACCTCCTGTCTGGACATACAAGTTTTATTATAGCATAGTTACAAAGATTCCGTAAACAGATTTTGAAAAATTTTCACGACCTTTGGAGCGCTTACTCGGCAGTGTGTTCAATGCGGATCATAGCGCCCTCCTGAAGCGACTGCAGCAGGCGGATCATGTATTCTTCCGGGATAGCCACACAGCCGCTGGTGTACTTTTTGGAGCCGTAGCAGCTCAAGAAGATAGCCGATCCTTTGCCGGATATGCAATCGCTGTTGTAATCAATCACCAGGCAATAATTGTAATTCGGCTTGATGTTGATGAGATGCTCATCCTTGGAAGTTGGCTTATAGCCATCTGCCTTACTGACCAATTGATTGTAGTACGAACTGGAAGCCGTACTGCACCAGTAATCGTCCTTTGTCACCTGATGATACGGCAGCGCAGTGCCGGGATCCGTCTTGATGCCGAAGGCCTGCTTCAGTGCAAAAGTACCCGTCGGCGTCTTGTAATCGCCTTCCTTAGTCTTGTCGATGCCTTTGCGGCCTACCCGTGCCGTGCAGCTGAAGCGCTCCACCCATTCTCCGCTTTCCCACTCCAAGAAAGAGAACAGTGCCGAGGTCCCCTTTGTATACTGTACCAGGCAAAGCTGCGTATATTCCGGTGTTTCCGGTTTCTCAGCAGGAGATACATCCATATTCGGAAGGATTGCCACATCCTCAGCCTGTTGCGTACCGGTCGGGGCGATGTCCAATGCTTCAACACCGGTCAAAACCGTATTTCCGCTCAGATCCCTGTAAACATACACCAAAGCAAACGCATCGCCGATCGTCTGGCACAGGAAGCAATAGTTGGTTCCCGCCACACTCTGCATACCCATCAGAGCCAACAATTCATACTCCCCCGCTTGGGATATCGTAGCGTCCTCGAAGATGCTCACGAATTCCGTCGGAAGATCCTTCGCGTTAATATATGTATTGCTCCACCCACCAACCGGCGTCTATGCAATACAACCAACCGCCGTCAAGACAACCACCATCACCAGCAAAATTGCCACCAATTTTTTCATTGTCCAAGCCTCCTGCACTAAGCATAGTATATCCTCGTGAAACAGAATCAGCAAACAGACCTAAGTCAAACTTACTAAAGTGACATCAAATCCGGATCATTGGTGCCGCAGGGACTGCTGATGCCGGTAGGCGTCCGCCTGGTCCAGCATATGGGCTGCGTGGCTCCTGGCGCTTTCGTCAGTGCCATCCACGCCGCCCAGCATGCGTCCGACCTCAGCGGTGCGCTCCTCCCGGGTAAGCATCCGCACATTGGTCACGGTCCGCTCCTCAATGACCTGTTTCTCCACCAGCAGCTGATGCGCCGCCATGGCAGCGATCTGCGGCAGATGGGTCACACAAATGACCTGACGGTTTGCTGCGATCTGGGCCATCTTCTCGGCCACCACCTGGGCCATGCGGCCGGAGATGCCGGTATCGATCTCGTCGAAGACCATACAGCCCACACCGCCCTTTTCCGCCTACAGCGTCTTGATGGCCAGCATGAGGCGGGAAAGCTCACCGCCGGATGCGATCTTGGACAGCGGCTTCAGCGGTTCACCGGGGTTGGGAGAAATCATGAACTGCACCGCGTCATCACCGAGCATCTGCGGCATCAGCTGCTTTCCTTCGGGATGCTCCGCAAAGGAAACAGAGAAGACCGTCCGTGCCATGCCCAGGTCGCTGAGCTGTTCCATCATCTTCTCTTCAAACACCGCAGCAAGATGCTTGCGGCTTTCGGTCAGCTGCCGTGCCAGCTGCCGGTAGGCGGAAAGCAGCTTGCGGTGCTCCGCCGCCGTGGCAGCCACTTGCTGATCCATGGAGGCGAAGTGGTCGTATTCCTCCTGCATTTGCTCCTGACTTGCCAGCACAGCGGCCACGGTCCCGCCATACTTGCGCTCCATGCGTTTGATGAGATCCAGCCGGTCATCCACCCATTGGGCCCGCTGCGGATCGAACTCATCCGCTTCCAGCAAGTTGTTCAGCTCGTAGCCGATCTCCTCCAGCTCATAATAGGCGGTTTCCGCACGACCGGAAAGTCCGGCATATGGCTCGCCCAGACCGGCAATCTGCTGCAGGGCATTCAGCGCTTCCTTCAGCTTGGGCAGAACAGGATCCGCCTCGCCTGCGGACAGCTTGCCATAGGCCGAACGAAGGCTGGCATTGATCTTTTCCGCGTGGCGGAAGCGCTCCTTTTCCTGGGTCAGCGTTTCTTCTTCGCCGTTTTTCAGCTTGGCCTTGTCCAACTCCTCCAGGCTTTTCTTCAGCTGTTCCATCCGGTATTGCTTCTGCTCGTTTTCCTTCACAAGATGAGCATACTGCCTGTGCTTGACAATGAACGCCTGGTAAGCTTCCCCAACCTGATGGATCAAAGCCTGATGCGCTTCATCCCCGCTGTCATCCAGAAAGCGCAGATGGTAGCGGGCATCCATCAGAAACTGGTGCTCGTGCTGGCCATGCACATCCATCAGCAGCGTGGAGATCTCCCGCAGCGCGCTGACCGGCATCACCACGCCGCAGATCCTGCACAGGTTCCTGCCGGCACGGGTGATCTCGCGATACAGCGAAACCACACCGTCCTCGCATTCCAGCTGCATGCTGTCCAGGAAGCTTTGCACCTCCGGGGAATCTCCGGCATCAAAAATAGCCTCTACCCAGGCTTTATCTGTACCGGTACGGATCAGGTCCCTGTCCGCCCGTCCGCCAAGCACCAGATTCACAGCGTCCACCACAATGGATTTGCCCGCACCGGTCTCGCCGGTCATTACGTGCATGCCCTCGCCGAATTCCAGTGTCAGCTGCTCGATCAGGGCAATATTCTGCATTCTGAGAGAAAGTATCATCTCAGCCTCTCCCGTTACTTCATCAGGTTGGTAATTTTCGTTACCACCGCAGAGGGCATTGCGTCCTCGCGGATCACCATGAAAATCGTATTGTCTCCGGCCAGTGTGCCCAGCACCTCCGGCCAGTGCAGTGCGTCCAGGGCCTCCGCGGCAGCGCCTGCCGTACCGGAAATGGTCCGGATCACCAGCATGTTTCCGGAGGCGGCAACGCTCAGCAGAGAATCGGACAGCATGCGTGTCAGACGCTCATTCATATCCGATTCAGCATGATCCGGGGTGGCATACCGGTATCCGCCGGAGGGCGTCATCACCTTCTGCAGTCGCAGCTCCTTGATATCCCGGCTGATGGTCGCCTGCGTCACATTCAGGCCGCGGGTGCTCAAAGCATCCGCCAGCTGCTCCTGTGTTTCAATGCTCTGCTCACGGATGATCTCCAGGATCGCTGCTTGACGGGAACTTTTCATCCTCATCTACCTCTTTCGGTTGTCAGCTCCATTCCTGAAGCTTATGGCGTACCAGCGAGAAGAAACGCAGATCATGCAGCCGCACCAGCTTGGCGCGCTTTTCCGGGCGGTGGACCTCCACCACATTGCCGGAGTGCAGCACGGCACAATTCTTGCCGTCCACCTGCAGCATGGCCGTCATCTCCGCGTCATCCTGCATTTCCACACGGACCTTTGCCCGGCCATGCACTACCATGGAGCGGTTCACCAGGCTATGCGCACACACCGGTGTAATGACCATGCAGTGCACATGCGGCGAAACAATGGGGCCGCCGGCCGACAGCGAATATCCGGTGCTGCCGGTCGGCGTACAAATGATCAGGCCGTCCGACATATAGCGGGCCGCTTCCTCACCATCCACAAACACCTTCATGGTGATGAGCCTCGCATTGCCTGCCCGGGTGATGACCGTATCATTCAGCGCAGGCCAGGAGCCTCCCTGCTCCAGGGAAGACAGCAGCATGGCGCGCTCCTCCAGGGAATACTCCCCTGCCAGCACCTCCTGGATGGCAAACTCCATGGCCCTGGGCTCAGTTTCCGTCAGGAAGCCCATGTGTCCAAGGTTGATACCCAACACAGGGACATCCGGCTCCAGCGCATACTTCACGGCACGGAGCAGTGTCCCATCACCGCCCAGGGAAAGGATCATCTCCGGTTGATTCTCCGGGGACATAGGCACGCTGTCCGGAATGATCTGAGGTTCTTCAGGCTCATACAGCACCTGTACGCCTTCCTTTTGCAGGAGAGTCCCTGCGCGTCTGGCGTATTCTGCCGCGTCCTGCCTTCCGGTAGGAAAGACGATCCCGATCTTATTCATGCGTTTGGCTCTCCTTGCCCTTCATCTGCAGATGGGCTTCCTTCACCAGGTGGTGGATCAGCTCATCGGTACAGGGTTCTTCTTCCCGTGTCTTTACGGTGATTTTGCCAAGAAATTCAATATTGCCCTTCTGGCCGGTAATAGGTGAAAAGTCCAGCGCCTGCAGCTGCCAGCTGAGAAGCGCACACTCCTCCCGGATGGAACGCAGTACCTCCTCATGGAGTGCCGGCTCACGGACGATGCCGTTCTTTCCGACCTTGCCCTTGCCCACTTCAAACTGTGGCTTGATGAGCGTATAGAACACGCCTTCCGGACCCATCAGTTCAATGGCCACAGGCAGGATCAGCTTGATAGAGATGAAAGACACATCCATCACCGTGACCGTCGGATGCAGGGGCAGCATATCCGGCGTCAGGTTACGGGCATTGGTGCGTTCCATCAGTGTCACCCGGGGATCATTCCGAAGTCCCCAATCAAACTGGCCATAGCCCACATCAATGGCATAAACGTGGCTGGCTCCGGCACGGAGACAAACATCCGTAAATCCTCCGGTGGCGCAGCCGATATCCATGCACACCTTACCTGTCAGGTCAGCCTCAAAGGATTTCAGTGCCTTTTCCAGCTTCAGGCCACCGCGCCCCACAAAGGGATGGGCTTTCCCGCGGATCAGCAGCTCATCCTCCGGTTTGATGGGTTCGGAGGCTTTGTTGATCTTGCGCTCTCCCACATAAACCATACCGGCCATGATGGATGCCTGTGCTTTTTCGCGGCTCTCGCAAAGCCCGCGCTCCACCAAGGCCACATCTGCCCGTACCTTCTCAGCCACGATTTTCTCCTCCGAGCGCTTGCCCGATCTTCTTTGCCATCTGTTCCGGTGACAGGCCCAGCTGGGTCATCAGCTGTTCCCTGGTGCCGTGTGGAACAAACGTATCCTGAATGCCAAACATCAACAGGGGAACCCTCTGCCCATGCAGCTGGCACCACTGGGTCACGGAGGCCCCAAAGCCTCCCAGCAGCATATGCTCTTCCATCGTCACAAAGGGCGCCCGGTCAAGGGAGCGCAGCATGACCTCATCCAGCGGCTTCACCGTGGAGCAATTGACCACTGCTGCCTGAATTCCCCGCTGCTCCAGCAATGTTCTGACAGTCAGTGCCTCGCGCACCATGGAGCCCATGGCAAGGATCGTAAGGTCCTGACCTGACGTCAGCTTCTGCCAACGTCCGAAAGCAAAGGGCTTGCGCTGCACGGTATCTGTCAAGTCGATACCCTGCCGTCCGTAGCGGATCGCCACAGGTCCTTCAAAGGATTGTGTCCAGGGGATCATCTCGGCCAGCTCGTGGATATCGCATGGCGCAAGAACAGTCATATTGGGTACCGGCAGCATAGAGGCCAGATCCAGGATGCCGTGATGCGTCTGGCCGTCATCCCCCACCAGACCGGCCCGGTCCAGCAGGAAGGTGACCGGCAGCTTCTGCATTGCCACGTCGTGGATCATCTGATCATAGCTGCGCTGAAAGAAGGAGGTATAGACCGCAAAATACGGCTTCAGGCCCGCCGCGGCCATGCCCGCAGCCATGGTCACCGCGTGCTCCTCGGTGATGCCTACATCAAAGGTGCGTTCCGGATAAGCCTTCTGGAATGCAGTCAGGCCTGTACCGCCGATCATTGCGGCGCTGATCGCCACGATCCGTGGGTCCTCAGCGGCCATCTGCTGCAGACGCTCAGCGACAATGCTTCCGAAGGAGGCACAGGCAGGCTTGCTTTTCACCTCACCGGTGGCAGGATCGAAGGGACCAATGCCATGGAACTTATCAGGCTGCTCTTCACTGTAACGCCAGCCTTTGCCCTTCTTTGTCAGTACATGGATCACGGCAGGCTTATCAAAGTCCCGGGCCATGGAGAAGATATGCTCGAGCGAGCGAATGTCATGGCCGTCCACAGGCCCATAATACCGGAACCCCATGAGGTGAAAAAAGCTTTCATCCACAAACAGACTCTTGATGGTATTCCTGGCCCAGCGAAGAAACCGGTAGATATGTTTGCCGACCACAGGTATTTTAGCCGTTCGGGAGCGTACATGCCTCTTGGTGCTGATCCATCCATGACTCACCCGTAGATTGGTCAGATGCTCGGAAAGGGCACCGACATTCTGGGAAATGGACATTTCGTTGTCGTTGAGCACAACGATCATCCGCGTATTGGTGGACCCGCCGTCATTGAGCGCTTCATAGCACATGCCGCCGGTCAGCGCGCCATCGCCAACCACCGCCACCACCTGATAATTCTGCCCCTGCAGATCCCGTGCACGGGCCATGCCCAGAGCCGCCGAGATGGCAGTTGAGGAATGTCCCGTTTCAAAAATGTCATACGGGCTTTCGGCTCGTTTTGGGAAACCCGCCATGCCCCGGTAGGTCCTCAGTGTATGGAATTCTGGATAGCGACCGGTCAACAGCTTGTGCACATAGCACTGATGCCCCACGTCAAAGATGATCTTATCCTCAGGCATATGAAAAGCACGATGAAGCGCCAGCGTCAGCTCCACAACGCCCAGGTTGGAGGCCAGATGCCCGCCGCGCTCACTCACCGTGGATATAATCTCGTTCCGGATCTCTGCCGCGAGCCGTTCCAGCTCCTCATAGCTGAGCCCCTGCAGATCCTGCGGAGACTGAATATCCTGAAGATGCATCGTTTCTCCCATTCTCCTCTGTCATACAAAGTGTTCCAGGCTATGTCCCAATCCAGGAAACTCATAGCGCTCTCCGCGCCAGGCGTGCAGCATCAGCCGGATCCTGAACAGCACCACACAGACCAGTGTGGCAAAGTAGATCAGGTAGCAGGCCAGTACCGCAACAAAACCGAATAAAGGAATGCCGCCGGCAAGATTTCCCACTGCCAGACAAACCAGCCCCACCGCCAAGTGCAGCAGACTGAGTGCCACCGACTGCACCGCATTGTGACGGATCGCGTAGCTTTCCTTCTCGGCATAAAGCAGGAACGCGGCAAACAACCCCATCATTGCGGCCAGTGTACAGGTCAGGCAGACCGTGCGGTTGGTCGCGATCAGCTGCGGCGCGTCCGGTTCTTCTTCCGGCTCTGCGGGAATATCCTCCTCGGGAAGCTCCTGTTCAGGCTCCTCGGTCTTTTCCTCCGGAGTGACCACCCGATAGCGCACGGCACGTCTGCCGTTCTGATATCCGTTCACAGCTTGCTGCCTCCGGACAGCTTGGCTCCCTTGCTGCCCTTGGCCCCCTTTGCTCCACCAAAGCTGACGTTTTTCAGAATATCCGACGTGAAGGCATAGTTCCGGTCATTGCGGTCCTCGTGTGCCTTTATCGCGTACTGCACCATCCGGTCGATCAGCGCGGAATACTTGAGTCCCTTTGCCTCCCACAGATAGAAGGCCAGCGAGCCGGGGATGGTATTGATCTCAGTGATGTATACCTTATCCGAGGCTTTATCGTACATATAATCGATACGCACCACGCCCTTGCAGTCCATCATCCGGAAGATCTCGCAGCTCATGCGTTGGATCTCATCCCGCATTTCGTCCGGGATGGGCGCGGGCAGGACACGGGCCAGGCTGGCCATACCCTTGCTGCCGCCATTGGAGAGATACTTGTCCTTGAAATCCAGGAACTGATCATTCAGCGCGCTGGTGGGCATTTCGATAGGGGAAGCCTCCACCTCATCATCATAGCCCAGCACAGAGCAGTTCAATTCGATCGGATGATCCAGTCCCTTTTCCACCAGCACCCGGCGGTCATACTCAAAGGCAAGCTCCAGACTATCCATCAGGCCTTCCCGGTCATCAGCCCGGCTTACACCGATGGAGGAGCCCAGGTTTGCCGGCTTCACAAACACCGGATAACCCAGCGTCTGCTCCACCTGGGAAGCTACCGCCTCATGATCCTCAGCAAAACGCGAAGCCGTGTACCACAGGCCGGGCAATACAGGCAGATCGGCACCGCGGAAGAACTGCTTCATCATGATCTTGTCCATGCCGATGGCACTGCCCGCCACCCCGGTGGAGGAATACGGGATGTTGGCCATTTCCAGCATGCCCTGCAGCGTGCCATCCTCTCCATTCAGGCCATGCATGACGATGATGCACACCTACAGCCGCGCAACGGCCAGCTGCTGGGGCTTTCCCCACAGACCCTTACCGGGGCGGGTGGTCAGCAGCGCACCGGAACCGGCAGCCGAGTCCAGAATGACCTGCTCAATGCCCGCGATATCCGGAGAAAAGCGACGGAAGGTCTCGATCTTCCGCAGCGGCTCACCGGTATACCACACGCCTTGCTCACTGATATAGACAGGGATCACATCATATTTTTCGGTATCCACATGATTCATCAGCTGTACCGCGCTGATGATGGCGACCTATCGTTCGCAGCTGCGGCTTCCGAAAATGACGCCAAGCTGAATCTTAGCCATTGGTTCATTCCTCCAGGGTCACTCGTTATAATTGTCCGGCAGATCGTTCTCAAACAGGACCGTATCCCCTGCCCTGCCCATTTCCCGCAGCAGCGCCGTTGCTTCGTTCAGGCTGTCCACGCGGTGGGTATGCTCTTCCGGGAAGCCGGCTTCCTTCAATCCCTCCAGGATCGGCTGCACGTGCTTCTTGCCGACCAGGATCGCCTCATCCACACAGTCGGCCATCTGCATTCCGAAGGTCTTGTTGTAGTCCGCTTCTTCGGAACCAAGCTCTACCATACCGGGGGTAATAACGATCCTTCGTCCCTCAAACTGCTTCAGAACCTTCAGCGCGCGTCCGGCACTCTGCGGATTGCTGTTGAAAGCATCATCGATAATGGCCATGCCGCCTGGATTGTCGATCAGCTGCAGGCGATGCTCCACAGGCTGCAGCTTGGCAATGCCGCGGGCGATCTGCTTCATGGTCAGGCCAAGCTGCAGACAGACGCAGGTGCTCAGCAGGATATTGGTGATGTTGTGCTCGCCCAGCAGCCTGGTCTCGCAGGAGACCCTTCCATCCGTGGTGCACAGGTCAAAGGTGCTACCACGGCTGCCCACCCGGATATTTTCAGCCCAGACATCGCTGTCTGCTCCGGGCTGCAGGCTGCAGAGCAGCTTTTTCTTGCCTGTCTTGTCGTAGAGCTCCCGGCAGATATTGCCGTCATCGAAGAAAACGCAAAGGCCGTCCGAGGGAATGGCGTCCATCAGCTCATATTTGGTGGACTTGATCCGGTCAATCGTTTTGAAGGTATTCAGATGCTGAGGGCCCACACTGGTCAGAACACCGATCGTTGGATGCACCAGACGGCACAGCTCCTTGATGTCCCCCACATGACGGGCGCCCATCTCCGCCACAAAGACCTGATGCCCGGGCTGCAGCTTGTTGCGGATGACCTTGGTCACGCCCATGGGAGTATTGAAGCTTGAAGGAGTGACCAGTGTCTGGTATTTTTCTGCCAGCATGGTCCCCAGGATGAACTTGACACTGGTCTTGCCATAGCTGCCGGTGATTCCGATCTTGATCAGGTCGGGACGGGCCTTCAGGATCTTCTGCGCATCGCGGAAGTACAGCTCGTTAATGAACCCCTCCACCGGAGCGGCCACACCGCCCGCCACAGCAACCAGCAAAGGCGCAAGGAACGGCAGGAACCCCTGTACACCGGGGATCAGCGCCTGGCGCAGCAGCTCCAGCAGCCACAGCATCACCAGGTTGACCAGGAATGAGATCACGCCGAGGCGCTTGATCCTGGGGGTGATCACCAGCGGCTTCTTGGCCTTCTTGTCGTCAAAGATCCGACCCATCAGATAGCCGCAGCCGACCATGGCCGCCATCAGGAACAGATGGATGACCCAGCCGGACAGTCCGCCCTGAGCCGCCGGAATGAACGCGGCCCCGACAGACAGGACCAGCGCTGCAATGCCCATGAAAACACCTGGACGGAAGCAAGGCCACATTTTGCGGCGCACCGTACGGTAGAAGCCGGGCAACTGATAGCTTTCCAGCTGGAAGTAGTGGATCAGACTTCTGGACGCAAGCAAAGTGCCGGCCGCGATGCCAAGCTCATCCAGCATATACAGCGAGGCTGTCATACCTTATTCCTCCAAAAAGTGTTTCACGATCATATTGAAGCGGGCCGCCTGCTCCAGATAGGCGAAATGGGTGCCTCCCTCCAGAACGACCAGCCCCGCATCGGGAATGTCCCGCTCCATCTGCTGCCCCATCCAGAGCGGTGTTTCGGTATCCTTGTCGCCCCAGAGGAGCAATACCGGCTGCCGGATCAGGGAGAGACGGTCAGAAAGGTCGAGATTCACCACCTTCACAAAGGTAGCGCGCATGTCGGCATCCAAAGCATTATAGTCCTTGCTGCCGTACTTCTCGCGCAGGGCATCTTCCCAATGCTATGCCAACTTGCCAAAGAGCTTCAGCTTGCCGGCTCTTTGAATCATTTCTTTTTTCTTCCGGTATTCCTCGGAGCGCTTTTTGCTTTCCTCTGTCTGTGGCTTGCGGATACCTGCCGCACCGGTGAGCACGATCCGCTCAAACAATGTAACATCCGAAGAGGCCATCTGGATGACCACACGGCCGCCAAAGGAATGGGCTACCACGCTGCAGGGGAAGAAATTCAGTTCACGCAGCAGTGCGGTCACAGCACCGGCATATTCCGGAACGCCCCAGGGTTCAGGCGGCTTTCCGCTGGCACCAAACCCCGGAAAATCGATGGCCAGCACCGTCATAGTCTGGCTGAGTGCGTCCATGACCGGCTTCATCAGCTTGATTTCGCAGCCCCAGCCATGGAGCAGGACCACTCTGCGTTCCCCGCTGCCTGCCATCTCATAATGGATCTTTGTGCCACAGATCAAGCTTTCCAACCGGAAGCCTCCTTTTTGTCCGTTTCCCAGATATAGCGGCACTTCACCGCGCTGATATCATATTTCTTCCGCATCCATCCAACCACCGGAACCGTGCGCTCCAGCCTACAGCCAAGCTTCTCGCAGGTCCTTCGGCTGGCCATGTTGTCCGGATCGCAGGTTATGACCACGCTGTCCTTGCCACGTTCCCGAAGGAGCGGAAGGATCAGGCGGCAGGCCTTCTCCGCCCACCCATGCCCGCGGTACGGCGGATCGATATGATATCCGATATGTCCGTAATAATAAATGCCTTCGCTCTCCCCCAGGCGCACGCTGATCTCTCCGGCTTCCTTCCGTTCGCCATGAGGAACGATGATGAAATCAAACTCCTCGCCAAAGCCAAGGTCTGCCTCACAGGGGCCCAGGTGCTCAGGGATCAGATCGATCTCACCGTCTGTATAGCGTGCCTTGCGTCGGAACAACAGCATATCGCCGTCTCCTCACCCTTCGGAATTTCCGGAGGCTGCGTCACTCCGGCATGTATCCGCTTTCCCAAAGGAATTCACACGAATACAGGATGCATTATACCATGTCCTGCCGCAATGTGCAAGCAAAACAAAATTTATGCAGGAAACAGCCGGCCCGGAGTGGAATAAACAAAACAGATGATTGGATCGGAGGGCATTTTCATGTCAGGTATTCCATTTGTAGTCAGGCATCCCGATGGCTCCGCCGTACGGGGATTTCATTTTGCGCCGAAGGACGTTTCTCAACCGGCACCGGCTGTTATCGTCTCCCACGGCTTCAACGGCTGCGCAGCGGATATGGTAAACTGCGGCGAAGCCTATGCCGACGCAGGCATTCACTGCTTCCTGTATGATTTCCGCGGAGGCAGTCTCCGTACCACCAGTGACGGAACACTTTCCGGCATGATGACCATCCAGACCGAGTGTGCCGATCTGCGTCTGATGACGGAGTATGTGCGCGGCTTGCCGGAAGCAGACGCCAAGCAGATTTTCCTTCACGGCGCAAGTCAGGGTGGGTTTGTCAGTTCCATGGTAGCAACGGAAGCACCGGAGCAATATGCCGGACTAATCCTGTGGTACCCTGCGTATGTTATCCCGGAGGATTCACGGAAGCGCGAACTCAAGAATGACCATTCCGTGTTCGGCATCCAGCTTTTCCCGGATTTCGACCGTCTTGCCATGAATCTTGACCCATGGGCTCTGATGCCGGGTTATACACGGCCTGTTCTGCTGCTGCATGGCGACAAAGATCCTGTGGTACCCTGCAGCTACGCTGAAAAAGCCGCGTTCCTTTTCCCGAACGCCAAGCTGAAGGTCTATCCAGACGCAGGGCATGGCTTCGGCGGTGCGCAGCTTGAAGACGCCCTCGCCAGTTCGGTCCGGCTGATCCGGGAGGCAACGCCATGCTGATCCTGACATTGAACATTCATATCACACAGGTGCTTGAAACGCGCTCCGTTTCCGGCATAGCACGGATGATCCTGTTTGACGGCACGGCAGACGGACCCTGCTTCCATGGCACCATCCTGCCGGGCGGGGTCGATACCCAGAGGGAGATGCCAGATAGGACTGGCACGCTTTCCGCACGTTATATGCTGCAGGGTACCGATGAGAAAGGCTGCCCTTGCCGTATCTTCATTGAGAACAGCGCCATCCTCGGCCATGAAGAGACCCGACCTGTGCTGCTCACGGACAGCAAGGCGCTCTCCTGGCTGGAAAAAGCCATGTTGAAAGGACACATTCTTTCTGAAGAAGGTACGCTGAAAATTCTGATTGAAACAGTCGAATGAAAATGAGAGGCAGCTCTTTGCGGAGACTGTCTCTCGTTTTATTTATCCGTTCTGCTGATGATAACGGCATTCCGCGGCCAGCGGGCACTGATCGCACAAGGGGCGCTGTGCCTTACAGATCCTGCGTCCATGCCAGATCAACCAGTGGTGGGCAATGCTCCACGTATCCCTGGGGACCGCTTCCATCAGCTGCTGCTCCGTCTTTTCAACATTATCCGCTGTTGCCAGGCCCAGGCGATTGCTTACGCGGAATACATGCGTATCCACCGCAAAGGCAGGGATCCCGAAGGCGTTGGACAGCACCACATTCGCCGTCTTCCGTCCCACACCCGGCAAAGCGGTCAGCTCTTCCAGCGTGGAGGGCACCTCACCGCCGTGCCGCTCCACGATGATCTGACAGGCAGCGATGATGTTTCCGGCCTTGGAGCGGAAGCCGCAGCTCTTCACCATCGGGAAAAGCTCCTCCACCTTGGCCTGAGCCATCGCCGTCGGATCGGGCCACCGGGCAAAAACCGCAGGGGTCACCTTGTTGACCTGCTTGTCCGTACACTGTGCCGCCAGGATCGTTGCCACCAGCGTCTCATAGGGATTGGTAAAGTCCAGCTCCGGACCTGCCTCGGGATAGGTCTCCCGCAGGATCTCCAGGATACGTTGTGTGTTCTCCGCCATAAAATACCTCTTACTCAAAGCCACTTGATATTATGCGCGCTGATCAGATCAGCCAGCCAGAAAACATAGAGCAGGATCAATCCCACCGCCAGCAGGAAAAGCACCGCGATCATCACATAATGCTTCTTTTCCAGTAGAAGCCCGTCAGCGGATACCTGCGCGAAGCCAAAGCGCTTCAGCACCGGGATCGCCGCCCGCAGCACCAGCACGATCAGCAGCGCCTCCAGCGGAAAAAGGACCAGGTTCTTGCAGATGCGTACCAGATTGATAATCGCATAGGTCTCTGCTTTTTCCACGCCGTAAATCACATAATAGTACCACTTCATCAATACCGAAGTCATCACCATGTTGCAAACCACGTTCACCGTGAACTTTGCCGCCAGGGACCTCGGAACAGACAAAGGCCGACGCCAGAAGAACAAACCGAACAGGAAGCTGCTGCTCATCTCCGTCAGGATGAACGGTAGGAAGTAGGGTCCGCTGGGAAAGAGGATGCAGCCCAGCGTATCGCTGACCGCGCCGACCAGCAACCCCATCAATGGTCCATAAACCAAACTGCCCAGTGAATTGACGTAGCAGTCAAAGGAAAGCGTCAGCCCTGCCGACAGCGGGATCTTGAAGGCCTTGACCGCCACGCGCAGCGCCACGATCAGCGCGGCGAAGGTGAGCATCTTCGTCGAGCGCAGGTTCTTTGCCGCAAGCTGCCAATAGGCCCCGGAAAGGATACGCGGACTGTTTTCTTTTGTACGATCCATAAGCAAAACTCTCCCTGTTTCAGTCTGGCAGCTTATGGGTACGCAAAAAGCTGCCTTCACGGTCGATGCGACCCGCCGAAGGCAGCTGTGTGCAGCGGGATGCGCCGCAGGCACCGCGTCCGTGATTCCGGACTTCGTTTCATGACAACTCCCCGTTCATGAACACTTGACGCGCCTGAAGCTACTCTGCCTGAAGCCGAGTCGTTGAATGTATTTCTTAACCGTCACCGGCAATCAGCCGACAACGTCATCCATGGTATACATACCGGGCTCCTTGCCGCAGAGGAATTCCGCCGCCTTGATGGCCCCGGCGGCAAACACCGCGCGGTTCTCCGCGGAATGGCTGATCCTGATCCGCTCCATCGGGCCGAAAAAACAAACCTCATGCTCACCAGTCACCGTACCGCCGCGCAGCGCATGGATGCCGATCTCGCCCTTCTGGCGCTTGGTGTTCCGCCCATAGCGGCCACCTACCAGTGTGGGTTCCTCGGACAGACCGGCCTTGACCGCGTCATAAAGCATCAGCGCGGTACCGCTGGGTGCATCCACCTTGCGGTTGTGATGGGTCTCCACGATCTCAATATCGAATGAATCTCCCAGCACCTCGGCAGCCTTGCGGGCCAGCTGCCGCAGCAGGGCTACACCTACCGACATATTGGCAGAGCGGAAGATAGCCACCTGCTTGGCCGCTTCATCAATGGCCTTCAGCTGTGCCTCGTCATAGCCGGTGGTCGCTACCACCGCAGGGATGCTGTTCTTTACCGCATAGCGGAGCAGGGCATCCAAAGAAGAAGGCTTGGAGAAGTCAATGATCACATCGCCCATCGCCGGTGCCTCATCAAAAGAGCTGTATACGGGCACCGACGCGTCCGCACAGGGAGCCACATCAATGCCGCCCACGACTTCGATGCCCAGCTCCCTGGCCTGTGCGAGCACCGCCTGTCCCATGTGTCCGCTGATACCGGAAATCCAGATCTTCATGTTCTGCCTCCTCAGGCGATCAGGCCCAGGCCACGCATGATGTCCAGCATCTTCGCGCGGTTGCCCTCCGTCATGGGCACCAGCGGAAGACGCAGATCATCATCACAATAGCCCATGGCATGCAGGGCGGCCTTGCAAGGGATGGGGCTGCATTCGGAGAACAGAGCGTTGATAATGGGCATCAGGCGCATCTGCTCCTTGCCGGCAAAAGCATAATCCCCCTTCAGAGCCGCGTGCATCATATCAGCGGTCTCCTTGGGCATGATGTTGCTCAGCACGGAGATGCAGCCCACAAAGCCGCAGCTCATCAGAGGCACATTGATCTCGTCGCTGCCTGAATAGAAGACGGCGTCATCCCCCACCAGACGCATCTTGTCCAGGATCTGGGCCACATTGCCGGAGGCTTCCTTCACGCCGATCACATTCGGATGCTTGCAGATCGCCTGCAGGGCGGCAGCGGAGATGTTCAGTCCGGTACGGCCGGGCACATTGTACACGATGACGGGCAGCGTCGCCGCATCCGCCAGCGCGTTATAGTGGGCCACCAGACCTTCCTGGCTGGTCTTGTTATAGTAAGGAGTCACCACCAGCTGGGCATCCGCACCGAAGCTCTTGGAAGCGCGGGCCGCCTCAACGGCCTCCCGGGTGCTGTTGCTGCCAGTACCGGCGATCACGGGTACCCGATGATGGACCACATCCACCACGCGGCGGACGACCGCCAAATGCTCGTCCCAGGTCATGGTCGCGGGCTCACCGGTGGTTCCGCAGGCAATGATGGCATCCACGCCATTGTCCAGCTGGAATTCCACCAGCCGGTCCAGGGCAGGATAATCGATCTCACCGTTCTTGAAGGGCGTAACAATGGCCGTACCGCAGCCGGTAAACAAAGGTGTCATACGGTTGTCCTCCTTTATTGGATCAACTCAGTCCTTACGGGTGATATAGCCCTTGCGGCAGAGCAGCTCAGCAGTCAGGATGCCACCGCCCGCAGCCCCGCGGATGGTGTTGTGGCTCAGGCAGACAAAACGATAATCGAACAGCTTGTCCTCGCGGAGACGGCCGATGGAAATGCCAAAGCCGTTGCCGAAGTCCCGGTCCAGCTTCGTCTGGGGACGGGTGGGGTCCTCAAAATACTGCACAAAGGGCTTGGGGGCACTGGGCAGCTCCAGACGCTGGGCTTCGGTCTCATAATTGGCCCAGCGTTCCTTGATCTGCTCCATGGTGGGCTTATTCTTGAAGGTCACGCTGACAGCGGCCATATGACCGTCGGACGCGGCAACACGCAGGCACTGGGCGCTGATGACAGGCAGCTTGGCGTTCACGATCACGCCATCCTCCACATGGCCCCAGATCTTCAGCGGCTCGTTCTCGCTCTTCTCATCCTCGCCGCCGATATAGGGGATCACATTGTCCACCATCTCGGGCCAGGTCTTGAAGGTCTTGCCGGCACCGCTGATGGCCTGATAGGTGCAGACACTGACCTTCTCGGGACCAAAGTCCATCAGGGGCGTCAGGGCCGGCACATAGGACTGGATGGAGCAGTTGGGCTTCACGGCAATGAAGCCGCGCTTGGTGCCCAAACGCTTCTTCTGGGTCTCGATGACCTGGATATGGTCGGCGTTCAGCTCGGGGATCACCATGGGCACATCGTTGATGCCGCGGCAGGCACTGTTGTTGCTGACCACAGGCACCTCAGCCTTGGCGTAGGACTCCTCCAGCGCGCGGATCTCATCCTTCTTCATATCCACGGCGCAGAATACGAAGTCCACCTTGGCGGCCACCTCTTCCACCTTGGAGGCATCCAGTACGATCATTTCCGCCACCGTCTCCGGAATGGCCCAGTCAAAGGCCCAGCGGTCACCCACCGCCTCGCGGTAGGTCTTTCCGGCACTGCGTCCGGAAGCAGCCACGGCAGTGATCTCAAACCAGGGATGACCCTGCAGCAGGGAAATAAAACGCTGACCCACCATACCGGTGGCGCCCACAATACCCACACGAATCTTTTCCATGATCTTTTTTCTCCTTCTACTCTTCAGAGGTTTTGTCCGGGGCCTTTCCACAAGAAAACACCCCAAGCAATGCCTGCGGTGCGCCGAAAGACCATTTTGCGCAGATACGCAAAACAGGCTTCGTTGAATCAGCGCTCCGCCGGGTTTGCCGCCCGATGACAGCTGCAGACCTGTTCAGCCTGCATCCAAGCAACCATACCGGGCGGTATGGCCCTTTCGGCGTGAAACCCTTTTGCATGGCCTCATTGAAGCACCCGCTTCTCCGCCATGGGACTCATGTTTCACGCGCCTCTGATCCGATCAATCTTGTTCAATTGAGGACGGCAATCATGTTACCATGATTTCATGTCTGTGTCAACCGGGATTTTCAGAATCTTTCGCTCAAAGTGCCCCGGTGGAGCCGATTCCGCCGGTCCGCTCTTCCTCTACTGCTTCTTCCTCAGCCACGCCGTAAGGCAGGAAGATGCCCTGGCAGAAGCGCTCTCCCGCACAGATGGTCACGGCGTGGTCTCCCGCGTTAAACAGCTTGACCATGATGTGGCCCTCGTTTTTCGCGTGGTAATAATCGCTGTCGATCACCCCAACCGTATTGGCCAGACGCACATTGTGCTTGAAGCCCAGAGAGGAGCGCGGGAACAGCAGCAGCACCCAGCCGTTTTCCATGCTGCAGCGCATACCGGTACAGATCAGCGTGCTTTCGCCGGGCTGCATCGTGACCGTCACCGGGGAAACGAAATCATATCCGGCGCTGCCGGCGGTAGCCCGCTTGGGCAGCGGAACCCTCTCCAGCGGCAGGCGGTCCGCATCCCCGCAATCCGCGGCAAACTGACCTTGGGATACTCTCTCAAAGGCTGCTATGCTCATGCGTTATGCTCCTTCCATGCGGTGTAGGCATCGGCCAGGCGAGCCAGCTCCTCCAGCGTCAGCTTTTCACCGCGGACCTTTTCATCCAGGCCGGCCTGGTTCATCAGGGCCAGCGCATCGGCGCGTTCCATATGCATGGTGGCGCACAGATTATTGGTCATCGTCTTTCTGCGAAGCGCAAAAGCCGCCCCGGCGATCCGGAAAAAATCGTCCTCGCTTCGTACACTGACCGCCGGCATGTCACGCTTTTCCAGCACCACAAAGGCACTGTCCACCTTGGGTGCGGGCGTAAAGCAAGCAGCCGGGACATCCATGGCCAGGCGCGGCTCGGTCAGATACTGGGCCCGGACTGCAAGCATTCCCCAACCATCCTCCCCTGGGGAAGAAAGCAACTTGTCCGCCACTTCCTTCTGTACCATCAGAGCCAGCCGCTGGATGGGCAAGCCACAAGTGAGCAGCATGGTGATCAGCGGCGTGGTGATGTAATACGGAATGTTGGCCACCACGCTGACCGGCTTGCGGAGTGCGGCGGTCACCTCGTTCAGGTTCAGCTGCATCACATCCCCCTGCACCAGGGAAAAATTTTTCCAGGGCTCCATAAACGCCTTCAGCAGAGGGATCAGACGCTCATCCAGCTCCACAGACAGCACCTGGTGCGCTGTCTGGCACAGATATTTGGTCATGCTGCCGCTGCCCGGACCGATCTCCAGCACATCGTCCTACGCCGTTACGCCACTTTCCCGAACCAGCGCCGCCAGCAGATCCTCATCATAGATGAAGTTCTGGCCCAGAGACTGCTTGTACCGCAGCTGACTGTCATGGATCCGTTCTTTCGTCTTGCTCATGGTTTATCCTTTACAGAGTGAATTTACATGGAGAAGCGCGCACGGCCCGCTTCCTTGGAACGGTACAATGCCTGGTCCGCCGCTTCATACAGACGGTCAAAGCTGTAATGGCTCCGGTCCAGGAAAGCGCCGCCCACGGAAATGCTGGTCACGCCGCCGTTATTCTCGGACAACAGCAGATTGATCTTGTCGCATATCTGCTGTCCGCGCCGCAGCATCTGGTTCTCCGTGACTTCCTCCGGGAAGAAGAGCATGGCGGCAAACTCATCACCGCCCATACGGCTGGCCAGGTCGTCCGACCGCAGGGAGCTTGCCAAAGCCTGCCCTACCAGGATCAGGAACTCATCGCCGGAGCGATGCCCATAGGTATCATTGAACTGCTTGAAATGGTCCACATCCAGCATCAGCATCATGGCGCGATCCTGCACGTTGCTCAACAAGCGCTGTTCGACGTCGTTCCGGAAGGCCTCATGGTTCAGCAAGCCAGTCAGAGCATCCTGCCGATACTTGCTCTCCCAAAGCTCCAGTCGCTTGAAGGCTTTGTCGTGCTCCGCGTTGATCAGCATCTGCACAGCATGACTGGCATACGCATCGGTAATCGTGATCTCGGTATGCTCCTCACGCTCGGCGGAATCATAGAACATGCGGCCAAAGCACAGCACATGCAGCGCGTTCCCGTTCTCGCAGCGGATCCGGTGTTCAAAATACGCGGTGCCGTCCGGCTTGAAGTTCCTGGCCAACTCCTGCGCGTATTCCTCCCGATCCTCCTCAAAGATCAGGTCGTTGTGCTTCAAATGGTTCTGCTCGATATCCTGCCAGGAATAGCCCGTCAGCTTTTCAAAGGTCTCATCCACGGAAAGGATCAGCCCCTCGGCTCCGATCACATACCGGGCATATTCCACAGGATGCACCCGCAGCTCGGCGACGTTTCGTTCCGTATGGTCCACGGACCACTCCGGAACATCCACGACCGCGGCCTGCGCTTCCTCCTCCTGCGTCTGCTGCGTTCCTTCCAGTGCGTCCAGCGTCTGCAGATAAGCGGAAACAATGGCAGGATCAAACTGGGTCCCCGCGCAGCGACGAAGCTCCGCACGTGCCTCTTCCTCGCTGATGGCGCGATGGTAAGAACGGTTGTTCGTCATGGCGTCATAGCTGTCCACCACGGAGATGATCCGGCTCAGCAGCGGGATGCTTTCCTTGCTCAACCCGGCAGGATAGCCCCGTCCGTCCCAGCGCTCATGGTGATAGAGGATCATATCCGCAATGTCCTTCAATTCTTGGGAACTGGAGGCGATGCGGTAGCCCTTCTCCACGTGTGTCTTGATGACATTCCACTCATTGTTGGTCAGCTTGCCTGGCTTGTTCAGGATATCCAGCGGGATACCCACCTTGCCGATATCATGCAGGATGGCCAAAAGAGAAAGCTGGCTCAGCTCCTCCTCGCTCAGCCCGATGCGCTTGCCCAACAGCTCACACATCTTTTGCGTCCGGCGGACATGGGCCTCGGTGTCCTTGTCACACTCCTGCAAAATCTGAATGATACTGTTGAGGATATCGGAATGCCGGGCACTACGGTCCAGCAGCTTTTTGGTGCGGATTGTCCGGATACCACGTTCGAAGCCTTCCTGCGCATCCGATCCGGCGGCAAGAAGAGAGACCGAAGTCTGGATCGAGAACCGCTTTTCTTCTTCCAACGCGGAGAGCTGCTCCAGAACTTTGTCCAGCTTCACGTAAGCTTCTTCCGTACTGACCCCGGGCATCAGACAGGCAAGATAGGCTTCCCGGCCGCGTACATACATCGCATTTTCGGGAAAGGTCTGCTGCATGATCTGTGCCAAGGTCTGCACCGCACGGTCACCTGCCGCCTGGCCATGCTGCTCGTTCAGATCGGTCAGGCCGTTGATATCACACACGACCAAGGCTGTGGCCTGATTCTGACGCACGAACCAATCGGCGCCATGGTCCACGAAGTAGCGCCAGGAGGTGAAGCCGGTCAGCAGGTCCTGCTCCATCAGCAGGCTGCTGAGCACAAACATGCGCCCGATCAGCTCCTGCTCACTGTTTTTCAGCACATGGTAGGCACAGCGCACGGGATACAATTCACCGTCGTGTTTCAGATAACGCTGGAAGGTGGCGTCGTTCTCCAGCAAGCGCAAATCAGACTGAAGTCCGCTTTCCGCAAGGAATTGCTCCAAAGGCATCTCATCGGTCAGCGTAACTCCGACCAGCATGGTCTCCGCTTTGTCGTTGGTCATGATCAGTCGGTCTTCATAGTCGAACAGCACGAGACCTTCGCCCAGGTAATCCAGACACCAGTCACGGTATGCTCGCCCCATGAAGCCACTGGAGGCATGCAGGCAGCTCCAGTACAGGAAGAAGCCGGCGATGCTGTATCCCAACAGGGAGTAATCCAGGAATTCATACTCGTCCGAAATGGGAACAAACAGGTACAAGGCATTGATGCCGACCACAATGATCAGCCCCAGGATGGCCTGCAGATAGCGCCGTTTATAGCCGACCGGCACACGCAATGTCTTCCGGACCAGCATCATCAGCACCATGAAGACCATCACGTAGTTGAAGATCAGGTGCATCCGGAACGGCAGCAGCATTTCGTATTGGTAATGGGAAATGGCCCGGTCCTGTTCAATATAGCGGATAGCCCAACCGGTCAGCGGATTCGTGAGCATAACCGCCACGTCCGCCATCAGATAGTAGTGGAGGATCTTCCAAAGGATGGAATGATCCCCCTGATTTTTGGCGTCGGTGGTAAAGCGCTCCATGAAGGTAAGCAGCGAAAAGACGGATACACTGACACCGGAAAAATACAATCCCTCCACAAAAGCATAAAGGGTGTAGTTCCGTATCCACAGAGCAGCGGAATAGAAAATCGTTGTGAGCATAGCGCCGGTCAGGCACCAGCCCAGGAAGAAACCGCTCCTGTTTCCTTTTTTGAAGCAGACCGCGGCAAGAACACCGTCCGTGACGCACACAACGGCAAAAGCCACCAATACAGCGATCAATACACCCATGTACCTGCCGCCTCCCTGCTTCTTGCTTCCTTACAGCCTTCTCAGCTGCATGACCTTGTCCAGGATATCCTCTGCCAGGGCCCGTTTGCTCTGCAGCGGACGCTCCTCCATCCCGTCTTTGGTGATCAGCGTCGCGATGTTGGTATCCACGTTGAAGCCCGCGCCGGGCCTGGTCATGTCGTTGGCTACGATCAGGTCCAGGTTCTTCTTTGCCAGCTTGCCCATGGCATGCTCTGTCACATCGTTGGTCTCCGCCGCAAACCCGACCAGAGTCTGTCCCGTTTTTTTCAGCTTGCCCACAGCAGCCGCCACGTCCGGATTTTCCACCAGACGCAGCACCATCGGCTCGCCGTCCTTTTTCTTGATCTTGACCGGGCTGATCTCCTCCACACGGTAGTCCGCCGGAGCGGCCGCCTGGATGATCACGTCCATCTCCCCGGCCAGACCAGTCACGGCATTGTACAGGTCCAGAGTGGATTCCACCTGCACCACCGGAATTCCAGCAGGCCTTGCGGCGGTGGTATTGCCGCAAACCAGCGTGACGCCCGCGCCGCGCTCCCTGGCTGCCTCCGCAATGGCAAAGCCCATCTTGCCGGAGCTGTCATTGCCGATATAGCGCACCGGATCCAGCCGCTCCCGGGTACCGCCCGCAGTGACCATCACCTTCAGGCCGGCCATATCCTGTTTTTTATTCAACATGGCAAGGATGGCATCCGCGATGGCTTCCGGTTCGCTCATGCGCCCGGCACCGGTATCCCCGCAGGCCAGGAACCCGCCCTCCGGCCCGATGAATTGCACACCGCGGTCCCGAAGGAGCTGCACATTCTTCTGCGTAGCTTCCGCGGTCCACATTCCGGTATTCATGGCAGGCGCGATCAGCAGCGGCGCCTTGGTGGCCAGTGCTGTGGTGGAGAGCATATCATCCGCCAGGCCATGCGCCAGCTTGGCGATGATGTTGGCTGTGGCCGGAGCGATGACAAAGACCTCCGCCCGCTTGGCCAGGGCGATGTGCTCCACCTCCCAGGTTTCGGGCCGGGCAAAGGTATCCGTCACCACGGGATGGTTGGAGAGCGTCTCAAAGGTCAGGGGCGCCACAAACCTGGTGGCATTCTCCGTCATGATGACATGGACCTGAATTCCCGATTTACGCAAACGGGAGACAATCGCCGCGCTCTTGTACGCGGCAATGCCTCCCGTTACGCCCAGCACAACTTCATGTGCGGTATTCATGCTCAAGCCTCCGTGGTGGTTTCCTCATCGGTGGGAGGGTTATCATAGGTCAGCAGGCCACGGTTGATCTCTTCCACGGCGATCTTCAGGGGCTTCATATCCTTGGAATCGATCATGGGCTGTACGCCGTTCACGATCTGACGGCCGCGCTTGCTGGCTTCCACCGCCAGGGTGTAACGGGATTCCGCATGATCCAGCAGCTCCAGAACACAGGGTTCTACAATAGACATAATGGTTTTCCTCCTTCTGTATCGTCACAGGTCCCGTTTTTCCGGAACCATGGGGTGATAGCGATTGGTACGGTGCTTTTCGGCCTCCACCACGGCAAACAGGGCTTTCACGGCCGTCTCCAGGTCATCATTGACGATAACGTAGCTGTAGCGCTCCATCTCCGTGATTTCCCGGTAGGCGTTGTTCATGCGGCGGTTGACATCCTCCGGCGCCTCGGTATGACGATTCTCCAGGCGCTCCCGGAGTTCCTGCATACTGGGCGGAAGAATGAACACGCTGACGCAGTCTGGCATCCGCTGCATCACATTCAGCGCACCCTGGGTATCGATATCCAGCAACACGTTCTGTCCGGCGGCCATCCGGTCATTTACTTCGCTCAGGAGCGTGCCATACCGGTTTCCGTGCACCGTCGCGTGCTCCAGGAAGGCATCCGCCTTTTCCAGCGCATCGAACTGTTCCTGGGTCATGAAGTGATAGTGTACGCCGTCCACCTCTCCGGGGCGCGGCCCACGGGTGGTTGCACTGACCGAGAACACGAAGCTCTTGTCCGCGTCCAGCAGGCGGTTCAGCAGCGTGCCCTTGCCCGCACCGCTGGGACCGGAGATCACCAGGAGCATGCCCTTCCGTTCTTCTGTCATGCTGATATCCTCTTTTCTCTCCTCAGCCTGTCATTCCACATTCTGGATCTGCTCCCGCAGCTTTTCGATCTCGCTCTTCAGGTCGACCACCTGCTGCGCGATCTCCGCGTCGGAAGCCTTGGACCCGATGGTGTTGGCCTCGCGGTTCATTTCCTGAATCAGGAAATCCATCTTCTTGCCGATCTCGCCGGCGGCATTCAGGTATCCGCGCATCTGCCGGATATGGCTTTCCAGGCGGCTCAGCTCCTCGTCGATGGCACACTTGTCAGCCATGAGCGCCACTTCCTGGGCCAGTCTCGCCGGATCCACAGGCTCGATGGGCAGCTTTTCCAGCCTGGCCTGCAGCTTGCCGCGATACTCCTCCACCACGTGCGGCGCCCGTTCGAGGATCTTCTCCCGCAAAGCCGCCGCGGCGTTCAGGTGCGTCTCCAGATCAGCCCGAAGGCTCTCGCCCTCTTTCAGTCGCATGTCATTGAGCTGGGCAGCCGCTCCGTCCACACAATCGGCACACAAGGCAGCCACCGTCTCCTCGTCCATCTCGGCCTCGGAGACCTGCAGCACGCCTTCCATCTTCATCAGGCTGTCCAGAGAAAGCGTTTCCCCGGTACCCAGGGCTTTGGCCAGTATCGCCGCGGCTTGCACATAGCTTGCCGCCAGCTGCTCATCCGCTTTGACTTCGGTCAGGCTCCCCTGCGCCGAGGTAAGCGTCAGATAGCAATCCACATGGCCGCGCTTCAGGTTGGCGGCCAGGCGCTTCCTGACCACATCCTCCAGAAAGGAAAGACTTCTGGGCAGTCTGCAGCTGATATCCAGGAACCGATGGTTCACGCTTTTCAACTCCACCGTCATTTCCCAGCCTTCCCGGCTCAGCCTGCACCGCCCGCAGCCCGTCATGCTTCGCACAACAAAAGCACCTCCTCATGGATTAATAATTATAGCATAGGAAAGCTGGATTGACAAGCGGGGATTTTCACGTTTTCGGCAACTTGTCATGTCTCTTTATTTTCTTTCCCGCACCAAATCTTTCCCCTTGCAGGTTGGGTTTCCTTGTGCTATAACCATGCTGCGGTTTTTGCCGCATTATATGTAAGCACAGGAGATCATTATGGCAAAATCAACCATCAGGGACATGACCGTCGGCTCGCCGATGAAGCTGATCCTTGGCTTTGCGGTTCCCTTGTTGTTCGGTCTGGCCTTCCAGCAGCTGTACAGCTTCGTGGATACCGCCATTGTAGGCAAGGTGCTTGGTGCCACCAAGCTGGCGGCCGTCGGCTCTACGGGCGCCGTCAATTTCCTTATCCTCGGTCTATGCAACGGTATGTGCTCCGGCATGTCCATCCCCATCGCCCAGGACTTCGGCGCGAAAGAAGAGACGGAGCTGCGGCGGCATGTGGCCAACGCCATCTATGTCTGCGCGGTGTTCAGCGTGCTGGTGGCCGTGATCACCGGATCCTTATGCTCCGCGATCCTGCGCCTGATGAACACCGATGAAAGCATTCTGCCGGACGCTGTGGCCTATATCCGTATCATTTTCTTTGCCATCCCGGTCACCGTTCTGTACAATATGTCCAGCGGCATCCTGCGTGCTTTGGGAGACAGCAAGACGCCCGTCATGTTTATCGCGCTGGCTTCCGTTATCAATATCGTACTGGATCTGCTTTTCATGCTTGGGCTGGGCATGGGGGTGGAGGGTGCCGCCATTGCCACGGTCATCAGTCAGCTGGTGAGCGGTGTAGGCTGCGTGATCGTCATGATCCGCCGCTTCCCGATCCTGCATCTCAGCACCGACGACCGCAAGTTCCGCTTCCCTTATGCGAAGCATCTCGTTTATGTCGGTATTCCCATGGGCCTGCAGTTCTCCATCACCGCCATCGGTTCCATTATTATCCAGTGGGCCGTGAACGGCATCAGCGTGGCGGCTGTGGCCGCCATGACCGCCGCCGGCAAGATCAACATGTTCTTCAACTGTGTGTTTGACGCGCTGTCCACCACCATGGCCACCTATGCCGGGCAGAACGTGGGCGCCAGGAATCCTGAGCGGGTCAGCCAGGGGATGAGAGCCACCTCAAAAATCGGCATCGTTTATTGCCTGATCTCCCTGGCGGTCATCTGGTTCCTCGGACCGCTGCTGCTGTCCATTTTCCTGGATGCTTCCAAGGAGACTGAGATCATCTCCATGGCCCATTTGGCGCTGAAGTTCTACGGTGCTTTCTACATTCCGCTGCTGTTCGTCAATGTGGTCCGTCTGACCATCCAGGGCATGGGCTACACCAATGTGGCGATGATCGCCGGGGTGATGGAGATGATCGCCCGCACGCTGGCTGCGCTCCTGCTGGTGCCTCCCTTCGGTTTCGTGGGCGCCTGCCTCGGCAATCCCCTGGCGTGGATCTTCGCCGATGCCTTCCTTGTTCCGTGCTATGTTTTCCTCATCAACCGCATGAAGAAAAGATGGCCTTCCGCGGCCGTTTCGGAAGCTTAATTTCTTGAAAAGAACTTGCCAAGGTTTGGCGCTTGTGGTATATTATATTTGTTATGTAGCGGCAGAGATGACAATTGAGTCATCGGTTGGTGGTTTTCCGCGGGTATGGCTTGCGGATACATGAGGATACAGGTAAGATGGTTGCTGATCACAGAGCCATCTCAGATGGAGAAAGAGGAACGACATGAGTGCCAAGAAGAGTCAGATCAGCCCGAAGGGAAAGAAGCGCGGCCTGATTGCAGGGATCGCAACCGCAGGTGTCCTGGAGCTGCTGTTCCAGCCGATCGCCATCGTTCCCTGGCCGCATGTCAGGATCATACCCACGCTGCTGACCCTTGGTGTGGCCTGGTTCGTCGGCAAGATCGTCGGGGCCATGAACACCGATCTGGATACCAAGCCCCATAATGACAAAAAGGTCCAGAAGATGGAGAAGGAAATGGAATCCCTGGGCCACAGCGGAGACGAGAACGCTGACGCCGTGATCCAGAAGGGGCAGGAAATGCTGCGGCAGATCCGCGCCGAAAACGAGGCTATCCCCGATCCCACCCTGTCCCACCAGATGTATGAGTTGGAGTATCAGTGCCTGCAGATATTCAAGACTGTGCAGGAGTCGCCCAACAAGGCCCCTCAAATTCGTAAGTTCATGAACTACTATCTGCCCACTACGCTGAAGATGCTGGCCAACTACCGCACCATGCAGAATCGCGGCGTTTCCCAGGCAGATCTGAATGAAGCCCGCAATACCCTGATCCACGGTATGAACATGATCCTGCAGGTGGGTCAGAAGCAGATCGACAATCTGTTCAAGGGCGATATGCTGGATATCTCCACGGACATCGACGTGCTGGAGCAGATGCTGAAGCGGGATGGCTTTACCGATGGCGGGCTGGGTGATGTGCCTGTTTCCCAGACACAGGCCTCACCCACGACCGATATCAAGCCGCAGGCCCGTACAGCTGCCGCCGCCCAGATGGGTACCTCCTCTCATCCCACCATTGAGGTCCCCGAAGAGGATCAGCCGCAGAACTACAAGTCCAATCACGCTTATACTTATCAAGGCAAAAATTGATCTTATTGTGAAGGAGTGCTGACCATGAGTGAATTGAACAACCTCGTCCTCTCCCTGACCCCCGATCTGCCCGATGAACCTGTCGCCGCGGAGCCTGAGCTTTCCATCCAGGAGCCTGTGGAGGCCAAGAAGGAAGCTGAGTCCGCTCCTACCCCCGCCGTCCCCCGTCTGAAGGATCAGCAGCTGAGCGATGCCGAGCGCAACGCCATCGAAACCTTCATCGGCAAGCTGGACATCACCAACCCCGACCATGTGCTGCTCTTCGGAGCGGATGCCCAGAAGAATATCGCCGAGTTCTCCGACAAAGCACTGGAGGCCGTCAAAACCCAGGAATCCGGTCCTGTGGGCGATATGCTGGTGAACCTGGTGGGTGAACTGAAGGGCTTTGAAAGGGACAGCGAGGAGCCCAAGGGCCTGCGCAAGCTGTTCTCCAGCGCGGATGACCGTATGGAGAAGATGAAGGCCCGCTACAGCAAGGTCAGCACCAATGTGGAAAACATTGCCAGCCAGCTGGAAAATTATCAGGCCCAGCTGCTGAAGGACGTGGCCATGTTTGACCGCCTGTACGATCAGAACAGCGCCTACTTCCGTCAGCTGACCCTGTACATTATCGCCGGTGATGAGTATCTGGCCCGCGTTCGCGAGACCGATCTGAAAGCACTGATGGATCAGGCTGCCAAGACCAATGATGCCATGGACGCCCAGAAGGCCAACGATCTTGCCGCCCAGTGCGACCGCATGGAAAAGAAGCTCTACGACCTGAAGCTGACCCGTCAGGTCTCCCTGCAGATGGCGCCTCAGATCCGTCTTCTGCAGAATAACGACAGCCTGCTGGTGGAGCGCATCCAGTCCACCCTGAGCAATACCCTGCCCCTGTGGAAGAGCCAGATGGTGCTGGCTTTGGGCCTGCATCATTCCAGCGAAGCCCTGAAGGCCCAGACCGCCGTCACCAACATGACCAACGAGCTGCTTCGCAAGAACGCCGAAGCCCTGAAGGTCGGTACAGTCGAGACCGCCAAGGAAGCCGAGCGCGGCATCATCGATATTGAGACCCTTGTGGAGACCAACCAGAGCCTGATCGATACCATCAACGAAGTGATGGACATCCAGAAGAACGGTCATACCAAGCGTATGGAAGCGGAGAAGCAGCTGTACGATATGGAAGCCGAACTGAAAAAGAAGCTGCTGGAAACCAACCTGCACTGAGGATATTCCCCCTGATAAAGCTTTTGCCCGGTGAGGTTGTTGCCTTGCCGGGCGATTTTTGAGGAAGGCCTATGCGGATCATCGGATTGACAGGATCCATCGCCTGCGGCAAAAGCACCGTGTCTGCCACGCTGGCATAGCTTGGTGCCGTAATCATTGACGGCGATCTGCTCTCCAGAGAGCTGACTGCCTCCGGCGGTGCAGCCCTGCCGGCCCTGCGCAACACGTTCGGAAATGCCGTCTTCAATACGGACGGTACGCTGGACCGGAAAGCATTGGGGCAGGTCGTATTCCATGATGCAGCTGCTTTGGAGCAGCTGGATGCCATTATGCAGCCCCTGCTGCGGCAGCTGATCCTCGAGCGCATCCGGCAGTACAGAGCAGCCGGAACAACGATCCTAGTGCTGGATATGCCGCTTTTGTTCGAGAAGCAGCTGGACTCGCTGTGTGATACCGTCTGGTGCGTATGGCTCCCCCACGCTTCCCAGCTGGAGCGGCTGATGGCCCGGGACCACCTGAACGAAACCGCAGCGGAGGCACGGATCGCCAGCCAGCTTTCCCCGGACGAAAAGGCTGTGCGTTCCAATGTTGTGATCAACAACAGCGGCCCTATCGACAGTACACAGGCCAAAGTCCGGGCGCTTTATCGGGAAGAGCTTCGATATCTCAACGACCAAGGAGGTCAGGATGGAACAAACGCCGACACCCCAGCGCAGCCGCAGGTCTGACCGGTATAACCAGCCCGCGCCGCAGCCCGAAACACCGTCATCTGCTCCTGTTGAGCGGAAGGTCTATGCGCGGCCCGTGCAGCCCGCTCAGCCGCAAACGTCACGAGCTGCGGCACCGCAGGTCATTCAGCGCAGTAAGCCTCAAGGCAAGCGGATGCTGCAGTCCTCCCCTTTGCCGGAGGAGCAACGGAAAAAAGCGGAGAAGAAGCAGGCACCCGTCCCCAAGGTCATGATTGCAGGCATCGTTGCTTTAATGCTGCTGTGCATTGCCTGTGTTGCGGCCGGGAATCTGATGCAGGCCTACCTGAAGCAGCAGCAGGACGCCCGGGAGCAGGCCTACCAGAACCTTCTGGACAGGCATCCACTGCAGTACCAGTCGCTGATCGAAAAATATGCCGCGGAGTATAATCTCCAGCCGGCCTATGTGGCAGCCATCATCCTGAATGAAAGCAGCTACAACACCCAGGCCGAAAGCAGCGTAGGCGCACGCGGTCTGATGCAGCTGATGCCGGATACAGCGGAGTGGATCGCTCACAAACTGGGGCTGGATGCCACCTACAACGTGGATCAGCTTTGGGATGCCGAGACCAATATCCGGTTCGGCTGCTGGTATCTCAATTATCTAAGCGAGATGTTCGGCGGTGATCCGGTTACCGTGACGAGCGCTTATCACACCGGACAGGGGGAGGTCACCGGCTGGCTGTCCAACAAAACCTATGCGCCGGACGGAAAAAACCTGTCTCTGGAAAGCATGCCGGATGGTCCTACCAAAACCTATGCAGGAAAGGTAACACGTGATTATGGCATTTATGACGCGATCTATTTCCACACCTTCAACGAAGCAACGGAGGCATCCTGAATTCAGGAGACTCACAGCCTTGCTCTGTGCCGCGGTACTGGCATTGCTTCCCCTGGAATATGCCGGCGCTACCAATGTGGATTCATCCCTGGTCGTCGGTATCCAATCCACCAAGACCACGCTGATCGATCCGCTCAACCCCAAGGAGCGGGATATCGTCAGCGTCTACGATCTGGTGTATGAAAGCCTCATCAACATCAATGATGACTATCTTCCGGAGGGCGGCATCGCCGAAAGCTGGGAGTCCAGCGCCAACGGACGCACATGGACCTTCCATCTGCGCAGCAACGTTACCTTCTCGGATGGTACCCCGCTGACCGCCACTGATGTGGCAGCCACCATCAACTATATTCTGGAGCGCGCCAACGACGAGAATTCCCTCGACAAGGGATATTATCAGAATCTGAAGTACTTTGTGGACAGCGTGACCGTGAAGGACAGCTCCACGGTCGTCATCCGTGCTACCAGCGACCGCAGCTACTGGGGTCTGCTGTATGAGCTGACCTTCCCCATTGTACCGGCTGACCGGGTGAACACCTACAATCCTCCTGGAAGCGGTGCTTATCAGATTGAAACCTTTGAGGCCGGCAACTACATCACCCTGACCACCAACCCCTATTGGTGGAAGAACCAGCCCCAGGTGAAGGACATCACCCTGCTGATCCATGACACAGCCAAAAGCGTGATGGAAAGCTACGAATATGCCCGGGTGAATACGATCTTCACGCGCTCCATCGCCGCCGCCCAGTATAAGAGCGGCACCAGCTCCCTGGCCCTGGACTACCGCACCAACCAGCTGGAATGCCTGCTGATGAACCACTCCTACACCAAGCTTGCCAGCGTGGCCGTGCGCAAAGCCATCCGGCTGGTGATCGACGTGGATAAGATTGCTTCCAATGTCTATGGTGGCATGGTGGATCGCACCAACACGCCCTTCATCAACGGTACCTGGATGTATAACAGCAATGTGGACAGTAGCTATTACACCAACGTGGAGGAAGCCAAACAGCTGCTGGCGGACGATGGCTGGGAAGACAGCAACGACGACGGTATACTGGACAAGCTGGATGACGACGGCAAGCTGATGAGCCTGACGCTGAACCTGTACGTCTACGAGGAACCGGATGACAACGTGCGTGTAGCCACCGCGGACCTGATCGTGGACTGGCTGGAGCAGATCGGCATCAGCGTGACGACCACCACCATGACCTACACCTCCATTCAGGAAAAGCTGGAGGCCGGCTCCTTCCATCTGGCGCTGGTCAGCTACGCCATGGATACCGTGCCGGACTGCGGTTTCCTGCTGATGGGCGGCAATACCGGCAACTACAGCCGTTACCGCTCCAGCGAGATGACCGCGCTCTGCAAAAAGCTGCGCACCTGCCAGAATCAGACGGACTACCAGAACGTGCTCTATGATATCCAAACCAAATTCACCGAGGATTGTCCGTTCATCTGTCTCTTTTACCGCAGCGGCGTGGTGCTGACCCGCAAAATGTACACCACAGCCCGTGATGTACGCGAACTGGAGCTGCTGCGCGGCATCGATACCTTCTCTTCCTCAAACTGACACTTACAGGAGGCTTGATCTATGGACTGGCTTGAAATCACGATTCATACGACGACCGCCGGTGCGGATATCGTTTCCGAAAAGCTCATGAACGAAGGCGCCACCGGCACCATGGTGGAGGACCGGGCGGATATTCCCGACCCCAACAAGCCCAACGGTATTTGGGAGATCATCGATCCGAAATTGATCGATTCCATGCCGGAGGACGTACTGGTGCATGCCTGGTTTACGCCGGATGAGTCCCTTGCGGATCACCTGCAGGCATTGAAGCAGCAGATGGCCGAAATGAAAACCATGCTGCCGGATTTCGACCTTGGCTCTCTTGACCTGGAGACGGTCAATGTACGTGACCAGGACTGGAATGAGGTCTGGAAGCGCTTCTACAAGCCATTCCGTGCCGGCCGCCGGCTGGTGGTCAAGCCCACCTGGGAAAGCTATGAACGTCAGCCGCAGGATCTGGTCATCGAGATCGATCCCGGCATGGCCTTCGGCAGCGGCACCCATGAAACCACCGGTATGTGCATGGATCTGCTGGAGGAAAATCTGAAGCCCGGCGACCGGGTGATGGATGTTGGCACCGGCAGCGGCATCCTGGCCATCGGCGCCGCTATGCTCGGAGCCGAGAACGTGCTGGCTGTGGATATCGATCCCACCGCGGTAAAGGTTGCCAAAGAGAACATCGAGCACAATCATCTGCAGGACAAAATCACCGCTGTTACCGGCAATCTGCTGGAAGGCATCGACGGCACCTGTGAGCTGTGCGTGGCCAACATCATTGCGGATATCATCTGCATCTTTGCGGAACCGCTGAACGCTCACATCGTACCCGGCGGCCTGTTCATTGCCTCCGGCATCATCAAGGAACGGGAGCAGGATGTGCTGAATGCGCTGAAGGTTGCCAACTATGAAGTACTGGAGATTCGCCGTAAGGGTGAATGGGTGGCCGTGCTTTCCCGGAGGCACAGCTGATGCACCGTTTCTACGCCGATGAACAGGGCATCCATGACAGCCTTGTCTGCCTTCCGCGATAGGATGCGATCCATGCGACCCGTGTGCTTCGCCTCGGGCCCGGAGAAGTCTGCCAGGTGTTTGCTCAGGATCAGCGTTATGAGGCAGAGATCCTGACTGCCCAGGGCGAACAGGTGACCCTGCGTATCCTGCGGGAGCTTCCTTCCACGGAAGCTGGTTTGCGGGTCACCCTCTATCAGGGTCTGCCCAAGGCCGAAAAGATGGAGCTGATCGTGCAGAAGGCTGTGGAGCTTGGCGCAGACGCGGTCGTACCGGTAGCCATGAGTCGCAGTGTGGTCAAACTGGATGCCAAGGATGCGCTTCGAAAGCAGGAGCGGTGGCAGAAGATCGCCCGGGAGGCCTCCAAGCAGAGCGGACGATGCTGTGAAATGACGGTATCTGCCCCGATTTCCTGGAAGCAGCTGCTGGCTGAGCTGCCTCATTACGAGCTTTGCCTCGTCCCCTGGGAGGACGCCAGAACCATCAGCCTGACATCCATCCATCAGCAGCATCGGTCTGTAAAAGAGATCGCACTGGTGATCGGACCCGAAGGCGGCATGGGTGCCGAGGAAGTCAATGCCATGCAGGACCTTGGCTGTATTCCCGTTACCCTCGGTCCGCGTATTCTGCGGACGGAAACAGCCGGTATGGCCGCCATGGCCGCGCTGTTCTGTCTGTATGGTGATATGGAGTAAAGACCATGACCGTTGCTTTTCATACCCTTGGCTGCAAGGTGAATCAGTATGATACCCAGGCCATGCTGGAGCTGTTCCGCCAGGCAGGCTATACAGTTGTTCCCTTTCAAGAAGCAGCTGACGTTTATGTGATCAATACCTGCACCGTGACCGGCACCGGTGACAAGAAGAGTCTGCAGCTGACACGGCGTATCCATCGTGAGCATCCGGAAAGCCACATTGTGCTCTGCGGATGCCTGGCCCAGCGCATGGGCAGCAAGCTTGCGGATACCGGCGCCACGCTGATCCTGGGTACGCAGAAGCGCCTGCAGGTGGTCCAACTGCTGGAGCAGGCGATCCGGGAGGGCCAATGCCTCTGCGCCGTGAATGACCTGGAAGCAGGCACCCCCTTTGAGGACCTGACCATCACCGATCAGGAAGACCATACCCGCGCCATTCTGAAGATCCAGGAGGGCTGCAACAACCATTGCACCTACTGCATCATCCCCAGTGTCCGTGGGCCCATCCGCAGCCGCACGATGGCAGAGGTCAAAGCGGAGGCGGAACGCCTGGCAGCCGCCGGTTTCCGGGAGATGGTGGTCACAGGTATCCACCTGACCAGCTACGGTCGTGATCTGAACGACGGCACCACCCTCCTGAACGCCTTGCAGGCGGTACAGGATATTCCCGGCATCCTGCGTATCCGTCTGGGGAGCCTGGAGCCGACCGTTGCTACCCCGGCGTTTACGCAAAAGCTGCGCACTCTGGATAAGATCTGCCCCCAGTTCCATCTGGCCCTGCAATCCGGCAGCGATACGGTGCTGGCCCGCATGGCTCGCCGTTATAACACCCGCATGTATCTGGATGCCGCCGCCAACCTGCGGGAAGCTTTCCCAGACTGTGCCCTGACCACGGATGTGCTGACCGGCTTTCCCGGAGAGACCCAAGAGGAGTTCCGGGAGACCTGCGATTTCATCCGGAAAGTCGGGTATGCCCGCATTCATGTATTCCCCTACTCCCAGCGTGAAGGCACCAAGGCTGCCGTGATGCCCGGTCAATTATCCAATACGGAGAAGGACCGTCGTACCCGTATCCTCATCGGCATCGGCAATGAAACCGCCAAAGATTACCGGCGATCCTGGATCGGACGCAATGTGCAGGTCCTTCTGGAGGAAAAGCATGATGATTCCTGGATCGGCTACACGCCCGAATATATTCAGGTTGCCGTGGAGGATTGTCCCCGGTGCGGTCAGGGTGTTCTGCTGGAGGTCCGCCTGACAGACTGTGAAGAGGAGTACATGAAAGGCATCCTTCTCTGAGAAAGGAGTATCCCAATGTTTTATGACGTAATTATTGTCGGCGCCGGCCCGGGCGGTATCTTTACCGCTTATGAGCTGATACAAAAGAAGCCTTCGCTCCGTATCGCCGTTTTTGAAACCGGCTTCTCCCTTGCACAGCGTCGGTGTCCGATCGACGGAGACAAGGTCAAGAGCTGCATCCGCTGCAAAACCTGCGCCATCATGAGCGGCTTCGGCGGTGCGGGCGCTTTCTCCGATGGCAAATACAACATCACCAACGACTTCGGCGGTACGCTCTATGAGCATATCGGCCGCAAGCAGGCACTGGATCTGATGCATTATGTGGATCAGATCAACGTCTCTCACGGCGGCGAGGGTACCCATATGTATTCCACGGCCGGCACGCAGTTCAAAAAGCTTTGCCTGCAGAACAAGCTGAACCTGCTGGATGCCTCTGTGCGTCACCTGGGTACAGACATCAACTATGTGGTGCTGGAGCATCTCTATGATGAGATGAAGGACCATATCACCTTTTATTTCCGCACCCCTGTGGAGCACATCGAAGCCATCAATAACGGCTATCGGGTCAGCACCGCCAAAGACACCTTTGAGTGCAGACAATGCGTGGTCAGCGTCGGGCGCAGCGGCAGCAAATGGATGGAAACGGTCTGCCATGAACTGAACCTCGGAACCAAGAGCAACCGTGTGGATATCGGCGTCCGTGTCGAGCTGCCGGCAGTCATCTTCTCCCATCTGACGGATGAGCTCTACGAGAGCAAGATCGTATACCGTACAGAAAAGTTTGAGGACAATGTACGCACCTTCTGCATGAATCCCCGCGGTTCGGTGGTCAACGAAAATACCAACGGCATCGTTACGGTGAACGGCCACAGCTACGAAGGAAAGGACAAACAGACGGAAAATACGAACTTCGCCCTGCTGGTCAGCAAGCATTTTTCCGAGCCCTTCAAGGACAGCAACGGCTACGGTGAAAGCATCGCACGGCTCAGCAATATGCTGGGTGGCGGCGTTATCGTGCAGCGCTTTGGAGACCTGGTCCGCGGACGCCGCAGCAACCAGAAGCGCATTGAAGAAGGCCTTGTCAGACCGACGCTGGCCGCGACGCCCGGTGACCTGAGCCTGGTGTTGCCCAAACGTATCCTGGACGGCATCATCGAGATGATCTACGCTCTGGATAAGATCGCGCCCGGCACGGCCAATGATGATACCCTGCTCTATGGTGTGGAGGTCAAATTCTACAACATGGAAGTGGATATTGACGAGCATCTCGAAACGCGGCTACCCGGCCTGTATATCATCGGTGACGGCAGCGGCGTTACCCACTCCCTGAGCCATGCCAGCGCCAGCGGCGTATATGTTGCCCGCCGGATCGCGGAAACCCTGGCTTAAAAAAACCGGCATCTGACACATCCGTCAGATGTCGTTTTTTGCATGGAAGAGTGTGTCGACTGCCTGCAATGCCCCGCGCATTGCGGTAGGGATCGTCAGCTGCCGCATCTCCTCTATGGTGACCCATTTCCATCCCTGTGGAACAGGCTGAACCGTTGCCTGTGCCGCATAAAGCTTCATAAGCCAGATCTGATGTGTGAATACGTGTTTAGCCTCCCCTGCCGGCTTCAGATCCGATACATCCAGCTTCCACTGCTTCCGGATCTGTTCAGACAAAACATCGGGCTTGTCCTTCGTTTCCAGCATGGGAAAGACCCAAAGGCCCTGCAGCAGGCTTTCTGTGCGCTGACACATCAGAATACGTTCTCCATCGGTGATCAGCAGCAAGTCATAACGAATCTCCTTTTGTTTGGCTTTGGTAGGAAGTACCGGCAGCTGCTCGGCGGTAGCATGTCGGAGTGCAAGGCATTCGGACCGCAGCGGACAGTTGCCGCAGTCTGGAGTACCGGGCACACAAATACGCGCGCCAAGGTCCATCAGGGCCTGATTGAAATCGCCGGGTCGGTCCTCCGGAATATTCTCCATAACAAGGCTTTCCATATGCCGCTGGGCGGATGTAGTGCCCATCATCTCGTGGTTATCATACAGCCGACTCATCACGCGAATGACATTGCCATCCACAGCCGGTACAGCTTTTCCAAAGGCGATGGAGGCAATCGCCCCGGCAGTATAGGCACCGATGCCCTTGATCCGCTTCAGCTGCTCCACATTCTCCGGAATGGTTCCGTTGAATTCCAACATCACCTGCTGTGCACCGGCCCAAAGGTTACGTGCCCTGCGGTAATAGCCAAGACCCTCCCACAGCTTCAGCACCTCCTCCACCGGTGCCGCCGCCAGTGCTTTGACATCCGGAAAGCGTTGCATGAACCGCAGATAATAGTCCACCACGGTCTCCACGCGGGTCTGCTGAAGCATGGTCTCACTGACCCAGGTAGCGTATGGATTCCGGATATCCCGCCAGGGAAGGAGCCGCTTGTGCTCATCATACCAGTTGAGCAGTAAGGTGCTTATTGTTTGTTCCATAACTATTCAAACTGCCTTTTCAACAAAAATGGCAGTGCGGCTGCACTGCCAATAGATCATTGTTGCATTCTTATTCTTCGCTAAAGGCGCTGGGCACCACGATCTCGCCGCTGATGATCTTCTCCTTCAGCTCTTCCACTTCTGCCTTCAGCTCATCGGAAACCTGCTGGGTCATATCCTCGGTACCATAGACAACCTGGACATAACCGGTGGACATGTCCGCTTCCTTGATTTGGCCGGGCAGGTAGTTGGCATCCATGTCAGCAAGGATATCGTAGATAGAGGAACCAACATCCTTCATCATGGAGCAAAGGATCACTTCGGGATTGATGTACTTCTGGTCGCCATCCACACCGATGGCATAGAAGCCGTTCTCCGCTGCCGCCTCAAAAACGCCTTCACCGGTCTTGCTGGCTACCTGGAAGATGACGTCGCAGCCCTTGGAATAAAGCGCAAGCGCAGCTTCCTTTCCCTTGGCAGGATCCTCATAATCATTGGTATAGTTGAACATCACCTGGATATCGGCATTGGCATATTCGGCGCCGGCCTTGTAGCCCACCAGGAAGTCATTGATGGTGTCACTGTTCTCACCGCCGACCGCGCCCACGATACCCGTGGTCGACAGCTTGGCAGCAATGTAGCCTACCAGGAAAGACCCTTCGTTCTGCTTATAAATCACAGACATCAGGTTATCCCCGCAGCCATCCAGGCCATTATCAATAAAGATAAACTTTACATCCGGGAAGGAAGCAAGCACCGCGCCGGATTCCAGCGCATCCCAGAACTGCCAGCCCACAGCCGCTACCACATCGTAATGCTCCGCTGCCTCAAACAAATAAGGCTCACACAGGGTCGGATCGCTCATGCATTCCATCACACCGATCTCGGTGCCAAAGTCAGCCTCCAGCCGTTTGGCCCCTTCATAGGCAGAGTCGTAGAAGGAACGGTCCCCCAGGCTGTCCGCACAAACAATGCAAAGCGACGGCGTAAGCTTCGTCTCACCCTCCTCTTCGGCATGTACACACACCAAAGAGAAGCACAGCAGCAGTACCAGCATCCAGGCAACAAGCTTTTTCATGATCCGATTCCTCCCAATCCCCTGTCCTTACTTGCAAAAGTGTCCTTTTCATCATTCGTGATGTAACTTCAAATTTCCTGCCTGAGAAATTTTCTTATGCAGAATGTTTTTCAGCCCGCTGCTTTGCGTTTTTTCTTCTGGTCTCTTACCGCAAGCAGCACCATGATCAGGATAGTCGCAATATAGGGGAATGTGGAAGTCAGATAGGGATCCACCACATCCTGCAGACGGGTACCGACCGCATCAACAAATCCAAATAGCAATGCTGCCAGCAGGACAAACACGGGATTTGCTCTGCCGAAGATCACACAAGCCATGGCCACATAGCCGCGGGAGGCACTCATGTTTTCCGTAAAGGTCGACAAGTACCCCAAAGACAGATAAGCACCTGAAAGCCCACAGAACATGCCGCACAGAAGGCTTGCCAAATATTTCATCTGCTCAGGACTGCGGCCAACGCTGCGCAGGCTTTCCGGATGCTCTCCGGAAGCATGGAGCCAGAAGCCCAGCGGCATGCGATACAGCATGACCCAAACGCAGGCCACAAGTATCAGCGAGATCGGCACCATAATGGAGAGACTGAAGCTGCTTCCGCCCAAGCTGAACTGCAGGGAGGGCATTTTGTCCACAGCGCCTGTTGTCGGGTGGAATGAACCGCCGGTCTGTCCAGGCAAGGAACGCAACAGGAAAGTCGTCATCGCAACCGCGAAAATATTCAGCGCGACACCGATAATGAACTCGTCGCTGTGATAACGGATCACCATGACCCCATAAAAGGCTCCAAGCAGCAGTCCGATCACAAGCGCAGCCAGGACGCCTGCCAGCCAGCTGCCGGACAGCCATGAAAACACCACTGCGGCAAAGGCACCGGAAACCATCATGCCATCCAGGCCGATATTCATCATGCCGGCCTGGTCCGTCAGCAGGCAGCCAAGTCCGGCAAGGATGACAATAGTGGTCGTATTGACCGTATTGAGCACCGTAGATAAATTGAATACGCCGCTCCAGTCCATCACGCCTTCACCTCCAATGCCGCGTTTTCTTTTCTGGCATTCCGGCGCAGCTTCCTCAGGCTCAGCTGCTGACGGAAGCCGCTCTCTGCTGCCATAAAGAAGATGATCATCGTCTGGATGATATTGATCAGCTCGGAGGATATTCCGATGCGCTGCATGGAGGTCGCACCGGTCTTCAGTGCACCAAAGAAGAAGCTCATCAGAATAATACCCAGCGGCTGATACTGTACGATCATAGCTACCAGCATACCGTCAAAGAAGAACTCATTGGAGAAGTCCGGACGGAAGCGGCTCTGCACCGCAAAGGTCTCAAACATGCCCAGCAGTCCACACATGGCACCGGAGATCAGCATGCCAACGATGGCCAGCTTGTCAGCCGGGATGCCCATATAACGGGCAAAGCGACTGTTCTGCCCCGTCAGCTTCATTTCAAAGCCGACCGTAGTCTTTTTCATCAGATACCAGATTACCAGTGAAATCAGTGCAATGTAGAAAATGCTGTCCGTCAGATTGCTGCCCGGGATGAGTTTGGTAAACATAAAGTCACCGGAAAGCTTGGCGGTGCCGGTAACGATCCCCTTCTCGCCGGTCTTCAGCGGACCATTGGCCATATAGGTGCAAAAGTAGATGGCAATGGAATTCATGAGGATCGTAGTAATTACTTCGTTGACCTTCAGTTTCACCTTCAACACCGCGGGAATCCAGGCATACACGGCGCCGCTGACAATGGAAGCAATAATGCACAACGGCAACACGATCCATGGCGAAACGCCCGCCAAAGAGGCGCCTACCCACGCAGAAGCCAGCGCTCCAAGGAACATTTGCCCTTCGCCACCAACGTTGAAGATGCCCGCCTGGGCCGCCACCGCTGTGGCCAGGCCGGTAATGCACAGTTGTCCTGCCTTGTACAATGTATTGCCGAGGCCACGTTGATTGCCGAAGGCACCCTGGAGCATGGCACTGTAGCCCTCCAGCGCATCATGTCCCGTTACCGCCATGATCCCGGCACCGACCAACAGAGCCACCGTAATGCTGATTGTCAGGCTAATCAGGTATTGCAGCCGATTATTCTTATTCATCTCTCTGCCTCCCTGCTGCCGCCTGTCATGTAATAGCTCAGCTACGACTTCTGAACTGTTACCGGATCGAACTCACCCGTCAGGCGTCCTTCATAGATGGTCACCATCCGATCGGACAGACGGTACAGCTCATCCAGATCGGCACTGACCAACAGGATGGCACACCCACGGTTCCGCTGTTCCATAATTTGATGGTGGATGAAGTCCATGGCACCTATATCCACGCCTCGGGTAGGCTGCGAGATGATCAACACGGGCGCCTCAAACGAGAATTCTCGGGCAACGACCACCTTCTGCATATTGCCGCCCGACAAAGAGCCTGCCGGCACATCCAAACCGGCACCACGGATATCATACTGTTCAAACAAGTCTTGTGCCTGCTTCTTCATTTCCCGATGCTTCTGGTGGAAACGACGGAACGCAAAGGGCGCTTCCTTATGTTTACCAGTCAACAGATTATCCGTCAGGTCTGCCGGAGCAGAGATACCGGTTGCCAGGCGGTCTTCCGGAACATGTGCCAGACCAAGCTTGCGCACCTGCCCCGGGTCCATTCCCCGGATATCCTTCCCCAGGATGCGCATAGTCCCTCCGCTGACAGGCCGCATGCCGGTGATCGCCTCGATCAGCTCACTCTGGCCATTGCCTTCAATCCCGGCAATGCCAAGGATTTCTCCCCGGTGTACTTGCAGATCGATCCCACGCACCGCAGACAAACCGCGGTTGTCTGTTACCTGCAGGTTTTCAGTCTCAATTGCAATCTCCTTGTTTTCGACAGAAGGATGCGGCAGTGGTTCCATCAGCACATCCTTGCCCACCATCATGCCGGAGAGGATGCGCTCATTGACTTCCTTCGTGTTGCAGATGCCCACCAGCTTGCCGGCTCGCATGACGCCCACACGATCCGAGATCGCCATAACCTCGTACAGCTTGTGCGTGATGATGATAATCGTCATCTCGGTCTCCCGAACCATACGGCGGATGACTGCGAACAGCTCGTCAGTCTCCTGCGGCGTCAGCACAGCGGTCGGCTCATCAAGGATCAGTACCTTTGTACCGCGATGAAGCGTCTTCAGGATCTCCACGCGCTGCTGTTGGCCAACGCTCAGATTACGCACCCGTTCCGTTGTCGGCACCTTCAGGCCGTAGGTTGTCTGCAGCTCCTCCACCAGTTGGTTAGCCCGCTTGAAATCATAAAAGATGCCCCGCCGCGGTTCATTGTTCAGCACAATATTCTGTGCTACGGTAAAGGAAGGGACGAGCTTGAAGTGCTGGTGTACCATGCCGATTCCATGGGCAATGGCATTTGCCGGAGAGAAGCTTTCTATTTTTTCGCCATTGACCAGGACCTCACCGCCTGTGGGCGTGTTCAATCCATAAAGGATATTCATCAGGGTGGATTTCCCGGCCCCGTTCTCTCCGACCACAGCGAATACCTCACCCCGGCGGATGGACAGGCTCACATCATCATTGGCCAGGATCCCCGGGAACTGCATGGAAACATGCCGGAAGGAAACCACATTATCCTCTGCATCCCTACGCATGCGATCGCCTCTGTTTCCTGTATTTTTCGAAATCTTCTTCCTTTTCATTATGACCTGTCGGTCTCTCTTTGTCAAGTCAAAAGAAGACCTGCAGGCAGGAAGCCCACAGGTCTTCAGGATCATTCAACCGTAATGCCGGTCAGCGCCAGCCAGTATTTGCGGATAGTGTCCTGCATCTCCACACCATAGACAGAGTCACCTGCGGAAATGCATTCGTCATAGGTTCTGAGGAAATGAATACACAGATGGCCGCCGAAGCCGTTATTGCTGATGGAGCCGTACAGATGCGGATAGTTATGCATGGCTGCCAGTGTCCACCGGCCGTCCGTCAGGCGTACGTATACGGGATGGCAGGTCCAGCTGGTGGAACCGAAGGAGCGATTCATCAGCTGCGTATCCTGCCAGGTGGTCGGCTGAGAATCGGCATGATGCCCCAGGGAATACAGGGTGATATTCCAGCTGATATTGGTTTCCGGATCATAGACCAGCACGACCTGGCCTGATTTGATGCTGGGCTTCACGTCATCATACCACCACAGCAGCTGCACATTTTCCGGCGCCTCGATCTTACCGGTGGAAGAAGGCAGTGTACTGACCTCGGTATCCGCATCCTTCGCTCCGTCTGAATATAGAATATTCTGCGTGGCGCCGTTGGCAATACCGCTGATCATGAGACCGTTGCGCTGCTGGAATGCCACCACGGCATTATGCGTCACACCATCATATTTGCCGTTGACCGTCACAGTATAGCCAAGCTCCTTCAGTCTGTTCTGCAGAGCGGTCACGGCGGAGCTGCCGCTGGCGGTATTCACATTCAGCGTCGTATAGCTGGCAGTGGGTGTGGTTGAAGCATTGATGGCCGGGCCTTCCAGCAGCAGCGTCTGGGTCTCCGTGCCGGCAATGCCGTCCACACTCAGATAGTTGTTGGTCTGGAAAGCCTTGACTGCAGCCACCGTGGTTGCGTCATAGCTGCTGTTCACCGTTACAGTATAGCCAAGATTCTTCAGGGCGGTCTGCAGCGTCTTGACCGCGGTTCCGGTGGAGCCGGACTTCAGTGTCGTATAGCTGACTGTCGGAGCTGCGGTCGGTTCGGTGGTAGGATCAGCCGAAGCAGCCTTGGCCGAAGCGGAGAACAGGATGGCATAAGTCTTGGTGCCGGCCACGCCATCCGCTGTCAAGCCGTTGTTGGCCTGGAAGCTCTTGACCGCCAGGATCGTTGCCGTGCTGTAGAGACCACTGATGGGCGTGGTGAAGTACCCCAGTTCCTTGAGTCTGGACTGAACTGCCTTGACATCATCACCATACAGGCCGTTTTTCAGGGTACGGGTAGGCACATCATAGCTTCCGGGCGTCGGTGTAGCCGTGGGCTTTGTTGTTGCTGTAGACGTAGCCGTTGCTGTCGGAGTAGCAGTCACAGCAGGCGTCGCTGTAGCTGCGGGAACAGCGTTCTCAGAGAAAAGCTTATTGTAGGTATTGGTGCCTGCAATACCGTCTGCCGTCAGACCGTTGGCTTTCTGGAAGGCCTTCACCGCGTTATAAACAGTGGTATTGTAGTAGGTCCCGATAACACCGGTATAATAACCCAGCTCCTGCAGGCGTTCTTCAACCGCGGTCACATCGCTGCCGGAGGAACCCACCTTCAGCGTACGGGTGGGCACATTCCATGTCGGCGCGGGGGTCGCGGTAGGCGTGGCGGTTACTGTAACAGCAGGGGTAGCCGTGGTGGCAGGAACAGCGCTGTCAGAGAACAACTTGCTGTAGGTATTGGTACCGGCAATACCGTCTGCTGTCAAACCGTTGGCTTTCTGGAAGTCCTTCACCGCGTTATAAACAGTGGTATTGTAGTAAGTCCCAATGACACCGGTATAATAACCCAACTCCTGCAGGCGTTTCTCCACCACAGTCACATCGTTGCCGGAGGAACCCACCTTCAGTGTCCGGGTGGGCACATTCCATGTCGGAGCAGGTGTTGCGGTAGGCGTGGCGGTCGCTGTAACAGCAGGGGTAGCCGTGGTGGCAGGAACAGCGCTGTCAGAGAACAGCTTGCTGTAGGTATTGGTACCGGCAATACCGTCTGCCGTCAGGCCGTTGGCTTTCTGGAAGGCCTTCACCGCGTTATAGACTGTCGTATTGTAGTAAGTTCCGATAACGCCGGTGTAATAACCCAGCTCCTGCAGGCGTTCCTCCACCACGGTCACATCACTGCCGGAATAGCCCACCTTCAGCGTACGGGTGGGGACATTCCAGGCAGAGGTAGCTGTAGCAGTGGGTACGGGCGTCGGCGTTGCTGTCGCAACAGGTGTCGCTGTCTTCACGGGTACGGCACTGTCAGAGAAGAGCTTGCTATAAGTCTTGGTACCGGCAATGCCATCTGCCGTCAAACCATTGGCACTTTGAAAGGCCTTGACCGCATTGTAAACGGCAGCGTTGTAGTAGGTGCCGATGGTACCGGTATAATAGCCCAGATCCTGCAGACGTTCTTCCACTGTGGTGACGTCACTGCCGGTGGAGCCGATCTTCAGGGTACGGGTGGGCACGTTCCAGGCAGAGGTTGCCGTGGCGGTGGGAGTAGGGGTCACGCTCGCCGCCGGGATAGCCTCAGCGGAATAAAGCTTGGCATAGGTTTTGGTACCTGCCACACCATCGGCCGTAAGACTGTTCCGCTTCTGGAACTGCGTAACCGCGCTGATGGTTGCCGTATCATAGACGGAGGTTGTGGAGACCGTATAGTACCCCAGCTCCGTCAGCCGCAGCTGTACAGACAGCACGTCATCACCTGTATAATTCCGGCGCAGGGTACGCGTAGGGATCAGGTAGCCGCTGTCTGAATCTTCTTCAACAGCCGTAAGAACGGCGCGACTTTCCTCAGCAAGCTCATCCAATCCTTCGGCCATAACGGACATCATCATGCCTCCGGCCATCACCAGTGCCATTCCGCGACGGACCCATGCTTTACGCACAACCGTTTCCCCCTGTCAGTCAGCTTCCTATTCTATAAGATTATACTTGAAAGCGACCATTTTGTAAAGAAATCCGCCTAAATTGTAACAAGTTGAAAGCCTTGACAAAGCGTTTGTTTGTATGTACACTTCAATCATCTTCGTTTATTGGAAGTGTGAACCATGCAGGATGCCATTCGTGTCAACCGGGAGAGTGGACTTGTCTGTACTTCATTACGGACTCCTTTTGTGAATGCCGGCCAATGGACAGAGTATCCCCGTCCTGGCATGGTACGTTCCTGTTGGTACAATCTGAACGGAGCATGGCAGTACGCCATTACAAAAGAAAACGCATCCTGTCCACAAATGATGGACGGTGATATCCTGGTTCCGTTCTCTCCCGAGGCACCGCTTTCCGACGTTCAGCGTCAGCTGCTTCCCGGAGAATGCCTCTGGTACAGATTATCACTTCCTCTGCTTGATTTTCAAGGCGACGAGCGGGTGCTCCTGCACTTCGGCGCGGTCGATCAGTACTGCAGAGTCTTTCTCAACGGGCAGCTGATCACCGAGCATGAAGGCGGGTATCTTCCGTTTGAGGCAGAGATCACTGACGCTTATCGTATGTCGGCTGTGCCCACGCTCACTGTGGCTGTAACAGACGGCACAGATACCAATCCGCATTCCAGAGGCAAGCAGAGGCTCAAGCGCGGCGGCATGTACTACACTGCCCAAAGCGGCATCTGGCAGACCGTATGGCTGGAGGTCATTCCCAAAGATGCCATCCGCTCCGTCCGGATCCTCCCGGATTATGACAAAGCCTGCTGCCGAGTCGTGGTGGAACAGGATGGCTCGTATCCGATCCAGTGTATCGTCTCTGAAGAAACACCGGAGATGACATTGTGGCGTGACCATCCGGAAGCAATTCCACTGCCGGAGAGCAAAGCATTGTATCAGGCAACGGGCGAAATCGCTGAATGTACCATCCCTATGCCCGGCTTCCGTCCCTGGACCCCCGATGATCCTTTCCTGTACCGACTGACTGTCCGTTGCGGCGAAGATGCTGTGGAATGCCTTTTCGGCATGCGGTGCCTGACCGTGGAGAACGGCAGTCTTTGCCTGAACCACACACGCTGCATGCAGGTGGGTGTGCTGGATCAGGGCTATTGGCCGGATGGCCTCTATACAGCGCCTTGCGATGAAGCGCTGGTTTATGATATCCGCACCATGAAAGGTCTTGGCTTCAATATGCTGCGGAAGCACATCAAGATCGAGCCGGAACGCTGGTATTATCATTGTGACCGTCTGGGCATGCTGGTTTGGCAGGATATGGTCAACGGCGGCGGAAAGGTCCGCGACTGGCTGGTTACCTACCTGGGTACGGTATTGAACATCCATCATGTTCATCTTCCGGATACCGGCATTTTCCGCAGGCTGCTTTCCAGGGACGATCGTTACGGACGCATTGTCTTCCTCTGTGAGGTAAAGGCAACCATCCGCTTGCTGGAAAACCATCCCTCGGTGGTTGCCTGGGTCCCCTTCAACGAGGGCTGGGGACAGTTCGATGCGAAGGCGGTGGCGGAGCTTGTCCGGACATGGGATCCAACCCGCTGGATCGATCATGCCAGCGGTTGGTTTGACCAGGGGGCCGGGGATGTCATCAGCCTCCATCATTATTTCTTCAAGCTGCATATTCCAAAGAAGGAACAGCGCCGGGTGCTTGCCATGACAGAATTCGGCGGCGAGACCCTGCCAGTCCAAGGCCACACCTTCTCAGACCGGCTTTATGGCTACGGCCGCAATGACAGTCCTGAAGCACTGAATAAAGCCTATGAAGCCCAGTGGCAACGCATGGCGGAACTGGCCCGCAAAGGCTTCTGTGCCTTCATCTATACGCAGCTGTCTGATGTAGAGGATGAGCTGAACGGCCTGCTGACCTATGACCGTGCGGTAATCAAGATTGATTTTGAGCGTTCCCGCACAGTATTGGCGCAGGTGCTCCAGACAAAACCGGAAAAATGACGGACTGCTTGCCTATGTCAAGGTATAGCTGGAAAAGCATTCAATTTAAAGGAGGACATGAGCATGAAAATCGGAGCCTGTACCAACTTTGAAAATCTGGAAACAGCCGCGGCCTTGGGTTATGACTATATCGAAATCGCCCTGAACTGGCTGGCCGGGCTGGAGGATGATGCTTATGAGGCCATTGCCTCGCGTGTTTCCTCTTTCTCCATCCCGGTGGCCAAAGCCAATTGTTTCCTGCCGGGCACACTGAAAGTCACCGGTCCTGATGTGGATGAAAACGCGATCGATGCCTATCTGGAAAAGGCCTTTGCCCGCGCAAACAGGCTGGGCATCAGCGTGGTGGTGTTCGGCAGCGGAGGCGCACGCAATGTGCCTGAAGGCTGGCCCTATGCCCGTGCCTGGCAGCAGCTGGCTCATTTCCTGACGAAGACCGGCCCTGTTGCGCAAAAGTACGGCATTACTGTCGTGATCGAGCCCCTGCGCCGCGAAGAGTGCAATATCATGAATCTGGTCAGCGAAGCCACGCTGATGGCTGCCTTGGTGGATCATCCCAACATTCAGGTGCTCGGTGACACGCACCATATGCTCTTCTGTCATGACCCCTGGGACAGCCTGACCAAAGCCGGGACCATGCTGAAGCACATCCACGTCAGTCATACCCTGGAGGACCGTTCCAACCGCATCTATCCGCAGCCGGGACAGATCACTCCTTGTGATGAGGTGATCCAGGTCCTGAAAGATATGCATTATGAAGGCGATATCAGCGTAGAGGCATCCTGCAAGGATTTTGCAAAGGATGCGGCAGAAGTCGTTGCGCTGCTTCGCCCAATGATCAACCAGTAAGCATCAAAAAAGGATCCGGCCGGATCCTTTTTTGATGCTCGTTTTATTCTTCGGTGATATGCTCCATGCCCATTTTGAGCAGCGTGGTCACATGCTCGTCCGCCAGGGAATAGAATACCGTCTTGCCGTCGCGGCGGCTCTTGATCAGTCTGGCCTGCTTGAGGATGCGCAGCTGATGGCTGACCGCGGATTGCGTCATATCCACCAGCCGGGCAATATCGCAAACGCAGACCTCACTCTCGAACAGTACATACAGAATGCGGATGCGCGTTCCGTCGCCGAACACCTTGTAAAGATCGGCAAGCCGCATCAAGGTTTCATCATCCGGCATCAGGGCCCGGACACTGGCCACCTTATCCTCATGCACATGCATGAAGCCACATACATCGATCTCACTGGAACGGGGTAAAATAGCCATGACTCACCTCCGGATTCTTTTCCCTTTGATTATAACAGAAATCTTTCCAAAACGCAAATATTCAAAAACGACCTCCGGAAACCGGAGGCCGCATGGATTAAAAGGGGTATTTGACACTTAACCGGATCTAACCGAGAGCGGATTCATTCCCAGCTACACGCGCACAACCGTAACCGATGCGCTCCACAATATCTTTTCATTCCGCCCCCGATATAGTTTTCTACAGCAAACCTCCCCGCCTGTCAAGGTCATTTTATGAACATTTCAAGGGAATTTTACCGGCTTTCAGGTATGCTTCCGCCGGGCACGCACTGTCTTTCGTATGAAAAGGAAACCAAGGATCACCCATACTGCAGCCAGGGAAGCCAACAGCGCCACTGCGGTCTCCGGCAGAGGTCCCAGATCCTTCTGGTCTCCAGTGGTGGTGGAAATCTGGTCCAGGCGGTAGAGGCTCGTCATGCTGTCAAACAGGGTTTCCATGTAGGCATCGTCCACCGTTTCCTTGCGGCGTTTGGACTTCACCACATTCTCGATCATCTGCCCGGCGGCCTCACGGAGAGAGGCGCTGCCGTTGAAGACCGGCGTTACAAAGGTGTCTTCAATGTGGTCCAGCAGCAGACGGGTTGCCTCGATCTTCACCGGATAGTAGGTGCTGTTGTCCTCCCCGCTCCGGCTGAGGTAATCCTGATATTCAAGGGACTGCTGAGCCTTCAGGGTCACCGGCGCATAACCTTCCGTCTCCGCGTAGGCGATCTGGACATCGTTGGTCAGCAGATACTGTGCAAAAAGCCAGGAGGCCAGGACCTCCCCTGAGTCTGATTTGTTGAACAGGCAGATGGAAGGACCCTGGGAGATCATCTGCGGCTGTTCGGGATCATACTGCGGGATCATACGGACCACTGTCTCAAACTCGACAATGGCGTCTTCCGCGATATCGCACAGCGGTGCATCGGTGCCCATCCAGGTGGAGCCTGCGGTAGAATCGATGGCAAAGATACACTGACCCGCGTTGAGGAAGTTCGCCGGATAGCTGGAGATCTTGAAGGTGGAGAAGGCCCGGCTTTCCCCATGCTCGCCGATCGTATACAGCAAGGACTTGGTGGTATCATTAAACAGCAGAACCTGACCGGTGCTGTCAGAATAGCCGGCATCCAGCTGCTTCAGCATGGAGATCATCATGTTGTCCGTGGATTTATAGATGAATGGAATCAGGACCTTCTGGCCATTCACCAGGAAAAGGCCGTCCTCGTCCTTTGCCATGGCTGCCTCAGAGACCTCCCAGATGTAGTCCCAGGTCAACACATCCGGCACGGTGTAGCCCAGCTTCTCCACATAAGTCTTATTGATATAGCAGGCCTCGGTGGAACGCATGTAGGGCAGGGCATACAGGGTACCGTTGATCCTTCCCTCTTCCAGAAAGCGTTCCACCATTTCATCGGCATCGGGACCGTCATAACGGAGCTCGCTGCCGCCGAAGCCGTATTGGACATCTGCAGCCAACTCATCCAGCGGAACGACCACCTGGTCACCGGTCATGTAGGTGGCGATATGGTCCGGATAGGTGATGCACACATTCGGTGTGGTCCCCGTGGCAATATTGGTGATGACGTCATTGTAGATCTTGGTATAATCGGTATACAAACGCAGCGTCACCTTGATGTTGGGGTACAGCGCTTCAAAGTCCTCGATCGCTTTTTCATAGACTCTGGTCTGATTTACGTTGGTGTCGTTCTTGGCCCAGAAGGTGATCTCATAGGTCTTTGTGGTATCGAAGGAGTCGGGAACCGTGAAGGCTGTCGTCTGGCCGGAGCCATGGCAGCCGCACAGCGCCAGCATGCAAATGAACAGCAACAGCCCAAGCAACACTTGCTTCATGATGCTTCTCATCCCTTGCTGCCTCCTCTCGATACGCCGGCCATGATCTTTTTGTGGAAGATCAGGAACAGCACGATCAACGGCACGGAGATGACCACCACCGCTGCCATCATGGCCGGAATATTTTCGCGGCCGAAGCCATTCTCGCGAATCTCCTGGATGCCGTTGGACACCAGGTAGTAGGCGGAATTGTCTGTGATCAGCCGGGGCCACACATAGGAGTTCCAGCACTCGATCACCTTAAGAATGGTGATGGTGATGATGGTCGGACGGCAGATCGGGATCATGACCTTCCACAGGTACTTGAGGTCGGACGTGCCGTCCACCTTTGCCGCCTTGTAAAGGTTTTCCGGCACCTGCTCAAAGTTCTCCTTGAGCAAATAAATATAGAAGACGCTGGTCACCGACGGAAGGATCAGACCGGAGAAGGTGTTCCGAAGGCCCAGATTCGTCATCGTCACAAAGTTGGTGATGACCACCAGCTCATTGGGGATCATCATCAGCGACAGGAACAACGTGAAGACCAGGTTCTTGCCCCGGAATTGCAGTCTGGCAAAAGCATAGGCAGACAGCACCGTTACCACCAGCATCAGCGCCGTGGTGGCCACCGCAAACCAGATCGTATTGGTAAAGTATCTGGTCAGGTTCACCGAGGTGAAGGCATCGCTGTAATTCTGCAGCGTGGGAGCATCCGTATAGAATTTCGGGACATACTCAGCGTTATAAGCGCCATAGCTCTTCAGGGAGGTCAGAAGCATCCAATAGAAGGGAAACAGCACCACCAGGGCCCACAGCACCAGCATGGTATAGGTCAATACCTTCACCACCCGGGACCGTGTTCTGGCACCGGCGCTTGCTTTCTGATAATCTGTCATCTATCCTCACCTCCTCAGGAACGCTTGCCGGTCACCATCAGGTTCACACAGGTGATGGTGAACACGATGGCAAACAGGATCAGGGCCGCGGCGGAAGCGTAAGAGGGATAGCCGCCGCTGTTGCCATAGAGCATGTCATAGACATAACCGACAATGGTATTCATGCCTGCCGCGTTCAGGTCGGTGCCGAAAATAGCCACCACATCGCTGTATGCTTTGAAGGCACCGATGAAGCCGGTGATGACCAGGTACGAGATGGACGGCGCGATCATCGGCAGGGTGATCCGGCGGAAGATGCGGCCGGAGGAGGTACCGTCGATCCTCGCGGCCTTGTACAGGTCCTGGTTCACGCTGGCCAAGGCAGAAGTCAGGATCAGGATCTTGAAGGGGATGACGATCCAGATGGTGTAGACGCACATCACCAGCATCTTGGCCCAGTAAGGACCTTCGATAAAATCGATGCTGCTGCCGCCGAAGAACTGGATCAGCATATTGATCAGGCCGTCGGAGTAGGCCGTCTTCTTGAACAGGATCATAAAGACCATGCCTACCGCCAGCGTATTGGTCACGTAGGGCAGGAAGTAGACTGTCTGGAAGAAGTTCTTCAGTGGCTTGATGGAGTTCAGTCCCACGGAGATCAACAGCGCCAGTCCGGTGGACACAGGCACGGTAATGATCACCAGCAGGAACGTGTTCTTCACCGCCTGCATGAAGTAGGGATCATGCATCACATAGGAGTAGTTGTACAATCCCGTTCCCGTGTAGGTCTGGGACGCGAAGTTGTACCCTTCCTCAAAGGAGTAGATCAATACATCGATCAGCGGGTAGACCATGAACGCTGCCAGAAACATCATAGCAGGCAGCAGATACAGCCAACCCTTCCGGTTGTTTTTCTCCATGCCTTACACCTGCTTTCCGTCCGGCCGGATCCTGGTCTCATCCTCTTTGGAGAAAATAAAGACCTTGGTCGGTTTCAGGGAGAACGCCACCGTCTTCCGGGAGGTGTCCAGCACCGTTTCGGAGCTGACGATCGCCCGCAGGGTCGGCGTCGCGGCGGCTTCGTGGGTCGTGATGATGCTGGTATCGCGGCCCATCACCTCCATCGCGCTGAAGGTGCAGTGGAAGGGACCCTGCTCATCCACCACAAAGCCCTCCGGACGGATGCCTACATAGACCGGCTGATCTTTAACGCCGGACACGGGCAGCACCGCTTCACTTCCAATATACAGCTTGCCACCTTCCACCCGGCCGTCCAGCACATTGATGGCTGGCGTGCCCAGGAATTTGGCAACGAACAGGTTGGCCGGATCGTCATAGACCGCCTGCGGCTTGCCGATCTGCTGCACGACGCCCTTCTTCATCACCACGATCATATCGGAGATGCTCATGGCCTCCTCCTGGTCATGGGTCACGAAGATCGTCGTGATGCCGGTATTCTGCTGGATGCGGCGGATCTCCTCGCGGGTCTGCAGGCGCAGGCGAGCATCCAGGTTGGAAAGCGGCTCATCCAGGAGCAGTACCCGGGGCATCTTCACCAGGGCTCGGGCAATGGCCACACGCTGCTGCTGGCCGCCGCTCATCTCCGCGGGCTTGCGGTCCATCAGCTCCTCGATCTGCACCAGACGGGCGGCTTCGTTGGCCCGCTCCTCCATCTGCTGCCTGGTCAGCTTCTCCTTACCCTTCAGATTCTGGAGCGGGAAAAGGATATTCTGCCGCACGGTCAGGTGAGGATACAGCGCGTAGTTCTGGAACACCAGGCCGATGCCGCGATGCTCCGGAGGCAGATCCGTCACGTCATCCTCGCCGAAGAAGATCCTGCCTTCGGTAGCCTTTTCCAGACCGCTGATCAGATTCAGCGTGGTGGATTTGCCGCAGCCGGAGGGACCGAGCAGGCCGATCAGCTTCCCGTCCGGGATCTCAAAATCAAAGTCGTTCACCGCCACCACGTCCTCGTGGATCTTGCGGTTACGGTTGGGATACCTTTTCGTCAGATGCTGCAATACGATTTTCATAAGAAGCAACTCCCCTTCCCCGTCTGTTGCCTGAGTTCCTCCAAAGTATACTCCTGTCCGGCTTTTTTCACAAGCCAATCGCCGAAAAAACCTATGCGTTTCCGCATTCAAAGAGCATACAATCGCTGACAAATGTTACAATTGGATTAAAAATGCAAGGTCTGGGTTAAAAAATGCAAATCTTCCTTGACTGGTTCATAACAAAAAGTTATAATCTAGCGAAGCAGTTTTCAGGCTGCAACTATTTGAGGAGGAAACCAAAGTGAAGAAGTTCCTTTCTGTCGTTTTGGCTGTCGCTATGGTCCTGGCTTCCGTCAGTGCCGTGGCTGATGCCTACGTCATCGCTGATCCGATCACCACTGCCGCGGCTCCCGCGGGCGGCGGCGAAGTCGATACCGTGCGCTACGCCGGTACCGAAGGCAAGGATTACACCGATGAAGCTTTCTATACCTACAACAGCTATACCTCCGCGCTGACCTCCAGCATGAACTGGGACCCCCTGTCCTGGGAGACCAGCGATGACAGCGACCTGATGGATTATCAGGTGTCCGGCTTCTACACCTTCATGATGAATGAAGATCTGACCGGCTACTCCGTGGTACCTGTCATGGCTTCTGATTACGCTCAGGACGTGACCGCTGAGTATGTCGGCAAGTTCGGCGTGGCTGAGGGCGAGACCGGCAAGGCCTGGCGTATCGCGCTGCGTCAGGGCGCCATGTTCAACGACGGCACCCTTATCACTGCCGATGATTACATCTATTCCATGCAGCAGCAGCTGAACCCCAAGATCCTGAATCGCCGTGCCGATTCCTACTATGACGGCGACTTCTCCATCGTCAACGCCAAGAACTACCTGTACTCCGGTTCCACCGCCTATGCTCTGGTGGATGGTACCGAAGCGGAGGATGAGGCCCTGTACCTGGACATGAACTTCTGGGGCATCGTGGGTGCCTCTGACGCCGACGGCAACGCCTGCCCCACCTACGTGAGCATCACCGATGAGGTGCTGTACCGCGACGAGGCTGTGGAAGATGAGACCGACGCGGAAGCCTGGGTTTCCGCCAAGTACATCTTCGACACCTATCTGGCCGAGGGCGCTCCCTATGCCGATTACTACTACAGCTACATCTACAAGCTGCAGTCCTTCGGCACCACCAGTTGGGATCAGGTCGGTCTGGTGAAGGTGGACGACTACACCATCGACTTCATCCTGGAAGCTCCCATCACCGATCCTTCCTTCAACATCCCCTACTATCTGAGCAGCAACTTCCTGGTCGAGAAGAGCGTCTACGAGGCCTGCAAGAAGTTCTATGCTGAGGATGGCTCCGAGGTGGACAACGAGGCTGATGCCGCCACCGTGACCACCACCTACTGCAAGAGCCTGGAGAACAACGTTTCCTATGGTCCCTATGTGCTGACCTCCTTCGAGCTGGACAAGGAGTATGTCCTGTCCCGCAACGAGAACTGGATCGGCTATCAGGACGGTCTGATGAGCGGCCTGTATCAGACCGACGCCATCAAGGTGTCCGTGATCGCTGAGCACACCACCGCCATGCTGAGCTTCGAAAAGGGCGAGATCGACGAGGTCTCCCTGCAGAGCGAGGATATGGACAAGTACGCTTCCAGCGCTTACATCCAGTACACCCCCAACACTTACACCACCAAGCTGACCTTCAACACCGATGAGGCCAAGCTGACCGAGCACGGCACCGGCAGCCAGGTGCTGGTGAACAAGGCCTTCCGTGAAGCCTTCGCCTATGCCTTCGACCGTCATGCCTTCACCACCGCTTACACCGCTTCCCATGTGCCCGGCTATGGCATGCTGAACACCCTGTACTGCTACGATCCCTTCACCGGCGCTTCCTATCGTGAGAGCGACGCTGCCAAGGCTGCGCTGTGCCATGTGTATGGCATGACCTACGGCGAGGGCGGCGACTACGATACCCTGGATGAGGCTTATGACGCCATCACCGCCTACGACACCGCCAAGGCGACCGCGCTGCTGCAGCAGGCCTATGATGAGTGCGTGGCAGCCGGCCTGTATGACGGCACCTCCAACATCACCATCAACTTCCGCGTGTACACCTCCGATACCATCTATGTGCAGATGTTCACCTTCTTCGATACCGCCCTGCAGCAGGCTGCTGTCGGCACCGGCTTCGAGGGCAAGATCTCCCTGGAGATGACCGTGGACGCTGACTACTACGACACCATGTACTCCGGCGGCGCCGACATCATCTTCTCTACCTGGGGCGGCAGCCAGATGTCTCCCTTCGGCATGCTGTATCAGTGCTACTGCGACGCGGCCGACAAGGAAGACTGCAACCAGATGGAGTATGGCTTCCACACCGAGAGCTATGATGTAACCTTCACCGTGGACGGCACCGAGTACACCGCCAGCCTGCACGACTGGGCCAACTGGATGAACAACGCCACCGTGGAAGGCATCTCCGATGTCATCGGCAACTTCGCCGACTTCGACAATGCCACCAAGTGCGCGTTCTTCGCCGGCTGTGAGGAGGCCTACCTGGCCAGCTACACCTGCACCCCCGTTTACTATCGTAACGTGGCCAGCCTGTACAGCCAGAAGATCAACTACGTCAGCGACACTTATGTGCCTCTGATGGGCTACGGCGGAATCGACACTCTGACCTACAACTACAGCGATGCCGATTGGACCGAGTACATCACCAACAATACCCTGCAGTATTGATCAGAAGCATTGCTTTCCAAACAGAGCACTCTGTCTGAAAAGCAGGGAGACCTTCCCCGTGGAGGTCTCCCCTTCTGTGCAGTACAGCCTGCCACGGCAGGCTGCACCGCACAGGAGTTTCCTGTACCGTTCGGCTTGTCCGGTTTCTGAAAGGTCGCCTCATTCAGTGCTGAATGAAGTTTCTTTTGTTTACCCGTCACGTCCGTAACGAAATATTCTATGAATGGAGGGGCAGAGGATGACCAAGTACGTCATCAAGCGCGTATTGCTCATGTTCCTGACGCTGTTCGTGATCATGACCATGTGCTTCGTGCTCATTAAGCTGCTTCCCTTGCCTGCAGCCCGATAGGTCGGCAAGGACATCAACCTGATTCTGGCCAAGCGAGAGAAGATGGGCTATAACAAGCCCATTCTTGTGCAATACTTCCTTTTCTGGAAGAATATCCTTACGGAATGGGACTGGGGCGTCGGCGAGCAGATGTACGAGGGCCTCGGTGTCTTTGATGTGCTGATGCAGAAGCTGCCCTACTCCGTCATCGTGAATCTGTACTCCATCCTGATCGCCATCCCGCTTGGTCTGGGCTTCGGCATCTTTGCCGCCCTGAAGAAGAACAAGTGGCAGGACCATGTGATCTCCACCATGGTCATGGTGTTCATCTCCGTGCCCAGCTACGTGTACGCGTTCCTGGTGCAATATTTCCTGTGCTTCAAACTGGGCTGGTTCCCCTTGACCATTGAATCTCTTGAGAGCGCAGGCGGCTCCATCTTCTCGTGGAAGATGTTCGTCTCCATGATGCCGGCTGTGCTGTCCCTGGGCTTCGGCGTGGTGGCCGGTCTGACCCGTTACACCCGTGCCGAGCTTTCCGAGGTGCTGACCGGTGACTATATGCTGCTGGCCCGTACCAAGGGTCTGACCAAGGCTCAGGCCATCACCCGCCATGCCATGCGCAACGCCATGGTGGTCATCCTGCCCATGATCATCGGTGAGTTCATCGGCATCCTGGGCGGCTCCCTGATCATCGAAAGCATTTTCGGCATCCCCGGTGTGGGCGCACTGTACATCAATTCCATTAATGTACGCGACTACAATTTCTTCATGGCCGATACGGTGTTCTACACCTTCATCGGCCTGCTGTCCGGCATTGTCATTGATATCAGCTACGGATTTATTGATCCGCGCATCAGAATGGGGTCGAAGAAATGATGGAAGAGAAGAAAATGCCGCCCATTGATAAGGCGAAGTTCCGTTTCGTACAGACGGAAGACCGGATCCACGACAAGCGACTGGAAACCAAGCCCATCGGCTATTTCCAGGATGCCTGGATGCGCTTCTGCAAGAACAAGAGCGCTGTGGTCGCTTTTGCGCTGATCATCATCCTGGCCCTGTTCTCCATCGTGGTCCCGTTCTTTTCCAGCTATGACGTGACCTTCCGCGATGGCTACTACAAGACCGTGCTGCCCAAGAACCAGCTGTTCTGTGATCTGGGTATCGATGCCTGGAACGGTTGCAAAACAGACAAGCAGTCGGAGGCAGGCTACCTGTATCTGAACGCCGTTGGACAGGAGACCGGCCGCAAGGTCATCACCAAGGTGCTCAGCTCCTTTGAGGACAGCAAGGGCCTGAAGTATTACAATGTCCGCATTGACAGCTACAATCAGGTCGGTTTTGTCTACTGCAACCTGAGCGAGGAAGAATATCAGGCGCTGCAGCAGTATCAGACCGAACACAATGTGCAGATCATCTATCCCCTGCAGGCTACCCACAATACCAATTACGTCATCGGCAACGGCGGCGCCAATTTCTGGTATAAGCTGGTGGACGAGAGTCAGAGCTCTGCCGGTCTGCCTCTGCTGGACGAGAACGGCAATTATATCAACAACTACCTGACCTCCGATAATCCCGAAAAGGCCGGATATACCAGCCTGCGCATTGCCGGTGACGGTGAGAACGGCGTCTGGTACACCTATGCCCAAAAGAACCAGACCGGCTACAAGGTCCGCGTGGATTACTACGAATACTTCCAGTACAAGAACGGCTTCAAGCCTGTGTTCCTGTTCGGCACCAACATCTATGGTCAGGATATCTTCACCTGCCTGGCTGCCGGCGGACGTCTGAGCTTCCTGCTGGCCATCGTGGTCTCTGCCATCAACTTCTTCATCGGCTCCATTTACGGTGCTGTGGAAGGCTACTACGGCGGCGCGGTGGACATTGTGATGGAGCGTATCTCCGATATCCTCTATGACGTGCCCTTCATGGTGGTCGCCACCCTGTTCCAGCTGCATCTGGCAGATAAGGTCGGCGTGCTGGGCAGTCTGTTGTTTGCCTTCGTGCTGACAGGTTGGGTCGGCATGGCTTCCCGCGTACGTATGCAGTTCTACCGCTTCAAAGGTCAGGAGTATGTGCTGGCTGCCCGTACCCTGGGTGCTTCGGATCGCCGCCTGATCTTCAAGCACATCTTCCCGAACTCCCTGGGCACCATCGTGACCGGCTCCGTGCTGGCCATTCCCGGTGTCATCTTCTCCGAGTCCATGCTGAGCTATCTGCATATCATCAACCTGGAGACCTCCTCTCTGACCTCCATCGGTACCATGCTGTCCAACGGCCAGCCGTACCTGAGCACCTATCCCCACATCATCCTGTTCCCCGCTCTGTTCATCTCCATCCTGGAGATCTCCTTCAACCTGTTCGGCAATGGTCTGCGTGACGCATTGAATCCTTCCCTGAGAGGAGCGGATGAGTAATGGCCAAGAAGCTTGAAGTCAATCATCTGACGATATCCTTCCGTACCAACAACGGTGCGGTCCGCGCGGTGCGTGACGTGTCCTTTGACCTGAACGAGGGCGAGACCCTGGCCATCGTAGGCGAATCCGGCTCCGGCAAGTCCGTGACAACCCGTGCCATCATGGGTATTCTGGCCGCCAACGCCATGGTGGACGGCGGTGAGATCATTTATGACGGCCGTGACCTGCTGAAGATCCCCGAGGAGGAATTCCACACCCTGCGCGGACACAAGCTGTCCATGGTCTTCCAGGATCCCCTGAGCGCCCTGAATCCCATCATGCGCATCGGCAATCAGCTGACCGAAGCCATGATCCTGAACAACAAGGAACGTCGTGCCGACGGCAAGACCTCTTATGACCGCATGCTGAAGGTCCTGCAGGAAACAGGTGTCTCCTCCTCCGAGCTGGATGCCTTCCGCGCCAAGGTGAAGTCTGCCGTCAAGGTCATCACCGCCGAGAATGCCGCCCGGGAGGCTCTGATCGAGGTCGTGGATGACCTGGAAGAGATCGACGAAGCCATCCTGAAAAAGAACGTGAACGCTGTCCACGCTGCCGCCGACCGCATCAAGTCCGCCAAGAACCGCATCACTACCGATCTGGTGGAGCAGTCCGCGCTGTCCTCCATGCAAACCACGCTCTCCGGCATCGTGGATCAGGCCAAGGCCTACAAGGTCGCCGACGCCGACAAAATGACCGCTGCTGTGGAAAACGCCCGCAAGGCATTGCTTCCCTATACCGAAGCCAAGGACAGCGATCCCGCGGAGCAGTTCTGCACCCCCTCTTTCCTTTCCGCCCTGCAGCAGGCCATTCAGGCTTCTGCCGCCAAGGCCAGGGAAGCCCGTTCCGCCGCGGCTGCGGTACTGCGCAGGGAAAGCGCTCCGTTTGAAGCAGATTCCCTGGATGAAAAGAGTTGCAAGGCTGCTGCCAAGCGTGCCGCCGATGCCGTGGATGCCGCCATCGATCCCCTGGAGTTGGACAAGGATAACCTCTCCTATGTCTTCCGCTCCAGCATGAACGCAGGCATCGAACGCTATTTCCGCTCTCTGAAGCATAACCCCAAGGAAGAAAAGCGTTTTGCCAAGGACACCAAAAAATATGAGCAGACCCGCGCCAAGGGAAAGTTTGCTCCCTCCGTGGTACCGAAGAACCTGATCGATACCGCCGCTGTCAAGGAAAAGCTGCTTTCCACCCTTTCCGGGTTGGCCGCACATTATGAGGCCGGCAACGCGGACAAGGATTTGGACACCGCCGCCAAAGCCCAGGCCATGGTCTCCTATCTGTACCATCGGGCGCTGGATGCGGAGTTTGTGCTTGGAAAGGGTATGGCCAAGCATCGTGCCATTGAACTGATGAAGGAAGTGGGTATCCCCGAGCCGCACAAGCGTTATACCCAGTATCCCTTCGAGTTCTCCGGCGGTATGCGGCAACGTATCGTGATCGCCATCGCCCTTTCCGCCAACCCTGATATCCTGATCTGCGACGAGCCCACCACCGCTTTGGACGTGACGATCCAGGCCCAGATCCTGGAGCTGATCAACCGTCTGAAGCGGGAACGCAAGCTGTCCGTCATCTTCATCACCCATGATCTGGGCGTCGTGGCGAACATGGCCGACCGCATCGCCATCATGTACGCTGGTAAGATCGTGGAGAACGGCACTGCCGACGATGTGTTCTATGATCCCCGTCATCCTTACACCTGGGCCCTGCTCTCCTCCATGCCTGACCTGGAGACCAAGGAAAAGCTGGAAGCCATCCCCGGCACACCGCCCGATATGATCCTGCCTCCTGTTGGCGATGCTTTTGCTGCACGCAACAAGTATGCCATGGAGATCGATTTCGAGCAGCAGCCGCCCATGTTCCGGGTATCCGATACCCACACAGCCGCAACCTGGCTGTTGCACCCCGATGCGCCCAAGGTCCAGCCGCCGGCCATCGTGCTGGAGCGTATTGAGCGTATGCGCAAGCTGGAGGAAGCTGAGAAGGGAGGTGCCCAGGCATGAGGATCCTGAGAAAAGCCGCAAAGGTGCTGAAGTGGATCGGCATTGTTCTGCTGTGCCTGAGCCTTGTCTTCGGCATTTATTCCCTGGCCAATACCGGCGCCAACTGGAGCTCTATGAAGACCCAGCTGGAAGCCAATCAGGTGCAGACCAATCTGCTGGACCGCATCCATTATGACAGCGCCATGTTCAATGCCATGGCCTATGCTTCCGCTCACAAAACCGACAGCAATCGGCGTACCGGGGTTGCCGCCTTCTTTGCTGACTTTGAGAAGAAAGCCGAACAGAATGCAGACGCGGTCAAGGCCGCTTCGCTGAAGGATTCCCTGTCCTACCTGTCAGCCGGTCTGGACACGGAGGCCTTCCTCGCCCGGTATGAAACCAGGGAAGAGCAGCAGGAGCAGAGTCGTATCAACGCTGCCATCACCTCTCTGGACAGCCTTGCCGCTCCCGGAGCCGGCAAGAAAAAGGTTCCCGCTCTGAAGAACGCCACCAGCTGTGCCGATACCATGGCCGGGCTATATGCTGCGCTGACCGCTGAACACGGGGAAGCTGCAGGCACCTATGCCGACTATCTGGAAACCGTGCTGGCCCTCATCACTGCGCAGAACAACGCCGGAGCCGGTATTACCTCTGCGGGTGACTTCGCCGCTACCCTTTCCTGGGAGGATTATCAGGCTGGTCTGACAGAGCTGCAGAATCAGGAAGCCGTAGAGGAAAAGACCGTTCTGGATCTCTACGCTGAGTTCCTGGAGGGTGACCGCAGCAATGCACAGACCTTCGTGGATGCCTGCGTTGCTGAACTGACTGCCCGCTATCCCAGTGAGACTGCACCCGAAAATTACATTGTTGCGCAGGCCCTGATCACCAGCCTGGAGAACGCAAGCTATGATGGTTCCTGGAGTGGACTGCAGTCCACGGTCAAGACAGCGCAGACTGCGGCCGCTTCCGCTTCCTTCTCCGGATTTGTACTGCAGCACAGTGATACGCTGATCGCCGCATCGGATGAACGTGCCGTCATCGGCTTCATCAGCCTGTTCTGGTGGCTGGCAGCCCGGCTGTGGATCTGGATCTTCACCGGTGCTCTGTTGCTGGTGGTTTATCTGATCATCATCAAGGTAACCGACCGCATTCTGATGAAGTCCGTCGATACGCAAAAGCTGGTCAATACCGAGGATGACGTGCTCCTGCGTGTTGAGCATCTGTGCCAGTATTTCCGCAGCGGCAACTATGTAACCAAGGCTGTGGACGATGTTTCCTTCTACATCAAGAAGGGTGAAGTCTTTGGCCTGGTGGGCGAATCCGGCTGCGGCAAGACCACGACCGGACGTACCATCATCAACCTGTATGATCCCACCTATGGTGATGTCTACTTCAACGGCCTGCGCATTTCCTCCACCATGAACGGTCTGCCGGTCTACCGCCGCCAGAAGCACGCGGAGCTGAAAGCTGCCATCGAGGCCTTGAAGAACGCGCCCCAGCCTCTGCCGCAGGAGGAGCTGAAGGCCAAGATTGCCGAATTAAAAGCCAAGACCCGTCAGGACATCCTGGAAGCCGAGAACAACGCCCTGCAGTCCTACGTGGAAAAAAGCAAGAGCGTGGAGCTCTACCGGGCCAAGCGCAAGGCCGAGCTGACCTCTGAATATGAGCAGGATATGAAGTCACTGACCGGCCAGGCAGCTGAGGAACGCAAGGCCCGCTACGAGACGGAAATGAAGGTCGCAGGCAAGGAAAACATCATGTCCCGTATGCAGATGATCTTCCAGGACCCCGTGGCCTCCATCAATCCCCGTATGACCGTCCGCGAAATCATCGCAGAAGGCCTGAAGATCCGTGGCGTGAAGGATGAGAAGTACATCAACGACCGCGTGAATGAGATGCTGAACCTGGTCGGCCTGGTCCCCGAACACGCGGACCGCTACCCCCACGAGTTCTCCGGCGGCCAGAAGCAGCGTATTGGCATTGCCCGCGCTATCATCATGGAGCCTGAGCTGATCATCGCCGATGAGCCCATCTCCGCTCTGGATGTATCCATTCAGGCACAGGTCATCAATCTGCTGAATGACCTGCGGGACCGCATGGGCCTGACCATTATGTTCATTGCGCACAATCTGTCGGTGGTCAAGTACTTCTCCGACCGCATCGGCGTGATGTACTTCGGTCATCTGGTGGAGCTGGCGCCCTCCAATGAGCTGTTCGAGCATCCGCTGCATCCCTATACCCGTTCCCTGCTGAGCGCCATCCCCTACCCGGATCCTCATCATGAGAAGACGCGTAAGCGCATTGAGTACGATCCCAACCGCGCTCATGACTATTCCGTGGATAAGCCTGTGCTTCGTGAGATCGTACCCGGGCACTTCATCAGCTGCAATGAAGCTGAATTTGCCGCCTATAAGAAGGAGTTGGGCATTTGAAGCAACCCAAGCCATGGAAGGCCTACGCTGTTTGCATCGGGATCGGCTTGCTGATGGTGCTGGGTATCCTGACATCCAAGAATGTTCTGGAGCTGACCTCTGCCCTGGAGATCTATGGTGCTGTCTGTGATGCCTTCTTCGTGCCCGGCATCCTGTATCTCTGTCTGGGACTGTTGGTCCTGGTTTCCGGTACCGGGCAGTTTGATATGCTCAGCTACGGCATGCACAGCCTGCTGGTTCTGTTCACCCCCCTGAAGAAAGTGTAGAAGCATGATACTTTCTATGATTTCAAGATGGCACGGGAAGCCCGCCGTGCCGGAAGGCCGCGTCAGTATCTGTTGATCGTCGGTGCCGGCTTTATGGCTGTCGCTTTGTTTGCGATTGCGATGTATGCAATGGCAGGCGGTTTATAAATTTCTTTCAGCATCAAAGCAGCGGCACAAGCTGCTTTGATGCTTTTCTCTTGATTTGTACCTTATGGAGGTTCTTATGATTCGCGAGATCAGGATCGAAACGATCGATCAGGCCATGGATCTGATCAAGGATCAGGAGCGCAACGAAAAGATCAACCGTCTCCGCAGCGCTTATTTTTACCGTGGCATGCCCAATGCCGCTTACCGGCTGGAAACCAGTCTGGCCCGCAACTGCAAGCAGCTTCAAACAAGCCTTGAGGGACCCATTCTCAGCAACTTCACCAAGTATGCCAGCATTGAGGATCCCACCCTGGCTCAATCGATCTGGAAGCAGATGATCGTCGGGCAGCACCACGGCCTGCCTACCCGCCTTCTGGACTGGACGCATTCCCCACTGGTGGCCCTGCACTTTGCGCTTTCCGAGCCGAACATGGAAAACCTGAGCAAGCGGGACTGCGTCATCTGGCGGATCGATGCCCATGATGTGAACCGCAATTTGCCGGAACGGTATCAGGCGCTGCTGCAGGAACGGGATGCCTTTATCTTCTCGGTGGAGCAGATGAAAAAGCTTGCCAACAGCCTGGAGCAGTATGATCAGGACATGGGCGACCGATCCTTCGTGATGCTGGAGCCGCCGTCCGTGGACCAGCGCATTATGAACCAATATGCCTTTTTCTCGGTGATCCCACTGGGCATGCAGGACATCAGCGGCTTCCTGGACACACATACAGAAAAGACCTGCCGATATATCATCGACAAGTCTGTGCGTTGGGATCTTCGGGATATGCTGGACCAGTTCAACATCAGCGAGCGGATCATCTATCCCGGCCTGGACGGCCTTTCCAAATGGATCGCGCGCCACTACTTCGTCAAGGAGTAAGGCTCAGTCATTCACGATGTTATGGATCCATACGCCCCGCTTGATCATAATATAGCCAATGATGCATTTGAAGATCTCGATGAACGTGCAAATGGCGTACAGCGGAATGATTGTAATGCCCGTGCACTTCGTCAGCAGGTAGGCCAGCGGCAGCGTGATCAGGCAGACAAAGCAGGAATCAAACAGGAAGGTAATGATGGTCTTGCCACCCGAGCGGAGGGTAAAGTAACAGGCATTGGCCATGCTGCAGATAGGCATACACAGGGCCGAGATCATGATGAACTGACTGGCCAGGTAGCTGACCTCTTCGGTGGCCTGGTACAGCAGCGGGAAGTACGGCGCAAGGACCGCCACCGCGCCGCCGATCACGAAGCAGATCAGCACCGCAAAGACGATGAGCTTGCGGTCGGTATCCACGGCTTCCTCCACCTTACCTGCCCCCAGCAGCTGCCCCACAATGATGCCGACCGCGCTGCCCATAGCGATAAAGGCGACGTTGAACACATTGGACAGGGTGGAAGAGATGGTCATTGCGGAAACCACATTCAGGCCATGCATGGAGTAGACAGCCGTCAGCATCGCCATACCGCCGGACCACAGCATCTCGTTGGTCATCAGCGGCACGGTCTTCTTCAGAATATTGATGCCCAGTCCCGAGGGAATGCCGAAATGCCGGTAGGCGCCGATAATAAACCGGTTCTCCAGCGAATGCCGGTGAGTCCAGACAATGACGATGGCCGCCTCCACATAGCGGGCGATCATGGTCGCCAGCGCCGCGCCTCTGCTGCCCAGCGCCGGAAAGCCCAGCAGACCATAGATCAGCAAGGCGTTGAAGCAAAGATTGACGCATACGCTCACGATACCGGCAACCATGGGCACCACCGTCTGACCGCATTCGCGCAGCGTACCGGAATAACACTGGGCCAGCACAAACGGCACCAGGCTGAACAGAATGATGTGCAGGTACTCCTTGGCATAGCCCATGGTTGCTTCGATGTCTGCCGCATCGCCTTCGCCGGTCAGATACACGCGGATCAGCGGCTCATCCAGCATTGTGAATACAAGCACACCCACCAACAGGATGAACGCGCCGATCATCAGCTTGAACCGGAAGGCATTCCGCACACCGTTGGTATCACCCTTGCCGTAAAACTGTGCGCCGAAGATCCCCGCGCCGCTGATAGCGCCGAAAATCGTCAGGTTGAACACCATCAGCAGCTGGTTGGCAATGCCGACTCCGCTCATCTGCAGGGTACCGACGCTGCCGACCATGATATTATCCAGCAGGCCCACAAAATTGGTAATGCCGTTTTGGATCATGATCGGCACAGCCACCAGCATGGCCATCTTATAGAAAGCTGCGTCGCCAAAGTATTTCCGACGCAGCTTTTCTGCTTTCACAGACATGCTCAGTCTTCCCCCTTCAGCTCTCCGAGATAGCGCAGAATAGGTTCCAGCGGAACCGTTTCTCCGGCGGTAATATGAAACACCTTCTCCTGTGGCAAGGTCGCTTCCCATTCCCGGTAAAGGGCGATCTGCTTCCGGGCATAGTCTGCATCCAGCTGCTGCTCGTACGCCCTGCCGCGCTCCTTCAACCGCTGCAGCATCAGCGTTTCGCTGCAGTCGATGCAAAGATAAGCATCGATGGGCGGCATCAGCTGCTCGATGCCGGTAGCCAGCTTTTCCAGCAGCCTGTATTCCTCCTCTGTGATATCCCCCTGCAGCAGACGATACCTAGCGATCACCAGGTTTTCCGTCAGACTGCGGTCAAAAAGATAATAATCAGCCCCGGAATGCAGCCAGCTGTTTTTGCTGTCCGCCAGGTCATCGAAATAAAGGGACAGGAAGGCCACCTGGCTGTGGAAGGACCACCGCTTGCTGTCGCTGTAATAGTCGCTGATATAGGGGTTCCGGTCCGGACGCTCCAGATGCACCGCTGCCCGGTCTCCCAACGCAGCCTGCAGACGATAAAGCAGCGTGCTTTTACCTGAAGCCACCGGTCCGCTGATGGAGATATACTTCATGATACGAGTTTCCTTTCCCTGGTTTGCAGGTGGTATTATAGCAAACCGTCCCGCTGCTTTCAAGTTTTGCATCACTTTTCTTTGTGCTTTTTGAAATTCCTTATAGTATTTTTCCCGGAAGTATGGTAAAATACATTCAAATGTAAACCCATTATGAATTGGGAGGGATTCAGGTGAAAATCTGGTTTGTAACCAGTGAATGTGCTCCGTTCAGCAAATCCGGTGGCCTGGCCGATGTGGCTTTCTCTCTGCCGCCCGCGCTGAAGGAAGCAGGCCATCAGATCGCCATCATTACGCCCCTGTACAAGTGCGTCCGTGACCGCTTCGGCGATCAACTGACCAAGGTGAAGGAATTCACCGTGGAGCTTGGCTGGCGTCACATTTATTGCGGCGTTTGGCAGGGCGACCGCGACGGCGTGCCGGTCTGGTTCATAGATAACCTGGAGTATTTTGATCGTCCCCGTCTGTACGGCTATGATGATGATAAGCTGCGTTTTGCTTATTTCTCCCGGGCCGTGGTGGATCTACTGGACCAGGGTATGGACTTCCAGCCCGATGTGCTCCATTGCAATGACTGGGAGACTGCTTTGTCCATCATCTACCTGAAGGATGCCCAGAGCTGGCGTCATGATCTGCAGAAGATCAAGACGGTCTATACCATCCACAACATAGCCTATCAGGGTCAGTATGGTGCCAACGAGCTGCAGGACACCTTCGATCTGCCCTGGGGCTGGTATGACGGCGGTCTGGCCTATGAATATCAGGGACGCCATGATATCAACCTGATGAAGGGCGCCATGCTGATGGCTAATGCTGTCTCCACGGTATCCTCCACCTATGCCCGTGAACTCCACTCTCCTGCCTTCGGCGCCGGTTTGGAGGGCGTGGTGGAAATCATCGGCCGCAAGCTGCGCGGCATTCTGAACGGCATCGATATGGATCACTATGATCCGATGCAGGACCAGCGCATTGCCGCACCGTTCTCTGTGGACGACATGTCCGGCAAGGAGATCTGCAAAGCCACCATTCAGAACAAGTTCGGTCTGGAACAGTCCAATGACATTCCCCTGCTTTGCTCCGTGGCCCGGCTGGTGGAACAGAAGGGTATTGAGCTGATCAAAGAGATCCTGCCCCGCCTGATGCAGATGGGCATCCAGCTGATCATCTATGGTCAGGGCGATCAGCAGTACATTGATTACTTCAACTGGGCCAAGCAGAACTGGCCGGGCCAGTTGGGCTTCTCCAGCGATTATAACGAGGAGTTGGCAGCGGAAGTCTTCGCCGGTTCCGACTTCTATCTGATGCCCTCCCGCTTTGAGCCCTGCGGTCTGAGCCAGATGATGGCCATGCGCTATGGCACCATCCCGATCGTGCATGAGACCGGCGGTTTGAAGGATTCCGTCCGTGCCTACAGCGATTTTGACGGCATCGGCGACGGCTTCTCCTTCGCGGATTATTCCGGTCAGGCCCTGTATCTGGCCATTCTCGCCGGTGTGCGCCTGTATTTCGCCAACGCCGAGATGTTCCACACCCTGCGCGTGCGCTGCATGACCAAGGATTTCTCCTGGACCAAGAGTGCAGAGCGCTACAGCCGGATGTATGATGACATTGCCGACAGCAGCGACGGCGAGCCCATCACCTTCCAGGAGGCTTATGAGCAGATCGCCGAGGTCTACCGCCAGGTCGCTGAATTCCATAAATACGATATTCCTGAAGACTATCATCGTGTCTTCCGAATCCATATCGTAGGTCGTGGCGATGGTGTATTCTCCATCGAATTCAAGGACGGTCATATGGAAATTCAGCCCAACTTCGATATGCCCGCGGATGCCGAGATCGCAGCCAGCCTAGATCACCTGATCGGCATGGCCAAGGGCGAAGTCTCCGCCGACAAGCTGTTCCTCAGCGGCCAGTTGAAGGTGACCGGCAACATTGTCAAAGGTGCCGAAATGCGCCGTCTGCTCACCATGAGCATGTGACGCTTAGGTGCTTATCCTTCTTTCATCGGGGATAAGTGGATAAAGCAATAATTGAAAGGGGTAGATCAACATGAATACCACGCTTCTGATCATGGCAGCAGGCCTCGGCAGCCGTTACGGCGGCAACAAGCAGATCGACCGCATCGGACCCAACGGTGAAATTCTGATGGAGTATTCCATCCACGATGCTGTCGAAGCCGGCTTCGACAAGGTTGTATTCGTTATCAAGCGCGCCATGATGGATACCTTCCCGGAAATGGTGGGCAACAAGATCGCCAAGAAGTGCGAAGTGCACTATGTGTGCCAGGAGTTTGAGAACCTGCCCGGCGGGTTCGTTCCTCCGGAAGGCCGCACCAAGCCTTATGGCACCGTGCACGCCGTGCTGGCCGCGAAGGATGTCATCCATGAGCCCTTCGCCGTCATCAATGCTGATGACTACTATGGCCGCGATGCCTTCAAGACCCTGGCCGATCATCTGAAGAAGATGCAGGACACCGGCAAGAATGCTTCCATGGTGGCCTATTATCTGAAGAACACCGTCAGCGAGAACGGCACTGTGACCCGCGGCGTATGCGAAGAGGATGCCGACGGCAATCTGGTGAAGGTCGTGGAGACCTACAACATCAAGCCCATGCCCGACGGTACCATCGTGGACCTGAAGGAGGACGGCAACAATGTGGTGCTGAATCCCGAAGCGCCCGTGAGCATGAACTTCTGGGGCTTTGGTCCTTCCTTCTTCGAGACCGCCGAGAAGAAGCTCATTGCCTTCCTGAACGCCCCCACCGACAACCCGCTGAAGTGCGAGTATGTGCTTCCCACCCTGGTGGACCAGATGATGAAGGAACAGGGCCTGAAGGTGGCCGTGCTGAAGACCAACGCTGTCTGGTTCGGCGTAACCTACAAGGAAGACAAGCCCTATGTCATGAATGAGCTGAAGAAGCTGCATGACGCAGGCGTCTATCCGGCCGCCCTGTAATTTCAACCTTTTCCGGCACAGTCTGCTTTGGTAGGCTGTGCTTTTTTGTACGCAAAAAGGGCGGCCCATTTCTGAGCCGTCCCCCGATGTATCACCGGTCAGCGGTACAATTGCTTCAACGCCGCATCCACTTTGTTATACAGGGCCATCTGGTCCGGGTTGTTTCTTACGTCATCGTGGAAGCATTCCCGTACAGTGTGCAGCATACCTTCCCGATCATTGGCAGTAATACAGTCATACGCACTGGGCAGCATTTTCTTCAGCACCTCAAGCGCCGCCGGCACCTTCTGCAGATCCATCAGCATAGTCTCGCCGGACCACGGATGCAGATAGTCCTTCGTCGGCTGCCAGGTCCAGGTATAAGTACCATCCGATACAGTAGCCGCGAATGCCTCCGGATGATCCGGCAGCACGACCTCCGCCGTGCAGCCCGCCGGAACTACAGCCGTCAGTGTCACTTGACCATCCTCCAGGATATCCCATCCGACCTGCCATTGTCCTGCTGCAGAATCATAGCTGATGGCACTGTGTCTGATCTCACCGGTCAGCTTCGGAGCGATCTTTGCCTTCTTCCAGCCGGGTGCGGCATTCTGCAGGCCCATGATCCGGCTATAGACTGCCTCACACACAGAGCCATAGGCATAATGGTTCAGGCTGTTCATGCTGATGCCGGTGATGTTGCCGTTTTCATCCAGGCTGTTCCAGCGCTCCCAGACGGTGGTGGCACCCAGCTTCACCGCATACATCCAGCCGGGGAACTCCTCCGTCAGCAGCATACGGTACGCCTGCTCGGTCATGCCGTTGTCCAGCAGCACTGGGATCATCAGCGGCGCGCCGGTAAAGCCGCTGGTAATGCGGTAGAAGTCCCGACGCAGCCTGCGGCGGAAGCCTTCCATCAGCTTCTCCTTGTCACGATAAACGCCATAACGCAGGGCCAGCACATAGGCGGTCTGCGTGTCCACCGCCAGACGGCCATGGAGCGTGATATACTCGTCGATCAGTGCAGCGCGGATCTCTTCCGCCAGATGGCCATAGCATTCTGCGTCTGCAGCTTCACCAAGCGCTTCCGCAGCCTTGGCTGTCAGCTGAACCGAATTCAGATAGTAGATGCCCTGGATGTAGGCGTTTTCCGTGCCGCCAAACACACTCTGGGAGGTCAGGCCGTCCTGGGCCAGCCAATCACCGAAAGTGAAATATGGGAACACCAGATGCGTAAAGCCATTGGAACGATCCTGTGTGATCAATACCTCGGCGTAGTCCCGCATCATGGGATAGTTCTCTCTGAGCAGTGCCGTGTCCCCGTAATTCATATACACATTCCAGGGAATGATGGTACCGGCATCCGCCCAAACCGCGCCGCCGTCATTGGTCTCCCGCTTCATGCTGGGGCTGTACATGGGAATATTGCCCTTGAAATACATGGTCTGGTCGGCGCGCATGTCCTTCATGAACTTGCGGTAGAAATCCTTGCAGTCCATCTGGTAGCAGGCCGTATTCACATACACCTGGGTATCCGCTGTCCAGCCCATGCGCTCATCACGCTGAGGGCAATCCGTGGGAACATCCACAAAGTTGCTGCGCTGTCCCCAGAAGGAATTATGCATCAACTGGTTCAGGTTAGAGTGATCCGTTTCCACCTTCAGGGTCGGCCTGAGATCGCAGGAGAGCACCTTCATGGTAAAGTCCTCCGGCCGGACCTGCTCCATCCCCTGCACCCGGATATAGCGGAAGCCGAAGAAGGTGAACAGCGGCTCCACTTCCTTCTCCACGCCATCCGAAACATAGGTGAATCTGGAATCCGCGGTGCGCAGGTTCTCCCGATAGAAGCAGCCCTGCTGCAGCACTTCGCCAGTCTCGATGATGATCCTGGTGCCCTTCGGGGTGCGGTTGATGAAGCTCATGATGCCGGCGGCATTCTGCCCGAAATCCAGCACCTGCTCGTTCCGCGGCGTCACGATCAAGGTCGGCTTCAGCACCTCCACGCAGCGGATGGCGGGAGAGACCGGCGCTTCCAGCTGATAGTCCGTTTCAATCACTTTGCAGGGAACCGGTTCGCCGGGATCAATGGTATCGTCGCGGGTCTCGCCGTCGTAGATGCCGCTGTCGGTGACCGGGCTCTGCACCGCAAGCCAGGAATCATCGGTATCGATCTCCGCAGTGGCACCATCAGCGTACTCCATTACAAGCTCAGCGGCCAGCAGGAAACGGTTGCCCCACACATTTTTCCTGCGCTGAAGACCAATGAGTCCTTTGTACCAGCCGTTGCCCAGCGTAACCTCCAGCAGATTATCCTTGGCCAGCAGATCAGTGACATCATAGGTCTGCCAGCGCAGATAGGCATCATAGTCATTGAAGCCGGGCGTCAGATAGTCCTTGCCTACCCGTTTGCCATTGATGACCGCACGGTACAGTCCCAGACCTGTGATCCGCAGGGTGGCCTTCGCCACAGTGGCAGTCTGAAAAGCCTTGTACAGCTTCGGGCCTTCGATCGGCTTGGCGGGTGTTATGAATTGCAGCATGCTCTTTCCCTCCTGTTATTGTGATAACTGTGCAGGCAATCGGATGTCCTGCGTTTTGACCTTGTTCCATGAGAAGCAGGGGATCAGCTGTTCCAGTTTCCTGGGCTCCGGCGCTTCCAGCAGTCCGGCTGCATACGCCAGAAAACCCAGCAGCTGCTCCGGCGTAAAACGTTCGGACAACGCTTCAATGCCCAGGTCCTTGTCCCGCTTGGCCAGCCTTCTTCCCTGGCAGTCAGTCAGCAACGGTACATGCACATAGGCCGGTACCGGATAGCCCAGCGCCTCCTGCAGTACCCGATGCCACCCGGTGGCACTCAGGATGTCCCTGCCGCGTACGATCTCCGTCACGCCGGACAGCGCATCATCCACGACCACCGCCAGCTGATAGCTGAACAGTCCGTCTGACCGCTGCAGAATGCAATCGCCGCACTCCTCAGCCAATCGGATCCGCACCTCACCGCACAGCCCATCCTCGAAGCACACCGTTTCCTCCGGGACGCGCAATCTCAAGCTCGGCGTCCGCAGCAGAGACCGTTCTGAACGTTGGGCTTCCGTCAGATTTCGACAGGTACCGGGATAGACCACCATGCCATCCCCCAGGTTAGGGGCTTGCAGATTATGGAGCTCCGCCCGGGTGCAGAAGCAGGAATAGATCCTCCCCTGCTCCCTCAGCCGTTGAAGCGCCTGGGCATAGAGCCCGCTCCGTTCACTCTGGTAAAGCGGAGGTTCATCCCACCGGAAGCCAAACCATGTCAGATCGCGGATGCACTGCTCCGCCAGCCTTCGGGGGCAGCGGGGTACGTCCACATCCTCAATGCGCAGCAGGAATCTGCCGCCTTGGACTCTGGCGGATAAATAAGAAAGCATGGCACAGTAGATATTACCCAGATGAAGCGCGCCGCTCGGCGTCGGCGCAAATCGCCCGGTGATCCGCTGTTCCATGCTTTGTTACACTCCTTTGATGGCTTAGCCTTTGATATGCCGGATGAGTGCCTCCGTCACCAGCTGCATATCCTCCGTGGTACCCACGGTGACACGCAGCCAGGGTGCCAGCTGCGGCGCGGAGAAATGGCGCACAATGATCCCCTCCGCACGCAAAGCCTGCTGCACCGGCGCTGCATCTGCTTCATCACCGCGCACAAAGAGGAAATTTGTTGCGCTGGGCAACACCTGGATCCCAGCCTCTGTCAGCTTTTGACGACACAGATCACGGTCCGCACAGATCTGCCGCACACGTTCATTTATGTACTCCGTATCCAGCATGGAAGCGGTGGCCGCGACTTGAGCCAGGCGATCCAACGGGTAAGAGTTGAAGCTGTCCCGAACACGGCGCAGGGCGGAGATCAGCCGCTACGAGCCCATGGCATAGCCTACACGCATGCCGGCCAGCGCATGACTCTTGGAGAAGGTGCGGACGATCAGCAGATTATCGTATTCCTCAAGCAGCGGAAGGGCTGATTCCGGCGCAAAGGCAGCATAGGCCTCATCCACCAGCAGAATTTCCTCCGCGGCCTTCGTATGCCGGGCCAACCGTTCGATCTGGTCGATCCCCAGGAAGATACCGGTGGGCGCGTTGGGATTGGCCAACACCACCGGAGCTTTCTGCATCAGGCCATCCACATTCACGGTATAATCCGCCCTCAGCGGCACCGTCTGATAGTCCACATCAAAGAGCTGTCCATACACCGGATAAAAGCTATAGGTAATATTCGGCGCAAGGACCTTTTTCCCTGCAAAGAACGCGGCAAAAGCAAAAGCAAGCACCTCATCCGAGCCATTGCCGCAAAACACCTGCTCAAGCCGGATACCATTCACTTGGGCTATGGCTTCCCGCAGCGCGGTGGCCTCCATATCAGGATACAGCCTCAGCGCGTCTGCCTTTCCCTGCAGCACTTCAGCAACCCTAGGGGATGGCGGATATGGATTTTCGTTGGTGTTCAGCTTGATCAGCCGTGTTTGACTTTTAGGCTGCTCTCCCGCGACATACGGCACCAGCTTCATGGCAAGATTGCTTTCATAAGCCATACTGCTTTCCTCCTCAGCGGCGTACGGATACGCCCTCGTGGGCCAGGTATTCCTTCAGATCGGCGATTTTCAGAATGCCGTAATGGAAGAGCGTAGCCGCCAGCGCGGCATCAGCGTGTCCATCGGTCAGGACATCCCGGAAATGCTCCGGCTTGCCCGCACCACCCGAGGCGATCACCGGCACACCGACCGCGTCCGCAATGGTCCGGGTCACATCTTGTGCGAAGCCATTGCCCACGCCATCCGTATCCATGCTGGTCAGCAGGATCTCGCCCGCCCCGCGCCGGACACCCTCCACGGCCCATTCCACCGCGTCAATTCCGGTGGGCACACGGCCGCCATTCAGATAGACCTCCCAGCCGCCTTCTGTCTTCGCTTTCACGTCCATGGCCAGCACGATGCACTGGCTGCCAAACTTCAGCGCGGCATCGGTGATGAAATCCGGATTCCGGACGGCAGAGCTGTTGACAGACACCTTATCCGCACCCAGCAGCAGCAGGCTGCGGATCTGCTCCACTGTGCTGATGCCGCCGCCTACCGTAAAGGGGATGAACACCTGCTCGGCCACCCTGCTGACCACGTCATGCATGGTCCCCCGTTTCTCATGACTGGCATTGATGTCCAGCAGCACCAGTTCGTCCGCACCGGCCTCATTGTAACGGACCGCCGCCTCCACAGGGTCTCCGGCGTCACGGATATCCACAAAGCGAATGCCCTTCACCACGCGTCCGTCCCGGATATCCAGGCAGGGAATAATGCGTTTCGTCAGCATTTCACACATTCCCCTTTCCCTGATATTCCGCAAACCGTCGGAGCATCGTCAGGCCGGCCTCTCCGCTCTTTTCCGGGTGGAACTGGGTCGCCATCACATTCTCCCTGCAGATCGCAGCCGTAAAGGTTTGGCCATAGGTACAGGTCGCGGCCGTCCATTCAGGCGATACCTCCGGCATGCAGTAGCTGTGCACAAAATACACATACGGATGTTGGCCTTCATCAAAAAGCGGACAGGCCCGGGTGTCCAGACTGTTCCAGCCCATGTGAGGGATCTTCAGGCCATGCTCCTCAAAATGCCTGACGGTACCCGGAAAGAGTCCCAGACCGTCATAGAAGCCATTCTCCTCACTGTGCTCGAACATCATCTGCATGCCCAGACAGATCCCCAGCAAGGGTTTTCCTGCATCTGCCGCTTCCAGTGTAGCCCGGTCCAGCCGCTTTTCACGCAGCAGCTACATGGCGTCGCAGAAGGCACCCACACCGGGAAGTACCACATGGTCGGCCAGACGGATCACATCCGCCTGATCGGTGATGACGGCGCCGTACCCCAGGAATTGGAAAGCCTTTTGCACACTTCTCAGGTTGCCCATGCCATAGTCAATGATCGCGATCACGGAAGCGTCTCCTTTACATCAGTGATTTACCACGCGAAAGCGTCCTCCGGTAAAGAAGAGGCAGCACGAAGCTGCCTCATTGCGATATCAGGTACGATAGAGGATCTCATCGCGGCGCGGGCCGTTGCTGACCATTTTGATCGGCACGCCGCAGCTCTGCTCAATGAAGTCCACATAAGCCTTGCAGTTGGCAGGCAGATCATCATAGCTGGTAATGCCGCGGATGTTGCTCTTCCAGCCGGGCAGCTTCTTCAGCACAGGCTTGCACTTCATCAGCACAGGCGTGCAGGGGAAATCCGTGATGATTTCGCCGTCTGCGGTCTCATAGCCGACCACCACCGGGATCTCATCCAGATAGCCCAGCACATCCAGGTTGGTCAGCACCACTTCGGTAGCACCCTGCACCATCACGCCGTAGCGGGTAGCCACCGCGTCAAACCAGCCCACATCACGAGCACGGCCGGTCGTGGCACCGAACTCACCGGCATCACCGCCGCGGCGGCGCAGCTCATCGCCCTCAGCACCCTCCAGACGGGCCACGAAGGGACCGGCACCCACAGCGCTGGAATAAGCCTTGGTCACACAATAGATATCGGTGATGGAGCGGGGGCTCACACCGGCACCCACACAGCCAAAGCCGGCCAGCGGAGAGGAAGAGGTGGTATAAGGATAGATGCCGTGGTCGGGATCACGCAGGGTGCCCAGCTGGCCCTCCAGCAGGATGATCTTGCCGGCCTTATCGGCTTCATACAGGAACTTCGTGGTATCGCAGACCATGGGCTTGATCTTGGCCGCCAGCTTCTGCAGATGAGCCACCAGCGCGTCCACATCCACGGGATCCTTATGATAGAGCTCCGTCAACAGCACATTCTTCTTGACCAGCGCGATCTCCAGGCGCTTGCGCAGCAGTTCTTCATCATAAAGCTGGCAAACCTGCAGTCCCACCTTGGCATACTTATCGGAATAGAAGGGCGCGATGCCGCTCTTGGTGGAGCCGAAGCTGTTCTTGCCCAGGCGCTCCTCCTCGAACTTATCGAAGTCCACATGATAAGGCATCATCACCTGGCAGCGGTCGGAGATCAGCAGCTTGGGCATCGGCACGCCACGGCTGGTCAGCGCGTCCAGTTCCTTCAGCAGTGCCTCAATATTCAAAGCCACACCGGGGCCGATCACATTGGTGATATGCTGATGGAATACACCGGAAGGCAACAGGTGCAGCGCAAATTTGCCATATTCATTGATGATGGTATGTCCGGCGTTGGCGCCACCTTGGAAGCGAACGACTACATCGCTCTTTTCCGCAAGAACATCCGTTACCTTGCCCTTGCCCTCGTCACCCCAGTTGGCACCGACAATCGTATGAACCACAGGAATTCCCTCCTTCAAAAGCGGCACAGGCCGCGTTTGCACACAAACCTAGCTTATTATGCGCTTTTCTTTAAAGCCTGTCAAGGGAAGACGCGCAGGATTTCTCCCGGAAAAGAAAAAATCCGGGATCTGCAAGCCCGCAAATCCCGGAGAGAAATCCTTATCGGCCGGAAAACAGCCCCCGCTGTCCCATCTGCAGCAATCGGATCAGGGGCACAATGAGCAGTACCCCGCAGATCAGGTTGCTGACCCCATGCACCGCGTCCCAGGGCAGGCCGGCCACGATCCAGGCAAGGGTCGCTTTCGGCGTCAGCCCAAAGAGCACCGCCTGAGCCGGAGCGTACAGCGTACCATACAGGAAGCCATGCAAAGCGCAGACCCCCGCATAGGCGAAGGGCTGCAGCCTGGGCTTGATCTGCTTCGGTAGCAACATCGTAAAGCCCCACAGCACGGTCCAGATATACAGATACGGCAGCCACCAGGTGGAGAAGCCGTTAAAGAAGCCGGTCACCAGCACAAACACATACAGAGGAAACAGTGCCTTCTTGCGGAAAACCACCGTCTATGCAACGATCATCACGCCGATCAAATGCACATTGGGCAGGAATTCCATCAGCACCTTGGAGGCATACATCAGCCCCCCAAGCATACCGAAGATGGCCAGCTCCTGTACGGTCAGCTTACTCGACCTTGAAGGTGTAGACTGCGCCATCGGTCACTTCCGTGGAATCCACGCCGGTCATGGCATATTCGCCGTTGATGTAGAAAGCCCAGTACTTGCCATCCACCGCATAGTCCGCGGTGATGCCCAGCACCTGCTTCACATACAGACCGTAGTCGCTTTCCTCGCCATCGATCAGACCATAGGCCAGCAGTGCCGCGCCCACCGTGTCTTCATCGGTGTGGATCAGGTACCAGGTCTCGTTGCCATCACGGTCAACCACCTGGAAGGTAAACGCCGCGCCGAGGGTCTGAACCTCCGCCGCAGTCTCTGCAGAAACCGCCGTCTCCGCGCATCCGATGCCGCACAGTGCCGTAGCCGCAATCAGCACCACAACAAGGACGCAGGACAGCAACCGGGAAACGCTGTTCTTCTTCATGTTGTTTTCTCCTGTGTATTGATTTACCCATTGGCCGGCACTCGCGGCTTTTTCGTTCGGGCAGCTTTGATTCTTGATATTTCGGCTCTGCGCAGATGGCCCGACCTTCTCGGATTTGCATCCAATGGCGTTCCGGATGAAATGCGGCTTTCATCCCGCGGGCCCTCCTGAAACGCGCATCACGGCGACGTGCTCGCTCAGGATTTTCACCTGATTCCCTTGAATCGTGCTTATTGTACCCGTTCTCTGCTTTCCTGTCAAGGCGATCCTTCCCAGAAGCGTGCCATCAGGTTCAAGTCTCCCTGCCAGTGGATCTGCCAATGCTCCGGCAGCATTCTCCGGTAGGCGTTCAGCTTGTAGCGGTCATCCAGCAGCAGAACAAGACCCCGGTCTGTTTTTGTGCGGATGACTCGTCCTGCCGCCTGGGCAACCTTCTGCATACCGGGCAGCCGGTAGGCATAGCCGAAGCCATCCCCCAGCTTCTCCTGATACCAGGCGCGCAGGGTATCCTGCACCAGGTTCACCTGCGGCAGTCCCACGCCCACGATGCATACACCGTCCAGGCAGCGTCCCGGCAGATCAATGCCTTCCGAGAAGATACCACCCAGCACACAAAGGCTCAGCACGGGCTCCTCCGCCACCCGGTAGGGTGCCAGGAAGGCCTCCCGCTCCGTCAGAGACATTTCCCCTGTCTGGGTTTGATGCGGCAGCTCCAGCTTTTCCTCCACCATCCGCAGCATCGCAAAGCTGGGGAAGAAGACGATGTACCTTCCCGGATGTGCTGCTACCATAGCCTTGACGATCTCAGCAATGGGCCCGCAGGCCGCCGCACGGTTTGCATACCTTGTATCGATATCCCGCTGGATCACCAACAGATTTTCCCTGGGGAATGGGGAGGGCATGGCAAAGCATGCATCCTGTTCGTCCGCTCCGAGGAGTCGCTTCATCGCCGGCAAAGGCTCCATGGTAGCCGAGAAGCAGATCACGCCGCGCATTCCGGCCGTAATTTCAGCGAAATAAGCACCGGTATCCAAAGCCAGCGTTTTCACCGTACGGGTCTTCTTTCCCTGCCACAGCCAGGCATACCCCGCAGCATCCCTTCGCAGCGAACGCACAAAGCGCATCAGCCCGCTGATGGCTTCTGTAACCTCGCCACGTTCATCGGCAGCAAAATGAAGTTCGGTGGCTTCCGCCCATTCCTACGCCAGCTTTTGGCAGTTGCTTTCGAGGCTCTGGGGAAGCTGCTCCAGCCGCCCCTCCTCCGCGTCCTCCGGTACCGGCAAGTCCTCCAGTGCGCGCAACACCAGTGTTAACGTCTGATATAGCCGGTGCTTTCGGCCCAGCTGCTTCCCCGCTTGTGTACGCAGCTTCCGGAGTGCCGCCCCATTCACCTCTCCGGAAAGCATCTCACGCAGCCGCTCTGTCAGATGATGGGCCTCATCAATCAGCAGCGTCACATCATTGGTCTTGTCAAATATCCGCTGAATGTGCACAGAGGGATCCAGCGCGTAGTTGTAATCGCAGATCACCAGATCAGCCAGCTACGCCAGCGAAAGGCTCAGTTCAAACGGGCAAAGGCAATAGTAGTCCGCCAACTCGCGGATCCTTGCCGGTGTCCAGTCCTGCTCCTCCAGCAGAATGCGGATCGCCTTCCGGTCCCGCAGAAAATGCCCCTTGGCTCTTGGGCAGTAATCGGGATGGCAGAGCGTACGCTGCGGACATTGCCGGTCCTTGGCATCCAACGTCAGTACCCACAACGGGAGCTGCTGATTGTGAAGGCGCACAAGCAGCTCCAGCGGGCCGCTGCGCTGGGTCGTGCGCGCTGTCAGGTAATAGAGCTGCCCTGTCCAGCCCTCTCCCAGGGCCTTCAGCGCCGGGAACAGAGACGCCGCCGATTTGCCCGTGCCTGTGGGCATGGAAGCGATCAGCCGCCGCCCAAGCCTGATGGCTGTATAGACCTGTACCGCCATCTCCCGCTGTCCCGCACGGTACTCCGGAAATGGAAAACGCAGATCCCGCAAGGCCGCGTTCCTCGCGTGTTCGTGAGCCCGCAACGTTTTCAGCTGCCTGACATAAGGATACCAGAGCTTGCGGAATTCCTCCATGCACTCTTTCCTGGACAGCTGTTCAGTGAATTCTGTTCGGACCATTCCCGAGGTGCTGATATAAGTCACCCGCAGCTCTACCGTGTTCAGTGGACGCTGCTCAAAAAGAATATAGCCGTAGCAGACAGCTTGGGCCCGGTGCGCTGAATAGACCTCTGTCGGCGTATGCTGTCCCGGGCAAAGCTTCATCTCCTCCACCACAGGCACTTCACCATCCAGGAAGGCATCCATGCGTCCGCTCAGCAGCAGACCCCATTCCTCCTCCTCTACGGGGATCTGCAGCTCCAAAGGCACCTCCACCTGCCAGCCGCCGGCCAGCAGCGCCTGACGTGCCCGGTGTCCCATGGCGCCCTCGCGCATTGCTTTCATGGAGGTACCCTGCGGCAGGATGTCTTCTCCGTGCAGCGTAAACTCCACCAGCGTACGCACACCGGTGCGTATCCATTCCATGCCGCAGTCACCTCCTTTTCCAATTTTGTTTTTCGCCTCTTTTTTTACAAATCCTTCCGGAAATTTGGACTGTACACTTTTTATGTTTTGCGGTACAATAATAAGGCGTATAGAAATGGTTATCGGCCCGATACCGATGAATGAGGTGACCGGTTCATGAAGATGGATCTTTCCTGCCCTGTCGAGCTGTGGCGCTGTGATCTGCCCACCAAGGAATATCAGGCCTGTGTGCTGCAGCTGTATAACCTGGGAACCAGGCTCGTGGAATCAGCTGAGGTCACGGTGGTTTTGCTGGATAACAACGGCGATGAGCAGGCCCGGATGGCCTACCGCGCCCACGACCTCCATGGCGAGCCCGGCAAGACCTTCCTGATGACCGTACCCATGGAGCAGGGACTTCCAACACCCGCGGCCTGTGATATCATCTTCGAAAAGCTGTGGCTGGAGTTGGGCTCTGTCTGGCGCCGTGAAAAGACCGCCCGCGTCTCTTGGACTTCGAATGCCCTGCCCGCCGGCCGTGCTCTGGACGCTCTGCGCCACCTGGCAGGAGACACCGCCATCGGTTATCCGGAGGAGCAGGACCAGCTGTGGATCTGTGTCTGTGGCCGTCCGAACCACAAAGGGGACGAGGCCTGTGCCCGCTGCCGCCGGACCCGGGAGCTTGTTTTCAGCAATTTCTCCAGGGAAGCCGTGGAACAATCCATTACCAAGCAGCGCGAAGCGATGGAAGAAAAGAGTAAAGTCGCCCGCCAGGAAGCAGGGCGACGCCAGGCAGAGGAAGAAGCCGCCACTGCGCTCCACAAAAAGAAGAAGCGCAGGTATATCGTCGTGGCCGTATCCGTGGCCGCCTGTGGCGTTCTTGCATACGGTACAGTTTTCCATCTGATGCCCAGGCTTCGCTATAATGAAGCGGTAAAGCTTCTGGAAAACGGCAATCTCACCGAAGCGGAGACCGCCCTGACTGCCTTGGGTACTTATCGTGACGCGCCGGAATATTTGCTGCGGTGCCACTATGAACAAGCCCAGCAGCTGCTGACTGAAGGGAGCTATACCGCTGCCGAAGCCGCGTTCGAGGCGCTGGGCGACTACCAGGACAGCAAGGACCAGGCCACCGAAGCCCGCTACCTTCAGGCCTGTGCACTTCTTGCCAAGGAAGAGGCAGAGGAAGCCAAGGCCTTGTTTACAGCGCTGGACGGCTACAAGGACAGCGCCGATCAGCTGCCGGCCTGCGATTTCCTGCTGGCGGACAAGCTGCTGACCCAAGGCAACTATGCTGAAGCCCAGGCTGCCTTCAATGCTTTAGGAGACTATCCCGGAGCTGTGGACAAGGCCTGGGAGGCAACGCGCAGGCTGGCTTCGGAAGCGCTCGCCCAGGAAAACTGGCAGCAGGTGCTGACGCTGCTTGCCGACGCGCCGGATACCGATACAGAAGCCGCCGCCATGCTGCAGGAGGCCCATTATCTGGAAGGCCAGTCGCTGCAGGCAGACGGTGATTGGGAAGCCGCCGGTGACGCTTTCCTGCAATGCGGTGAATACCTTGACGCTGCCCAGCAGGCAGCTGCCTGTCTCTATGCTCCCGCAGTGGAAGCCATGGAAGCCGGAGATTTCGTCACTGCAGGTGCATTATTTGAGCGCATTCCGGAATATGAGGACAGCGCAGACCGGCTGCATGTCTGCCTGTATAATCAGGCCCAGGCAGCGCTGAATGACAACGAGTTCCGGCTGGCCTCCGAGCTGCTCTCCAAGCTGCCGGAGGAGTACGAAGATGCCGCAGAAATGCGTAAGGAAGTCGTCTATCAGCCCGCCATGATTTCCCTGGAAAAGGAAGACTATGATGCCGCCGCTGTCGCGTTTGAACAGCTGGGAGACTACAAGGACAGCGCAAGCCGGCTCTTGGCGGCGCGCTATGGTCAGGCCCTCAAGCTGCAGCAATCAGGGGATTTGGAAAAGGCCGCGACCCTGTATACTGAGCTGGGCAACTATGAGGACGCTGCCGACCGGCTGTCCGTGGTCCGTTATACGCAAGCACTGCAGGCCGAGCAATCCGGCGCACAGGAGGACGCAATTGCGCTCTATACTGCGCTGGGCGACTACCGCGACAGCGCAGATCGTGTTCTTGCCATCCGCTATACCCAGGCAGAAACCCTGTTGTCTGCCGGAAAGAGCGACGAAGCCCAGACTGCTTTTGAGGCGCTTGGTGAATACAGCGACGCCGCGGACCGCGTGAAGGCCATCACGTATGATAAAGCAGTTACCACTCGCGACCAGGGTGATGACGCTTCCGCCATTGCGCTTTTTGAAAGCCTGGGCGATTACAGCGATGCAGCAACTCAGGTGCTTTAGATCCGCTATCAGCAGGCCGAATCGCTTCTGGACGGCGGAGATTCTGCTTCCGCGGCAACAGCCTTTGAAGCCTTGGGCGATTACAGCGACGCTGCCAGCCGCGCCCTTGCGATCCATTATGCGGAGGCAGTCGCGCTCTATGCCGATGACCAGGAGGATGCCGCGCTGGCAATCTTCCTCACGTTGGGCGACTACGAGGACACCTACACCTATATCCAAAAGATCCGCTACAGTCAGGCGGAAGCCCTGGAAAACGCCGGCGATACCGAAGCGGCCGCCGAAGCCTATGCCGCACTGGATGATTTCAACCAAAGTGCCGAGCATGCGCGTCAGCTGCGGTATGAGCAGGCGGAGGCCTTGCTGAAGGCTGGCTCCTACACTGAAGCCAAGGAAGCTTTCGAAGCTTTGGGCACCTACAGTGATTCCGCCGATCGCGCAAACGAATGCGTTCTGCTGCAGGGCGATGCGCTCCGGGATGCTGGTGACCTGGACGGTGCCAAAGCCATTTATGCCACGCTCGGTGAGAACGCCGATGTGGCCCACCGGATCAAGTCCTGCGAACTGCTGGAGGCGGAAGCCCTGTTGAATGCCGGCCAGTTGGAGGAAGCCGAAGCTGCCTACACCGCCTTGGGGGATTACGGCAACGCCGCCCAGCGTGTGCTGCAATGCCGGTATGCCCGTGCGGTGCTTTTGCGCGACAAGGGCGAGCTCAAGGAAGCCGCCGTCCTGTTTACCGACTGCGGTGATTATCTGGACGCGGCGCAGCAGGCCGAGGACTGCCTGTCCCGGTATGAGCTGCCTTTCACCGAAGCCAAGACCGCTTTGGCTGAAGGTGATTACGAGAAGGCCATGACCGCCCTGGATGGTGTGGACATGACCGATCTGCCGACCGATTACGCAGACATTCCCGCCATGTACGTCCGGGCCTGCCGTGGAGCAGCCCAAAGCCGCATCGGCGTGGAGGATTATACCGGTGCCCTGACCTGTCTGGAAAAGATCGGTTCCTTGTCTCTGCCCTGGGACTGTGATGATGTTCCCTATCTGACTGCGCTCTGCTGCAGTCAGGAGGGCTGTCGTCTGTATAACCTGGGAGATACGGAAAATGCATTGCCGTTGCTGGTACGCGGACGCACCCAGCAGGCTGCCCAGGCTATCCTCTCCACCCGGAATGACTGGCTGATCCTCGGTACCTGGACAGACGGCACCCATACTTATTCCTTCCGTCCTGACGGAACCTGCGCACTGGATGGTGAAGAGCTGCTGTGGCAGCTGGACGGTTATAATCTGTTGACGGGTACCGATGCCGAATCACTGTCCGCCACCCACAAGCTGGTTACCCTGACAGCGGAACAGCTTCTGCTGCGGGATGTGCGCAACGGCACCGATACCCTGAACCTGAGCGTGGCGGAATAATCCCGCCTTGCCACTGCTTTCCTGAAATGCTATAATGAACCGAAACCTGAAATAATCGGAGGATGTTCTTCCATGAAAAAGGTATTATCCCTGTTCCTTGCACTGCTCATTGTTCTGTCCGCTTTGCCCGTTACCGCAGAACTGGCGGAAGGCGGTGATACGGAGGTTTCCGAAGAACAGGACAAGGAAACCAGGGATCTGGATGAGATCCTGGATGACGAAGAAGAGGAAACCTCTGAATGGGTTCCTCTCGGCCCGACCTATGAAGAGGATGATAAAGCGCTGTATGATGAAAATTCCCCGGCGCTTTATACCTGCCACATTGCCGCCAACCGCAGCGTATTTGCGGAGCGCGATATCACCTCGGAAAAGCTCTATCGCTCCGGTGCCTCGGGCTGTACGGCTGAGCTGTTGTATGTGGGGCAGGACTGGTGCATCGCCCGCGTAGGTCCTAAAAAGATCATCGGCTATACGCGTCGTCAATATCTTTCCAGCGTAACGCAGGTGGATTCCAAGACGACCCCGCCTTACGGAGTCCAGAAGTCCACCTACATCGCCACCACCGCCGTTACTTGCCATGTGCGCAAATCCATGAGCGATGAGGATGAGAGCTGGGTCGTGCTGAATCCCGGCACCATGCTGTCCATCTGGAAGATGCAGGACGGCTGGGCTATCGTTCCCTATTGGCGTACCTTCGGCTACATCAATATGAACGAGCTGACGGACCTGATCCCCGTCTCCCCCACCGATGAGCCGATCCGTGACGATACGCCGATTGCCGCCTACACTTCTTATTACAGCATGGCGCAGACCACCAGCAACATTGGCCGTATCAATAACATCGCAGTGGCCTGCAGGCGTTTGTCCGGTATCATGAAATCCAAGGCGACCCTGGATTTCAATGAGGATGTAGGTCCCTACAAGAAGTCCAACGGCTACATGGAAGCCCCTGTGCTGGTCAATGGTAAAACGCAGCCCGGTTATGGCGGCGGTACCTGCCAGGTCAGTTCAACGCTCTATAATGCCCTGCTTCAGCTTCCCGGCATCACCATCCTGCAGCGCCGCCCCCACGGCCCTTCAGGCGCCAAGTATCTGCCTCATGGTGTGGATGCCGCTGTAGGCAACTCCAGCCTGAACTTCCGTTTCCGGAATGATTACGACTTCTCCATCCGTCTGGAGGGGCATTCCAGCAATGACGGCGCCCTGCTGATCCTGGTCTACAAGGTCTCGGAGGAGTAAGCCATGAAGGCTTTCGTTCGAATCTTTGCGCTCCTGATAATCGTCATGCTTTGTACCGGGTTCGCTTGTGCGGAAGACACGGTGCTGGAGCCCCAGTGGCCCGTACCGGAGTATGTCACCCATCTTCTGGAAATCGCATCCGGTGAGGTAGGCTACACAGAAGGCGCTCATGGCTACAGCAAATACGGGGAATGGGCCGAGGATCCCTACTGTCAATGGTGCGCCGAGTTCCTGTGCTGGTGTGTGGATCAGGTGGACAAACGTTATTCCACCAAGCTGCTCCGCAATGTCTATCCCCTGTACTCCGGCTCCAACGGCGGAGTAAAGTGGTTCATCAGCCAGGGGCGCTATATCACCCGCAACGGTCATCTGACCGACTGGGGGTACCAGTGGATGGACGGCGATACCGAATACATCACCACCGGGACTTACATTCCGCAGCCCGGAGATTGGGTCTTCTTCACCTGGACCAGCGACGAAGCCTCCGATCATGTGGCGCTGGTGGAATATTGTACCCGGGATGATACCGGCACCGTGACCATCCATGTAATTGAAGGCAACAATCCTTCCTCCGTGCAGCGAAACACCTATGCTCTCACTTACAATCGTATCCTTGGCTATGGTACGGTATATGATGTGGCCGGATGGACCATGCGCAGCGGCAACACCGGCGAAAAGGTCCGCCAGCTGCAGGAAAAGCTGGTCACGCTGGGCTATCTTACTGAAGAACAGGTGGATGGCAGCTATGGCACCGCGACCGCTGAGGCCATCCAGGCCTATCAGGCCACCATCGGCGAAAAGCAGAGCGGCATTGCCACCATGACCACCCAGCAACGCATGGACCGGGATATCACCCGGCAGATCTATGAATCCCCCGAAACCTTGATCGTAGTGGACGACGATGACGATTGACAGAAAGGATGACATTCGATGGATCCGATCTATGTAATCGGCCACAAGAACCCGGATACGGATTCCGTGGTCTCCGCCATGGCCTATGCTTCCCTGTGCAACGCCCTGGGCGAGGGAGAATACATTCCCGCACGCCTGGGCCACCTGAATGATGAAACCAATTTCCTGTTGGACCGCTTCGGCTTTGAAGCGCCCATCTTCCTGCATACGGTGCGGACCCAGGTCTCGGACATTGACTATGACCGTCCGCCCTGCCTTTCCGCTCAGGTCCCCGTCAGTCATGCCTGGGAAACGCTGCATGCCAACGCGGGCATCAGCTCCCTGCCCATTACCGATGAAGGCGGCAAGCTGTACGGTATGATCACCGCGGGCAGCATTGCCGAGCATGATATGGATTCCATCACCCATGCTCGCGTGGAGAATGTCCCGATCTTCAATCTGCTCAGTGCCGTGGAGGGACGTATCATCAACCGCGAGGAGGATGTGTTCGACAGCGTCTCCGGCGAGGTGTATATTGCGCTACCCTCTCCCTCGGATATGGCTCAGCCCCATTATGCCGGAAGTATCGTCATCTGTGGCGAGCAGCCCGGCGTGGTGGAGGAAGCCCTGCGCCAGAAGGCCTGCTGCATCATCCTGTGCCAGAGCAACCTGGCCGAGAAATATATGGGTTGCAGCTCCGCCACCTGCATCATTGCCTCTCCCTGCGATGCCTACCGCGCGGCCCGTATGATCTACCAGGCCATCCCGGTCAGCCGCATTGCCCAGACGAAGGATCTGGTCAGCTTCCATCTGGACGACTATCTTGATGACGTTCGCGAGGCTGTCCTTCAGTCCCGCTATCGTTCCTACCCCATCATGGATGCCGATGACCGCGTTGTCGGTACACTGGGCCGCTTCCATCTGCTGCGTCCCCGCCGCAAGCGCGTGGTCCTGGTGGATCATAACGAAAAAGGCCAGAGCGTGTCCGGTCTGGATCAGGCGGAGATCGTGGCGATCCTCGATCATCACCGCCTGGCGGATGTGCAGACCGGCAGCCCGATCTTCATGCGCAATGAGCCCGTCGGCTCCACCACTACGATCGTGGCCACCATGTACCAGGAGCGCGGCCTGATGCCCTCCCCCAAGCTGGCCGGCTTGATGGCTGCCGCCATTCTGAGCGATACGGTGCTGTTCAAGAGTCCCACCTGTACCAGCAGGGACCGCCGCCTTGCGGACCGTTTGGCCAGGATCGCCGGGATCGACCTGGACAAGCTGGGCCGGGAGATGTACTCCGTCGGCAAATCCACCGATAAGCCCGTGGCCGAGCTGCTGCAGAGCGACTTCAAGGAATTCAATATCGGCGACCACCGGCTGGGCATCGGCCAGGTCACCTGTCTTGACGCCGACGCAGTGCTGCCCCGTCTGCCGGAGTTCCTGGAGGAAATGAAGAAGCAGAAGGAAACCCGCGGCTATGATATGGTCATGCTGATGCTGACCGATGTGCTCCGCGAAGGTACCGAGCTGATCTACGTCGGCGACGATGACGTCATCCGTCTGGCTTTCGGTTTGGACAGTGTCCAGGACCAGCACGTGTTCCTGCCCAATGTGGTCAGCCGCAAGAAGCAGATCGTACCTGCCTTGTCGGCCATGTGGGGTTGATCCACATTCCAAATATGATATTTCTGTGAAATCCATCGCATGCTATTGACAGCCTTCTTTTGCCGATGTATACTTGCAGTATTCGCGGCGAAAGGAGGTTCTTTCATGCCCTGTCAAAGGGATGTAGGACGATACCTGAAAAAGATAGGCAACAGTATGGAGCAGCATGCCAACCAACAGCTTCAAAGCCTGGATCTGACATTCAGCCAGTCCAAGCTGCTGATGGTCCTGGGAGACCGTGAGCACTATACTGCCTCCATGAAGGAGCTGGAAGGTGTTTTTCATTCCGCACAATCCACCGTCAGCGGTCTGGTCAGCCGGATGGAAAAGAAAGGATTGGTGCAGTGCTCCTCCCCTTCCGGCGACAAGCGGGTCAAACAGGTCACCCTGACCGAAGCCGGTCTTGCCCTGCGTGCCCAAGGTATCCGGGACATCGAGACCACCAATGAGTGGCTGGTTTCGGCCTTGAATGCGGAAGAACGCGTTCTCCTGCTGGATATGCTGGACCGGATATATTGTACCGTGACCCAAACCTCCGAACCCGTTACCTGACCCAACCAAATTTCCCAACAACATCAGAAAGGATGATCCCATGATCAGGAGATTGCTTGCGGAAGTCAAGCAGTACAAGAAGGCATCGATCCTGACGCCTGTCAGCATGATCGTAGAAGTGCTGATGGAAACGCTGATCCCCTTCATCACCGCCATGCTGATCGACCAGGGCATCAACGGTGCCCAGGGTGCCCAGATCAATCAGGTGCTGAAGTATGGCGCCATCATGCTGGCCGTTGCTTTCGTCAGCCTGGCCGGCGGTTACTTCGGCGGTAAATTCGGTGCGGAAGCCAGTGCCGGCTTCGCGGCGAATCTGCGCAAGGCCATGTATCGCAACATTCAGACCTTCTCCTTCTCCAATATCGACAAGTTCTCCACGGCCGGCCTGGTCACCCGTATGACTACGGACGTGACCAATATGCAGAACGCCTATCAGATGTGCCTGCGTATTGCCATCCGCGCTCCCCTGCAGCTGATCTTCTCCATCATCATGTGCTTCGTGGTGAATGCTGAGATGGCCTCCGTCTTCATGATCGCGCTGGTGTTCCTGAGCATCTGCCTGCTGATCATCATGAAGGTCGCCTCCGGCCGCTTCGATAAGCTGTTCAAGCAGTATGACGCCATGAACGCCTCCGTGCAGGAGAACGTTTCCGCCATCCGCGTGGTGAAGGCCTTCGTCCGTGAGGATTATGAAAGCCAGAAGTTCACCAAGGCTGCCACCGCCATCAAGAGCTTCTCCATCAACGCGGAAAAGATCGTCAATCTGAACTCCCCCATCATGATGCTGACCATCTACGCCTGCATCATTGCCATCTCCTGGCTGGGTGCCAGGAACATCGTGGCAGGCTCCCTGACTACCGGCGAGCTGACCTCTATGTTCAGCTACGTTATGACTGCCCTGATGTCCCTGATGATGCTCTCCATGATCTTCGTCATGCTGACCATGTCCATGGCCAGCGGCCGCCGTATCTGCGAGGTGCTGGATGAAAAGGCCGATCTGACCAACCCCGAAAAGCCCATCTTCGAGGTAAAGGATGGCGCGATCGATTTCGACCATGTCACCTTTGCCTACAAGACCGGCACCGGCGAAGCGACCCTGAAGGATATCGACCTGCACATCCGTTCCGGTGAGACCATAGGCATCATCGGCGGCACCGGCTGCGGTAAGTCCTCCCTGGTCAACCTGATCAGCCGCCTCTACGATGTGCAGAGCGGCGAGGTCCGCGTGGGCGGCGTGGATGTCCGCAGCTATGACATGGACACCCTGCGCAATGAGGTCGCCGTGGTGCTGCAGAAGAACGTGCTTTTCTCCGGCTCCATCCTGGAGAACCTGCGCTGGGGCAAGGAAGACGCCACCCTGGAGGAATGCAAGGAAGCCTGCGAGCAGGCCTGCGCCACTGAGTTCATTGACCGTATGCCCGAGGGCTATGAGACCCACATTGAGCAGGGCGGCAACAACGTATCCGGTGGACAGAAGCAGCGCCTGTGCATTGCCCGGGCCCTGCTGAAGCATCCTAAGGTGCTGATCCTGGACGACTCCACCTCCGCCGTGGATACCGCAACCGACGCAAAGATCCGTGAAGCCTTTGCCAAGCGCATCCCCGGCACCACCAAGCTGATTATCGCCCAGCGTATTTCCTCCGTCCAGAGTGCAGACCGCATCCTGGTGCTGGAGAACGGCGAGGTCAACGGCTTCGGTACCCATGACGAGCTGCTGGCTTCCAATGAGATCTATCGTGAGATTTATGAGACCCAGACCAAGGGTGGCGGCGACTTCGACTCGCCCAACCAGATTGGAGGTGCCGAAGTATGAACGGACCCCGTCCCCGCAGAGGCGGCGGTATGCAGCCGCCCAAGAGCATGAAGGGCCAGTGGAAGACCCTGGGCCGCGTAATGAGCGTGGTCTTTGAGCACTACCGCATCCCCTTCTTCATTGTCATTGCCTGCATCCTAGCTACCTCCGTATGCACCATTCAGGGCACCCTGTTCACCCAGACCCTGATTGATGATTTCATTACCCCCATGCTGAGCGGTACCATTTCCGCCTAGGAGGGCTTCAGCCAGCTTTCCGGCGCGCTGGTTCGTCTGGCGCTGATCCTGTTTGCCGGTGTGGTCTGCTCCACCACCTATACCATGCTGATGATGGTCATCGGCCAGGGCACCCTGCTGCAGATCCGCAAAAAGCTCTTCACCAACATGGAGAAGCTGCCCATCCGATACTTTGACAGCCATGTTCACGGCGACATTATGTCCGTGTACACCAACGACGTGGATACCCTGCGCCAGCTGATCAGCCAGAGCATTCCCAGCGTGGTGGACTCCGCCGTGACCGTTATCGTGACCTTCACCAGCATGATCATGATGAGCTGGCAGCTGACCATCGTTTCCCTGCTGATGATCGGCGTCACGCTGTTCGTTTCCGCCAAGCTCTCCGGCAAGGCCGGCAAGAACTTCATCGAACAGCAGCGCAACCTGGGCAAGGTGAACGGCTACATCGAAGAGATGATGGATGGTCAGAAGGTCGTCAAGGTCTTCTGCCACGAGGAGCAGGCCATTGAGCAGTTCGAGCTGATCAATGAGGATCTGCGTGATTCCGCCACCAAGGCCAATGCCTTCGCCAATGTGATGGGCCCCGTCAACAACAACCTGGGCCATATCAGCTATGTGATCTGTGCCGTGATCGGCGCTGCCATCTCCATTGCCTCCAGCGCCATGCTGTCTCTGGGCTCCCTGGTCACCTTCCTGACCCTGAACAAGAACTTCTCCCGTCCCATATCCCAGGTCAGCCAGCAGATGAACTCCATCGTCATGGCCATGGCCGGCGCACAGCGTGTGTTTGCCATGATGGACGAGAAGCCCGAGTCGGATGACGGCTATGTCACCCTGGTGAATGCCAGCGTGCAGAGCGACGGCTCCGTGACCGAGAGCGAAAAGCGCACAAACATCTGGGCCTGGAAGCATCAGCATAAGGACGGCACCACCACCTTTACCCGGCTGGCCGGCAGCGTCATCTTCAAGGATGTGGACTTCGGCTATGTCCCCGAAGAGAAGATCGTGCTGCACGATGTGTCCCTGTATGCCTATCCCGGCCAGAAGATCGCTTTCGTCGGCGGCACCGGTGCCGGCAAGACGACCATCACCAACCTGATCAACCGCTTCTACGATATCCAGGAAGGCACCATCACCTACGACGGCATCAGCATCAACAAGATCAAGAAGGATGACCTGCGCCACTCCCTGGGCATCGTGCTGCAGGATACTCACCTGTTTACCGGTACCGTTATGGAAAACATCCGCTACGGCAACCTGGAGGCCA